>Ga0134121_10002200_pt1 | contig 17137 bp, 13 predicted proteins | sample KB301_FD_96463 | JGI IMG/M metagenome (GOLD analysis project Ga0134121, IMG submission 96463) | Terrestrial soil microbial communities without Nitrogen fertilizer from Kellogg Biological Station, Michigan, USA - KB3-0-1 | ecosystem: Environmental > Terrestrial > Soil > Unclassified ... | reverse complement strand
CGTCCGACAACGTTTCCCGTGGGCGCCAAAGCAACATTGAGAATCAATCCGATGCGGACCGGCGCTCCAGGCGGTGCTTTTGTTGGTGCGAAATTCGAGGATGGCAAGACAGTAGGTCAGTGGAACTGATCACTCGCCTGTAGGCGCGCGCGGAAGGCGTGACTGAATTTGGGGGCAGGGGACAGAGGGGTGGCGCGAAGCGCCAGGGTGGTAACGAGATCGAAAAACTCTGCGCATGTCTTTTTTATTGACCGCTCAAAAGGAAACTTTTCGACTTTACTACCACCCCGGCCCTGCGGGCCACCCCTCCTGTTCCAGGAGGGGAGTTGTCCCTTGCCCCCAATTCATTCAAACCTTCGATGACCGCGCCTAAAGTAAAGACTACCGTCCATGAAATCCATGCGGTTCAAACGAATCGGATTTGCAGCATCGCTTCTGTCTGGGATCACGCTATTCCCCGGAGCGCTCTCCGCGCAGATTGTCCAGCTCGGGGCGCCCGTTGTCGTTGGAGAACGCTTCAAGGACGTCCCGGCTCGTCCCACTCCGCGCTGGCCCGATGGAAAAGTCAATCTGGGGCCCTACCCGGGGGAGATTGGCCTGTGGTTGCCCTTCAGCGGCATCAACGAACGCCTCGTCAATCCAGATAGTCTGACGACTCCTGCTGCGGCGGCACAGTCCACGGACCGATCCCAGGTGCGTGAAGTGCCCTTCCAACCCTGGGCCCGGGAATTGTATCTCTATCGCCGCGGCAACCAATTCGAACCTCACACGCGCTGCAAGCCTTCCGGTGGACCGCGCCAATTCCTGACGCCCTATGGAGTCGAGTTTGTGGATCTGCCCGACCTTCACCGCATCTTCATCATGGATCTTGGTGGGCCCCATTCCTACCGAACCATTTATATGGATGTCAAAGCCCACCCCATGGATTTTGTTCCCACGTATTACGGACACTCCGTCGGCCACTGGGAGTCCGACACGCTGGTGGTCGACACTCGCGGTTTCAATGAAGCCTTCTGGTTCGATCGGTCCGGACTGCCGCATACCGCGCAGCTTCACACCATCGAACGTTTCACACGCACCGACTCCAAGACAATGAAGTATCAGATCACCATCGACGACCCGGGCGCCTATACAGCGGCCTGGTCCAGCAGCTTTGTCCTGGGCTGGGATCCGGAGGAAGAGTTATTCGAATACATCTGCCAGGATAATAATCTCGCGTCTGGGCTCCTGGTTGGAAGCCAGGAGTCTGTGGATCGAACCAGCCCCATCGTTCCGTGATAAAACGAATACTTCGCACTCGCGCCGTTAGCTCCGCAGGCGCGGTTATCATGTCCGGAGAGTTTTCAAAGACGCAAAACACGTCGAGCTAATCGCTTCGCGTCAGCGTGATCCTGATGCTGGAGTCGTAAAAAGGTTTGTACATCCCGGCATATCCTGGTGGCGAGTTCGCGGGTGGAGCAACTGCCGGTGGTCCGATCTGCGGATCCGTTCCGGCGAGAGACTTTACCTTGAAGCCAACGGGCAGATTGGAAACGAAGACATCGTAGGGAATACCCAGTGGAACGGAAGCACTCCATAACTTGTCCGCCGTGCCCGTCATTGTAATTCTGAAGGTTTCCCCTGATGAGGGGATCAACAGCACAGTTGCTTCGAATCCGAGCGCTTTCGAATCGCTTCCATCCAGCGAAATTCCAATCCTGACGTTACCGAATTGCTCGGCTGAGAAAAGTCTGAGTCCGGATTTTCCTTCCCTTCCCGTTTCGATTGAAGAATGGATAATCCTGACCGGAGTCTTCCCTCTCAACTCCACTTCATAGCGTCCTTCGGGCACGCCCGAAAACTCGAACGACCCATCGGACTGCAGTGGAGCCGACATTCGTTCGACTGGCCCGGAACTGAGACAGCACAGCTGAACAACATCGGCGGAGGGAGGCATTCCTGTTACCGCGTCCGCGATTGTCCCAACAACCTTTTGTGCCGAGCTCGATTTCTTTGCGATGCGGATTTCAATATCGAGGGGACGGTCATTGGAAAATCGAACGTTCTCTACTGTGAGATCCATGGTTCCCGAAGTGATCGACTGGATCTGGTAACCCTGAGGCAGGTTGCGGACGAAAACCCGATAGTTTCCAGGATCCAGCACTCCGCTAAAGATTCCGCCGTTGGAAATCCTGAAGATCGTCGTATCCATCACACCATTGTCGGATGTCGTGCTCAATGAAACTTGATTCAGTACTGGATCGGAAAATGGGCTTCCGTCTTCCCACAAAACAAGTCCGGTAAGTACATTAACTGGAAATGAGAAATCCAAATCGACAGATTGTTGGCCGTTGATATCCACGTCTTTCGAAAGTGATAGCGCAGGGGCGAGTTTTGCTGCAACCGCGTACTTGCCGGGTATGACGTCTCTGAATTCTGCGGATCCGTCGCCTTCGGTCATCGCCTGTTTGTAGGTTCTTCGAGGGAGAAACGAAGCCGGCGTCGCAACATCAGGAGCGAGACGTGTCAGTTCCAATGTGGATCCACCTGCGGGTCTTCCGGCCGCTGCCGAAACACGAATGCGAATCGGAGTTCCTTTCGCGGCGGGAATCGTAAAATCGAGCGGAACCGCGTTGGCAGCAGTCGCTGTGACTGTTGTGGCGGCTTTGATATCGGACGTGCCGGGATAGAAAGTCGGCAGCTCGGCGTAACCAGCCAGTATGTAGTATGTGGATGGGAGCAAGCTTTCGATGCGATAGCGTCCCATGCTATCCGTAACGGCGCGAGCCGAAGCGGCCAGAGTCGAGATGGAGACCGCAAGAATTGTGATGCCGGCTGCAGGTGTGCCGTCAGGGTAACGCAAGATTCCATCCAATGTAGACCGTGACGGCACCCCCGGCGTCGGGCTTGCCGGTACGTACTTTGAAAAGTTCACGCCATCGACCGTGGTTCCCGCTGCGATCGTCACCACCTTTGCAGAGGCAATCGCGGCTTCATTGGGGTAGTAGGTTGGAGAATTCACCGAACCTGCGGCGATGTAGTAGCGGCCAACTGGAATTTCAAGCCGATAGCGGCCGGAAGCGTCGGTTTGCGCCAGACTTTCAAACACTGTGCCGGCGTTTAATGCAGCGCTGGGGTCAGCTGCAGGTATGGCATAGACGCGGACTCCTGGAGCGGGAGTGCCTGTTGTGGAAAGCACCACACCGGTCGCAATGCCGTTTGGCGCTGGGTTTAGTTGAAGAAGCAGCAATGCGCACAACAATGTCGCCATGAGTATTCCAATTATTTTGCCGGTAAAGGCCTGTCCAGCGCGGTAATTATTTTCTCCACAAGCTTTAGTTTGGTTGCCGTGTCGCGGACATTGATGGTGCGTGTCGCCGGGTCTGAGGTCGAATCCCTCAAATTCAATGCCGAACGCACCGCATTAAAAATGAAGATCACATCCTGCGAAGCCGAGTTGCTCAGCTGAAAAGCCTTCTGTATCGGCGGCTCATACATGATGCCGTTGGGTGAGTTTCCGGGAGCTACCCGAATTGTTCTGCCATCCACAAACTGCCAGAAGTTACCGGTCTGCGTCCCCACCTGTTCGAGCGCCTGAAGGATATCGACGTTATCGAAGCGGAATGCCGTCGTCTGTCCCGGCATAAATTGTGGATCGAAAGTCACATTCAACCCTGCGGTCTCTCCGAGGATTTCGTAAGCATGGCGTGCATCTTCATTCATGCGCAGTGAGAATGGCCGGGTTGTTGTCGATTGGAGCTGCGGTTTGTCCGACGTTCTATAGCGAGCCAGGCCTGCATTTGGAGTATTGACCGAACCTCCAAGGCTTTCCGTTTCGATCGATAGAACAGGAACCACGGATGCCACCGCTCCGGGATTGGCTCCGCTCATGAATGTCTGTAAATCGGCAATCACCCGCTCCGCAAGAGCAACCTTGGCAGGAGTGTCCCTGATCACAAGTGAGTTGGTCCAGGGAAGGGCCAAAATGCTGGTCATGTTCAGGTTCTGGCGTACACCGTTCATCACATCATTGAGTTCCTGCGCAGTCCTTAGTCCGGTAATATCGATGACTTCGAGCAACAACGGTTCAAAGTCCCGCCGTTTTGTCGTGTTGTTGTCGCTGACGAAGATGGTCTTACTGTCGATAGGCACCCAGAAGTTGTGTAACGAAAGCGCCATCAGGTCCAGTGCCATATAGATATCGACGTTGTTCATCGTGAGCATCGTCGTGACCGGTGCCTGCCCGTAGTCGCGGTCGAAAACCACGGAGAGACCAGCTCTTGCGGCAATGGTTTCAAATGCAGTTCGACCAGGCGCGTTAAGGCCGAAGGAGTTAAGGTCGAAGGAAAATGGGCCCGTGGACGTCGGCTGGAGTTTGGATCTTACCGGGTTGATATTCCGCCGGCTGCCGTCGAGAACATAGACGTTCCCTGTGGCATCCATTTGATATGCCGCCGCGGGAATGGCGGTATTTGATGCGCTTGATGCGCCGTTCACCGGCCCGTCCAGAACGGGAATCAGTCTCTCCGCAAGTGCAACCCTGCCGGGTGCGTCCTTGAGCATCAAAGTGTTCGTTCCCGGGTTTGCGGTCATTGTCGTGATGTTCAGCATCTGACGCACTGCGTTCATCACGTCGTTGACTTCCTGCGGCGTTTTCGCACCAGTCAGATGAATCACATCGAGAGTCATCGGGTCGTAATCTCGATGCGTCGTCGTGTTGTCGGATGTGATGAAAATCGTGTGGTCTCCAACAGGCACCCAAAAGGTTCGTGTCGCTATCGACACGATGCGCAATGCCTCATAAACATCCACATCATCCAACTTAAGCGTGATCGTCGATTGCGTCAGTGGCGTGAGGTCGCGGTTAAAAATTACTGAAAACCCCGCCCTGGCGGCGATCGTTTCGAATGCGGTGCGATAGGGTTGATTATTGAAGTCGAACGAAGACAAACCCGAAGACGTAGGCTGAAGTTGGGATGAGATCGGGTTGATATCCCGGCCGCTGGCATCCCAGGCGTAATAATCATAGATTTGCGATTCAAGAACAACCGCAGGAACGACCGTCGTCGGCGCCCCATTCAGCTGCGTTTCCAGGTCCGCAATAAACTTTTCGGCAAGCGCAACTTTGGCAGCCGAGTCTTTGATCACCAGAGAGTTTGTCTTTGGGAAGGAGATCATGGACGTCATATTCAGACCCTGCCGCACTGCGCTCATCACATTGTTCAGTTCCTGCGGCGCTTTCGCACCGGTCAGTTCGATGACCTCGACCCTATACAGATCGTAGTCTCGATGCTTTGTCACGTTATTGTCGAGGACGAAAATCGTCCGAGTTCCGATCGGCACCCAAAAGGTGTTTGTCGCCTGGGCCATGCGGTCCAGTGCCTGAAAGATATCCACGTCATTCACCTTGAGGGTCATGGGAGTTGTGGACACGCGAAAGTCGCGGTCGAAGACAATAGAAACGCCGGCCCTTGCGGCGATGGTTTCGTAAGCCTCCCGAAACGGCTGGTTGATGTCGAGTGAGAACGGCCCTGAGACTTTGGGATGGAATCTCGGGTAAAGCGCCGCACTGCTCATTTGCGATCCAGTGGTTGTCTGGGGAGGCACTCCGCTTTGAGACTGGATGAGCAGCAACGCGGCAAGTAAGGCGTGTTTCATGCGATCCATAGTCCCTCCCTAAAACATAAATGACCACAGATTTCAGTGTTCCGTTCAGAGTAATTACTTGGAGCACCCACTGCGACAGGTAACAATTAAAGGATCAAGGGAGAGTCTGTGAGAAATCTTATTGCGACCTTGATGGCGCTCCTATTCTCAATGCCTTCATTCGGTGGAGAGCTCGATGCGAATCGTATATCCGATCGCATTCAGAAATTTCACATGCCACATGGAGTGGTCGGCGAAGCTCGTTTCGACTCTCCAACGAGCTCGAACTTAGTCCAGATCTATGACGGTGACGGAGCCATTTGGACAGGCCATTATCTTGCCGCCGAATCCTTTCGCTACGCAGTGACTCATTCCCCCGTGGCCCTGGCCTATGCCAAACGCGCACTTCAAACGATAAGGATGCTGGCCACCATCAGCGGCTCGGGAAAGTTGGCCAGGACAGCATTTCCAGCGAACACAGCTTACGTGGATCTCAGGTCAATGGATGGGGATTACCATCGCACCACATATGAAGGGCAAGACTTTTATTACAGGGACAACGTCACCCGCGATCAATATGAGGGCGTCTATCTGGGATTGGCAACGGCTTATGACCTTATCGACGACGATGAAGTCCATAATTTGTGTCGTGACCTCATCACTCGCTTGACCGATTATTTGATCGAGAAACATTGGATACTGCATAACCCGGGTGGCACCCGTCATATTGAGACTTTCATCGGCCGCTTTGATCAAATGCTCAGCGTTCTTCAGGTGGCGAAACACGTGAACCCAACACGATTCAGCCGCAACTACAAAACTACCCGATTTTTGTGGTCTTGGCTGGTGGGTTTTCCTCAGATTCTTCACAGAGTTCACGACATCACCAACGGTTACTTTGGACTCAACCTGGACTACGGCTACTTCTACAATCTTATTCGCCTGGAGCAAGACAGCAAGATTCGCAAGCGCTACATGAAGTCCTACGAAAAATTGAGAAACGCCACAAAATCCCACCTCAACCCCTACTTCAACATGATTGACTTTGCATTAAGCGGCGCCGACAGCGTTCGCGATCGAGAAACGCGCGATGATTTAGAGGCGGACTTGCTGAGAAGCCACAGGAATTTCTGGGTGGATTTGAGAGGAAAATACAAGGCCCGCAAATTGAATATCTCTCGTACGGTGATACCTATCGCGGAAAGACCGTACGAAGATTTCCTATGGCAAAGGCACCCGTTTGCTCTCACGGGTGGTGGAGATGGAAGTATAGAATCTCCCAACGTCGATTACATCCTGCCTTACTGGATGGCCCGATATTACGGGGTTGTTTCCTCAGAGTAGGAAAATGTGACGGCCGCTCGAGCCTGCGGTAGTTTATTGCCGCTCGTCCTGACAGATGTACTCGAACATTTCTCCAACGTCATTCCACTTCGAGGCCGATCGTTCGGTAATGCTCCAGCGGATGGTCCAGGGCGCGGTGTAGGCTCCCGGATCATCGATGGTCGCTTCGTAATTCAGAGACTTGAGGTTGGGTCTGGTGATTTTTTCGGTGAGATGCAGTTGTTCGGTCGTCGGATACGACCCCGTAATCCACTGCTTTTCATTGAAGCCCACCGTGTCGATCACCAGCGTATCGCCGTCCCATTTTCCCGTGGAGTGCCCGAAAAATGTGGGGCGCAGAGCATCGCCGGTGGGATGTGGACGGCCATCCATGTAGATCACACGCCAGGAATGCGGACCTGCAATATTGAGCTGGAAGATCGACTTGAGTTCCGGAATCTCAATGAACTCGAATCCAGGGGCGAGAAAAAACGAAGGCCCGCCGCCCGGTTTGCAATTGATCTGCGGCGGATAGAGATCGGTTTTCGCGGTCCGGTATTGATAGAGGGCCCTGGCCCACGGCTGCAGCGGAATATCGGCGGCGCGCGGAAAAGTGCCGAGGCCCGGGCGGGCTTCCCAATAGCCTTTGGCGCCGGCTGTCGCCCCGAGATTCACGTGACCATCGGGCCAACGCGGAGTCGGTGGAACATCCTGCGCTCCGGCGGCGAGCGGAGGCGCACCCGCGGCCGGGGGCGGTGCAGCCGGGGCGCGACCGCCCCGCTGGGCCTGAAGCAATGCAGGCCCTGAAGAAATGGCGATCAGCGACGAAACGCCGAGCACCAGTACAATGTTTCGGATCACTGGAAACGGCACGCGAGTTACCTCATCACCAGTCTCTGGCCAGAAGCCAGAGTCATTGCGGTTGTCTGCATGGATCCCGCGGCGTTACTCCCATCTTTGGCGAGAGCGGCGCCGGTAATGGTGATCTTGTCACCGATTTTCAGAATATCCCGTGTCCAGCCACCGCGAGTCAGAGCGTACGGGGGGCCCATCTCGACTTTGTAGCTCTTCGTCAAGCCATTTGCATCTTTGGAGTCGAGGTACACAAATGCATGAGGATTGTTCCAATCCAGCTTTGTAACGTATCCGGTTATGGTGATCGGCTTGGCCGAATCGTATTCCGCATCAAAGGAATGGTGCGCAAACACCGGAATAACGCTCGCAAGCATCAGGCTCAGTGCAACGAGCGATGCGGCTATTGAATGGAAGCGGTGAAGTTTCATGGTTGTTTCTCCATTTCAGTCGGTCGAGTCAACGGATGAATGAATGTTCCGAATTGTCCTCGCAAAAATATTCTTCGATCTCTTTGTCGGGAATCCATTGAACGGTCCAGGTTGCATTCCACGGTCTCGTGTAGGTCCGTGGATCATCCACGGTCACTTCGTATTTCAGGGTGTCGTAATTTGGCCGGGAGAAGCGTTCAATCAAGTGGAGAGCTTCCGTGTGAGGCAACCCTCCGCTCGCCATCCAGAAGCGTTCGCTATAACCGGCGGAGTCGACGACGAGAGTATCTTTGTCCCAGCGGCCGGTCGACGTGCCGTAATACGTGAGGACTGCTTCGGCGGCCGGGACTGCGGGGCGGCCATCGGTGTAGATCGCGCGCCAGTTTCGGTCTCCCCCGCCGAGAAGAACCAGGATTCGGCCAATTTCACGCTGTTCGATAAACTGGAATCCATTCGGCATTTGAAATTGCCGCGGTCCGCCCTGTGGGAGGCAGCGGCCCAGAGGATCATCCTTCAGAAGATTCCGCTGGCGATTCAGATACAGCGCTTTCGCCCAGGGTTGGAAGGGCGCAACGCGGTCCGCGTCGGAGAGGTCGCGCAGAAGCCCGTCATCGTTCATCGGAATTTTTGCGCCTTTGTTCTCCACGAAGACTCTGGAGCTTGGCGTTCCCCAATATCCCTTCTTGCCGGGCGCGGGGCCCAGCCGCACCTGACCGTCGGGCCATCGAGGCGTTGGCGCCGGGGCTGCAGCGGCGGGACGTGCCGGGGCAGGGGCGAATAATCGTTTTCCCGTGGAAGTCAGGACAACCGTCTTGGCGAGAGCTTCTTTGCTTTGACTTCTCGCGGGACTCCCTTCTACGGTCACCACATCACCAATGTGGAGAGAACTTTTCTTCCAGCCATCGCGTTCCAGTTCGAGCGGATTGCCGAAATCCACCGCCCAATTCATGACGGTTCCGTTGGCGTCCTTTACATCGACAAAAAGGAATGCGCGGGGATTGACCCAGTCGATTCTTGTAACAGGGCCTTGAAGTTTGACCTGCCGTTCGCTGTCGTAGGTTGCGGTGTTGGAGCGCTGCGCGCTGATTGCCGAGACGGCGAGCGCAATTCCAAAAGCGACTACCGTAATGTTGAACCAAACACGTTTCATAGCTAGTCTCGAGTCAGCTTGAAGTCGCCACGAGTTGTACCCTGCATCCAGGAACCGGTGATCTTTCGATGGTACGAACTGATGTCCTCCAACTTACCTTCGGCTGAGATGTGAACCGGCTTGCCGGCGGCGTCCTTCGCATCTGCTTCGAATCGAACGGTCCAGTTGGCCACGTCCAGGAAGACGCTTGCCAGTGTAATCGAGTCCGGTCCCGGATTGATCGTGCCCGTGACGTTCTTGCCATCCCAGTTCATGACAAACGTCAGGTGATTGCGCTGTGTCGCGCTGGCTCCCCAGTCACCGCCCCAGGTTCCGGTCAGCGGATGTCCCTCCTGGGCCGACATAGGTACGGTAACGCAAAGACACGCCAGAACGCATCCCAGAAAGAAGACTCGCTTCAACATGAACTATCCTCCATATCTCCAGATCCGATGTGGTGTTGCGGAATATATCGCTATCTGCGTCCCGGCACAATTCTTTGCTGCTGCGGCGGGCCTGTGACAAGATAGGCGTCGACAAAACCCAGCAAGGGGAATCAACAGGAGGAATCATGCGAAATCAATTCAGCAAGTTCGCCGTCATCGGCGCACTCTCGATCGTCTTAGTGACAGGCGTTGCCGGTGCACAAGCTCCGGCGCCGGGTGGTCAGGCTGCGCCGGGCAGCAGTGCCATTGCCAATCCGACTTACACTTCCATTCTTCTCGAAATCAACGTGAACAAACCCGCTGCCGAAGTGTGGAAGCGGGTCGGTAAGTACTGCGATATCGCCGAATGGCTGCGTGTCGCCTGCACGATCACTTCGGGCAAGGATGGTGAAGTCGGCGCCGTCCGTTCCATTGGGAGAGAGATTCTGGTTGGAAAAACCGAACTTTCCTATACGTACACGCAGCCCGTCACAGCCGGGCAGCCGTATATCCCTATCACGGCACGCTGGAAGCAAGGCCGCTGACCGCGACGACATCCAAGATTCTTTACACACTGATGTGGGACAACTCGCCGCTCGCAGATGATGCCGCCCGCGAGGCGGACAAGATGCGGAGAACCACACAGTTCACGACTGCAATCGAGAATATGAAGATCCTTGCCGAAGGCGGCACTTTGCCGCCGGCTCCAGCACGCGGAGGCGGAGGAGGAGCAGGACGAGGAGGCGGTGGGCAACCCGGCGGTGGTGCGCCACCAGCCGGTGGCGCACCACCGGCTGGCGGCAGACGAGGCCAGTAAACAAAGCCCTGTGTGAGGTGAACCTCGAATGAGACGTTTGGCTGCCGTGCTGCTGACAACGATTCTCGTTTTCGAAGTGGCTCCGCTGTGGGCGCAGCTTGGTGCGCCCAACAGCAGCGGGGTTTCCATCGGGCACGTTCAGCTGACCGTGCGGGATCCGGAACAGCACAAGAAGCTGTGGGGACTGCTTGGCGCGGTCGTGACACACTCCGGTTCGCTGGAGCTGCTGAGATTTCCCGGCATCTATATCATCCTCACGCGTGGAGAAGCCTCGGAAGGGTCGGAAGGCTCGACGGTCAACCACATCGGCTTCGCCGTGAAAAATGTCGACGATGTCCACGCAAAGCTCGCCGCCGCCGGGCTCCCAACCGTTCAGGAGCTGACCAATCCCAAGCGTTGGGTCACGATGTTTCCAGACAAAATCAAGGTCGAGTTTACCGAAGATCCCATGCTCAGCGTTCCCGTTGCCGGCCACCATCTTCATCTATCGACGACTGCTGCCAATATGGAGACTCTCCGGTCGTGGTATGTGAAAACCTTTGGCGGGCTTGCCGAGACTCGACGGGGATTTGCGAGCGCCGTCTTCAACGGTGGCGAAGTGAACTTCATTCAGGCAAATGCCGTGCAGGCCCCAACGAAAGGGAGAGCGGTCGATCACATCGGATTTGAAATCCAGGGGCTCGAAGCCTTCTGTAGAAAACTGCAGGCGGCAGGAGTTTCCTTCGAAACTCCGTATCAGGAAATGCCGCAGTTTGGTTTGAAGGTCGCGTTCATCACCGATCCAGATGGAACCCGGATCGAACTCACGGAAGGTCTGGCGGGGCTACGGCCTTAGTAGAAATCGGGGCCGTGCTACCCGGATACCGAATTCGCAGTTCAGAATTCGGTATCCGGGTAGCACGGCCCCGATTTCATACAGTCTACAGCGCAGCGGCATCGTGCACGACGCGGCCGTCGACGACGGTCAGTATGGAACGGATCTTCCGGATCTCTGCATCCGGCACGGTGAAGTAGTCGCGATCCAGGACGGCGAGGTCGGCGAGTTTGCCAGGCTCGATCGAGCCAATCTTGTTTTCCATCCGGAGAAACCAGCTGTTGCCGCGCGTAAAAATACGGAGTGCCTCCTGACGCGTGATCTGCTGATCGCCGTTCACGCGATCTCCAAACGAATTGACGCCTGTCGTCGCGAAATGGATGTGCTGCCAGGGATTCAGCGGCGCAATGTGGACGCCATCGCCGTGCATCCCGACCTGGATCCCGTGATCCACAATGGTTCGAAATGGCGCGCCTACCACCATCTTCGGATCGCTTGAAGTGACCCAGCGGAATGCGGCCATCTGAACGCCGCAACCGAGCGCGCGAAGCCGGTTGAGCAGATCGGCATTGACGTCCGGTACGTGATGAACCACCCAGCGCAGCTTCGTGATGTCGAATTCCCGGTTCACCGTCTCGTAGGCATCCACAACCTGACGCAACCCCGCGAGGTTTTGAACGGCGTTTTCGTTGCGCCAGCCCGCCTGACCCACCAGGCGCTGCGCTTCAGTCCAAACGGCTCCGCTGCCCAGCGGCGCGGCCCATTCGCCGATGGCGCCAGTCATCATCATATCGTCGCCGAAGAATTGAAACTGATTGCGAAGCCGTTCCTTCAGCTCGGGAAGGTTTGGATCGGTCTGGTTCTGCAGAAAGTTCATCTGCAGGCGGACGATGGTCTTTCCTTCACGGTGCAGATCCAGCCATGAGTCGTACATGCGGTATTGATCAAGATTCGACAGAATCTGACTCGGATGCAGCGGGCCCGGCGTTGGAAACAGCACCTGATCCAGATGTGCGGTGAGTCCCACGCTCGCCGAGTAGTTCATTGCATCCAGCGTGCTCCGCTTCTTGTCGTCGAAGGTCTGCAGACGGCGAAGGTAAAACAACGCCGATGCGGATGCCCCTCCGCCGGCAAAGCCGGCTGCCGCGATGGCGCCGTTCGGAGAAACGCGCACCGGCGCGATATCCGGGTGGACCTTCGGTGCAACATCCGCCGCATCGAAAAACGCTTTTGCGAGACTGTTGACGGCGCATGGGCCGGTGAATCGTTCATAGAGAATAACCGGACGATCGGGAACTGCATCGTCGAGCTCCTTCAGCGTGGGATGGCGGTGCTCGGCCCATTGATTCGGATGCCATCCTCCCATCGAAGTAATCCACTGGCCGTCTGGTACGGTGCGCCGCCGCGATGCGAGAGCTTCCTGAACTTCACGGATCGATGTCGTGTTCTCGAGGATCGTATGATAGCCAGGACGATTCGCCAGACTGACGGAATGGATATGCGGCTCGACCAGACCCGGCACGACGGTGTGTCCCTTCAAATCGATGACGCGCGCGTCGGCGCCTCCAGGCGGGGCCGTGTCGGCGACGGTCACGAAGCGTCCGTTCCGAATTGAAACGGAAGACGCGACGGTATTGGCCGCGTTCATCGTGTGGATCCGGCCGTTGATGAGGTTCAGCGTCGTGTCGTTGCGGGGAACAATCCTGTCCGCCTGTGCTCCCAGCGCCTCCGGTCCCAGAAAAGGCGCGGCAGCGAAGATGCCTGTTGCCGCGCCCAGAAAATTCCGGCGGGATTGTCTCTTCGATTTCATTTTCATGACGGGAATATATCTCGAAACCCGAACCAGCGCACCATTGCCGTGATTCGGACTGGAGAGGTTCGCAAAAATGAATCTCCGACCCTGGTAAACTCGGAATTATCATTTATTGGTCGTTCGAAATCGACTGACCTGTTTTTCGTTTCCGCGCGCGCATTCTGCACTGGATGAATTCATTGCGTCGTTGTTTCGGCACGCGAAGGCTGACGCGCTGGAGGGTATCGCGATGATTGAGACGATGGATCGGCGGACGTTCCTGGCTCAGTGCTGCCGGGCGACCTGTGCCGCACCGCTATTTCTATCGACGGCTTGCGCGTGGCGAAACCGTCCCAACGCGTCCCAACCGGAGTTGTCGCCCGCTATCGTTCGGTACCTCGACAGGCGCATTCCGGAATTGTTGACGGAGACCAAGGTGCCCGGTCTGTCCATGGCGGTCGTGAAGGACGCAGCGTTGGTATGGAAACGCGCGTACGGAACTGCCGACGTGGAAACGAAATCACCCCTCTCCACGGACACCATCTTCGAAGCCGGCTCGGTGAGCAAGACAGTATTTGCGTATGCCGTAATGAAGCTGTGCGACAGGGGGGTCTTGTCGTTGGATTCTCCATTGACGAAGTACTCCGCCCTGCGGCCTCTCGATGACCCACGCGTCGATCGGATTACCGTCCGCCGTGTGCTTTGTCATACAACCGGTTTGCCAAACTTCCGATCTTCCAGCCAGCCACTTGCTTTCGCCTTCACGCCGGGCGAACGCTGGTTGTATTCCGGCGAAGCCTATTGGTATCTGCAGTCCGTCATAACGGATCTGTTGGGCCGCGTGGATGCCAACAATTGCTCGACATTTGAGGCCGGCTTGCGTGTCTGCGCGACGGACATCGGCGACTATCTGAAAACAAATGTACTCAATCCGTTCGGGATGACATCGAGTGGCTACGTGTGGAACGCGGACTATGAGACTCGTGTGGCGCGAGGTCACGATGAGAGCGGTCGACCGATTCCTCGTCGAAGAGCTACAGCGGTAGAAGCCGCACGGTACGCAGCAATCGGAGGACTCGGTACGACGGCAACCGAGTATGCGAAATTCTTGCTGGAAGTTCTCGACCCGAAGCCTTCAGACGCCTATCGTCTGAGCCGAGCGACTCGAGATGAGATGATTCGTCCACAAGTGAAAGTCGATGGGTCGTCGTCATGGGCACTCGGCTGGCAGGTATATCACATGAAGTCCGGAGACGTGATATCCCATGGTGGTGACAATCCAGGATTCAAAGCCTTTGTGGTCGCCTCGGCGCCCCGAAAATCCGGCTGGGTGATCTTCATGAACGGCGACAACGCCGGCCCGATCGTTCAAGCTCTTGTCGATGAGAAGTGTCCCCTCAACGAAGTCATTACGGGATCCCAATAGGCCGCATCCGTACGATCCGAGGCGCGTTCGGCATTTCGGATAGCGCGTCCGATATCCGAACGACTACCGGACCTCGCCAATATCGATAACAGTGACGATCACGCTGATCTTCGTGTTGTCGCTGTTCGATATGCCGATAGGACGGCCACGATCTTCGTAGTTGCGCATGAAGTCGGCATTCTGCCAGGCGCCGGTCTCCACGTCCTGCCATGCGAAAAGCTTGTAACTGCCCGGTGCGATGCCGGTGAGCGTGACGCGACCGTCAGCGTCGCTGGTGGCGGTTCGATAAAGTTCGAAGCGCTGCCGGCGCGGCGTATCAGGAACGAGCACGACGGTGGCTGCCGGACTCGGCCGTCCTTCGCGATTCAGGATTTGGGCGTCGAGGGCAGCATTTGCGTCGTCGAGCGTTACCTCAATCGCATCCGTTGTCGGACCTTCGATACGGACCGCCCCGTTGAGAAGATCCGAATCGCCAAGGCGCGCAGAGCGAATATAGAGAGTCGAAGGAAGGTCGAGAATCTCCAGACGATATTCACCGGCGCCGACGGCCCCTATCGTGAACGTTCCGTCTTTCGCTAGTTCTGCAATTCCCCCAGCGGCCCCACTACGGCTTCCGCGCGCTCGGATGAGGGCTTGAGGAGATTCCTTAACCTTTCCGGCGAACACAACGCGGCCCTGTATGCCAAACGTGGGCATCAGGACAACTTTCACACCTTCGAGATCCTCGGTTCCCACAGTGATTGGAAAACTTGCCAGGCGCTGAGACGTTCCGTTTGTCGCGACAAGGCCATAGGTTCCCGGAAGGACTCCTGTGATTTCGAATGGACTCCGTGCAGGAAACGACGTTCTTCGCGTTTGCGAATTGGCATCTGAGTTTTCCGGAATGAGAGAGACGATAAAGTTGGCCGGTGGCTGTCCCGTCACGCCATCCGTGATAGTCCCGCGGACCGCAACGCTCCTTGTTCTTGCGGTTTGCAGTTCAGGCGCACGGTAAGTCGCTCCGGGCCGGAGATCGATCGCAGTGGCTACGCCAGGATCTGTAGTGCCTGGCGCATAGACAGTCCGATCGAAACCTTTATCCAGCGCGCGAGGATCGATCGGCGCGCCTGTTGCCAGAATGTTCTGCAGTGATCCGCCGGCCATTCCGTTGCCGGATGGAATGCTGACGGTTCCACCCTGAATGAAGGGTGACGGTGCGGGCGTAACGCTGAGAAAATAAGATCCGGGCGTCAACCCAAACAGCCGATACTCCCCGAGATCGTTCGTTTGCGTGGATTGGACCGCCCGAAGAGTGCGTTTGCCATCACGATAGCTGGGCCTCAGCGCCTCTACCGTGGCGTTCGCGACCGGATCGTTCTGCGGGCTCGTGACCCGTCCGATGATCGTGCTGGTCGGCGACAAAGTCACAGCGAGGCCCGACGCATTCTTTCCGGCGGCAACCTCTAAAGGCACGCCCGTCTTGCCCAGGCTTCGCTGGCCATACTCGGCACGAACGTAACCTTCGTGTTCGAAGAACAGGCGATAACTTCCCGGTGCGAGATCGGAGAACCGAAACTCTCCATTGCGGCCGGATGTTGTCGTACGCGAGTCGCGAAGCGTGCCACCCACGCGCGTGAGAAGAATCTGCGTTTCGGAGAGGGGTTCGTTTGTGCCAAGCCGGACAACCGTCCCATCGACGGAGGCGGAACCTTGAATGAGCGCGAGCACCAGTATCAGCGTGTTCATTGGATCACCCGGACGGATACGCTTTCCCTGCTGTCCTCATTCACATGAAGCGCCACGCCACGACTGTCATTCACCCGGATGACTTCCGGATCCTGCCAGCCGTCGGTAGCGATGTCTTCCCAGGCGAACAATTTGTAGTCACCGGGCGCGACTCCTTCGAAGTTGACGTGTCCGGCTGCATCGGTGAGCGCGTTACGGTAAAGATAGGTTTGGCCTCTCCGCTTCGCATCGGGCACGAGCACAACGGTGATGCCCGGCGCCGGCCGCTGACGTTCATCCAGCGCCGTGGCGCTGACGGTTGCGGAGTTGGGACTCACCAGGATCTCCAGCGTATCCGTAGGTTCGGCATCGAGCGTGAAGCCGGAGTCGAGCACTTCTTTCGGACCAAGTCTTGCAGACTTGATGTAGAAACGCGGCGGCAAGGTAAGAACATGTAATCGGTAGCTGCCGGTGCGCAGTGGATTGTTATTGACGATGAATGTGCCGTCCTGTTCGGGCCGGACTCCTGCGACGGGATTATCCCCAACGAGATTGAGCAGGATCCTTTGATAGTCGGGATCATTTCCTCCAGCGGGCCGGCCTTCGATGACGATTCTGCCCTTCATGGAAAATCCCGGCCGCAAGTCCAGGTTAATGCCTTCAATGTCTTTGTTCCTGACCTCGATCGTCATGCTGGCCCAAAGACCCAGAGCGTGCGCCGTTAATCGGATGCCGTTCTCCGCCGTAAGAACATACGTACCGGGCGCAGCGCGGAAATCGAACGTGCCGTCATCGTTGT
>Ga0134121_10002199_pt1 | contig 17139 bp, 12 predicted proteins | sample KB301_FD_96463 | JGI IMG/M metagenome (GOLD analysis project Ga0134121, IMG submission 96463) | Terrestrial soil microbial communities without Nitrogen fertilizer from Kellogg Biological Station, Michigan, USA - KB3-0-1 | ecosystem: Environmental > Terrestrial > Soil > Unclassified ... | reverse complement strand
AGCACGAACTTGTTTTCGGCTGCTTTTGTCGATACCAGGTCAAGGACTTCGGCCTCAGATTTTACCTCGCAAAAAGCTTTTGCTTTTACGTCCAGTCCGAAAGTATTCAGTCCTTTTATATTGTAATCCGTAGCTATTTCCATAGGCGGTTCAAAAGTACATTTCCGGCACCTTTGAAATTTGCGGTTGCGCGGATTTTACTCACAGCGCAAAAGCCGCCATTCACCAAGCGTGCAGCTATATTTCTAAAATCAAATTGACATCGGCGCACTCCCGGATTATTTTAGCATCCTCATGGTTTAGTTTTTGGTTAAACAATCAATGAGGTGTTTTATTCGAGTTAAGTCAGAAGCCCTGCAGTAAAGTGCGGGGTTTTTGTTTTTTTTCTCACCACCAAAGCACGGAAACACCAAATCCCACCAAAGGGTTTCCCAGAGATATTTAATCAGAGAGCTTTGGTGGGATTTGGTGCATTGGATCCCGATAGCTATCGGGATGGTGGCGTCTGCCTTTTCAAAACTTACCGAATTTAATGTTCGGCCCATCGTTATCTTTACCACCTTTAAAGAAAATATAGATGGGAAACCCTGTAGAGAACAGTTTTCTGGAAGCACGGAATATCCTCGAATCGTTCATCTCCGATAAGGAGAATTTCAGGAAGATCGAGGCCGCAGGCAGCCTTTTGGTATCGGCTTTTAAGAATGGTAAAAAAGCCATCAGCTGCGGCAATGGAGGGAGCATGTGCGATGCCATGCATTTCGCAGAGGAGTTGAGCGGGCGTTTCCGCAACGACAGGGCTGCATTGCCGGCCATTTCTATTTCTGACCCGTCTTACATCTCTTGTGCGGCTAATGACTTCGGGTTTGAAAGAGTTTTTTCAAGGTTCATCGAAGGGATGGGCAATGAAGGTGACGTTTTACTCGCCATCAGCACCAGCGGGAACTCCAAGAATATCATTGAAGCCATTTATGCGGCCCAAAAAAAAGGGATGAAGGTGATTGTATTGACGGGCAAGGATGGGGGAGAGGCGAAGGGTAAATGTGACGTTGAGATCCGCGCTCCGCATAGTGAGTTTGCAGACCGGGCGCAGGAAATTCACATAAAGATAATTCATGCACTCATCCAGTTTGTGGAAGAGGGAATGAAAAAATAATTTTTGACTTCATTCATTTTTCCCTGTGATCCGATTTATCCTTAACGAAAAAGAAATCAAAACTGAAGTGGAACCGGGCCTTGTGCTGCTGGATTTCATCCGGTATGAGGAGCACTTAAAAGGGACAAAGATCGGGTGCCGCGAAGGAGATTGCGGAGCATGCACTGTTTTGGCGGGAGAAATGATTGAAGGAAAACTCCGGTACCGTTCCGTGACTTCCTGCCTGATGCCGCTTGGGAATGCGCAAGGCAAACACATTGTAACCATTGAAGGAATTAATTTAGAAGGACTGAATCCCATCCAGGAAGCGATGAAAGATGAAGGCGCGACGCAATGTGGTTTCTGCACGCCCGGTTTTGTAATGTCGCTGGCGGGACATTGTCTGAGTGAGAATGAACCTTCTGATAAAAACGCAGTGGCCTGTATAGACGGCAACATCTGCCGCTGTACCGGTTACAAATCCATTGAGCGGGCAGCGTTAAGGGTGAATGAATTATTAGCAACCCGTAAATCTGAAAGCCCGTCGAAGTTTGCTGCAGAAAACAAAATTCTTCCTGAATATTTTTCTTCCATTGAAAATCGGTTGCAGACTTTAAATGAAAGGGACTCCTTTGCTCCAATCAACCACTTAACCAGTCAACCAGTCAACTTTGTTTCCGGTGGCACCGATCTCTACGTCCAGAAGCACGATGCCCTGACGCATGCAACAATTGATCTTCTCTCAGATAAAAATTTTCTGAAAGGAATTTCTAAAGAAGGAAACCATTGCGTGATGGGCGCTTCCACGACGGTTACGGATCTCTCTGAATCCCAAATTATAGCAGACCACTTTCCTGATTTTCCAAAATACGCAAAGCTGGTTTCTTCCACGCCGATACGGAACATGGCTACGCTTGCAGGGAATTTTGTGAATGCATCCCCGATCGGAGATTTTACGATTTTCTTTTTGGCCCTGAAGGCGATACTTGTTTTATCGGATGGAGATAAAAGAAGGGAAGTTCCGCTGAGAAATTTTTACAGGGGATATAAAGAGCTTGATAAAAAGCCTGAGGAATTTATAGAGAAAATATATTTTGAGTTGCCGGGCAAGGCCGACAAATTCAATTTCGAAAAAGTCAGCAAGCGCACGCACCTCGACATTGCCTCTGTCAATACTGCTATTAAAGTTTCAATGAACGGCGATGAAATTACTGATGCCGGAATATCAGCCGGTGGAGTAGGGCCTGTTCCATTGTTTCTTTCTAAAACTTCAACGTTCCTTTCTGGAAAGAAATTGTCGCAGTCAGTCATTGATGAAACAATCCGAATTGCGCTGTCTGAAATTTCGCCGATCAGCGACGTGCGCGGAACTGCTGAATATAAAAAGTTATTGTTATCACAATTGATCAAAGCACATTTCATTGAACTGTTTCCTGAAAAAATTTCAATGGAAGAAATGCTCTCGACGAGGTGAAGAACATCGACTCATATACGCATACAAGAGGAGAATCCGTATACCTTGACGACATCCCTGTCATAGCAGGGACTTTGTACGGCGCATGCTTTGACTCCCCTGCCGCGCATGGCATCTTAAAAAGTCTGGATTTAAGTGAAGCTGAAAAATCAGAAGGCGTTGTAAGGGTTTTTACACATAAAGATATTCCTGGCAGAAACCAGATCGGAGGAATCATTGAAGACGAGCCGCTGCTGGCAGAACATGAAGTTCACTTTTGCGGAATGCCTGTGGCATTTGTTGTGGCCGTGTCGGATGAAGCAGCGCGACTGGCTGTAAAGAAGATAAAGGTTCAGATTGAGCCATTGCACGTGATCACGGATCCGCGCGAGGCCAAAGAGAAAAATGAACTGATCATTCCTCCCCGCACTTTTAAATTAGGGGATGCAGCTTCGGCATTTACAAAATGCGAATATGTTTTTGAAGGGCGCGCTGATTCCAACGGACAGGAACACCTTTATATAGAAACACAGGGTGCTTATGCGGTTCCAATGGAAAACGGAGTGTTTAAAATTCATTCTTCGACGCAAGGCCCGACAGCAGTGCAGCGCGCCTGCAGCAAGGTGATGGGGATACCGATGCACAGACTTGAAGTTGACGTAACCCGCTTGGGCGGCGGCTTCGGCGGCAAAGAAGACCAGGCCAATGCATGGGCGGCTTTGTGCGCGCTTGCAGCTTTTCACCTGAAGCGCCCTGTAAAATATTCATTGCACCGTCTCGAAGACATGCGCATGACGGGCAAGCGCCACCCTTATTCTTCCGATTTCAAAATCGGGTTGAGTAAGGAATTAAAAATTCTTGCTTACGAAGCCACTTTTTATCAAAATGCCGGAGCTGCAGCCGATCTATCCCCGGCTGTCATGGAGCGTACGCTTTTTCACTGCACCAATTCCTATTTCGTTCCGAATGTAACAGCTACTGCATACAGCTGCCGCACCAACCTTCCACCCAACACGGCCTTCCGCGGCTTTGGAGGTCCGCAGGGAATGTTTGTGATTGAAAGTGCCATTGCGAAAGCTGCCAGGGAACTGGGAGTTCATCCCTCTGAAATTCAAAAACAGAACCTGATCAACACTGGAGAAGAGTTTCCTTACGGACAGGCGGCAGTAAGCGAAGCAGTAACGAGCTGGAAAAAATGTGAAGAGCTTTATGATTTGGAAAAATTAAAAGGTGAAGTCGAACAGTTCAATTCCAAAAGCAAAATCCTGAAAAAAGGAATGGCTTTGATGCCGATTTGTTTTGGAATATCATTTACCAAAACGATGATGAACAATGCGCGCTCCCTGGTGCATGTTTATTCTGATGGCAGCGTGAACATCAGCACAGCGGCCGTGGAAATGGGTCAGGGTGTGAATACGAAGATCCTGCAGGTAGCCGAAAAAATATTCTCCATCAACCCAAACAGGATCAGGATCAATACTGCGAATACTTTCCGCATTGCCAATACATCGCCCACCGCTGCCAGTGCTGCGGCTGACCTGAATGGCAGGGCAACACAACTTGCCTGCAGTGCGATACTGGAGAGGCTGAAAGTTGCCGGAGGAGAGGAATTAAAATGTGCGCCTGATAAAATTACAATTGAAGGGGAAGCCGTGCTGGTAGACGGTAAGAAATCGGGTTGGGATTGGAACAAGTTGGTGATGACAGCTTTTCTGAAACGGATTTCATTGTCGGAGCATGCGCACTATGCAACTCCTGAAATACATTTTGATCTGCAGAAAGAAAAGGGACATCCGTTTGCTTACCATGTTTACGGAACAGCCATCGTAACGGCAACTGTTGACTGCCTTCGTGGAACGTATGAATTTGATTCTGTAAGAGTGGTGCATGATTACGGAAAGAGTATGAACCCGATCATTGACAAGGGACAGACAGAAGGTGGTATTGTGCAGGGTTTGGGCTGGATGACGATGGAAGAAGTATGTTATGACAAGGAAGGAAAACTGAAATCAAATTCACTTTCCACTTATAAAGTTCCGGATATTTATTCTGCGCCGAAGGAAATCTTGATTCATTTCCTGGAAACACAAAAAGACAACCTGGCCATCTTTAATTCTAAGGCCGTTGGTGAGCCGCCTTTGATGTATGGTATTGGCGGCTACTTCGCTTTGAGAAATGCCATCATGGCCTTCAATCCAATGGCAAACATTCCATACGATGCACCGATGACACCGGAAAAAGTGTTGTTAAGTTTGTATTCCGAAAAATTTAAAGATGTTAAAACCGGAACTGCTATTTAATTGAAACCACTTCCCTGGAAAATAATTTTCCTTCTGGAGTTATTAGCTGCAGTGAATAAATCCCCGGACTAAGAGCAAGGCCATCAAAATGCATATTGTTTTCGCCTGACTGTATTTCAAATTGCTTCTTAAATACGGTGGCTCCCATCGTATTGAAAATTTGAATGTACGATGTTGTATTCTCCGTTGAAAAGTAGCTAAGATTAAAACTGTTTTGAAAGGGATCAGGGTAAACGGATAATGATGAATTAGGAACAGAAGGAGAGGAAGCGTTCAGCAAAAAATCAGTGTACTTCATCGTGATAAAATCAGTCATTCCGAGATGGGAATCCGTCTGACCCGTCATATAAAATGAACCATTTTGATCGCACAGAACATCTGCTCCATATACATCGTTGACTACACCGCTCCCTGAATTATAGAGATCGGTAAAGATTCTGTTTCCGGAAGAATCGTATACAATGATCAATACGTTATCACGTGAATTTGAATCCCACGTGCTTCCACAGACAATCGCCCGCCCATTGTTATCTACAGCTATGGAATTGCCGATGTCTGCCGGATAGGAGCCGTTTCCATTGTACCCGTCTTGCCATTCCAGGTTTCCTGCAGCGTTTAACTTGAAAGTAAAGCAATCGGCAACATAAATAGAATCGTCGCTCCGACCGGTCACATAAATATTGTTCTGCATATCCACTGCCACATCATTGGCTAAATCCCAATTATTTCCAGGTCCTGCATACCGGTAATTCCACAAATAATTTCCGGCGCTGTCGTATTTGAGGACGATTATATCCCAATCGATGCTATCGCTGAAACCGATGATAACGGGAGAGAGCTGTTTATCCAGCAAGAACTTTTGAGGAACATCCACGCCGGAATCAGGCCCGTTAAAAGTTTGACTCCAGATAAAATTCCCTGCAGTATCCAATTTTGCCAAGGCAATGTCCTGGTGCCCATACCAGGAATGAAAATCTGTATAAGTGAGATAAAGATTATTGTATCCGTCAAAAAGCAGCGATTCGCCTTTGTCCATCAACGCAGAATCCGCAAGTGTTTTGTTCCAAAGCAAAGTACCTGCACTATTATACTTCACCATGACAAGGCTGTTTAAATTACTGGAATCCTTGCTGCAGCCGGCAACATATAAAAAGCCGTCAGCATCGAGGGCGAGTGAAGCACCTTGATCTATATTGTTAGCTGACCCATTCACGAATGAAACCCAATCCAGATTGCCTGAAGAATCAATCTTGGCCGTCAGCATATCGTCAATTATATTTCCATGTGTTGTGTCAACAGTCCCGCAGAGATAAATATTATCCGACGAATCGCATATCATTTGAGAAAGCCAAATGTTGTTGCGGATGGTTCTGTTGATACGCGTTTTCCAGTAAAGCGTCCTATCAGGAGCATACTTGATAATTTCAATATCATTTGAATATGTTCTTCCCGTACTTATGCCACCCACGATGATATTCCCGTGAGTGTCCATAATTATTTTGCTTGCACCGTCATAAGAGTTTTGGAAATTTTCCCTGAAATCTGTCCAGTCACGATTCCCGTTACTTAAGAGTTTAAAAAAGGTATATGAGTTACCGTAGTAATACGTTTGGGATGCAACAAAAATGCTCCCCAAGGAATCCTTTACCGCATCAACAAAGTTATCGCTGTGCAGATTATCGTTGTCCTGTTCGGTCCATATCAATACACCTGCAGAATCGTATTTCAATACAAGAATGTCATAATCGCTGGCCGATTTTTGCGCGCCGCCTCCAATGATTAAACTGTGATCTGGCGCAACCAGGATTTTGCGGCCGCCGTCGTTCAGATTCGAACCTGAATTATAATGTCTCGACCACACGGTATCTCCGTTCAAGTCATATTTCAAAATCAATACATCCGCTTTGATCGCCGTATCCATTGTTGCATTCCCGGTTACATAGAAAGCATCACTGTCTTTGGCGATAGAATATGCAGCGACACTATTTGGAAATAACAGCGGATTGTCCCACTGGGGAATCCCTGAAGAATCAAACTTTGCAAAATGGATATAGTGGAACAATCCATTCCCGGTCAAGTAAATGTTAGATGAATCGTCAAGTGTCAGGTCGTTGATAGTGAAATTCAGAAGCGGGCTTGTCCAGATTAAATTGCCCGAAGAATCATACTTGCAAATTGAATTCCCTCCATTGATCCATCCGCCTATGAACAGGTCTGCTGAGGCATTCATTTTCAGGAATGAGGCGCCGTCATTGGCATCCGTAAAGCCAGGGTAGTTGTAATATTTTACCCATACCTGGTTCCCGGAAGAATCTACTTTACAAGTTACCACGTCGGTATAATAATAAGGATCACCGCTAAGTGCGCCCTGCCCTGTCACATATACATTTTCTATTGAATCAGTTGCAATAGCGAACAGCCGGTCAGATTCATTTCCAACTGCATTGTAATTGTATTTCCAAAGAAAATTTCCCGCTGAATCATATTTAAGAATTAAATAGTCATTCGACTCATAGCCGCCAATAAGGATATTATTGCCTTGATCTATTGTAATGCAAGTTGCATTTCCATCATAGTTATTTGGACTCACATACGTTTGCTTCCAGATCATATTTCCTGGTGAATTATATTTAATCAGGATGATTACATGCAGGTAACTTGCAGAATCCATATTGCTGACTACATACACGAAACCACTGTTGTCCACACATGACTGAACAGGAACAAAACTGAAAGGCACGGAGTCATTTCCGTAGGTGTTGAGCCACATGCGATTATAGACTTGGGAGAAAGCTTGTCCAGTATCTAGGAAAAAGATAACCAGTAGACAATGCCATAAATAATTTTTCATGAAGCAAAATTAGCATCACGAAGATAGAGAAAGTCTTAGTTATCCTTCAGCGCCTTTTCAATATTCTTATCAGGCACAATCCACATCACAGCCACAACAACAAACAGGATAGCTGAGAGGCCGGGATAATAAAATGCGCAGACAATGGAAATGATGTACAGGAAAGTTGAGGCTATTCCTTTTTTCTGCTGCATCTTGAGTGCTTCAGTCAGTTTTGTGCTGTGCGTGTAATGCGCCATGATGGTCTGGTGCAAAACAAAATAGGCATTGCCGCACAGGAACAGGACAATGGCATAGACAGCAACAGGTAATTCTGCGAAATGATTTTCTCCCATGTAAGCAGTGGAGAAGGGGATGAGTGAAAGGAAGAAAAGCAAACCCATGTTCGCCCAGATGATTTTGCTGTTCACGTGATGAACGGTGCTGATGAGGTGGTGATGGTTTCCCCAATAGATGCCGACAAAAACAAAGCTGAGCAGGTAACTCAGGAAAACATTCCACAAGCCAAGCAAAGCATTCAAGCTGATGTCATGCGGAACTTTTAATTCCAATACCATGATGGTGATGATGATGGCGAGTACTCCATCACTGAAAGCTTCCAGTCTTGTTTTATTCATGGGTACTAGGTACTAATTATTACGAATTTACCAATTACTAATTACAAATTTTCACAATTGTGACCATCACTCAATGACTCAATGACCCAATGACCCAATGACCCAATGACTTAATGACCTAATGACCTAGTGACCAATCCCTGCTCCTTGCTCTATCCATACCCTCAGCACCTCGCGTTCCTCTTCCGTCATATTGGTTTTATTTCCCTGCGGCATCGTCTTCGTTTGCACAGCACGGACTAAAATCCTGTCAGCATGACTTTTTATTTCTTCGGGGGTATCGAACGTAATTCCGTTAGGAGCGATTTTATTGATGTCATCGGTTGGATTTGCAGAGTGACATTGCACGCACCGGTTTTGAATAATCGGCTGGATGGAAAGGAAAGACACAGGCGGCATATCCTTAGCAGATTTTTTCGGAGCCGGAGCCGTCACAATAACCAATGCAATTAATGCTATAGCAGCAAACGGCAGCAGCCAGACTGAGCGTTGTTCTTTTTCATACAAGTTGTGATAATGGCGCACCGCCACACTTGCCAACGTGAGACCTCCCAACACAGCCCAGTTAAACTGGTTTCCGAAAGTCGTCGGGAAGTGGTTGCTGATCATGACAAATACCACCGGCAGCGTCATGTAGTTGTTGTGCAACGAGCGCAGGCCCGCAATCTTTCCGAGTTCGGGATTGACCGGACGGTTTGCTTTCGCAGCAGCCACGAGCGCTTTCTGGGAGGGAATGATACAGAAGAAAACATTTCCCGCCATGATGGTTCCGAGCAAAGCACCCACCAGCATAAATGCGGCGCGCCCACTCAGCATTTTACAGAGGAAAAATGATATCAAAACGACAATGAGGTAACCAATGATTCCAAAGAGTTTTTTCTTTTGAAGTAATGAAGTCTTGCACATTGCATCGTAAATCATCCAGCCGCCAAGCAATGTCCCAAGGCCGATGGCAATGGCAGCAGGTTCACTTATGTCGCGCACAGATTTATCGATCATCATGGCTTTCGCATTCATGAAATACACCAGGGTCAGCAAAAGAAAACCCGTGAGCCAGGTGAAATATGCTTCGTATTTAAACCAGTGAAGGTGCTTCGGAATAATTGCAGGAGCAGTTTTGTATTTCTCCACGTAATAAAATCCCCCGCCATGAATTGCCCAGAGGTTCCCGGCCAATTCATCGCGCAGGTTCTGCGTCCTGTTGAGACTGTTCTCCAGGAAAATAAAATAAAAGGAAGCGCCTATCCATGCAATTCCAAGCACCACATGCGCCCAACGGATAATTAAGTTTATCCATTCCATGACGTGCGATTCAAGACCCGCTTTAACCGTGAGATGGTATATCGCATATATAAGCGTGGTACAAATGAAAGCAATTGAGATCCCTTTCCTGAAAAGCCTGATTTCACTTTGTGATTCTTTCAGATCATCTGTAATTTCTTCTTCACTGAATGAAATACTTAATGCCCTCAACACGTTCGAGAGCACCACCGACGTCAGAAAAAAAATCAAGATGACAATTGCGAAAAAAATATCAAGTGATGCAATTTTCATCTCAAGGTTCAGTTAATTAATGGCTGACTTGCTTTCTTCGCCCCGAAAGAATCTTGTAAAACGACCGGCTTCGGATTTCCTCCAGCGTTAAGCCTGTGGCCAGTGTTTCCTCTTCTGTAATGGCGCCGCAGTTCAACGCTTTCAGGAAATAATTAAGCAACCCCTGGCCTGTGGCGGCGTCATCGAAAATATCACCGCTCAGTGTGGCTTGCGCCGAACGCTCAACAAAATGTTTCAGCCTCGTTGCCGCATCTTCATAGCTTTCGAGGAAGAAAGTATAGGTGGCTGCATAACGCATCGGCAATTGCGCAGGATTCAGATCCCATCCCTGGTAAAAACCATTGATGAGAGAATGCATGGTATGATCGTACGCCATCTTCCATGCTTTGTGAACGACTTCCCGGTTTTCTTTTTCCTGTTCAGGCGTGAGGTTGTCACCGCGATGCGGACCTACAGGCATTACATTGGTAGCGCCATCGCTGAGCATGATGCCCGTTCCGCCCAGCGCAACACGAGTCATGTGGTGAGCGAAATCGCAAACGGGATGACCCATTGTCTGGTACTTCGCCGTGATGTTGCATGACGCCGTATAATCATAGGTGCCGAAGTGTGCAGCAATGCAGCGCCCTTTTCCCGCGCGGATAAACCGGAGCAAAGGATTTTTTCCATCGTCATCCATGACGGCCTGCGTAGCTTCTACCATCATTTCCATTTTCAAGGTTCCTGAAGGAAGTTTTTGTTTCTCTTCGATGATCTCGAAAAATTTTACAAGCGCTTCAATCTGCTGGGGAATCGTAACCTTGGGAAGCATGACTACAAAATTGTCCGGCAGCTTGCTGTTTGTTTTTTCCAGCAGCGTTGTCAGGAAAATATCAAGCGTCCGCACGCCGCGCGATTTCAGATCTTCGGTGAAAGGTTTTATCCTGATGCCGATAAAAGGCGGAAGCGATTTATTTTTCATTCCCAATGCTACTTCGCCAGCAGCCTGCAGTGCGGTTGCATCTTCTTCATCATCGGGGCGGTTTCCAAATCCATCTTCAAAATCAATCCTGAAGTCTTCGATCGCTTCTGATTTTAGTTTCTTCAGGATCTTGTTATATACAGAGTAGGGGAGCCATGCATAATGTTTTTTTCTCTCGCCTTCATTCATTTTATCCAGTGTAGAAACAAGTGAAGCTATATCTTTTTCTGTGGAAGGAAGGTGTTGATGTCCCGTCAGTGACAATACCCTGGCCAATACGGTGAAGTCAGGCGCATACGTTGTGAGGTTTCTGACGGCTACCTTCGACATTTTCTCAGCCGTGTCATGCGAAAAAAGGTTCGCACCCCCGTACACGGTATGCACAGGCTGGCGATCAGGCTTGTCGCCGGGATAAATTTTTTGAAAGGCGAGGTTTGCAACTTTCAGATCGTTCAAAACGGAATCTCTCAGTTCGGTTGGAATGGATAACGGCATAAGATGCAATTCTAAAGTCAGTTATTGTTGTGTACTGTTACTTTTCCTTTTGCGATTCAGGTAATTCAGCACCATCCTGAGATCGTTGTAGTCAAACTCGCTGCCGAGCTCCGACTTAAACGCACCGTAATTTTCCGGACCTGATTTGATGATGAATTTTTCAAGACGCCCTACCTGTTCTTCCGACAAAGCTGCGTGGACATCTATTTCGCCGGTCAGGATCCATTTCGCAAAATGGGATTTCACAGTGGATAAAGCAAGGGAGCGGATTCCTGCGATTTCAACAATGGATTTTCCTTCCCTGTGCAGCGCAAGCGTGTCTTTGTAAGTGCTTCCTTTTTCTTTTTTGCCCGTTGTATTCGACGTCTTGACTGTTTTCAGCAACTCTTTCCTGAATTTGATTTTGCCGGAATAGAGCAGTTCATTCAGGAAGCGGGCGTTGTACAGGTGGTTTATTTTCGTCCAGAAAAAATCTTCCGTTTCCTGCACGAACCTCACATATTTTTTAACCCTCGCCTTGAATGCAAAAGATTGGATATGTTCATGCAATGGCGTAATGAGTTTAAAAATTGCCTCCGTAAAATATTCTATGGCCTTGCTGCACCTTTCTTTTAAAGCATTTGATTTTCCTGGATCATTATTAAAGTCTTCGAGCAGGCGTTCCAACTGACCTTCAAACTTTGCCGCTGTGGTGATCAGTTCTTCTGTCTGCCTGCGAATACTTTCATTCAACTCCAGCACATTTTCCTTTTCCGGAATTTCTTTATCAAGGATCATCTCCTTCCATTCATAAATTTTACGCTGAAGTTTTTCAAATGAAAAAAGGCGCTTCAGGAGTTGCTGTGCGTAGCGCGACCTTGCCTCTTCCAATGCATCCTGTAAGGCGGAGGTATGGTGGTGCGACTGAGAAAAGGAATCAATCTTATCGTCATTGAACAATGCGTTTTGTGTAATCCTGGAATGCAACACAATTCCTTCCAGCGTGCGGCACCGGCTAAGCGCAACGTAAACCTGTCCCGCCGCGAAAGACTGTCCTGCGTCAATGATCACTTTGTCGAACGTAAGCCCCTGGCTTTTATGGATGGTGATGGCCCAGGAGAGACGCAATGGATATTGCATAAATGTTCCCAGTTCTTTCTTCTCGATTTTATCTGTTCCCGCTTCTACACTGTATTTGTTATTCTCCCAGGTTTCCCGGAACAGTACAAAATCTTCGTTGTTGTCGTTAAAAGTTACGGTAACTGTATCTCCTGCAATGCTTTTTACTTTAGCGAGCTTGCCATTGAAGTAGCTGCCGCTTTCCACGTCGTTTTTTATAAACATGACCTGTGCACCTTCTTTCAACTGAAGGTTCGGATCGCATGGATATAAGTTTTCAGGAAATTCGCCCTCAATTCTTGCGGCAAACGAATGCATTTTGCCGGGAAGTTTTTTCAGCTCCATGTCGTTCACCGCATCTGCCTTGCTGTTGTGCGTGGTAAGAATTACGTAACCTTCCTCCGAAGGCTTGAAACCTGGCTTGTAGCGTTTTTCAAGCTGCTCATAGTCTTCACTTTCCAGTTGCCTGTCGCGGATGTTGTTGAGTATGGACAGAAACTTTTCATCCTGCTGGCGGTAGATTTTTTTCAGCTCAATCTGAACGGCATCCAGTTTTTTCCAGGCCAGTGAATCAAAGAAATACGGACTCGTATAATATTTTTTCAGGATTTGCCATTCATGGTCGCGGGTGACGGGAGGTAGCTGGTGCATGTCGCCGATGAGCATGACCTGGACGCCGCCAAACGGTGCCCTGTTCTTTCTCACAAACTGCAAAGCGAAGTCAACCCCGTCGAGAATGTCGGCCCGCACCATGCTCACTTCATCAATGATGAGGAGCTCAAGTTCTTCCAGTACTTTTTTCTTCTCCTTATTAAAACGAAGGTGACTAACCAGCAAACTCCGGTTCACGGCAATATTGGCGTCAACAAAATCATTGGAGGGGACGAGGCATGATGTAGGAAGGTGGAAGAGCGAATGAATCGTGACGCCGCCAGCGTTGATGGCTGCCACACCGGTAGGGGCGACGATCACAAAATTCTTCGCTGTCTTTGAAGATATTTCTTTCAGCAAGGTGGTTTTGCCTGATCCGGCTTTGCCCGTGAGAAAAATCGGCTGGTTCGTTTCAAGGGCAAACGACAGCGCTAAACCATGCTCGTCCATTTTCCGGATGATGGTATCGCTATCGGAGGTTGGAATTTTCATTTTACTTTGTTTTGATTAGCCCGAATATTTTTTGCAGCCAAAGCAACTGTTTCTGCAATTCTCTTTTTTCGGGTTGCCTCCTGCCTTGCACTGCTGATCCAGAAAAGTATTCTTTTTCTCGAACCCGGAGGGAAAGCATTGAAATATTTTAATGAAGACTTATTTTTTGCAAGTGCTTCATCAAGGTCATCCGGGATTACAAGATTTTCGATTTCGTCCAGTGCATTCCAGTAGCCGGATTTTTTCGCAAGGTCTATGAGGAATTGACCTGCAGGCTTTATGAGTCCAAGGCTGGACAATTTTTTTACCCGTTGCTTATTGAGTTTGCTCCATACGCTTTTGTGCTTGCGCTGTGAAAGAAATAAATATGCACTTTCATCATCCCGCTTATTGGACTTGCTGTCAATCCATCCAAAGCAAAGCGCTTCTTCAACAATTTCCTCATATGTTACAGAAGGTTTCCCGCTTTTTTTGTTGTAACGGATTAGCCATATATTTTTCCTGGATGCATGATTTTTTTCAAGCCATGCCCTCAACGACTTTCTGTCCTTTGGATAAAAGGATTCTGTTTTTTCAATCATGGCTTTTAGCTCCCCCTGTAGGTTGAGTACCCAAAAGGATTCAACAAAAGCGGAACGTGGTAATGTGAGCTATCGGATATTTCAAATTCTATGGTAATGCCGGGGTAAAAAGTCTTTTTGCTTTGCCCGTTGAAATAGGATAACGTATCAAACACCAGGCGGTAAATTCCTTTTTCGAGAATATTCTCCGAAACGAGCAGGTCGGTGATGCGTCCGTCGTCATTGGTAATTCCTTCTGCAATTTTTTTCCACGACTGTTGCGCCTTTTGTTCCAGGATGACTGAAAGCCCTGTGGCGGGCTTGCCGATGGAAGTGTCAAGGACATGGGTGGTGAGCTGGCTCATGCAAATAATTTTTCGAGGCGAAGGTGCGTAATTTTATTCTGTTCTTCTGCAGCAACCCTGATTTCAAAAGCAGGATTATTTATCAGTCTTGTGTTCAGCATGGAAAGCATTTCCGAGGCCGACTTCCCCGTTGCGCAGACAATAAAAATGTAACCGAACTTTTTTTCGTATTCGTCATTTTTCTCTTTCAGCTCGTGCAATATTTTTTCATCAGCTACTTTCACGCCTGACTGTTCTCCTTCTGCCCAAACAGATGTAGAGGCAAATTTCTTTTCCAGGTTTTCTACGTCGCCGATTTTCGGATGATGAGAGAACGCTTCCTTCCAGTCGTCTTCGCTCAGTGAAAACCAAATGCGGTCGGAAGCAGATTTTAATTCTTCAAGTGAACTAAAAGGGGATTGCTTTGAAAGTTTTTCAGCCCAGGCAGTGCTCCCGCAGCATTTGATCAAATCTGTCTTTGCTGCAGAAATATTAATCATTGAACGCTGATTTTTATGATGGTTAAGATCAGATGAGATTTTTCTCCGTGTAAATCATCGCGATCATGATCATCGGTGTTCTGTTTTTATCTTCCCAAAGAGGCGCATCCTGCTGATCCCGCCATCAGGAAATATGGTAAGGCGGACATGCGTGAATGGTTCCCTGCTCACAATTTCATTTTCAAAATAATGTTCGTGGTCTGCTTCCAGCTTCGATTGCGGAAGCATGGTCGTCCAGTTGATCTCTGAAGAAGCCAGCTTTGGCTCATCGTCTCTTGAAAGGTTACAACCTTCCACCATACAGCTGTCAGGGTAATTGCCTTTGAAGTGACACGTATCGATGAGGATCCTGTCAATGACTCCTGTGCGTGCAAGCCGGACGATCGCCCAATCCTTGTTGCCTGGCGTTCGGCTGCGCTTGGTTTCCCATCCGTCACCCATGTTGATCCCGCGACCCGGCAGGATGAGGTTATCCATGTGGGAGAAAAACATGTCGTTGCAGAGGATTGATTTAGCACCGTTCATGGCGGCTGCAAGGTCAACGTGTTCGTCTTCCTTGATAAGGTTCCAGTCTTTGAAGACGTCACCATATACTTTCAAGCGTGCCACGCCGCCGTCAGGATAAATATTTAAACGCAGGTGCGTGAAGATCCCCTGGTCAGTGACGGCAAATAAATTCTGCGAGCCTGGTTGTAACGGCGACCTGGAAAGGATTTCTTTCCATTCAGCCTTGTCTAATTCAGAATTCGTTGGATCAGTCAGGAAGCATGCATCAAGAGAAGCATGCGGCGGGTGGTTGCCGAGAAAATGATTGGTATCAATATCTACTCCTGAAATTATTCCGGACGTTGCAAGCTGTACAATACACCAGTCATGTCCGGGCGTTCGCCGCCTCCGCGATTCCCATCCATCCATCCACTTTCCGCGGTCCGTGTATTTATCGGGGATAAAAATTCCCCGGCCTGGTTTCAGCAGGTTTTCTTTCTCTGCAAAAAAATCATCGCTGCATAAAAGTGCTTTCCCGCCCAGCCGATCAGCGGCAAGATCGGTCAGCTTTGTAAATGCATACGGTTCGTTGTTTCCCGTCATACCAATTTAGGAGAGATTATTTTTCCTTTGTTCAGGTTTGCGAAATCACCATTTGCGAATACCTGCATCCCGCTGAGATAAGTCTGCATCACGGTTCCGTAAAGTTCCATGCCGGTATACGGGGTGAGCTTGTGACGGTGCCAGGTTTTGCTTTCTTCCACTGTAAATTTATTTGCCGGACTCCACAGGCATAGGTCGGCGTCAAAGCCTTTTGCTATTTTTCCTTTCCGCGTTTCCATGTTCAGGAATTTCGAAGGGTTTTCTGAGAGCCACCTCGATATATCCGTAACAGAAAAATTCCTTTCCAATGCGCCCGTCCATGTAACAGGCAATGAGAACTGCAGTCCTGAAATACCTCCCCACGCGAGATCCATGTTCCCCGATTCTGTTTCTTTTAATTCAGGAGGAGCCGGGGAGTGATCGGTAGCAATAAAGTCAATGATGCCGTCACGTAAAGCTCCCCAAAGTTTTTCATTGTTCTCTTTTTCGCGGATGGGCGGCGCACATTTAAAGCGCGTGTCCCCATCCGGAATATTTTCCGCGTTGAAAAATAAATAGTGAGGAGCGGTTTCAACGGTCAACGGCAATCCTTCCTCTTTGGCTTTTTGAATCTGCTCAATGGAATCTGACGATGAAAGATGAACGATGTGTACGCGGCCGCCGGTTTCCCTGCACAGGTCAATCACCAGTTTGATCGCATCGTTTTCCCAACTCCGCGGCCGGGAGTGCAGCCAGGCCTGGTAACTCCGGGGGTGCTGCTTCAGGTATTCTTGTCCCGCATGAGGCGCATCCAGCTCACAATGCACCAGCAATGGCTTGTTGTGCTTTTTTAGAATGTTGAGGGCTTTGCGTAATTGATCCGCATTCGCATTTGGAAAATCATCAATGCCGGAATGTGTAAGGAAAGCTTTAAGTCCCGCTGTTCCGGCTTCCAGCAATTCTTCCAGTTCATTTTCATTTCCCGGCACCACACCTCCCCAGAAGCCGCAGTCCACATGAATACTATTTTTCGATGCCTCGAGCTTCTTCAGAAAATTACTTT
>Ga0134121_10002198_pt1 | contig 17144 bp, 13 predicted proteins | sample KB301_FD_96463 | JGI IMG/M metagenome (GOLD analysis project Ga0134121, IMG submission 96463) | Terrestrial soil microbial communities without Nitrogen fertilizer from Kellogg Biological Station, Michigan, USA - KB3-0-1 | ecosystem: Environmental > Terrestrial > Soil > Unclassified ... | reverse complement strand
TGATACCACCCGTTCGGAGTCAGTCTGTATGGTCCGTGAAGTCGAACTCAAGGCGAGCCGCGGCATCCTCGTCCTCATCGTGTACATCCTGGGCATGCTCGGCGCCATCGGCGGCGTCGTGCGCGGTGCGCGCACCGACATGCCGGGTCTCGTGGTCCTCTCACTCGTCGTGTTCGCGCTGTTCGCCGTCGCCCTGTCCGGGCTGTTCGTCGTGAACCCGAACGAAGCGAAGGTCGTCACGCTCTTCGGGCACTACACCGGAACGGAAAAGCGTCCGGGCCTCTGGTACACGAATCCGTTTGCCCGCCGCAAGCGGATCTCGCTCCGTGTGCGGAATTTCGAAACCGCGAAGCTCAAGGTGAACGACGCGAACTCGAACCCCATCGAGATCGCCGCGATCATCGTATGGAAAGTCGTCGAGTCGGCGGAAGCGGCGTTCGAGGTCGACAATTACGAGCAGTACGTGCACGTGCAGAGCGAGGCGGCACTGCGCACGCTCGCCACTCATTACCCGTACGACGCGCACGAAGCGAACCAGGTCGCGCTGTCGACGCACATCGATGAAGTGTCCGCGGGCATTGCGTCAGCCCTTCGCGACCGGCTCGCGAAGGCCGGCGTCGAAGTGATCGAGGCGCGCATCAGCCACCTTGCGTACTCTCCCGAAATCGCGTCGGCCATGCTCCGCCGGCAGCAGGCGAACGCCATCATCGCGGCCAGGCAGAAGATCGTCGAGGGCGCGGTGGGCATGGTCGAGCACGCGCTCCAGCTCCTCGGCGAGAAGAACGTCATCACGCTCGACGAAGAGCGCAAAGCGCAGATGGTTTCGAATCTTCTCGTCGTGCTGTGCTCCGATCACGACGCACAGCCCGTGGTCAACGCGGGAACGATCTACGCCTGATCGTGGCCCGGAAGCCATTCCTTCTCCGCATCGAGCCTGACGTGCTCGACGCAGTTCAGCGCTGGGCGAACGACGATCTGCGCAGTTTGAATGCGCAGATCGAATTCCTTCTGCGGCGGGCGTTGCAGGAGAGCGGACGAAAGCCGTCAACGGCAAAAGGAGATGGCAAGAAGGGGTAGCCACCCGGTGGTGGCTTCCCCTGCCGTCTGCCGCTATGCCGTGCCGTTCAGGACGATAACAATCCGCTCGGCAGCGTTCCGTCCGATCTGCCGGGCCGACCGGCCTACGCGAACGGATATCGGACCGTCGAACGGTGCCTGTGACAACACGGTCACGTCGACACCGGGCCGGATTCCGAGATCAGCGAGATAGCGCAGGAATTCTGCGTCTTCATCCGCCATCCGAAGCACCCGCGCGCGCGCACCCGCGCTGAGCTCCGCAAGCGTTCGGTGCCGGGTTTCGTCAATCGTTCCGTCTCGGGTCGGGATCGGCGCGCCGTGGGGGTCCACGCGCGGATCACCGAGCGCGGCCGCCATGCGCTCGACCAGCTCATCTGATGCGGCGTGCTCGAGTCGCTCAGCCTCCGCGTGCACGCCGTCCCAGTCATACCCAAGGACTTGTGCGAGATAGCATTCGAGAATGCGGTGCCGCCTCAGCGTCCGTAGCGCGGCCGCGCGTCCGGCGGCGGTCAGCCGCACGCCGTGATACCGCTCATGCCGGAGGAGCTTCTGGCGCGCGAGCCGCCGCACCATTCCGCTCACGGACGCCGGAGCAATCGCGAGGCGCGCGGCGATGTCGTTCGTGAGCGCCGCGGTTCCAGCCCGCTCGATTTCGTAAATGGCCTTGAGGTAGTCCTCGACCGGCGCGGTCAGTTCGGTTCGCGCCTCGGCGGTGCGGCGGCGCGCCGGCATCAGCCCGCGGACAGGCTGGCGGCGCCGTCCGGCGTCCCGCGAACCAGGAGCACCGGTACCCGTGACTTGTGACGCACCGAGGAGGCGACGCTCCCGTAGAACAGGTCCGCGATGATGCGATGTCCGTGCGTCGCCATGGCGATGAGGTCACAATGCTCCCGTTCAGCGGCGGCGGCGATCTCCGTCGCGGGGTCCCCCGACGCGAGCACTGCGTCCGTCTCTATGCCGTCGGCGTTCAGCTCGGCGCACATCCGGTCGAGGTAGACACGATCCTTGCGCATTTCCTCCGACTCGCGCAGGTGCAGCGGCTGCAGATTACGCGCCGCCCACCCGTCGGCCACGTGAATCAGCACGAGCCGCGCCTTGCAGTGCGTCGCGAGACGCCTGACGTGCGCGACAATCGCGGCGTCGTACGGCGTGTTCTCGACTGCAACAAGAATGCGCGTATACATCAGCCAAGGGCCGCGCGGGCGACCTGAACGAGGAGCCAGCCGTTGAGCGCTGCGATGACCACAGCAACAGTATACGCGAGCGCCGTGAGCGCCCGGCTGTTCACGAACTCGCCCATCTTCATCTTGTCCGAAGTGAACCGCACCAGGGGAAACACGGCGAAGCTCAGCTGGAGGGAGAGAACCACCTGGCTCAGGACAAGAAGCTGCGCCGTTCCACTCTCGCCGTACAGGGCGGCGACGATCACCGCGGGAACGATGGCGATGGCGCGCGTGATGAGGCGCCGGACCCAGGGCTGGAGCCGGATTTCCAGAAAACCTTCCATCACGATCTGGCCCGCAAGCGTTCCCGTGAGCGTCGAATTCTGGCCGGAAGCCAGCAGGGCGAGTGCAAACACCGTCGACGCGCCCGCGACGCCCAGGAGCGGCGTCAGCAGGCGGTGCGCATCCTGGATTTCAGCGACGCCCGTGTTCCCCGTCGTATGAAACGTGGCCGCGGCAACGATCAGGATCGCCGCATTGAGGAACAGCGCGAACGAGAGCGCGATCGTCGAGTCGATGAACGCGTAGCGCACCGCCTCGCGCTTCCCCGCAACAGTCGCGTCGTACTGGCGTGTCTGCACGATTGAAGAGTGCAGATACAGGTTGTGCGGCATCACTGTCGCGCCGAGGATTCCGATCGCGATGTACAGCATCGTCGGATCGCGGAGAATGGCCGGATCGGGAATGAATCCGCGCGCTACCCCGGCGGCGTCGGGGTGTGAAATGAAGAGCTCGAACGCAAAGCAGCCGCCCACCACGGCAATCAGCCCCACGACCATCGACTCCAGCAGCCTGAATCCACGGTGCTGCAGCAGGAGCACGATCATGACGTCCGCCGCCGTGATCACGATGCCCCATACCATGGGAATGTGAAACAGCAGATTGAGCGCAATCGCCGACCCGATGACTTCCGCGAGATCGCAGGCCGCGATCGCGAGCTCACACATGACCCAGAGCGTGATCGCCGCCGGCGGCGAATAGTGGTCGCGGCACGCCTGCGCGAGATCGCGGCCGGTCACGATGCCGAGTTTGCTCGCCAGACCCTGCAGGAGCACGGCCATCAGGTTGGAAAGCAGAATGACCGAAAGAAGCGCGTACCCGAATCCGGATCCGCCGGCCAGGTCGGTCGCCCAGTTGCCGGGATCCATGTACCCGACCGCGACCAGGTACCCGGGGCCGGCGAACGCGAGGAGTTTTCGCCACCACGAACGCCCATGCACCGGCACCGACCGATAGACCTCGGCGAGCGAGGGCGTGAACCGCGCGCGGCGCCACCCGTCGGACGGATGGAGCGCGTCGTGGGTCCCTCCGCGCGGTTCGGGCGGGGGACTTGCGGGTCGCGCGGGATCGGCGTGCATCCGGTATATTTTAGTCGTTCCTAAATTTTTTTCAAGTCGCCACGCGATTCGGACGGTTGCCGCGTCCCCCGTGTAGGTTCATCGCGTGCACCGCCGCCTGTGGCTCGCCGGCATGCTGGCGCTCGCCCTGTCGTTCTTCATCGACCAGTGGGTTTCGGCCCACGTCGTGTATGCGCGCGTCTACGATTCCGACGGCGGACGGCTGCTGCGCGTCATCGGGTTCTGGCCCACGTGGGTCGTCGCAGCCCTCGTCCTGTGGCTGCACGAAGGGCGTACGCCGCTCGCGCGGCATCGTGCATTGCTGCTCGCCGGCTCCCCGGCGGTTTCGGGTATTGCGGGTGAGCTCCTGAAGCTCCTCGCGAGGCGCGAGCGTCCGTCGGCCGGGTTTTATGTGTTTCGCCCGTTCTCGCACCGCACGTTCTCAACGAGCTCGCTCTCCATGCCGAGCAGTCACACGATCGTCGCGTTCGGCGCGGCCGTGATACTCGGGCACCTATACCCCCGGACCCGGTGGGTGTGGTTCGCGCTCGCGGCCGGGTGCGGCATCACACGCATCCTCGCGCACGCGCATTTCCTGAGCGATGTCGTCGCGGCGGTGCTCGTCGCATTTGCGACGAGCACCATGCTCTGGCGCCGCTGGGGCGCTACTTCTTCCTGAGCGCGACGATCTCGGGCGGCGGGGCGAGTTTGGCCGGGTCCACCGGGCCGAACGTGACTTCAGTCATCCGGGACACAAGCTCCGTGCCCGCCGCACGCTGCGTGACCTTCGTCGGCACAGTCACGCCCTCGAACGTCTTGTAATCCGCGTAGAGCGTCGTGAGCTGCATCTGGCCCATCGCGGATGTCTGCGTTCCTTCCTTCGAAACAAGGAGTCCCGTCGCCTCGCTGTAGCACTCCGTGGTTTCCTTCGTCGACTTCCACTTGAGGTGGAGCTTGATGCACGGCTGACCGTCGACGGTCGCGCGCTCGATGGTGGTCGCCTCGACCACGACGGCGGGGTCGCGGCGCATCGCACGCGGATCGAGATCCTCGCGCTGCTCTTCGAACTCCTTGCCCTGGATCAGCCGGGGACCCTGCATGGCATCGATCGACCAGGCGAAGTTCGTGTCAACGCCAGTGCGGAAGTCGATACCTGCGAGCGAGATCATCTGGATGTTGCGGCCGTCCTTGTCCGCATATCCCTCGACGGTGCCGGTCATGCCCTGCGCCGACATCTCAATCGTGCCCTTGGTGTGCCTGCCGGGCAGTGTGGCAATCTTGGCCGCCCCTGTCGCTTGCGCGTAGCGCGCGAGAACCGCGCGCGCGTCGGGAAGCTGCTGCGCGTGGAGCGGCAGAACAGCTAATGAAAACGAGAGCGCGACGAAACTCCGCGCGCTACGAGTGAACGTGTGCATGAGAATTCCCCTTTGGCCCTTCGGCCCTTTGACCCTTCGGCCCTCTTATTGACTGCGCCGGCTCTGGTCCGCCGCCCAGCGGACTGCCGCCTCCATCGCTTCATCTATCCCGCCGGCAAGCGCGGACGCGCGAAGCGGCACCACCTGATCAGGAATTACCCCAATGCCTTCCACACGGCGACCCTTCGAATCAGTCAGGTCCGCGACGGCGTGCATGAGCACGTCATCATTGGGAAGCCGTTCCATCAGCGCGGGGAGCGCGGCACCCGCGCTCGTCTCACCGACGATATGTGCGCGTCCAAGTCCCTGCATCCCGGCGGCAAAGAACTCCGACGTACTGCCCGACAGCGGATCCATGACGATGGCGACGGGACCGCTGTACGGTTTCACCGGCTGTGCGTCCGTCGAGACACGGCGCGGGTTCGCCGTGAGCCGGAGTACCTGTGTCCGCTGTATAAGCGTGCCGAGCATGTAGGTCGAATCGAGCATATGTCCGGCGATGCCCGCGACCATGCCGGCCACGCCGCCGGGATTTCCCCGCAGATCGATCACCACACCGTCCGCGTCGCGGAAACGGTCGAACGCTTTGTCGATATCGCGCGCCACTACCGGGAGCCACACGGAAAACGCGATCACGCCGATGCGTTTCGGTCCTGTCGGCGACGGAACCAGGCGCTCACTCACGTCCACCACCGCGTTGAGCGGCGGAAGGTTGCCGAAACGCGACATGGTACCGCGCACGGGGCCGCGCGCGATCGCAATCGATTTCGTTCCGCCGCGCGCGCCCGCGATCTCGATGGTCACCGTGTCGCCCGCCGTACCGGCAAGCTGCGCGTTAGCGTGCATCACCGCCGTGAGTCGGGCCTGGCGTCGGACCGCCTCACCATCGACGTGCGCAAGCTGTGCGATGTCGGCCGCGACGGGCGTCTTGTCGATACGCTTCACGGCCATGCCAGGCCGAATGCCATTGGCCCACGCCGGGCCGCCTGTGTCCACCTTCCACACGACGAGCTCGTTCCCCGCGAGCCGGAGCGACAGGCCAATATTCCCGGCCTCGCCCGACACCGCGGCGTTCGACGCGCCGGCGATCGCCGGTGACAGCTCGTGCGGAATGAGCCCGAAATGCGAGACGCCGACGCTCGAGATCAGCGACTGAAGCACGCCGCGGAGCTCGGCGTTGGTATTGGCGCGTGCGGCCAACGGACGAAGCGAATCACGCAGCACTTTCCACCGCGATCCGAGAAACGCCGTGTCGTAATACGTGCGATCGATCTTTGCCCAGACACTGTCGAATGTTGCGATCGCGACGGCGGGAGTGATCACCAGGCTCGAGGCAATCGGCGTCTGTTGAGGCGTCAGCGGGCGCCCGAGGAGCGCCGCTGCCAGGCTGGCGCACGACACACAAACGAAACGGCTATTCATTGGATACGATCGAGTACGCGTTGCAGGGATCGCAGGATTCTTTCCGTCATACCCCAGATGATCCGGCCCTCGAAATCGATCGCATCGACGGCCATCTGCATACCACGCGCTTCCACCTCCGTTCGCAACATCCGCGACGGGCTGAACAAGTCCCCCAACGGAGCCCAGAAGAGCTCCGCCACTTCTTCGCTCGGCGAGAGCGGCAGAGTGTCCGGAATCGTGACGACGTGGGGCCGGACGATGATTGGCGGGAGCTGCGGCTTTCGCGGCCGGATCTCATCGAGCACACCGAGGACCGTCGCGCCGGACAGGTCCAGGCCGGTCTCCTCGCGCGTCTCACGGACCGCTGTTTCAAAGAGCGACCCGTCGCCCGGCTCGAATCGTCCACCGGGCAGGCCCACCTGACCGGACCACGGATCGCCGGGGTGCACGGCGCGCCGGAGCAGCAGCAGCCTGGCGTCGTCCGCGTCGGGGACGAGTATCAGCGCAACGGCGGCTTCGCGATATGGCGGATCCCGTTCGGCGAGCGCAGGTGTATGCCGCGCGAGCGCCTGTGCGACGCGATCGAGGAACGGATGCCCGGTCAGCTCTCGACGGCCCCGCCGCTCGCGACCCAGGCGTTCCACCCCTGGGCCATCGAGGTCACGTGTTCGTACCCCATTTGCTGCATGGTATCGGCGGCAAACGCGGAGCGATTGGCGTTCGCGCAGTAGATGATCACGCGCTTCTCGCGGGGGACGCGCGCTTCGACGTCGCTTTCGAGCCTGCCGCGCGGAATGAACAACGCGCCCGGAATGCGGCCGAGATTCCATTCATTCGGCTCGCGGACGTCGAGAAACACTACGTCGGCGGCCTGTTCCTGCAGCGTGCGCGCCTCCGCGAGCGGCGTTTCACGAATGCGCGACTTCGCCTCACTGAGCAGGTCGTGATAGCTCTTCATGTGTGGAGTATACAGCGAAAACCGAAATGAAATTCCTGCTCATCGCGACACGACCCCCTTCAGTCCACCCGCAATGATGCTGGCCACGTTGGCGAGGACGCGCGGGACGGCGAGCCCGCCGGCGGACGCGAGATACCGTGGCTCCCAGATCGGATCGAACTTCTCCTTGTAGAGACGCAGGCCCTGGAAGTCGTAGAAGTGTTCGCCGTGCCGATACAGCACGCCGCCAATCTGATTCCAGAGCGGGGCAAGCTGGCGGTCGGCAACTCCGGGCAGCGGCGCCATGCCGAGGTTGAAGCGGGAGAAATCGTTGATGCGCCCCCACTGCATGAGCTCGATGAGCAGAAACGCCATCACACCGTCCGGCGCGTCGGCACGGAACCGCACGAAATCGACCGACAGTTCCTCGCGCCCGCCGGTCCAGATGTTTGCGAACGCCACCACGCGGCCGTTCATTCGCACCACGGCCACGGGATTCCGCTGCATGTAGATCTCGTCGAACCGGCCGAGCGAGAAGCCTTTTTCGCGCGTGGCCTGCTGTGCCAGCCAGTCCTCGGACACCTCGCGCAACGCACCGAGCATGGCTCCGACTTCCGACGCCGGCACGACTTCCATGACGGCGCCCTGGGCCAACAGCGTCCGGCGTGTGCGGCGCAGGCCTTTTCGTTCACCGCCCTCGAGCGAAAAGTCACGCAACGGTACGATGGCCACTTCGCCCAGCTTGAGGAGCAGGAATCCGAGATCGATATACAGCGGAAGATTCTCTTCGCTGACTTCGTAGAACACCGCGCGCGCGCCGTGACCGTCGGCGAGCTCGTGGAAGCGCCACGCGAGCTCGTGACGCTCCGCCTTCGGTCCGACGGGATCGCCCATCGCAATCCAGCTCCCGCCTTCAATGCCGTACATCAGGAACGCGTTGCCGTTCTCGCTGAAGAGCAACGCCTTGTCGCCAAGCAAGGCGAGGTTGGCTTCGGAGCGCGAACTGGTGCTGATGATCGCGCTCGCGCGGTCGAGCTCGCGTGCGGACGGAAGGTTGACCTCGACCTTCGCACGACGGAACAGTCGCATGACGGCGAACGTCAGCAGGAGGGCAATGACGCCGGACATCGCGCGCATGAACCGCGGCGCATTCGCGTCGCGCTCGAATTCCAGCCAGAGATCGGCGGAATAGTCGACGTGCTTGTACGAGAAAAACCCCAGCCAGACCGCCGCGCCCACGGCCGCCACGACCGCGATGATCCAATTGGCTTCGAACGGCTCCGACGTGAGACGCGCCCGGCGGTAGAACGCGCCGCGAGACGGCACTACCACGCCGAGCACCGCCGCGAGCACGACCGACTCCTCCCAGTCGAGCCCCTTGAGGAGCGACGTAACGATACCGAGCGACAGAAGCGTGATCGTCAGACCGTACGCGGCATCGAGGCGCCGGCGGATGGCCCACGCGAGGAGAATCAGTCCCGCACCGACCACGCTCGCCAGGAAATGGGAAAACTCGATGACGCCAAGCGGGAGCACGCCGTCGAGAATCGCGACGCGATGACTGATCTCCGGGGTCGCGGCCGACAACAGCAGAAACGCGCCACCCGCGAAGGTGCTCGCGCTCAGGACCGTCGGCAGAATGGCGGGCACCCAGCGCCCGGCGGCAAACGCGACACCGCTCGCGAACGCCGCAACACGCGTGCGCTGCCGGTGAATCTCGCTGGCGCTGATCATCACGATCGCGCCGATGAATGGAATGATGTAGTAGATGGCGCGGTAGACGACCAGCGAACCGAGAACGACGTCGGCGGCCATCACCGGCTTGAGGAACAGCAGCATCAGCGTTTCGAACACGCCGAGCCCGCCGGGAATGTGGAGCACGAGTCCCGCCGCGTGCGCCAGAATGTACGCGCCGATCAGCGGCCAGAAATGAATGCCGACATTGTGCGGAAAGAGCGCGTAGAGCACGGCGCCGGCGACTGTCCAGTCCACCGTGGACACCACGATCTGCGCGATCGCGAGCTTCGGCGTCGGCGACGGAAACTGCCATTCCTTGATACGCACCGGCTGGCGCCGGACCACCGTGACGACGAGGTACGCCCCGATGATCGCGAGGCACAACGCGCCGATCGGGCGGAACATCCAATCCGGGAGTCCCACCACGGCGTGAAACGAGACCGGCTCGAGGAGCAGCGCGGCCCCGGTGAGGAAGATGGACCCGATGATGAACGTCGCGGCGCTGAAGCTCGCCGCGCGCGCGATTTCCTCGTTGGTGAGTCCCCACGACGACCAGAAGCGGTAGTGAACGGAGCCGCCGGTGAGAAGCGGAAAGCCAAGCGTGTGACTGAAGCCGTACGCGATGATCGACGCGAAGGCGACCTTGTGCATGGGCGGCCGCTTCCCCGCGTACACGAGGCCGAGCGTGTCATACGCCGGCAGCACGAGATAGGAGGCGAGTGTGAGCACGCCCGCCCAGATGAGATTCGCGTGCGGAATCGCGAACGCGCGTGCCGTAATGTCGTGGTAGCGGAACCGGTGCAGCTCCTTCCGCAGCACAAACGCCGAGAGCGTGAGCACCAGCAAAATCGCGATGGGCGGCAGCCACGTGGCCGCGATGGTTTTCCATCGCGACCGCTGGTGGATCGCACTGCTGATCGCGTCGTCCATGGGAGAGGGAAGATGGAGGGATGCAAGCGGCATGGGAAATACCCTTTTCCCGTCTCCCCTCTCTCATTGCTGTTAGAATGCTCGCGTGTCATCAACGACGCGCGTTCTGTTGGCGCTCATCCTCGGGTTCGCGGCCGGGCTGGTCGTCGCGGCCATTCCTGCCCTGTCCGCGGTCCCCGACTGGGTCGAACCGATCGGCAGCGTCTTCATCAACGCCATCAAGATGACGGTCATTCCACTCGTCATCGCCTCGCTGATCATCGGTGTTGGGTCCGCACCGGATCCGGCGACCGTCGGCCGCCTCGGCGGCCGCGCGGCGCTGCTGTTCGTGTCGGTCGTGTTCTTGTCGGCGGTCATCGGCGTCGTCGTCACACCGATGGCGCTGTCGGTGGTGACGCCGGACCCGGCGCGGATCGCCGCGCTGCGAGGATCTGCGAACGCCGCCGAGTATCTCGAGCGCGCACGGAACGTTCCGACATTTGGCGCGTGGCTCGTATCGCTCGTTCCCGCCAACCCGGTTCGCGCGGCGGCGGACGCCGCAATGCTTCCGCTCATCGTCTTTTCGGTACTCGTGGGCGCCGCGGTCACACGCATAGGCGAGGACGAGCGCCGAACGTTCCTCACGACCATGCGCGGTATTCAGGAAGCGACGTTCGTGCTCGTACGTTGGGTGCTGGTATTCGCGCCGCTGGGCGTGTTCGCGCTCGCGGTTCCGCTCGCGGCGAAACTCGGCGTCGCCGCGGCCGGCGCGGTCGCGTGGTACATCGCCGTGGTCTCCGCGCTGTGCGTCCTGTTCATGGTGCTCGTGCTCTATCCGCTCGCCGCGATCGGCGGACGAATGTCGTACGCGGCGTTCGCCCGCGCGGCCCTTCCGGTGCAGGCGGTGTCGATGAGCTCCCGTTCGTCGATGGCCTGCCTGCCGGTGATGATCGAGCGATTCGGTGGATCACTTGCGCTGTCGAACGAGACAACGGGATTCCTGATACCGCTCAGCGTCTCGGTGTTTCGTGCCGGCGCCGGCATCGGGATCACGGGCGGCGTCTGCTTTCTCGCCGCCCTGTATGGCTCGCCGCTCGGCGCCGCGCAACTCGCCACAATCGCAGTGGCGACCACGCTGCTGTCATTCTCCGTACCCGGCATCCCGGCAGGCTCGATCATCGTGATGGTCCCAATCCTCCTCGCGGCCAACCTGCCGGTGGAAGGCGTGGGCCTGCTCATTGGCCTTGACGCCATTCCCGACATGTTCCGAACGACCACCAACGTGACCGGATCAATGATGGCGGCCGTAGTGCTGGGGAGAAGGAACACGGAAGCGGTACCTCCCGCGCCACGCCCGAGGCGCACCTAACGTCTTCAAACTTGTATTTCAATCTCAAACTTCAACTTCAATTTCCATTTCGTTTCTGGTTTTGTTCTGGCCCGTCCCGTTGCTGTACGTGCTCTGGGGCATCCGCAGGTCCACGCGACTGCGCACCTACGTGCCTGCGCGCGGCGCGGACGTGCCGCGTGTGACCGTCATTATCCCCGCGCGGGACGAAGCCCTCAACATCGGGCGCTGCGTCGCGTCGGTGCTGGCGTCGACCTACGCGAATCTCGAAGTCATCATCGTCGACGATCACTCATCGGACGACACGGGCGCGATCGCACGGCGGCTCGTTGAACACGATGCACGGGCCCGAGTCACGGTGCCGCCGCCGCTTCCCGCTGGGTGGTACGGGAAACAGTGGGCATGTGCGCACGCGGCGTCGCTCGCCACCGGTGATCTGCTCCTCTTCACCGACGCCGACACGGATCATGCGCCGGACCTCGCACCGCGCGCGGTGCGCGCCCTCACGGAGCGGCACGCAGACCTCCTCACCGTGGTCGGGCGGCAAGAGACCGTCACGTTCTGGGAGCGCGCGGTGCAGCCCGCGGTGTTCCTGAGCATCATGCTCACGATGGGCAACTCCGAAGCGATGAGTGCCTCCCGCAACCCGAAGCGCAAGGCGGCGAACGGCCAGTTCCTGCTGATGCGCCGCGATGTGTACGACGCCGAGGGCGGACACGAGCGCGTGCGCGCGTACGTCGCCGAGGACATCATGTTCGCGCACACGTGGACGGCGCGTGGACGTGCCGTCCACATCCTTCTGGCAGAAGATCTGCTCGCGACGCGCATGTACCGCTCGCTTGGCGACATCATCCGCGGGTGGTCGAAGAACGTCTGGGCGGGGACGAAGCACCTCCTGCCGCAGAACCGGATCGCACGGGGGCTAGGACGGATCAGCCTGCCGTTCATGCCGTTGATCGGACTTCTTCCCCACGCGTTGATCGCACTCGCACTGGCGGGGATCGTGTCGCGCGAGTGGTTGTGGCCGGCGGTTGCCGCCTACGTCCTCGGAACCATCGGGCTGTATCTGGTTTTCACCGCGATGCGCCTGCCGCGCTCGTCGGCGCTGCTGCACCCGCTCGGCTGTGCAATGAGCGCGTACATCTTCGCGCTCGCGGCACTCCGCGGCGACCGAACGGAGTGGAAAGGCCGGCTGAACCGCGCGGCCTGAAGACCGTTTTCGCGGCGTTTCGCTGATACGCGCAATGATCTGGTGCCGCTGCTGACGCCTGATTGTCGTAGCGTCGGCGCGTGCTCACACTTGCAGCAGCGTCCCGCCTTCTCGAAGAGTCCGCAAGCGCCGAGGGCCTCACGGCCCTTGCCCATGTCTGCGGATTCCGCGAACCACCCGCCACGCTCGATGCCGATGCGCGGCGCGCCCTCGGCCTGACGGGCGACGTCGCGGGCGCGCGGGTGCACGAAGGACGCGGCGTGCTTCGCGCCATGTCTCTGCGATTCCGGCGCGGGCAGCTCACGCGCGACGCCATCGCCGCAGCCACGGTCCGCCTGCAGCAGCGCTCGCCGTTCTCGCTCTGGCTCGTGATTGCCGCGGAACCGGGCGGGCAAGCCGTCGCGATCGCTTCGGCCGGCGGTGCCAGCCGCCTCAAGGCTGCGCTCCTGCTTGCGCAAACCGCGCACGTGCTCGACAGCGACGCAGAGACCCTGCGCGCGTTGTCCGCTGCCGCCGACGGCCCGGAATTGCTCGTGCACGCGCGCTGGTGCGAGATCCTCGGGCGCGAAGCGCTCACGCAGCGGTTCTTCCGCGCGCTCGAGAGCACGGTTTCGGAAATGGAAGCGTCTCTGCCTCGGTCGGTCAGTCCGCCCGACGCGCGCACGCTCGCCATTCTCGTATCGACCCGCTTGCTGTTCCTGTCCTTCCTCGAGGCGCAGGGGTGGCTGAACGAAGATCACGAGTTTCTTCGCCGCTCATGGAATGATTGCACGGGTGCGCATGGCCGGTATCACCGCGCCGTCCTCCTCCCGTTGTTCTTCGGCACGCTCAACACGACCGCGAAGAATCGCGCGCCGGCGGCGCGCGCCTTCGGGCGCATTCCGTATCTCAACGGCGGACTCTTCACGCGCACGCCGCTCGAGCGTCGCAACCGGCACGCGCTGTTCACCGATGAGACGCTGGGCCGGTTCGTCGTCGGCCTCCTCGGCAACTGGCGCTTCACGGTTCGCGAGCACGATGCAACACAGGCAGAAGCAGCGGTCGACCCGGAAATGCTTGGACGTGCGTTCGAATGCCTGATGGCTTCGAGCGAGCGCCGCGCATCAGGATCGTTTTACACGCCGCGTGAGCTGGTCGAGCGCACGTTCGAGGCGGCGCTCGATCGTGTCTTCTGCTCGCCCGACGACGCAGCGGTACTCGCCGCGCTGCGTGCAGACCGCGCCATTCCGCGAGCCGACGCCGAACGCTTTGGCGCCCGGCTCGGATCGCTCCGCGTGCTGGATCCCGCGTGTGGATCGGGAGCGTTTCTCGTTCACGCCCTGGAAACGATCGCCACGCTGCGGTCACGCTGCGAACGGGCGGCCGACGCCGGAGCGCTTCGCCGCGACATTCTCGCGCGCCAGATCTTCGGGGTCGACCGCGAGCCGACCGCCGTCTGGTTGTGCGAGCTCAGACTCTGGCTCGCGGTGGTGGTGGAAACCCATGTCACGGATCCCGCCGCGGTGCGACCGCTCCCGAATCTCGATGCGCAGGTGCGCGTCGGCGACGCGCTCGCCGGCGACGGATTCGCTGGTGCCTCGAGTCGGCGATGCGTGAGCGACCTCGCACGCGTGCGCGAACGGTACGCGCGCGCATCCGGCGGGCGGAAGCGCACGCTCGGTCGGACCCTGCAGGCCCGGGAACGTACCGCCGCCCTGGGAGCGATCGATGCGCGCATTGGCCGCACCTCTGTGCAACGCCGCGACCTCGTGGCCAGCCTGCGCGGACGTGATCTCTTCGGCGAACGCATTACACCGGCTCCCCGGGCTCGCGATCGCCTGAACGAGCTCCGCATTTCCGCACGCAGTCTGCGCGCCGAGCGTCGAGCGTTGCTCCGGGGCGGCGCCGTACCGTTCGACTTCGCCGCCCAATTCGCGGATGTTGGTGCCGCCGGCGGTTTCGATCTGATCATCGGGAATCCGCCATGGGTGCGGCTGCACCGTATTCCGCAGGCCCAGCGGTCGTCGCTGCGCTCGCAGTTTCACTCCTACCGCGACGCGGGCTGGGCCGCGGGCGCCGAGCTGGCGGGGGCGGCGGCCGGCTTCGCCGCACAGGTCGATCTCGCCGCGCTCTTCGTCGAACGTTCCGTGCTCCTGGCACGGGACGGCGGCGTCGCCGGCCTTCTCGTTCCGGCGAAACTGTGGCGTTCGCTCGCAGGCGGCGGCATCCGCGCGTTTCTCCGCCGCCATACGCGCATCGCGGAGCTCGAGGATTGGAGCGAAGCGCAGCCGACGTTTGATGCAGCCGTGTATCCCTCGCTCGTGGTTGCTCAGCGCGCCGCACCCACGCCGGGCGCGGACGTCGCGATGGCGGAGCATCACCGCAATCGCGCGCTCCGGTGGACGGTGTCATCGCACGCGTTGCCAATCGACGACTCGCCGGGCGCGCCGTGGCTCTGGCTGCCGCCGGACCCGCGCGCGGGATTCGATCGCATCCGCGAACGTGGGGTTCCGCTCGGCGCCAACGCTGCGCTCCGGCCGCGCCTCGGCGTCAAGTGTGGTTGCAACGACGCCTTCATTCTCGGGGCAACGGAGACGGACGCGGTCGAGCCACACATGGTGCGCCCGCTGCTGCGCGGTGAGGCGGTCACCGTGTGGACCGTCGCCGCTCCGCGGGAACGGATCATCTTTCCCCACACCCGCGATCTCGCGCTGCTGCGCGAATTGCCCCCGCGCACCCGCGCTCACCTGGGACGCTTCCGCGCGCGGCTGACCGCGCGCACTGATCTCCGGGGCCGCGCACAGTGGTGGACACTCTTTCGTGTTGATGCCGCGGATACGCGCCGGCCACGCGTGGTCTGGGCGGACCTCGCGCGTGCGCCGCGCGCCGCGGTCCTCGCCGCAGGAGACGAGACCGTTCCCCTCAACACGTGCTACGTCGTCTCAGCGGGCTCGCTCGACGAAGCGTGTGCCCTCGCGGTGTGGATCAACTCGCCGCTCGCCGCTGCGTGGCTGGCGGCGCTCGCTGAACCGGCGCGGGGTGGATACCGGCGACTTCTCGGCTGGACCATGGCGCTGCTCCCCCTCCCGCGCGACTGGCCCAATGCGATATCAGCACTCGCCCCTCTTGGCGCACGGGCGATCCACAACGGACCGCCGTCGAGTGAAGAGCTCCTCGATGCCACGCTTGCGGCGATCGGCATTGCCCATCGTGATGTGGAAGCGCTGCTCACATGGGGGCACCGATGAAGCCCACATGCATCGAGACACTGCGCGCGGCGTTCAGAGCGGGGGCCGCAGCGGCGGGCAACGTGGTCGGTACGCTCGGGAGTGTGACGCTGCGGCCCGGGCAGCTCGAGACGCTGTCGGTCGCGCGGCGTGTGCTCTCGGAGTTCGGCGGGGCGTTGATCGCCGACGACGTCGGCGCCGGCAAGACCTATGTTGCGCTCGCGCTCGCGCGTGAGGCGGGGCCCGCACTCATCATTGCGCCGGCGGTACTTCGTTCGATGTGGGACGACGCGTGCGCGCGAGCCGGGCAGCCTCTCCGGTTCGTATCGGTCGAGGCACTGAGCGGCGGCAACGTGCGGGTCGATCCGCTGCCGCTCGTGATCATCGACGAAGCGCACCACCTGCGGAACCCGGACACGAAGCGCTACGCCAACGTCCAGCGCCTGACGGAACGCGCGCGATTGGTGCTCCTAAGCGCCACGCCGGTGCACAACAACGATCGCGACCTCGACGCGCTCCTCGCGCTCTTTCTTCACGAATCGGCGCGCGATCTGGATGAGGAGCGCCGTGCACGGGTCATCGTCCGTGCAACCGCGCCGGTTGCTGCACCGCCCATACAGGCGCACGAACCGATGCTGACGCGAGACGTGCCTGGTGTGGTCGACGCCGTTCTTCGGCTCCCCCCTGCATTCGGTCCACGCGACGCAGGAGACGCGCCCGCGCTCGTCCGCATGTCTCTTCTTCGCGCGTGGTGCTCGAGCGTGGCTGCGCTCGATGCGATGTTGCGACGCGCAATCCTCGGCGCGTCGGCCGTGCGGGACGCGCTCGCAGCCGGTCGTCACCCAACGCGAGCCGAGCTTGCGACGGGCGCCGCGGACGAGGCGCAGCTGGGATTCGCGGACCTGATCCCGGTCGCGTCCGCGATCCCGGCTGACGCGGTGGCAAACGTCGACCGCTACCTTGCCGCGCTTGTCGCCCTCCGGGAGCACGCCCGCAACTGCGCGTCGCTCGATGATGAACGCGCCATTGCTCTTCGCGGCATCGTGTCGCGGCACGACGACTGCGGCGTGCTGATCTGCACACAGTACGCGGCGACGGTCGAGGCAATGTGGCGGCGTTTGCGCTTTCTTCCCGGTGTTGCGGCGCTCACGGCGCGCGGCGGGAGGATCGCGAGCGTCCGAGCTAGCCCGGGACACTCACGCGTCGGCCGCGGCCCGATTGCGCGATGCGGTGACCCGGTTGCGGGATCCACTCACGTGACGCGTGCCGCAGCGGATTCGTCGCCGCGGCGGATCAGAGAGCACCATGCTCCGGCGCAGGTACGCGGGATCGAATCCGAGG
>Ga0134121_10002196_pt1 | contig 17156 bp, 12 predicted proteins | sample KB301_FD_96463 | JGI IMG/M metagenome (GOLD analysis project Ga0134121, IMG submission 96463) | Terrestrial soil microbial communities without Nitrogen fertilizer from Kellogg Biological Station, Michigan, USA - KB3-0-1 | ecosystem: Environmental > Terrestrial > Soil > Unclassified ... | reverse complement strand
TATTCCTAAACTGGTAGAATTTGCCAAAAAAGAAAAAATGGATCTGACTCTTGCCCTGCCCGACGACCCGCTCGCGCTCGGCGTAGTCGATGTTTTTGAGAGCGAAGGCTTGCGTATCTGGGGCCCGACAAAACGGGCGGCAGAATTGGAATGGTCTAAAGCGTATGCCAAAGATTTCATGAAAAAATACGGCATACCCACTGCCAAGTATGAAGTCTTTACTGATTTTGAAAAAGCTAAATCCTATGTAGAAAAAGGTCCGCTACGGAGCGTCATCAAAGCCAGCGGGCTGGCTCTCGGCAAGGGCGTGACAGTCGCGCAGACAAAAGCAGAAGCAATAAAAGCTCTGGAAGATGTGATGATAAATAAAATTTTCGGCAACGCAGGTGATGAAGTAGTCATTGAAGACTTTCTGGAAGGCATAGAAATTTCAGCGCATGCAATTTCAGATGGGAAATCTTGGAAAATATTCCCGGCATCGCAAGACCACAAGCGCATATTTGACGGAAATAGGGGACCAAACACTGGCGGGATGGGCGTGATAGCTCCGCTACCTTTCGTAGATGATGCCCTGATGGAGAGAATTGAAAAAGAGATAATTAAACCCGCTATCAGTGGGATGAAGAAAGAGGGAAGGCCGTTTGTCGGCGTATTATATCCGGGAATAATGCTGACTAAAGACGGGCCGAAAGTTTTTGAATTCAACGCGCGCTTTGGCGACCCTGAAACACAGACATATATGCGGCTGCTTGATGCGGATTTTCTTGATATGGTAGACGCGAGCATTGACGGCAGAATTTCTGATTTGGAAATAAAATCCGGCCACTTGGGCGGGCTAAAATGGAAAAAAAATACTTTTGCCTGCAACATTGCCCTGGCTTCAGGCGGATATCCTGGAAAATATGAAAAAGGGAAAGTTATTTCTGGTATTGATGAAGCAAAAAAAGAGCCGGATATTGTCATATTCCACGCCGGTACGAAAATAGAAAACGGTAAACTCATCACAAATGGGGGAAGAGTTCTGGGAGTTTCAGCCACAGGAGCCAGTTTAAAAGAAGCGCTTGAAAAAGCTTACAGAGCGATAGGAAAAATTTCTTTTGAAGGTATGCAATACAGAAAAGACATTGGGGGCAACGCATTAAAATAATAAAGCCCAGACGATCTGTCTGGGCTCTCAATTTGTGACGATTTTTCCATTATGGAAAGAGGAAGTCACCGTTCCTTTGATTTTTTTGAGCAGATTTCAGAACAGCGGATACCGGCACGACGGACAGACCCGAATATCTGATTCTGGCACTTCAATACCGCAAGTATTCCAGGTGCATGACATGCAAAACTTGGCCACTATCCGCTTTGTATTTTTTGCCGGTGTCCAGCTCCCTTGTGCCTGCTTCGAAAGGTGCATAATTGTCCTGAAGGGGAGAACAACTTGTTCTGAAGGTATATCGCTCTCCTTGGCCAAGAAGAGCAGGCGCGCTAACTGAGCAGCTTCCCGGCTTGAGTCGTACACATCCATGCCGGACAGACCGTTTAATTTCACCAATTTTCTTAACGCAAGCAAAACGTCCGGCCAGAAGTTGAACAAGCATGCTGTTGTACGCATCTATCTCTTGACGCAACCTTTCGATCCGCTTACAAGCTTCTTCTTGCCCCAGAGGCTTTGTTGCAACATTTGTTTCATTCATAATTCAAAAAGTTCCTCCAACATTGTGGTTTTTAAAAAGAACAATGCCACTCGGCATGTTTAACGAGATATTACATATCGAATATCAAGATGTCAACCCCGATATACTATTTATCCCAGTAGAAAAAATGTTCTCTGTCTTTTCCGGTGCCGACCGCCATAATTTTAACTTCCAGATCAGAAAGCTTATTTTTTATATAGTCTAGATACGAGCGAAGCTCTTTAGAAACTTTTTTCTTGTCTTTGACTCCATGATTGGCTTCGCCCCAGCCGGATATTTCTTCAGCTGTTACGCTCGTGACCTCATTTAAATAAAGCGGAAATTCTTTTAAGATTTTCCCATTGTTTTTATACCCGGTGACTACTTTTATTTTATCGCTTAAACAAATATCAGCTTTGTTGATGAAAATTTTATTAGCTCCGGAGAGACTGATCGCATAGCGAAGGGCAAAAAGGTCAAGCCAGCCGCACATCCTCGGACGCCCAGTAGTCGCTCCGAACTCATTGCCCGCTTTTTGAAAAGCTTTTTCCAAAGCTTCATTCTCCATTCTGGCTGGAAAATTTCCAGAGCCCACTTTGGTCGTATAGGCCTTGATAACGCCGTAAATATCTCGCAGATAAGTATGAGGCACGCCGAGACCCAGGCAGACATTGGCTGGCAGGGTATTGCTGCTCGTAACATTTGGATAATCTCCAAAATCAATATCGAGCATCACCGCCTGCGCGCCCTCGGCTAGAATATTTTTCCCAGCTTTCAGTCTTTCTTGTATTAAAAATGACAAATCGCAGATCTGCAGTTTTTTTAGGTCTTTCAGAGCATCATTCCATTTTTCCTTGGCTTCGTTTATTTTTTGAGTATCAATCTCATAGCCATATTTCTCTTTATACATATTTAAAAAGTTCATATGAAAATTAGAAAGCGTTGAATTTTTTTGCTCAAAATCCGGCGACAATATATCGCCAATCAAGAGCGCTCTGCGAGCCCTAGCATCGCTATAAACCGGACCGATACCTCTCGAAGTGGTACCGATTTTCGTCCCTAATTTATTTCTACGATGCTCATCGGATTGATCCAAAAAAGGATGCAGATATGTAACTAGTTTTGCTCGATTTGAAATATACAGCCGTTTTGTAATATCAAAACCCAAATTTTTTAGTTCGCCTATTTCTTTAATCAAAGATACAGCATCAACCACGACGCCGCTACCAATATATAATTCTATATCTTTATGAAGACAGCCGGAGGGCACGATATGTCCGATAAAAGTGATATCTCCCAATTTAAGAGTATGGCCGGCGTTCGCTCCGCCCTGAAAACGTGCCACTCCGGAATATGCTCCATGCGACAGAAGTTCATCTATGTTTTTGCCCTTACCTTCATCTCCCCATTGCAGGCCAACAACCACATCAATAAACCCTTTTTTATTTGGCATATTATTTATATTTTACTGACTGTAATTAGGCGCCTCTTTGGTAATTATAACATCGTGCGGATGACTTTCTTCCATACCGGATTGCGTAATTCTGATAAACTTGGCTTTCTTTTGTAGAGTTTGAATGTCTTTCGATCCGCAGTACCCCATCCCCGCGCGCAATCCGCCTACGAGCTGATAAACGACTTCAGCCAGTCCGCCTTTGAAAGAAACTCTGCCGACAATGCCCTCGGGCACAAGTTTTTTAATATCGTCTTCTGCGTCTTGGAAATATCTGTCTTTGGAGCCGAGCTGCATCGCTTCGATGGATCCCATACCGCGATAAGTTTTATATTTTCGGGCGTCTAAAATTATTGTCTCACCAGGGGATTCTTCCACTCCGGCAAAAAGAGAGCCGGCCATAATTGTATTTGCTCCGGCGGCTATCGCCTTTACAATGTCTCCAGTATATCTGATTCCTCCGTCTGCAATAACCGGTACACCAGAACCCTTGATCGCCTCGGCTACTTCATAGACTGCAGAAAATTGGGGGAAGCCTACGCCGGCGATAATCCGGGTGGTGCAAATTGACCCCGGCCCGATTCCCACTTTTACGGCATCGGCTCCAGCTTTTACCAAATCGCGCGCTGCTTCGCCTGTAGCAATATTGCCAACTATGACTTCTAATTTTGGAAATACTTTTTTTATTTTTTTAAGCATTTCGATCACTCCCTTGGAGTGGCCATGCGCGGTGTCGATGACAACTACGTCAACTCCATTACTGGTCAGTTCTTTTATCCTCTCTAGGGTGTCCGAGGTCACACCCACTGCAGCCCCTACTCGCAGACGCCCCAAACTATCTCGGGAAGATTTTGGACGGGATTTGACTTTGATTATGTCCTTGTAGGTGATCAGGCCGATAAGTTTGTTTTGCTTATCAACCAACGGTAATTTTTCTACTCGGTATTTTGTAAGTATTTTTTCCGCTTCAACTAAATCTGTGCCGATGCTTCCAGTGACCAGATTTGCTTTGGTCATTATTTGCCCGACCGGCGTATTTAAATCTTTCTGGAATCGCAAATCGCGATTGGTCAAGATTCCGAGAAGAAGTTTGTTTTTATCCACTATCGGTATGCCGCCTATTTTATTTTCTTGCATAATGGCGAGCGCTTCTTCTACCAATGCATGCGGAGACAAAGTGATAGGATCATGAATCATTCCGCTCTCTGAGCGCTTGACTTTGCGCACTTCTGCCGCCTGTTTCTCAATGCTCATATTTTTATGAATGATGCCTATTCCTCCTTCTTGCGCCATCGCTATCGCCATCGGAGCTTCTGTGACTGTATCCATTGCAGCAGAAATAATCGGAACATTGAGTTTTATTTTTTTAGTTAGGCTGGAAGTTATCTCGATATCCCTAGGCAAGACTTCCGAGTATTGCGGCACGAGTAAAACGTCGTCGTAAGTTAAACCTTCTTTGAAATTTTCTCTTTCTTTGACCGTTGCTTTGGAAGCCATAATATATCGTGTATACTAGCATATTATGAATAGTATACAAATCCTGGTCGTGGACTATGGATCGCAATATACATTGGTGATCGGCAGGACTTTGCGCGAACTCGGAGTGCGAAGCGTAATATTGCCGCCAAAAAAAGCAGACGCATGGCTTAAAAATAATAATCCAAAAGCTGTTATTCTATCTGGGAGTAATTGGAGCGTGCATAACGAAGGAGCACCGGAGATCCCGAAGTCGCTTGATATTACCGGAAAAAAATATTTAATCTTGGGTGTTTGTTATGGCATGCAACTTCTGGCGAACAAACTTGGCGGCAAGGTAGACAGACCGCTCCTCCATCGTGAATATGGGCCGGCGATTGTGAGTGTGGACACGGCTCATCCTCTTTTTAAAGGTGTCAAAGAAAAAACAGAAGTCTGGGCAAGCCATGGAGACACAGTTACAAAACTTCCGAAAGGATTCAAATCTATCGCCACTTCCGGAGGCTGTGCCGCAATGACAGATAAAAATAACAGGGTAATGGGTATCCAATTTCATCCTGAAGTGGTCAACACCAAAGAAGGTAAAAAAATATTGCAGAACTTTTTAAATATTTCAGGCTGCAAAAAAGATTGGGACCCGATTGATTTGATCCGGCAGATTCAAAAAGAAGTTTTAGATATTGTAGACAAAAATAAAAACAGGCAAAATATAATTCTGGGTTTTTCCGGCGGTGTTGATTCTACGACTCTCTCTAGCATTCTCGCACCAGTGCTTGGCAAAAGGCTGATATGTGTGGCCATAGACACCGGCGGATTGCGCGGAGGCGAACTGGAAGAAATAAAAGCCAACGCACTGAGTGCTCTGGGCGCGGGAGTGAAAAATCTTGTCGTAATTCCGGCAGCGGATGAATTTATAAAAAATATCAGCACAACAATCGACGGGGAAGAAAAGCGGGCAAAATTTAGGGAAGTTTACAAAGGAATATTCGAAGAACAAATAGAAAAATATAATGCTGGTTTTATTGTGCAGGGTACATTGGCCACAGATATTATTGAGAGCGGTAAAATGGGCGAATCCGCAATGATAAAAACACATCACAATGTTGGCCTCGCATGGCAAGTGGATGATCTGCATCCTTTTAGAAATTTATTTAAATACGAAGTCCGTGAACTCGCCCGCGCGCTAAAACTTCCACCATCGGTCTATGAACGCAACCCTTTCCCGGGTCCGGGGCTATTTTTGCGGGTTGTGGGAACTGGCGTTTCAAAAGAAAAATTAGAGTTGGTGAGGCAAGCTGATAAAACCGTCGCTGATATTCTCAAAAAATATAAAATAGAGAAAGAAATTTCCCAGCTTATCGTCGCGCTTTTCGGGATCAATTCGGTCGGGGTAAAAGGCGACGAAAGAGTCTACGGCCATTCTCTCTCTGTCCGCGCGGTACAGACATCTGATTTTATGACTGCCAAGGGTTTTTATTTCCCTGAAGAAGTTGTAAACGAAATAACCAGCGCTCTTACCAAGCACAAAGACATCGTTCGCGTGTTTTTTGATATGACGCCAAAACCTCCAGCCACAACTGAATTTGAGTAAACTCATTTTTGATTGACAAAAACAAAACTCGTGGTAGTTTATAGAAGAAATCGAACAATAACAATTAACCAGGAGTGCTTAATGAGCGCAAATTACGACCCCAGAAAATGGCGGCAACAGCGACTTTCCGGAGCCATGCCAAAAAGTTCACCAGGCTTTCACTGCGCCAGTGGAAAAGAGAGCGCCTGCGGACATGTCGGAGAGGGGATCTTGGAACCCCTTGAATTCGTCGGAAAACCCGAAGTGGAATGTTGCCCTGCCTGTTGGCGGTTCGCAGAGGCATCAAAACTTTTCCCAGGGGCAGTGGAAAAGACCAAGTGCTATGAACCCCTGCATATTCCCCGGACACTTCATGCTCGGGATACCACTCCGGCGCGACGCCGACCATAGTGGAGAGTACTAGGAAACTCTCGAAAATTTAAAAAGAAGGGCTGACGCTGAAAATTCGTCAGCCTTTTTTAATTTGACTTTTAAGGAAAACGTCCTAGTGTAAAGCCTGGGAATGAGAAAAGAGGATTCTTTTCAAAACAGCTCTTAAACATAAAAAAAGAAAGGGGGATATATGCACCTAAAAAGATTATTCGATCTTTGCGGAGCATTTTTACTTTTGATGGTTTTTTCACCTGCCATGTTGCTTATTGGCTGCTTAATCCGACTTTCATCAAAAGGTCCTGTCATTTATCACCAGAAACGTGTAGGGTTGGAGAACAAGGTCTTCACCATTTACAAGTTTCGAACGATGGAAGACAGATCGGAGAAAGTTGGTATTGATGTCACGTCAAATGGCGATCCGAGGATAACTCGAATTGGGAGATTTCTTCGATCCAGCCGACTCGATGAACTGCCCCAGCTGTGGAACGTAATCTGGGGAGATATGAGTCTGGTCGGCCCACATCCTTACAGGCCGGAAATCGCGAAATTGATTTCCAGCAATTCGTACGGTTATGCAAAGCGGACAAAAATGAAGCCCGGAGTAACAGGGTTGGCAAAAGTAATAAGGGGGAATAGCAAAGAATTAGACGGTTTGATGCAGGATCTCCGCTATGACATCCTTTATGTGAAGAAATGGTCGATTGCAATGGATGTGGTAATACTTCTTAAAACCCCATACATCATGTGGAAACGGACAGGCATTTAGCCTCTCTTGTTTGTAACACGCTCGTAGTCGAGCAAAGTCGAGGATTACTAATTAATCCTCAGAAGGTCAGACACTTAAGTGCTCTGGCTTTTTAATTTGAGTAATAATATTATTATGCTAATATTTCTCCATAATGAATAAAAAAATTAGCTCAGCGCTTATTTCGGTTTTTAATAAAGAAGGACTTCATGAAATCATCCAGCTCCTTCATAAACATAACGTAAAAATTATTTCTACCGGCGGAACGGCGGAGTTTGTTCGCAAGCTGAAAATCCCCGTGACAGAAGTGGAAACAATCACAAATTATCCGTCTCTGTTTGGCGGAAGGGTAAAGACACTCCAACCGCAAATTTTTGGCGGTATTTTGAACCGCCGAGACAACAAAGAAGACCAGAAAGAGAAAAAACAATACAAAATAGAAGATATCGACTTGATAATTGTGGACCTTTATCCATTTGCGGAAAGTTTGGCGACTGGAGGAAGCGAAGAAGAAATTATCGAAAAGATAGATATCGGCGGAGTGTCGCTCATCCGCGCAGCGGCGAAAAATTTTAAAGACGTCGTGGTCATACCTTCGAAAAACCAATACAAGGAACTTGCTGACATCTTAAATAAGGGCAACTCCACCACATTGGAAGAAAGAAAAAAATTCGCCGGCAATGCTTTTGAAGTTACCAGTATCTATGACACCGCTATACGAGGATATTTTCAGGGTACACCACTTCGCTACGGAGAAAATCCGCACCAAAAAGCGGAATTTGTGGGCAATTTGTCCGAAAGCTTCACCCAACTACACGGAAAAGAGCTTTCTTATAACAATCTTATAGACACCGAAGCAGCTATTTTAGCTGTGTATGATTTTAAAGACCCTGCCTTTGCAATTATCAAACATATGAATGCCTGCGGACTGGCCGTCAGAGAAGAAGGGCATATATTTGAAGCCTACCAAGCGGCTTATAATGCAGATCCGATTTCAGCTTTCGGCGGAATACTTGCGGCCAATAGGAATATCGGCGCGGACATTGCAAAACTTATAAAACAGCAGAAACTTTTTATAGAAGTAATCATCGCTCCGGACTTTTCAAAAGAAGCGCTCGATATATTAATGGAGAAAAAGGACTGCCGAATTCTAAAATGGAAAAATCCGGTCATCCCGAAAAAGCAGATGCGAACTTGTTTTACAGGAATTCTGGCGCAAGACAGAGACACGCACGTAGAAAGTGAGGTTGATTTGAAAGTAGTCACACAGAGAGCTCCGACAGAAAAAGAAAAAACAGATTTGCTCATTGCCGCGGTCGTCACCAAACATTTAAAATCAAACTCTGTCGCTTTGGTAAAAGACGGCACACTCCTTTCTATGGGCTGCGGACAAACATCGCGGATAGATGCCCTGAAGCAGGCAATCGACAAAGCAAATAAATTTAAATTTTCTCTAAAAGGCGCGGTACTGTCTTCTGAAGCATTTTTCCCATTTCCTGATTGTGTAGAATTGGCAGCCCAAGCGGGCGTTTCAGCTGTCATACATCCCGGAGGCTCAAAGAACGACCAAGCATCTATCGACATGGCTGATAAATATAAAATGGCGATGTTGACAACTGGTTTTCGGCATTTCAAGCATTAAAAATGCTTGACTATACAAAAATATCTTACTACTATTAATCTCGGCTTCTGTTCTTTGAATCGTTCTTTGAACTGAAGATTGTGAAAAAAAATCAAACTCAAAAAATTATGCTAGACGAATCTGCACCACAGACCGCAGCAGACCCCACAGCTCATTTGGTCGCAGCGCACGAATTGGGAGACGGTGACCATGTCACCCCTCCACCCCTGCCGCTGACGGCACCGCCCCTCATCAATACTCGAACGGGTGAGCCGCACAAATTCCCGTCGGATTACAAATGGCCGGAGTAGGATAAGGGACCTAACCTAACCCTTGGAAAAAATAAAAATATAAGTTGGCAGACCAAAGAACCATGCGGTCTGCCTTCTTTTTTTATATCCACTCCAACTTGTTTGATTATTTAAAAATGATAAGATGAAAATATGAAAAAAAATACCTCGGTAGGAATACTTATGGGCTCTGATACGGACTTAGAAACAATGTCTGAAGCGGCGAAAGTGCTTGAAGAATTCGGTGTGTCTTACGATATGACCGTGGCTTCAGCTCACAGAAGTCCAGAATTAGTGCACAGGCATGTAAATGGCGCAAAAGAACATGGAATAAAAATATTTATAGCTGGCGCGGGCGGATCAGCGCATCTGGCAGGAGTAGTGGCATCGCTTACGACCTTGCCAGTTATAGGAGTACCGACCAAAGCAAAAACCCTAGACGGACTCGATTCACTCCTTTCGACCGCGCAAATGCCCCCGGGCGTGCCTGTCGCCACGGTCGGAATAAATGCGGGTAAAAACGCTGGACTCTTGGCCATACAAATACTCGCAACCTCTGACAAAAATTTAGAAAATAAATTAATTGCTTATAAAAAGAAACTAGCGGAAGAAACGGAAACAAAAGGAGAAAAGCTTCTAAAAATCGGGTACAAAAAATACTTAGAGAGTAAATAGCATGCAGAAATTGTCTTACAAAACTTCGGGAGTCGACATTGATGTTGCAAACGCCGCTAAAAGCGAAATGGCTAAAATTCTAAATAGCAATAACGCTCGCGTACTGAATCAAACAGGCGCTTTTGCCACTTTATTTGATGGATCTTTTCCCGAATACAAAGAACCAGTTTTAGTTTTAAAAACGGAAGAACCGGGCTCCAAGCAAAAATTGGCTTTGCAAAACAATAGCATAGACACCATTTGTTATGATTTGGTCGGGCACCTTATCAATGACGCGATTGTGATGGGCGCAAAACCTCTCTCTGTCCAAGATTGTATTGTCTGCGGAAAAATAGAAAAAGAAATAATTCTAAAAATGGTTTCGGCTTTTACCAAGGCCTGTAAAGAAAATGGTTGCGTATTGACCGGTGGGGAAACCTCTGAACAGCCCAGCGTGATCGAGATCGGAACTTATGTGCTAACCGCGAGCATCGTAGGGGTTGTAGAGAAAGAAAAAATCATAGATGGCTCTAAAATAAAAGAAGGGGATGTGGTGGTGGCAATAGCGTCGAGTGGAGTACATACCAACGGCTTTTCCCTTATTAAAAAAATAATGGAGCAGAAACCTGAAATTTTAAAAGAGAAAATAGATGGAAAAACTTTTTTAGAAAGCATCCTGACTCCGCACCTTTGTTATTACAACTGTCTAAAAGATTTGTTTGAAAGCAAAGAATTGGTGGGGCTGGCGCACATCACCGGCGGCGGCATCAAGGAAAATTTAAACAGGATTTTACCGCACAATTTAAATGCCAAGATTGACGTAAGTAAAATAAAAATTTTAAATATTTTTAAAACACTAAAGGGATTCGGCGATTTGGAAGATGGTGACATGATGAGAACGTTTAATATGGGGGTAGGTATGACGGCCGTGGTAAAAGAAAATTTTGTAGATAAGATAAAAAAACATCTTAAAAAATTCGGCATAGACGCTTATGAAATAGGCAAAATTGTCAAAGGAAATAAAGAAGTTGATTTAGAAGGGGAATTAAACTGGTAACTAAATTTTATGAATATTTTAGAAAAAACAAACTTTAAAAATCTGGGAGAAAAATACACCGGCAAAGTCAGAGACGTCTATCGCCAAAAGGATAAAGTTATTTTGATTTCCACAGATAGATACTCGGCTTTCGACCGCAATCTAGCCCTGATACCATCTAAGGGCCAAGTTTTGACCCAAGTAAGCCGTTTTTGGTTTGAAGAGACAAAAGACATCGTGCAAAATCATGTTATAGATTTTCCTGATCCAAATGTTGTCGTCGGAAAAAAATGCAAAGTTATACCAATTGAGATAGTGGTACGCGGATACATCACCGGCATCACCGGTACGAGCTTGTGGACACTTTACGAAAAAGGAGAGAGAGATTTTGGGGATTTCACCCTGCCGGATGGCATGAAAAAAAATCAAAAATTGGACCAGCCGGTCTTAACGCCCACAACCAAATCAGAAGAGCACGACAGGCCTTTGACGAGCGTGGACATTTTGAAAGAAAAAATTGTGTCGGAAGATATGTGGAGGCAATTGAGAGATACAGCTATTAAATTGTTCAAGCGCGGACAGAAAGTTGCCCTCAGACATGGACTCATTTTGGTAGATACTAAATACGAATTTGGGCTAAACGATAAAGGAGAACTGATGTTGGTAGATGAAATACATACTCCGGACTCTTCTAGATATTGGCAAGCAAAGACATATGAAGAGCGGATCCAGAAAGGTTTAGAGCCAGAAAATTTTGACAAGGAGTTCCTGCGTCTGTGGTTTAAAGAGCACTCTGATCCATACAAGGATAAAGTAATGCCGGAAGCGCCAAAAGAATTAGTGGAAGAATTGTCCCGTCGGTACATAAAAATATACGAACAAATAACAGGAACTCCATTTAAAATCGAGTCTGGAGATATTGCAAAAAGAATAGAAAATAATCTTAAAAAATATAAAGTATGACCCATTCGACAAACTCAGGGTCATGGTGATAACATAGAGGCATGATTGATAGCGCCATAAATCCATTAGACGGAAGATATTTTGACAAAACTCGAGCGTTGGCGGAGTACTTTTCTGAACAGGCTTTGATGAAATACCGAATAATGATGGAAGGAGAGTATTTGATTGCATTATCGCTTTTGGGTAAGACAGCCTTACGTAAATTTTCGGCGAGCGAGATAAAAACAATAAAAAGTCTTTACGAAAAATTTGATAGCGTTTCTTATGCGGAAATAAAAAAGATAGAGGGGGTAACGAATCACGACGTCAAAGCAGTCGAATATTTTTTAAAAGAAAAACTTTCAAAAACATCTTTAAGTGACAGCATCGAGTGGGTTCACTTTGCTATTACATCAGAAGATACGAACAACATCGCTTATGCGCTGATACTTTCTCTTGCCCTAGAGAAAGTGCTCATACCGGTCATATCTAAAATAATTTTGGAATTGAATAACCTCGCGAAAAAATATAAAAATCTAGAAATGCTAGCTCGCACTCACGGCCAGCCTGCTAGCCCCACGACTTTTGGCAAAGAGATGAAAGTCTTTGCCGTACGTTTAGAAAAAAGACTGACAGAACTGCAAAATATAAAAATACAAGCGAAATTAAATGGCGCGAGTGGCAACTACAATGCCCACACCGCCGCTTATCCAAACATAGATTGGCCAGAATTCAGTCAAAAATTTATCAAAGATTTAAAATTAGAAGCCAATCTGGTCACTACCCAAATAGAATCACATGATAGCTACGTGGCCATTTTTGATGCGATTAAACATATAAATACCATCCTGATCGGCCTCAATCAGGATATCTGGAGATATATTTCCGACGGCTGGATAGGACAAACGCCAAAAGCGGGGGAAACAGGCTCATCCACCATGCCGCATAAAATAAATCCGATTGATTTTGAAAATAGCGAGGGAAACCTCGGACTCGGGAACGCTTTGTTTGAATTTTTTGCCCGTAAACTCCCTATCTCTCGTCTGCAGCGCGACCTATCAGACTCTACCGTAGAGCGTTCGTTCGGCACAGCTTTTGGACATTCGTATTTGGCATATACGTCACTCTTAAAAGGGCTGAGTAAAATTAAAGTTAATGAGGCAAAAATAAAAGAGGATTTAGTGACGCATCCGGAGATAATTACTGAAGCCATCCAGACTATTTTGAGGCGTGAAGGGGTGGCGATGCCGTATGAAAAATTAAAAGAACTGACTCGCGGCAAGCTTGTTACACTTTCTGACATACATAAGTTCGTTGGTACTTTGGAAGTGAGCGATAAACTAAAAAAAGAAATTATAAAAATCACTCCGGAGAATTACACCGGACTAGCGTCAAAACTCGCGGAAGTGTAATATAGGTAAATGGTGTTTAGAATTTTAACTTCTATTATATTACTTCTGTCGGTCATTTTTATGCCATTTTGGGTGTCGGCTATACTGGCGCTTTTGGGCATGATATATTTTTCTTTTTTCCTGGAAGCTGTATTTTTATTTTTACTTGTAGATGCACTTTATGGAGCGCCGGAGGCAAAATTTCATAATATGATTTTTGTGTCCTTCATTGCAGCGCTCATTTGTTTTATAATCTTAGAAATATTAAAAAAGAAATTGAGATTCCACTAGAAATTTGTCTGACACATGACCTTGAAAAAATAAATGACTTTCCGAAAATTTAGAAAAAATAAAATAAAAGCCACTTTTGTTGAACCGGACGAAATCTTCTTGGATTCAAAAAATTTGCAAAATTTTAACCGCCAACAATTTGAGGGGCGGATAGAAAAGCCGATTACGAAGAAAACTGTCAATTTTCTCGGCATCTCGTTTCTCTTTATAATTTTTATATTTGGGGCTAGACTTGTACACCTGCAAGTAGAAAATGGGAATAGTTACAGGAAAAGAAGTGAGGATAATATTCTGCAGAAAGTAAATATTTTTACGGAGAGAGGAATAATTTACGACAGAAATGGACAGGAACTCGCTTGGAATAAACCCATCAGCAATGCGAACAATACATATGTATCAGACGGGAATGGGGGGTTAGTAGAGGAAAATTTATCCTACACTCGCAGCTATCTAACACCCGGATTTTCGCACGTCATCGGCTACGTCAGTTATCCGACCAAGGACTCAAAGGGGAATTACTGGCAGACTGACTTTACTGGCAAAGACGGACTGGAAAAAGAATACAACGAACAAATAAAAGGAGAAAACGGATCAAAAATAATAGAAACAAATGCGCAGGGCATTGTCCATTCAGAAAATATCATCAATGCCCCAAAGCGGGGTAATGATTTAAAGACAAGCATTGACGAAAGGATTCAAACAGAATTATTTTCTTTGATAAAAAATTTGTCAAAGAGCAACGACTTTAATGGGGGAGCCGGAGTCATAATGGATGCGCAAAATGGAGAAATAATAACTTCTACCAGTTTTCCAGAATATGATTCGGAGATTATATCTTTGGGTAAAGATGCGGCTAAAATCGACAGTTATATCAATGATAAAAAGAAGCCATTTTTGGACAGAAATGTTTCGGGGCTTTATACTCCAGGCTCTATCGTTAAACCATTTTTTGCTTTGGGCGCCCTGACCGAAGGGGTAATCGACCAATACAAAAAGATTCTTTCGACCGGATCTATTTCAATCCCAAATCCGTATTTCCCGGACCAAAAAACTGTCTTCAAAGACTGGAGAGCGAATGGCTGGACAAATATGGCCGAAGCCCTAGCCGTGTCTTCTGACGTTTATTTTTACGAAATTGGCGGAGGATATGAAGACCAAAAAGGACTTGGCATTGCCAACATTCAGAAATACGCAAATCTTTTCGGGTTTGGAGAAAAAACTGGGGTTGACCTGCCGGATGAAACCGAGGGTACGATCCCGAGCCCAGAATGGAAGCTCATAAACTTCAAGGGAGATCCATGGCGCATCGGAGACACTTATCATACAGCCATCGGACAATATGGATTCCAAGTCACTCCGATAGAAATGGCACGAGCCGTAGCAGCCATTGCCAATAGTGGCAAACTTCTAACTCCGCATTTCGTCTTGAGCGACACCCAAAAAGAAAATCAATTTAAAATGATAGACCTGCCACAAGAATATTTTGATGTTGTGCATCAAGGAATGAGGCAAGCGGTCACGAGCGGCACGGCAACCTCTCTCAATGTGCCTTATGTGCAAGTCGCAGTGAAAACAGGTACAGCCCAGCTCGGGGGAGCCAAGAACAAAGTCAACTCCTGGGTAATGGGTTTTCTGCCGTATAAAAACCCAAGATACGCTTTTACTATCATGATGGAAGCCGGACCGACGACCAACACCGCAAACGCTTCCACCATAATGCGAGAGCTTTTAGACTGGATGTCGGTCAATACTCCGGAATATTTTCAATGATCTTATTATCCCCACATTAACTTGATTTTTATTACAGGAAGTTGTAGGATTAGGCCCAGTTATTGAGTAATATTATTAAAGTATTTAACCTAAAAAATAAATGAAAAAGATATTATCGCTTGTGCAGATTTTCTCATTCTCAGTCTTGCTTACCATTAATGGTATATCTGCGCCAGTTGCTTCGGCATCCGCTCCTGTTCATAATTTTTCTGCCGTAGTTTCTCCTACGACAGCTAATCAAGGGCAAACTCAACAATACACATTTACGGTAACCAATAGCGCCTCATCAGTGGCTGGAATTGGTGCAGTTAATATAATTCTACCAACTGGATGGAGTAGTCCTACGATCGTTGCTCCAAGTGGCTGGTCGCTTGCAAGCGGTAATGTTTCAGGCAGCAACTATACAAATGGATATGCTTCTAGCACCAGAAAAATCGGAGTTTTGGCAAATACCAATGGAGATGAAATAAGTGCAGGGGGTTCAAAACAAATTCAGGTTACTTCCACAGCGCCTTCTTCAGCTGGCGCTCTTCAATGGACCGTCTCCGCGGCTGCTAATCATACAAATTTTGGCGGTACTTCTTTTTCTATAACTTCCTCACAGCCTACAGTAACTGTTGCTCTGCTTAGTCAAACAATCACGGTAAACACTCACGCTCCTATTAGTGCTGTTTATAATTCTACTTTTCCGGTGGCTGCTACATCCAGCTCAAGTTTGACCGTGGCAATAACCACGACTGGCGGCTGTTCTATCAACAGCGGAACCATAACAATGACAAGTGGCACGACTTCTTGCGTTGTCCATTACAACCAGGCAGGTGACAGTAGTTACAGCGCAGCGACAGAGGTAACGGAAACAGCTACCGCAACAAAAGCTACTGCGACTATTTCAGTTACTCCTTATTCTGTTAATTATGATGGCAATCCCCACACAGCAACAGGTACAGCGACCGGAGTAGCGAACGCAAATCTAAATGCCTCTCTAGATCTTTCCAGCACAACACATACCAATGCCGGCAACTATAATTCTGATGCTTGGACATTTACTGATCTAACCGGCAATTATAACAACGACTCCGGCACAGTTGGTGACGTAATCAGTAAAATTACACCTACTATATCAGTGACCAATTCGCCAGTCGTTTTTAACGGTTCTCAGCAATCGGCAAGTTTTTCTAGTTCTGTACCTGGAGTTGTCAGTAATGTTCTATACGCAGGTTCTGCGACAGCGCCAACAAATGTTGGTACGTACGCAGTCACTGGTGATTTCACTCCGACAGATACCACAAACTACAACACTATCTCTGGCGCTTCGGCGGGAGATTTTGTAATAAATGCAGCTCCGGTAACTCTTTCTTCTGTTGACTCCATCACTGACATAAACGTGGTAAATGGCACGGTCCTCGGCAATGTTGGTTTACCTGCGACAGTTGATGTAGTTTTTAGTGATGCAAGCACGGGCTCTCTAGCCGTTAGTTGGGATGGAGGCACGCCAGTTTATGATGAAAGTACGGCTGGCACTTATGCTTTCGTCGGTACTTTGACAATGCCTGGGGGTGTTACAAATCCAAACAATCTACAGGCAAACGTAAACGTAATCGTTGCGGCACCTGTGGTACAGGTCACTTTAAGCAGTATCGCGGTCACGACTCCAGCAACTAAACTTTCCTACACCGTAGGAGAAAGTTTGGATATAACCGGATTGGTTGTTACCGGAACATATAGCGATAATTCAACTCAAGTTGAACCTGTGACAACGGGCGACATATCGGGCTTCGACAGCTCTACACCGGCTCTCGGACAAATCCTAACTATCACATTCGGCGGCCAAACTGCGGATTATACAGTTGATATAAATGT
>Ga0134121_10002195_pt1 | contig 17159 bp, 11 predicted proteins | sample KB301_FD_96463 | JGI IMG/M metagenome (GOLD analysis project Ga0134121, IMG submission 96463) | Terrestrial soil microbial communities without Nitrogen fertilizer from Kellogg Biological Station, Michigan, USA - KB3-0-1 | ecosystem: Environmental > Terrestrial > Soil > Unclassified ... | reverse complement strand
GCTCTGTTCTGCTCGCAAATTACGTCCGGCGATGATGGCAAAGTCACGCAGGTTCTTAGCCGCGAAGTGATTCACCACGGCCTCATCTTTAGTGGTCGTTGAATTTGCCGGCACCGGCGTGAACACCATCACCCCTTTGGCGGTTTCAATCGTGACTTCGTAATCGGCTACGTCGGTCGTGAGGGCATCGCCAATCGAAGCATCGAGCCGGCGGTACCATTCGTCACCGCTGCGTGCCGCGAGAATCGGAAACGAAGTCGCCATCATCATCACGCCGCGACAGACAAAGTTCGTATCCCGTGCGCGGCGTATCTCGCGGGTGCCGCGGATAGCAGCGCTGACCTGTTGCAGCACGTGCGTCACCAATCCGGTTTCATCAGGGTCAATCTCAGGGATACTTCCTTTGAATTTAATTCGAAGTTCGATGGACTGATTCGGCTGCACAGCCTCGCGGAGATTAACGCGCAGCGTCGTCTCTTGATCATCCAGCGTGAACGTCGGCAGCGCGTCACTTGAGACGACGTGAACTTCAGACACATCGAGACGGGGTTCATCTGAATTGATTTGCCCGGCGTCGTTCTTCGCAGCCGACGCAACGTAGCCGGGTGGTCGCATGTTGGTGTAAAGATGAAAGAACAGTGTCGAAGTCGGATGATCGCCGCGATTTATCCAGCGAATCTTTTCTGTTCCGGTATAGGTCCGATTGTCAAAATCCACCGCGAGATTGATCTGGTAGTTGATATTCTCGCTGGGCTTCGGCTCGGCCTTCGGAACTTGTGCCGAGCCGGGAAGAAGTGAACCACAGAGGACACAGAGGAAAAGAAGAGCTAGGGGCAAAGGGCAATGGGCAAAGGGCAAAAGGCAAAGAGCAGAGCGATGTTTTAGCGATATCGATGTCTTCGCAATCGCGCTTAGCACTTTGCTCCCAGCTCTTTGCTTTTCTCTGTGTCCTCTGTGGTTCATCCTATCTTTCGTTAATGATGACTCGGCGAATCACATCGCCCCGCGCAATATTATCGACAACATCCATCCCACGAATCACGTGACCGAAGACGGTATAGCCGCCATCGAGATGCGGCTGCGGCGAGTGTGTCACGAACCATTGCGAGCCGCCCGTGTCTTTGCCCGACAGAGCCATCCCCACCGCTGCGCGTTCATAGCGAACTTCGTTGATTTCGCAGCGAATCTGATAGCCGGGCCCACCGTTTTGATCGCCGCGCGGATCGCCGGCCTGAACTACAAAGTTGGGTACCACACGCGGAATTGTTTGACCGTTGAAGTAACCTCGCTTCGCCAGCTGAATGAAGTTGTCGACATTCAGCGTCGCGTCCGCGGGCAGGAATTCGATCGTGAATGAGCCCCGGCTGGTGACAATAGTCGCCGTCGGACGTTTGCCGATGCGCGCCATTGCCCGTCGGTAATCGACGTCGGTATTGCGTGTCTTTACCAACCCGACACGATCGGAAAAATCACCTGCGCCGTTGGTCTTCAGGAGCGCAACGGCCTTGCGACGAATCAGATGATCGCTAGAATTGAGTGCCGTCCTGATCGCATCATTCGCGGCCTGGTTCTTCTGTTTGCCCAGCGCGTCAAGGAGCGCAAGTGCAGCATCGTTTAGATCTCTGTCGCGCAGTGCGCGTGGAAGCGCGTTGATTAATGCGCGGGTGTTGGCTTCGCTCGGTGGTTGGTCACCGAGCAGTTCCGCGGCGGTCGCTCGCACTATTACGTCTTCGTGTTGAAGGCGGAACCTCAGCAAATCATCCGCGGACGATTTCGAAGATCGTAGATACGCTCGCATGACCTCAGGCATTGCGAGGATCGGCACACGGGGATCGGCAGTCAGCGCCTTCAGCCTCTCTTGGGCGCTCGCTTGCACTTTAGCAAGATCATTTCCGTATGCCTCTGGCTTCAGAGTTACCAGTGTACTGAGGCCCTGCGCAATAGCGGCTATCGCTCGCCATTTCTGAAATGGATAGAACCGGTGTTGCGGAGTTCGATTCAAAGCTTTGGTCACCGTGTCCAGATAAGCCGCTGGATTGATTCTTGCCAGCGCTACATGGAATTCCGCGTGAGGTGAGCCATCGTAGGTGGCGACTTCCGCGAATCCCGGGTTTAATAACCAATCGGTCGAATTTCCTCCAACCCTCGCGCGATTGTCCCGACTCACGGCGGTTACAATATTCCCTAGAGCGGTACACAACTCGAGCATTTCATTCTGTACTTTCCACCAGACTTGTTTGACTCGGGCCGCCAAGGGTTCAATTGCCCGCGCATCCTTCAAGCTCCCCAACGCTCTAATCGCGCTCACGCGCACACGAATGTCCGGATCCTTCAAAGCCCGATCGAGCACGGCATCGAATGCTTCCTTATGCTCCGCGGCGCCAATTACTCGGGCGGCATTCGCGCGCACAATCGGATCGCTGTGCTTAAGCAACTCGCGGACGCGTTCGTTAGCATCTTTCAGCCGGAGACGCGCCATCGTGTTCAGCGCCGTGGCGACAATCTCGGGATCCGAATAATCAAGAAACTTTGCGACGACGGCGCCCAGTCCCGCTCCCTCAGGCTTTGAGCGAAGCACGGCCGTCAGCGCCAACAGAATCGTGAGTCGATCCGGCTGAGACCTGCGACCTTCTTCAAATCTTAGCGTATCGACGATGGCTGCTTTGATGATGTCGAGGCGGTCATCCTCAAGTGCTTTCCTAGCGCTCGAAGTGGGCACGCCGTTGTTAGGCATGGCCGCGACAATCTTCCCCAGAGCTTCGACGGCCCGCGCGCGAACGTTCGGATCAGCGAGGTCGCTGCCCTGTCTCATCAGGACTTGGGTGAGCGCATAGGCGCCGCCGGGCAATTCAATCTCGCCGAGCGCGAATACCGCCATTTGGCGCACGTCCTGATCCCGATCCATAAGGAGCATATCGGCCAGTGTGGGTATCGCTCGCGCATCACCTATCCGGCCCGCCGCGAGCGCGGCGCGTTTGCGAACGCTGGAATCGGCGGCACCCAACAAGCCGTTTAGATCGTCGTTCCAGTTGCGCTGGTCTTCGTAACGAATGATCCTGACGAGCGGGTTCGCAGTTAATTCTTCACGCGCCGGTTGAGCCGAAACGCTCACGAATGACACGACGAACAAGAGAACGGCAGACGCTGTTCGAAAGATTGTGCTCTTCATATTCGGGCTGGGGTCGTCGGAATTGTACAGTAGATGAACCACAGAGGTCACAGAGGAAGACAAGTAGGCAGTAAGCAGAACGCAGAAGATCAATTTGAAATTTGCAGTTTGCAATTTTCATTTTTCAATTTGGTTCAGCTTCCTCTGTGTCCTCTGTGGTTCAGTTAGCTCTCGCAAAAAGAAAAGCGGGCGCGAAACGCCCGCCTCTCTTACGGCTCAATTTTGAACTTGACTAGCTTGCCACTGCGGTCGCGACAACGGGCTTAGTGTTGTTTTCGACTTTGCTTTCGACTTTCTTCGTTGCATCAAGCTTTGAAGCGTCGATCACGTTTTCCTTGCGCTCGACCTTCGGGGCTTTCTCTGCAGCCTTCAGCATCTTACAGCTACCTTCGAAGATCGCGCCTTGTTCAATCATTAGCGACGGCGTTTGAATGTTGCCGTTCAGTTTCGCCGCGCGACCGAGTTCAATTCGATCCGAAGCAATGATGTCACCATTGACGACGCCATGGATGGTCGCTACGGCAACTTCGATATTCGCGTCAACTTGTCCGCCCGCGCCGACGATCAGGGCCCCGCCGGCCGAACTGATCCGACCAGAGAAGCGACCATCAACGCGCAGCATCGACTTAAACGACGCCTCGCCTGTAATGACGGTGCCGCTGCCAACGAAACCGCTCAGGCTGCCGTCTTTGATTTCGCGAGCGATGGTCTCGCTCTCGGTCAAAGCTTTCGGCGTCGCCACGCCTTCGGTCGGGCGGTAAGCGTCGTTGTTTTGATACGGGGTATAGGTTCGGTTTGCGTAATCAGTGTCAGTGGCCTGGGTCGGGCTCTTATCTTCTTTTCCCATTCTGAGCATAACTAACCTCCGGTTGAAGAATCGCCCGAGAAGTCGCCACTAACGCCGGGAGGGGTGCCGACACTGTCACGCGATCCGTTAGCTAAAATTGGAGAACTGGCCGCGGTGGCCAACTCGTTTTTGGAGAACCGCCTCGCAAGCGGGGGATGAATAATAAACAAACGAGGTCAGACTGTCCAGCGATTAGTTTTGCAAAAACATTATGAAGTGCGCGTGAGTGGTCCTGTCTCCGCTTAATTGCTCTCATTCGTCGGCGCTTTCCGATTCGAGCAGCGTTTCGAGCACCAACGTCTCACGGAAATTCTCCAGCAAAGGAAAGTAGGCAGCCGACCGATCCAAGGCGGCGCGAGGCAGCAGGCCGACGATTTCGGTGCCGGCTATCTCGATGCCTGCGCGATCGGTTTCGGCCTTGACTGCGTCGAAGGCGCGCGCGACGGTCGTTTGTTCATAGTCGATGAGGTTCAGCGAAACTTGAACCAACCCGCGACTCTGTAATTCAAAGCCGAGTGCTTTCACGAACGGCAGACCGCCATCGCGCTCACGCACTGCGCGGGCAATGCGCCGGGCGATTGCCAGATCGTTCGTGCGCAGGTTGATGTTGAATGCGATCAGAAATGGTCGCGCGCCTACCGCGATCGCTCCGGCCGTTGGGTGAAGTCTTGGTTCCCCGACGTCCGGAGCCCGATCGGGATTTGTCATGATTTCCCTCGTGAGCCATTCGAAGCCTTTGCCGCGGACGTTCTCAAGCCGGGCGCGATCCGGTCGCAGCGCCGCGCGCTCGTAGAAGAAAACGGGAATCGAAAGTTCATTCCAGATACGCTGGCCGGCTTCATGGGCCAGCGCGACGCAATCTTCGATCGTCACTCCACTGACTGGAATGAAGGGCAACACGTCAGTCGCGCCGATGCGGGGGTGCTCGCCCTGGTGTGATCGCAAGTCGATCAATTCAGCGGCAGTTGCGACTGCTCGCAGTGCGCCGTCAACGATCGCATCAGGCGAGGCGACAAACGTGATTACAGATCGATTGTGATCGGGATCGATGTGACGATTCAAAACCATCACGCCTTTTACCGATTCGATGGCTTGCGCGATGGTTTCAATAACTTGGGGCTTGCGGCCCTCACTGAAGTTTGGTACACACTCGACGAGCCCGCGCTTGGTACTTTGATCTTTGTGCTTCGAGAAGTCGTCCATCAGGTTTATTATCGTCAGCTCTAAACACAAAGTACCAAGTACAAAGTTCTAAGTGCAATGCCTATCGATCGCTTCATCAACGAACGCAAGAACATCTGGCAGCGGCTGGAGGATCTGCTTCAGCTTCTGGATCGCATGACGCTGCGCAAGCTGCATCGTGAAGAGGTGCGCGAGCTGGGCCGCATCTACCGACGCACCGCCTCGGACCTCGCGATCGCGCGGGCCGAGTCACGCGACCCGCGGCTCATCAACTATCTCAACAGCCTGGTGATTCGCGCGCACGGCCGCATTTATCGGGCGGACGCTCAGGGTGGTCAACTTGTGCGGAACTTCTTTGTGAATGAATTTCCGCGGACGTTTCGCCGGACGTGGCGCTACACCGCGGTTGCCTTTGGGGTCTTCTGTGTATTCACTGCCATTGCTTTTTTCGGCACGCGCCAGGACCCGGATTTCTCGGAATTCGCAGGAATTAGCCCCTATTTCCGCGAAGTTGTCATCGCGCATCGCACCCATTGGTGGGAGGAGTTGAATGAGGCGAACCAGATTGGCTCGAGTCAGATTTTCACGAACAACATTCGCGTGACCTTCTATGCATTCGCCCTGGGCGCGATGTTCGGACTCGGCACGCTGTATGTGCTGGCATTCAACGGAGCGATGTTCGGCGCCATCACCGCGCTTACCTATCGAGCGGGCTTTGGAAATGATCTACTGCTGGGGTTTGTGATTTCACATGGAGTGATCGAGCTGTCGTGCATCTTCATCGCGGGCGGCGCCGGTTTGTTGATTGGGACGGCCCTGGTGATGCCGGGAGATCTCTCACGCGCTGATGCTCTGAAGTCTCGCGGGATCGAAGCGGTGCGACTGATCATCGGTTGCGTGCCGCTGCTCGTGGTCGCGGGACTGATCGAAGGCTTCATCTCACCGCAACCGATTTCCCGCCTCATCAAGATCGGCATCGGCGTGATTACCGGAATAGCTTTGTACTTGTATCTGTTTCTGGCGGGACGCGGGAGCGAAGAGGAAGGTTAAGGGGGTTAACGGTTAAGGGGGAAAGGTTAAAGGGTAAGGCGCAAGGATCGCAATCTCTCGCATGAGTAAGATTCAAAGCTTCGAAGACTTAGTCGTCTGGCAGCGAGGAATAGATTTAGTCAAGCGAGTTTACAAACTAACTTCTGCCGGTTCGCTAGCGAGAGACTTTGGACTCCGTGATCAAATCAGACGTGCAGCAGTCTCTATTCCAACCAACATCGCTGAGGGGTTCGAACGTGCTTCGCGCAAAGAGTACTTGCTCTTCCTAAACATCGCTAAAGGCTCTGCCGGAGAACTTCGAAGCCTCTTACGCGTGGCGAATGAAGTCGGCTATCTCGATCGACTTGCTTACGATGAGTTGCATCAGGACGTATTGATCTTGAGTCGGTCTTTAGCTCGGCAGATCGCTGCAATTAAGGTGTCAACTTCAACTCTAAGCTAAACCCTTACGCTTTCCCCATTACCCCTTGCCCTATAAAAGTCCTCGCTCTTTCACTCGCAGATAAGTTTCGAGTAGCTTCGGCGCCAGCGCCGCCGCCGTCACATCCAGCGCCAACCCACCTTGGGCTTCAACCAAACGCAGAGCAGCTTCTCTTAAATGAATGATCTCTTCCGCGACTGATTGCGTGAACATCTCACGTTCGTCTTCCGGCGCTGCGCGCACGACTGCTTTCAAATCGCGATCGGCGATCGTGACGATCAATGGCAGATGCCGCGGCCGCAGCAGCTTTAGTGAAGAAAGCAATTCGCGCGAACCTTCTTCATCAACCAAATCCGTAATCACCACCACGAGCGAGCGGCGCGAACTGTTCGCAGAGATGAACTCGAACGCGCGCGAGTAGCTCGGCTCGATCATTTCAGGCTCGACCGCGTATAAGGCTTCCAGCGCCGCATCGAGATGCTCCGCGCCACGCTTGGGCGGCAGGAATGCTTGAATGCGCCGGCCAAAGACGAGCAAGCCCGCGTTATCGCCCGCGCGCGCCGCAGCCGACATCAGCGCCAGCGCAGCATGCACCGCTGAATCGAGCTTGGTTTCCTTCTCGATCCGCGCGGTCATCAAACGGCCCGCGTCGATCGCGATGAGGATCGTCTGATCGCGTTCCATCTGATACTGGCGCGTGACCAATTTGCCTCGGCGCGCGGTCGCGGTCCAGGAGATATGACGCATCTCGTCTCCGCGGACATAGTCACGCAGCGATTCGAAGTCGCGGCCTTCACCTCGCCACTGGGACTTGCGGCGCGCCGCGACGAATGAACGCGTTCCCAGGGCCTTAAGCTCCGCTTCGCGTGCCCGGCGCATATTCGGGTAGACCTTGACGCTAATCGGATCGCCGACGCGTGCTTGCTTCCAAACCAGTCGCCACGGCGAAACAAATCTGACGGCGATCTGTCCAAACTGAAATCTGCCGCGTTTGGGCGCGGTCAGCCAGTAAGTAAATGAGCCGGCGGTTTGCGCGTCTACGTTCAGGCGAGCTTCACGCGCGCCAGTGAGGTTCATCTGCGGCGGAAACTCGTCCTTAACGACCAGCGAGAGATCGCGCGAGGTGCGATTAGCGATCTCAATCTTAACTTCAGTTTCGGCGCCGACAGCGAAGCGGCTGCTGAAGTGTCGATCGATGTTCACGCGATCAGGTAACTTCGCGTTCCAGGCATCGAAGACGGCGATCGCAATCAGGATTAAATCGTAAGTCAGCGCGAGCCAGCGCAGCAGCGGCCGATTCCACGAAAGCGATAACGGAACCAGGCCCACTGCGAGCAGTGCATAGAAAAGTTTGCTGAAAACGAAGCGCATTATCGCGGTACTTCAGCGGTTTGGAGAATGTCGGTGATTACCGAATCAGGTGTGGCGCCGTCTAACTCGGCTTCGGCGCGCAAGGTCAGACGATGACGTAGCACCGGCCGCGCAATGTCACGCACGTCATCCGGGGTTGAGAAATCTCGGCCGCGAACAGCGGACAGGGCTTTCGAACAGAGGAGTAAAGCGACGGCAGCGCGCGGGCTCGCGCCGTAATGCGCGGCTGCGTGATCACGAGTGCGCCGCACGATATCCACGATGTAGCGCTGGACGCCGGGCTCTACATGCATATTTCGCACCTCGGCGCGACAGCGCGAAATCGCGTCCGGATCAGCGAGCGGCTGAACGTCAACCTGATCTAAACGACGCGCATTGAATCCCGCATCCCAGCGCGCGACCACTTGCTGCTCCTCATCCACGGACGGATATGACAGAAGAATCTTCAGCAGAAAACGATCGAGCTGCGCTTCCGGCAAAGGGTAAGTGCCTTCATATTCGATCGGGTTCTCGGTGGCGAGCACCGTGAACAAAGGCGATAGCGCCTGAGGTTCGCCGTCGATGGTGACCTGCCGCTCTTCCATCGCTTCGAGCAGCGCGGCTTGCGTCTTTGGTGGCGTGCGATTGATTTCGTCGGCCAGCAGAAGGTCGGTGAACACCGGGCCGCGACGCAGACTGAAGGTCGACGACGACATGTTGAAGACGTTCGTGCCGGTGATGTCGGACGGCATCAGATCAGGCGTGAATTGAATGCGCCCGAAGCCGGCGTTGATGATGCGGGCGAGCGTTTTCACCGTCAGCGTCTTAGCGGTGCCGGGCACGCCTTCAATGAGCGCGTGACCTTCAGCGAGTAGCGCGATGAGCATCTGCTCGATCGGCTCGTCCTGGCCCACGATCACTTTGCGCAATTCAGTTTGAATATGTGCGATGGTTGAGGAGACGTATTCAGGCATATTTGTCAGAACCGCCTGCGTTAGCGGGCGAGCTTATTTTTGTTCTCAACTGCGTTCGACGTTTTGTTTCGCATCACGCGCCCGACCCTGCAGGCCGAGCGAGGCTTCGATTTCTCTCAGACGTTTCGCCAGCCGCAGCGTCTCTCTGCCATTCGTCGGTGCGCCGTTGATGACATCTTCACAGCTTCGCATCAATGATTCAAGCTGTTTCTGATTAAGCTTTGCACGCGCGGCGACACGTGTCGCGATCTGCGCGCGACCGGCGGCTTGATTCAAACCCGCATAGCGCACCAGCACTCGCCGCACGCGCGTGTAGATATTCTCCAGCGCCAGGTCGTGCGCTTTCGCGCGTTGCTGCAATTCAGCCATTGATGCGACGAACTCGAGACTCGAACGGCGATCGACTTGCGGCAAAGGTAAAGGCCGCGCGAACCGGGTTCCACGCGACCACACAATCGCTAATCCGATCAGTCCCAGTTGTGCACAAATCGCGAGGATCGGCGTGCCGGCGAAGTATTGGATCAGCGCGTTCTGAGTTGCCGCGCGTCCCTGATGAAACTCATCGAATGCCACCAGACCGCCGCTGCCGACGACAACATTTATAGCGAGTTGCAGATTGTCCGCGCGATTGATGCCGTTATTGGCGACGATGTACGGATCCGCCAGCAGCACAATCCGACCCTTTCCGTGCGGATAATCGATCAGTAGCGAGCCGCGATCGCTGTGGAAGCTGACAACTGGCGCCGGCGAAATCGGGGCCGGATTTTTTCCCCCGACGGCGCTGGGGCTTGGTTCGGGCGAGGGCTCGAATTCGTCTTCGTCCGGCCCGTAGCCCGAGCCAGCTGAAGATTTGTCGTTGGAATTCGAATTCTTCTTCTCCCGGGCGACGCGCGGCGCAATGATGATGGCTCCGGCAAACCGAGACGGCAAAACGCTCTCAACCTCGCGCGCCAGCAGTGTCGGCTGCGCAGGCGCGATCGTTTTCACATCTCGCGTCATCTCTGCGAAGTTCGTTGGGTCGACGTCGTACCAGGGAATATTGGCGACCTGAGTTCTGATCGCCCACTGTCCCGAATCGGGCAGCAGTTTCGGATCGGGCATCCGATCGATCATTACCAATCGCCCGCCACCTTCGACCCAGTGCAGCAGCTCTTTCTTTTCGGTCGTCGAGAAGGGAATTCGCACCTCGCCGATAACGACGATAGTGGAAGGTGTCGGCCCGCTGAAGCTCAAGAGTCCATCAGTCGATTCCCGCCAGCGCACCACGTCATGGCCCGACTCATGCAGAAAATCAAACAGCGCGCGCGTGCCCGTCGCGCCGGCATTGAATGTCGACCGGTCGGGATTGGCTTCGGAATCAGCCTGTGGCTCGACCTTGACGTACGTCGCGGCGTTCAGCAACACGAGAATCACGACGACGACGATCAGGGTTATGATGATGAGTAAGCGTTGACGCATCTTAAATCAGTGACCACCGACGACTGACGAGTGACCAGTGACAAGTGACGAGTGACAAGTCGTTTCGTTCTTCGCTGATAAACTCTGAACCCTCGGTAACGGCGCTCGGTTTTGCTTGTAACTCGTCACTTGTCACTATCTTTCGGTCTTCTCTCATCGACTCCGAATACTCAGTAGCGACGCTCGGTTTTGCTTGTCACTCGTCACTTGTCGCTCGTCACTATTTTTCGATATCCGTTTCTGAATTCTGTCCAATCAGTTTCACCTGCCGGGACAAGGCCATACCAATGCAGCTCGAAGCTCTGGGTTAGCTTGCGCATCCCGTTGTAGAGCGATCCTTTGTCGCGCACAGAATTCAAGTAATCGCGATTTGTCTTGTGCTGGGCCAGGCTGATGAGTTTGCGATCGCTCAACTCGCATAGCAGGGCGATGTAAGCCTTGCGAATCGCAGCTCGCAGATCGCCATTACGAGCCAGGGATTCGGCCTGGGCCAAAAGATCAGCCGCTGTCTGGTCCTCGTCGAGCAGCTCACCGAGCACGATGCGCGGCTCGCGCTTGGCCTTTTTCTTCTTTTTGCGACCTCGGATAAAGCGTGGCCCATAGCGCCAGACGAGGAAACCAATCGCGGCGACGCAGACGCCCACAACCAGAAGTTGCGCGAGGCCCGAAATGAGCGGAGAACCGCCGGGTTGAATGGGTTTAGCCTTGGGAAACAATCTGCCCAGCCAGCGAAAGAAACGATCGAGTAGCCGGTCGAGTGCGCTAGATTCCGGCGCGGTTTGAATGTACTCAGGCCGGCGCAGAATTTCAGCGAGCCGGCCTTGGTTCGCATCCTTATCCGGAGCGGCCGTCCTGGCGCTGTCGATTTCTTTCAGCCTTTCCTCAATCGCGCGCAGCCGTTCGGCGGTCCTCGTTAAGATTTCGGCCCGCTTTGTTTGACTAGTTGTCTTCTCATATTCGGAGAGCGCTTCGTGCAGCCAAGAATTATCGACACTGATTCGTTGCCCGTCCAGCTCGACATCCTCTTTTGCCGGCAGCGTCTCTCGAACTGCAGTTAAGCCTGATTGAATTCGCGCAGGTTCTGTGAAGCTTTCGTCTTCATACGCGCCGGCGAGTTGTTCGATGACACGCGCTGCGGATGCAACGCGATGCTGATAGTCGCTCAGCGTGGCGGCGCGCGTACACACGCAGAGCAGGAGCGCGCATGATGCGACGAGGACGATTTGTTTGAGTTGAATACTTCTCACGTTAGTGCAGGCCTAAGACACTCCCGCTATGCATCGGCCCCGGTGGTGGCGGCATGGTGCGCGGCGCATTCAAGTTAACCAAAGCCGGCGCGAATGGCGACATCACGCCGGGCAGATTCGGCATCTCGGGCAATTGCCGCGCAGCCATCAACTCAATGTCATAGCCTTCGTGCCGCACGCGTTCATCAACATAAAGTAACGACAGGCCGAGCATCCAAATCGGCGCGAGCAGAATGTGACTGCACTGCAAAATTACTTCGTAACCAATCGAGTACCACGTCGGCTGTCCGCTGCCGAATGGCGAAAGGTCGACGCCGTTCAGATAGCCGTACCAACCGAGCGGAATCATCAAAAGCATCAATGCTGAGTACGTCGCAAAAGCAGGAAATAGTGTCATGGCCATCAGGCGCTTTACGTTCCCGCTAGCCAGCGAAAAGCTGCGGCCGATGGCTGAAGATATTCCGCGTCCTTCGACCAGCATCGCCTGTGGCACGTAGGCCATTCTGCCCGCGAGGAGAAAAAACATGATCAGTCCAGCAACAATTGCGACGACTGTGCCGATGCCCACAGCGATTGCGGTGATCCAAGGAATCGTGGCAGTAAATGCGACGGTGGCGAATACAATCATGCTGACAATCCCATAGATCATGAAGCCGAGCATCGCTGAGAATGTCAGCCACATCGCCACCACAATGCTTGCAAAAGATAGCCCCCAAAACCGCGCTTTTACCGCGCGATAAGTCGTGCGAAAGCTGACTGGCTCGTTCCAGATGAGATGAGAAACTAGATTGCGAGTCGCACCGCCCATAACTATCAAGCTAAATAGCCAACCGGCGATGGTAACCGCGCTACCACCTATGATCGTTAGAACGTAAATGGCAACGCGTCCTTCGCTCGAAGTGCTGCCGATCGCCCTAACGGCGATAGTAAAAAGGGTAGACCCCGACGCTGAAACCAGAACCGGCGGCGCAGCGATGCGAATCAACGTCAGGAAGTGGCGCCGGTACATGCGCACGGCGCGATCAATGAGATCTCCGGCACCGAGCGGCGCCAACGCCAGTTCGTTATGGTCGAGCATTGCAGAGAGGATCGCCGATCTGGGGAAGTTGAATCAAGGAATATCTTTTAACCAAAGAGGACACAGAGAAGGCCAAGAACCAGGGTCAAAAGCTAAGTTCTCGAACTGTAATATCCCAAATCACTTTGCTCTTTGTCCTTAGCAGTTTTCTTCCTCTGTGTCCTCTCTGGTTAATCTATCGCTTCAGTGCATTCTTGCGAAGTTTCTCAACCAGTCCTCGTGCTTCGGTTGAATATTCACCCTTTGGCGCCAGTCGCAGATACTCTTCATATTCAATGAGCGCGCGTTCGGGTTGATTGAGTCGCAGCAGGATGTTGCCGGCAACCAGATGACCCTCCGCGAAATCAGCTTTCAACTGCAGCGTGTGCCCAATTGCCGGCGCGGCTTTCATCGTGTCGCCTTTTTCCCAGTAAACCCGCGCCAGCGTGAAGTACCCGTGCCAATTGTTCTCTTCGATTTTCAATCCATTCAACAAGGTGCGTTCGGCATCATCGAAACGTTTTTCGCGCCAATAAACTTCGCCCAGCCCAAACAGCGCGGCCGGATTGTCCACTTTAATTTCCAGCGCGCGCGTCAGAGCAGTCTCCGCTTCTGACCAGCGTCGCAAATCCATTAAGGCCTCGGCGAGCAACAACTCCGCTTCGAAGAATTGTGAGTACAGGTTCAGAGCTTTCTGGAAATGCGCGACCGCCTCAGGGTGGTTCGATTTCGCCAGAGCGTCGCGACCCCGCGAATACTCCTCGCGGGCCTCTGGCGGAATGCGCGCATCGATCACTTCGTTGGTGAGCGGGCGCGCGTTGGCATCGATCCTGGTTAAGCCGAACACGAGATAAGTCTTGAACAGCAGGGTTAGATCGGCGTCCTGCTGGGCGGGCGCATATCCGGCGGCGGTGATAATCACTTTGTAGTAGCCGCGCTGAAGATTGGTGAAGCGAAAGCGGCCGCGCGAATCAGTATTGATTTGATCGATGATGCCGCCGCTAAATCTGTCCAGACGTACCGGCACCTCGACGATTGGCGAGTTCGTGCCGGCGAGATTCACTTGCCCGGAGACTTCGAAGGATTGGTTGCTGGGATTGTAGGTGTCGCGATCACGTTGCGCGATCGCGAGCGACGGCAGCAATGCGATGACCACAAAAACGAAACTCGATTTGGACAAACCACGATCGAGCATCCGAACCTCACGCGATAGAAAAAATCAGGCCGGACGGTTTTTATCCCGTCCGGCCGTCAAGGTCAATCGGAAATCCACCGTCAGTGGCGGTACGTCAAACCAAACTGAATCAGACGAGCCGGCACAGCGGTTTGGGTGATCTGTCCAAACGTCGATGCAGTTTGCAAAGCAACTGACGACGGGAAGCGGAAGATCGGATGGTTCCAAACATTGAACATGTCCATACGGAACTCGAAATTGTGGCTCTCCTTAATTCGGAAACTCTTTTGAACCGAGAAGTCCCAATTCTGTTGGTATGGACCACGGAAAGCGTTCCGCGGCGTATTGCCATATCCGGTGGCGCCGGCGCCTGCCGCAAACGGCACGTTGTTGGCCACTTGCGTACTCGTCGTCCAGCAAGCGATGTTCAGGTAATGTGCAATCTGCGTCGAGGTCGAACCGCCGCTGTAAGCGGCCTGAGCATTCGGACAAATAAAGATGCCCGTGCTCGTGCCGCCGCCAAACGCGCCGCCGCCGCTGTCAGTGACTGAGAACGGCAGGCCACTCTGGTAAGTGACGATGCCGCTGATTGACCAACCTTTGAAAGGTTCGCGACTCAGGAAGCCTGACCTGGCCCGAGGCAGGTCGTACACGTAACTGACTACGAGGCGATGGGTGCGATCGAAATCGCCCGTCGCTTTGTTCTGCTGCACGTTTGCCTGGTTGTTATAGATGTTCGCGCCGTTCTGACCGTTACGGGTGGCATTCAACTCGTCAGTGCTCAACGAGCCACTGACGTTGTCGATTTCATGCGACCAGGTGTAAGCAGCCTGGAAGTAGAAGCCTCGGCTCAAACGCCGTGATAGCGTCGCCTGCAACGAGTTGTAAGTCGCAAACCCGATGTTGCCCGAATAGCGCGCTCCGCGCTTACGGGACAGGCCGACGATCGTGTGACGCAGTTCTTCGTTATTAGCGGTGTTCGCCGTGATGCTGTAAGTCACGCCGTTGGTGTCGCGCACGGTGACCGGAGCCGTTGGAGTCGCGACCGTGGCCAGGTACGGATCCCAAATACCCAGACCGCCGACGAAGTGTGTGCCCACGTAACCAAGCTCCAGCGCCCAGCCCTTGTACAGATCGCGCTGCACAGTCAGGTTCCACTGTTGCGTGTAAGGCGTGTACGCATCCAAGGGAGCGCTGGTGAATGACGCCAGGTTGATCGAGCAATTCGTCGCGCCAACGTTCGTATCAACCGCCGCATAGTTCAGACAGCGCTGACCCTGCTCGTTGACGAAGATGGGCTTAAACGCTGAGTTGTTGATGTCAGCAGGATTTGCCGACACCGCGCCGGGGGCTACGCCATTAACGGCAACGCTGGTGGAGTTGAAAATTCCGGCGAAGCGCGTTGCTTGCGGAATGTATGCCGTGGCGACGATTGATGGTGGCGGAATTGACGCCAGCGGATTCGCCAACTGCAGCGCCGTCGGAACTGGGTTCGTCGACAGAGGCTGCACCGTAAATGGTGCCGCCAGAGAGTTCTGCAGAATGTTCTGGTTTGAGAGGCGTTGGTAATAAATGCCATAGCCTCCGCGCAGAACTGTCTTCTGATTACCCTGAATGTCCCACGCAAAGCCGACCCGCGGTCCGAAGTTGTTGCCGTCGAAGCAGCTCTTCAACGCGCAATCCGAAACTCCGGGGGTACCGTGGAAGCCGGCGAGATTTACCTTCTCGGGAATCAGGAAAGGGTTAAGTCCCCGCGCAGCGAGGCTCGGATCGTAAATGCCGGCGCGGAACAACTTGTCGTGGCCAAAGCTCATGCCTTCCCAGCGGATGCCGAGATTGAATGTCCATCTGGTCGACCAGCGATAATCGTCCTGAACGAACGCCGCATAGTCCGTGGCGACGAAATTTCGTGCCGGATCGCCGAAGGCCGATTGCACGCCGGTAACGCGGCCCTGGAGAAAATTCTGCCAGGCGGTGAACGCGTTGCCGGTCCCCGTCGTCGCGTCGAACGTCAACGCCCCGCGAACCGCGAAATTGTTAAAGCGATTCAGTTGATACTGGACGCTTTCGCCCCCCATTCGCAGCGTGTGCTTGCCCGTGGTCCACGAGAAGGTGTCAGCTGCGTTGTAGGTGTTCGACACGGTTCCACGATCGTCGTTCACACCCGTGCCGATCGAAAACAGACCGGTAATACCGACGCGATAAATTCCCGGAAACTGCGAACTGTTGCCGCGCTGGGCGTTGACGTCCGAAAGGTTCACGATGTCGGTGGGAATGTTCGCAAAGATGAAACGGCTGTAACCGAGGCGCAGCTCATTCACCTTGGTCGGGCTGAAGATGTGCGTTTCAGTGATCGCGAGGAAGCGGTTGAACTGGGTGTCCGTTCGTGGGAAGGCGAGACTCGTGTCCGTGCCATAAGGTTTGTCCACGAATCCTTCGTCCCAGAACCAACGGCCGGAAAGCTTCTCGTTGCCGTTACGCCAAGTACGATCGTAAGCAATCGTGTATTGATTGTCGGTGATCGGCGCGACGCCTGAGATCGAACACGCGAACGTGCCGGTCGCGGTCGCGGCCGTCTTGCAACCGCCCTGTCCCGAACGCGGAACCAGGAATGCTCCGCCAAAAGAGGCGTTCTTGAGGTTGAGAATGTTTACCGCAACCGGATCGATCTGCGCTGCCGTCAAGCCGAACGTCGCCGCCAGCAAAGCTGCTGACGTAGTTCCATCCGGATTCGTGGGGAAGTTCTGAATCGTCGGCGTCAGAGAAGATCCTGCCGGATCGACGCCGTTGCGAGCCCGCACGCCCTGATAGTTGAAGAACCAGAAGCCCCCGACCTTGGGAATTGGACCACTGGCGCTGCCGCCAAACACGTTCTGAAGCAGGCGCGCGCGCTTGGCGACGCCGTTGGCATTCCGGAACCACTCGTTGGCGTTCAACGCATCGTTGCGATGCTGCCAATAGAGATCCCAGTGCAGATCTTTCTGTCCGGTCTTGAAGACGAGACCGAGAGCGCCGCCGCCCTTGCTGCCCTGAGAAGCATCGTACAGCGAAGTCGCGACCTTCATCTCCTGCAAGGTGTCCGGATTCGGCAACGGCACAGTATCAAAGTGCGCCAGGTTGAAATCGTTTACGTTGATGCCTTCGAGCGACACGCTGTTGTTGCTGGTGCGCTGCCCGTTCACTGTAACGTCGGCGCTGCCGCGACCTGCCGAGCGCACGTCAGTGGGCTC
>Ga0134121_10002194_pt1 | contig 17159 bp, 13 predicted proteins | sample KB301_FD_96463 | JGI IMG/M metagenome (GOLD analysis project Ga0134121, IMG submission 96463) | Terrestrial soil microbial communities without Nitrogen fertilizer from Kellogg Biological Station, Michigan, USA - KB3-0-1 | ecosystem: Environmental > Terrestrial > Soil > Unclassified ... | reverse complement strand
CTCCCAGACCGCTACGCAACGGTATTCTACGGAGTCTTGGACAGGGCGACGCGCACGCTACGATACGTAAATGCCGGACACACTCCGCCGATTGTTCTTCGGCGTGACGGCTCAATCGATACGCTCGAGATGGGCGGAGCGCCGGTTGGAATGTTTCCTGATTCGAGCTATGAGGAGGGAGTCGTGCAGCTTGACCCCAGCGATGTGGTCATCACCTACACCGACGGAGTCATTGAAGCGGAAAACCAATCGGGCGAGGAGTGGGGAGTTCAAGGCCTGTTGAACGCGGCAGCCGTCAGAGCCAGACAAGGAGACGAAAATGCTGAACAGCTCGTCCGGTCGATTTTCAACTCCATGGACGACTTCACCCATGGGTGTCAGACGGATGATGCGACATTAGCAGTTTTGCGGGTGCTCTAACCGAATCCGATGTTGAGCACCTGCTCAAATAATATATTTTGGAGAAAAAGGAGGATTCAGAAATGACGTCGGACAAGAGATTCTTAGCCAAATTACAAAGGAGTCCTCAAAAGGGTGGTTGGACCTATGTCGTCTGGCCGGATTCGGCCTAGTTTTTTGAAACCCGTGGATTGGTAAAAGTCAGCGGCAAAATCAATGCCCACCCTTTCGAAGCTCGTTGATGGCTCCGGGCAATGGCACGCACAAACAGACATTCGCCAAGCGATCGGGAAAGATGTGGGGGACACAGTGGCCATATCCTTAGAGGAACGGATCAGATAAATTCCTCAAACAATCAAGGAGGGATTTGCAAACGTGATGACGACACTGTGGAGGATCCTTGCCAACCGCAAGTATCGGCCTTGTACGCCGGTGTTAGTCCTGGGAAGGCGGCTTGTCGGTACTAATCCCATGGATGAACAGATTCCGGATTGCCCGTCACACTGGACAAGCTTGCGTACAAGTAATGCGATGACAGAATCAGAAGCAATTCGTCTGTATTGTTTGAGGCGGACAACACATCGAAATGGAGGAAACAGAGGATCATGGTTACGCGCCGTGAATTCGTCCGTACTTTCGCGATGGTCTCGGCCGGTGCATTGGTGCGCGCAGTCCCCGAGTCAGTCCCGAGAAGTTATGACTTCGAGCCTGTTCGCCAGCACATCCTCCAAGCAATCGCAAAGGGAGACGCAACCGGAGTGGCCGTCGCGGTTGCACGTGGTGGGAGCATTATTTGGGAAGAAGGCTTTGGATGGGCGAACCGCGAGAGCGGACTGAAAGCTGCCGCTAACACTCCGTTCAGCCTCGCATCGATCAGCAAGCCTTTCACGACAACAACCTTGATGATACTCGCCGCGGAGAGAAAACTCGATCTAGACGACCCGGCGAACAAATATCTTCGGCAGAGCAAGGTTCAAGGCCCGAACGGGAATCCAAACGCGGCAACCCTTCGAAGACTCGGCGCACACGTTGGTGGACTGCCATCAATGTTCGAGTGGCGCTTTCCAAGTAAGGCCCAGTACTCGCCGACTGCCGAGAGTCTCTTGCGGGATTATGGAAGGCTCGCATATCCACCGGGCCGCTGTTACGAATACGGCAACATCGGTTATGCGGTTTTGGGCGCGGTCGCAGCGAACGTAGCACGCGTGGACTTCGGGTCTTTGATGACGCGTAGGGTGCTCGAACCATTGGCGCTCCGCGACAGTTTTTTCGGCACAAACCTTGAAAGGCTCAAAACCAGTGCTGCTCGCTATGACGACTCAGGGAAACCCATTCCGTACTACACGACCTCTACACCACCTTCCGGCGAGCTTTACGCGAGTGCCCACGACCTTGCACTTTTTTCATTGTTTAACCTAAAAAACGACCTGGGGCAGCGATCGCCGATTTTGGATAGTCGATGGATCGATGAACTCCATAAGCCTGTGTTTGTGGGGCATTCGGGCACGGCAACCACATTCGGATGGTTCTCGGGACAGACAAAGTCCGGGACACAAGTCGTATTCAAGAGCGGTGGACAGCCGGGTGTCGCGACCATGCTGTACATGATCCCATCAGAGAATCTTGCATGCCTAGCCTTGACGAATCGTTCTAACGGAGGCGACCTGGCGTTTGGTGTCTGCGACCAGATAATGGCGACGATTCTTCCGCAATGGAGCCAACCAAGTGAGAGTGCAGGACCACCGCCCTCTCCCTTAAGCTTCGCCTCGCCGTTCATTGGAGAGTGGGGAGGCATGCTCAGCAACGGCGGTGCAAACATGCCCGTGAGGCTAGAAGTTAAGTCCGGTGATTGGGCGACATTGGCACTCGGCCACAAGCCGGCAGAGAAGCTTAGTGACCTCCGGGCGGAAGAAACGGCGTTTACGGCGAAAGCGGTCGGAGTAATCCAGTCACCCGATGCCATTCGAAGCGAGGCGACGACTTTGTCATTGAAATTGATGCCTCAGAACGGCAAGCTCATCGGTAGAATTCTGGCGAAGTCGAAGGATGGCGGAACAGCACTTCCGTACGTCCTGACCTTAATCAGGTTAGCGACTCGGCGGAGCTCATCTGGCTTTTAACTTTGCTACGGTTAGCGTCGGTTTGAGTTGCACTCCTTTCCAGAGGCCATTGGGACACGCCCAGTCCCCCACCTATGGGTTCCCACCATTTCCCGAGTCGTCGGCAAGCCAGAAGTTATCCCGAAAAACGGCCAAATGTCTCCCTTCTGACTGGACGGATCATCCAATCGGCGCCACCGATTTGCGCACTTCTATTTGTCCATCACGCACGCGAATCTCCAGGCAGGGCTGTGGATGCACCGCCGGGCCATCGAGCACGCGCGGCCATCTTCCAGAGAGAATCTAGAATTGTGATATGGACACACAATACTATTTCCAACAAGTCTGCCTTCCGCAAGTGGTCCGCTAAAGTGGGAGCACGTTTCGGCCTTCAGAAAACTACTCTCCCACCTGATCGCTCCAGCAAATCCTTCAGATAATTTCCCCAGATCGCCGGGAGGGAGTGCGTACCATGGCCTCGAGTCGCGTCGGTGATCGGCAGCAGCACGTACTTGCCTTGCTTGACCCGCTGAATGTCCACGTCAATGATCTTCAACTCCGGAGGGTTGATCTGATCGTCGGCTGAGTTGACGGCGGTGAGCGGTGCGGTGATTTTGTCCAGTTGCGGCTCCGGGTTGTAGTTTCTTGACGCGTCAAAGTAGTAGAGCATGTCGTTAGCATCAGTAGTCTTCGAGTGCGCGAAAATGTAGTTCTCCAGAAAATCATCCGCCTTCTCGCGCGTAGGCGCTTGCTTCTGCATCTGCAGCGGGCTGCTACCCATAATCAGAAGCACATCCAGCGCCGCGGCCAACCCGTGCGGCTGCTGTGTATATTCACCTTTGTTCCAATCAGGCGAATTGCGAATGGCATCCATAATCATGCGCCGCATCATGCGGTTGCGCCCGGAAATCTCGATCGGCTGGCTGGCCAGAGGCATGGCCGCATCCATGAGGTCTCGATGTTGTTCGGCCCACAGCCAGGTGTGCATTCCACCCATCGATGTACCCATCACCAGCCGTAGGTGGTTTATCCCCAGCCCCTGCGTGAGCAGGCGATATTGCAACTCGATCATGTCGTCGTATTCGTAATGGGGGAAGCGCATGTGCAGGCCGTCGCTGGGCTTGCTGGAATCGCCGTGGCCCACGTTGTCCGGCAGAATGATGAAATATCTGGTGGCATCTAGAAGCTGGCCGGGACCAAAGAGCACGCCCGCAAACGTGGGCGTCAGGAATTGGCGGCCGGAACCGCCGGTGCCGTGAAGGATCAAAACCGCGTTCCGCACTGTTCCGCTCCTGTCTTTCTGTGGTGCACCCAGGGTGTAATAGTGCAGCTTTACCTCCGCCAACCTCTCGCCAGACTTAAACTGAAAGTCTTTGACAACAAAATTTCCCGCTTGTGGAGCGGGGTAGTCGGCCGCGCGAGCAACCACGCCGGCAGAAGTAAGGCACAGCGTGAGTACAGCCAGACGGATTTTCATTGATGCCTCCTGTGTGGGAATAATATGCTCGATGTCCGACAAGTCGCGACCGTCGACGCTGTCTGCCCCGTAGCGTTGCTTAAATCGCGCCCGGCGCTGTGCCCGAATCTACCGTTTTAAGCAGCGGAGAGAGCTCAGTGAGCGGTTTCACCGAACTCATAACAACAAACAGAAACAAGTTTTAATGGCGTGCCGCGCCCTAGCTCACAGTTTGGACAAGCTCAGGCAGAGTAATAGCCGAAGCTCGGGCAAACGCGGCAAACGGTCGATTAAAAGTCGCACACAACGGTTCTTTAGTATTCCTTTTATTGACTATGCGTGAAATGTCGGTGGTACGACCGATTATCGGTCCGTCTGTCAATCTCAATTCAACAGGCGATTTCGTGCACATTACTATGCCGCGACACATCGTTGGTTTACAAACCCAAAGAGCGGTGGCGTCAATCGTCCAAAGCAAAGGCTGCATGACGTGAGCTTGCGGAAGTCACCCTCGATAACAAAACTGAAACGCGGATTCGAAAAGTTCACAGAGTCGGTCCTGACGGCTGAATGTCTGGTACGAACTGGCCGCAACGACCTTCTTACCGCTCTTGCCGACCGGCGAGCATTTGTCAACAAATGGGCGCCAGGGAATTGCTCGTCGAGCGCATGTGTCAGGGAGGGCCCAACGGCTATCACCCTCAAAGGTCCTGTCTGAGATGACGCATCTTTTAGACAGCGGCACGGCTAACAGATTTCCAGATTCCCAGACCTCGTTCCGACTCCTAACGGAATCGCCAGAAGCGGACCGCTGAAATCATCTGTTTCTGCCGGATGAAATTCGATCTCCACAAGCGCTCTAGGCAAAGAATTTACACGTGCATCTGAGAGAAGTCTTGGCGGGACCGGTAATCGACAGTTCACAGCGGGTTACGGCTCCTGCAAGGATATCGCGGGCATGTAGCTCCCCTGTAGTTCTCGCTTCCACCAGTGCCCCGTCGCCCTTCTTTCTGCTGGTGTCGTGAAGCGGTAGTCATAAACCAAAGCGCGGACATAGTGCGGAGGTGCACCGGGAAATGGGTTGTGGCCAATCAGCCCAAGAACTTCGGGCTGCCCCTCGAGCAGTCGTGCCAAGAAATGCAACACCCACGGATCCGACCTGTAATCCCCGAGGGCAGCGAACCACATTTGCCAGTCCAGCCGTGGCTGGTGCGGCTGAACCCATAGCGGTGCTCTCGACAGGTCTCCAGGCTGATACTTAAACTCGTACGGAACCCAGGTCGTCCCGTCATTCGACCCCTCGACGATGATTTCGGGGCGCGTGGTCGTCATGACGGCGAACAATCCGTAGGTGTTAACGATCCCAAAGGGCGAGACAGCGCCAATGACGGCTTCCGTCAGTCCCCAGCGGCGGCCCGAAAGCTGACCCACCATCTCGAATCCACTGACGAACAGCACGAAAGTCGCCACGATTCCACAGACCGCGCGCCACCAGACCGGTCTACCGCTGGGATGGACTGGCTTGTTTTGTCGAAACGTGAGGCGTCTCGGTAAAATCCGTATCAGCACTGCGTCATCGAGCAAGAACAGGCAGAGCAAGATCGTAAGCAGGTTGAAGAACGCATAGTTGCCAGTCAGAAATATCAATAGTTGCAGCAGCGCAATGGCGAGTGCGGCGAACAATCGAAGTCTGCGCGGCGCTAGCACGAACCACGGGACTACCAGCTCCACGAAAAACACAAATATCACCGACATCCGTTGAAACCAGTCCGGCAGGTAATAGAAGTACCAGGCCAGGGGCGTGGGTAACGGCTGCGTCTGGTAGTGGACGGGTAAGGCCGTAAGGTGGCGCCAGGTAGCATCGTGGCTCAACAATTTGACGGCCCCGGACAGAAAAATCAGCCGGCACAGCAACCAGCGAAACAGCTTCACGATAACGACCTCCGAACCGAGAAAGATTGCTAGGAAGCCCGCCTCCAGAAGCAAGGCGTCCCACTGGTAGTTCATAAACACTTGTCCCGCGGTGTCCAGCGACAGATAAAGCACGAACAGTCCCACGCGGACCACTCTCGCGTTGAAGCCGAGCATCAGAGACAGTGAAAGGCAGATACCGATGATCCACACCGCGCGCAGGCCTGCATCGCTCCGGCTCAGCCACAACAGTGTAGGGGCATTCCAATAGGCTGCCGTTCCCAGAGATTGGTGCACGGCGCCGAGAAACTCACTGGCCGGCAGAATACCGTGCGACCCAACGAGGCCGCCCGCCTGGACTCCGAACGATATAAACGCCATGAGGTAGATTGCACCCAGTAAGCGCAGAAAGAGCCAACTGGTCACGTGATACGTCTCGCGACAAAGGGGGGTTCCCCACAGCAGCCTTGTGACCCAATAAGCGACCGATCGATGGTTGGCAATAGTGCGGTAGGCAGCCTCACACAACGGTGCGACGCCGGGAAGCCGATCGTACGACCACAGCATCCATCGCCTGTCCGGTACGCTGGCCAGTGCGGTGAATACCGCGTGTGCGCCGCTACGAACCTCCCCGCCTGGCAGAATGAGTTTGACCGCAGATGCAAACTCCTCACGTGACACCTCCGGAAATCGTTCGCCGACCTCCTGGAACGGCGCGTAGTTCACTCGGTCGCTCGTCAGGCCTTTCCAATAATCCACCCAGCCCCGGCAAAACCCACAGTCTCCGTCAAAGACGAGGAGTGGCCCCCGGAATTGGTCTCGGTCCATAACTCGCTCTGTGTGCGCTTGTTTGGAGCAGTTCGTTTCCGCTCCGGAAACGGAGCACTCACTTCGGGCAGGCAGTCGCCCGAAGAGCGTCGCGAGTCATGTTACAGGAAGAAGACGAGTGTAGGGCTGATGGAGGGGCCTGTTCCCGGCGACCCGATGGCATACCGATATCGGATGTCACGGAGAATTGTTCGAGATTGCAGGAATCCTAAGAAGTTTGATGCGGACCGCAAGAACGCCAAGCCTCCGTTCCAGACTGTGATTTTCTTTCCTGGATCGAATGCGCTTTAGCTGCGGACGTTCTCGCTATACACAACGGTGGCCCTGGATGGCATTCTCAGGTGGGGCGCGCCGTGCTCTACCCGGTTTACAACGGCACCTATGAACGCGGCGACGGCATGGAATCAGATAACGCGAACATGAGCAGCACCTGGTGCGACGACGTCATCATGTGGGGCGAAGGACGTCTCGCGAGCCATCGACTATGCAGAGACGAATGGACGCTATGATTTCTAACGAACTCATCAAGGAAATCCTGAACTGACTGGATCAGTATCTAGGGCCGGCGAACTAAGTTTGCGCAAAGATGTAGTGCTGCTGCCCAGCATGGGAGGGAGCGTGCCACTGGGAGCGATGGAATGCGCCGCGCGGACGCGCACCATCACGGTACCGATTGCCAACTATGACGATAATCAACACGCCGCCAATGAGAACCTGCGCTTGCAGAATCTGTGGGACGGAGGGGGAAACCATGGCTGCGCTGCTTGATATCAATTAGTGCGGAAGAAGCACGTTACGCCCAACAGAATTTCGATTTCAGCAACCTCACAATTTCAGAACTATAGCGCCTTGGCGTTTGATCTTCGCCAACCGGAATGCCTCCCGATCGGTCCCGATAAACGCGCTTGGAGGAGAGCAATGCGATTTCCTCGAAGCCGACTTCGGGGCAACGTAGTCGGAGGCCGCTGAAAACCGGTCACAAAGCAAATTCAAATCGGTGAGCTGTCATATGCCTCGAATTCCCCGGGCTCTTTCTCTTCACGAAAACCAGGATGACTTGTTAGCAGCCGCGCACAACGGTTCCAGCGAAGGATTGCATCGTCGTTGCCCGGAGGACGAATAGTTTCGGCCTCCGCAAAGCACCGCATTGCTTCCTCGAAGAGGGGAGTAAGGGTGTGGGGAGAGCGCCCCACATGCATTTGCGCCTTGGCTCGACGTTCATGCAGGAGACCTGTGTAATAGAGGCGTTCGTAGCGCTCGGCGAATTTTAGGAAAAGGCCTTCTACTTCCGCGTAACGATCTGATGCGTCCCCGGAGAACTGGTCGGTGATGGCGAGGCCCAACAGGCGCAGCGCCAGTTGGTGATCGGGTTCGACTACGAGGATGTCTCGGCAGATCGATTCCGCCTCCTCCGGCTCGTTGAGTGAGCGGTAGAGCTCTGCTTTGGAAATGGCCTCCGGGATACCGGCCTTTGAGATGGTCTTCAACTTGAATTCCATGGGACCTCCTTCACAGTCAGCTCGATTCTCGTTTGGCACCTCGGATCTTCCGAACCAGCATGAGCACCGGATCATAAAATTCATCCACGACGCGCTCCTTTAGCGGAATGATCGCATTGTCCGTGATGCGAATCTCCTCAGGGCACACTTCTGTACAGCACTTGGTGATGTTGCACAAACCGATGCCGAGTCCATCCCTCAGCAACTGGGTGCGCGACTTCGAATCTAGGGGATGCATTTCGAGCCCCGCCACCCGCACGAAAAACCGGGGTCCCCCGAACTGCTCCATCTTGTCATGTTCACGAAGAACGTGGCACACGTTCTGGCATAAGAAACATTCAATGCACTTACGAAACTCCTGCACCCGGTCTACGTCTTCCTGGTACATCTTCCACTCACTGCCCGAGCGGGGTTCGAACGGTGGGATTTTCTTGTTCACACGATAGTTCCAGGAAACATCGGTGACCAGGTCTTTGATTACGGGGAAAGCCTTCATCGGGTGAACAGTGATGGGCTTGTCCAGGGGAAGGGAATCCATCCGGGTTTTGCAAGTGAGACGAGGCCGCCCGTTGACCTCTGCCGAGCATGAGCCGCACTTGCCTGCCTTGCAATTCCAGCGCACCGCGAGATCAGGCGCTTGGTGCGCCTGGATATGATGAAGTGCATCCAGCACGACCATCCCCGGGGCAATCGGGACGCGATACGTGGCGGACTCCCCGCCCTCGCGGTTTCCCCGAAACACCTCAAAGATTGCTTCCGCCATTTGCGATCCTCGCTAGTTCTCTCTCCCCATTTCTCTTTTCCTACTTCTCTTCCTCTCTCTTCCTACTTCTCTTCCGAAACCAGTTGCCTCAGGTCGCTGGGCATCTCCGGCACCGTGGATTGGCGGAGGGTCATCGTGTCTCCCTCGCGGGCAATCACATTGTTTTTCGTTCCCCAGACGACATCGAAGCCGGGATAGTCAATCCGGCTGTGAGCTCCACGGCTTTCCTGACGAGCAATCGCGCTCCGGGTAACTGCCTCGGAAACCGTTAGCATCGACTTCAAATCCTGAGCAAGATGCCAGCCGGGGTTGAACAATCGCGAGCCTTCAACGCTCACGTGTTCGGCGCGGTCGTTCAGTTTCTTGAGTTCCTCCAGAGCAAGAACCAGATCCTCCTCATTGCGAAAGATTCCAACCAGATTCTGCATGGTTTCCTGCAAATCGCGATGAACCGTATAAGGATTCTCTCCGTCTTTGCGCCCAAAGGGAGCCAGGAGTTCGCGTGCTGCCTCTTCGACTTCCCTGGAGTCAATGGGCGCAGCTTGAATTGCCTTCGCGTGCTCGGCAGCCGCCAAACCTGCGCGATGGCCGAAGACCAGTAGGTCTGAAAGAGAATTCCCGCCCAACCGGTTTGCGCCGTGGAGTCCAGCTGCTGCCTCCCCCGCGGCAAAGAGTCCAGGCACGGACGATTTCGCGGTTTCCGCATCGACGCGAATGCCTCCCATCATGTAATGGCAGGTCGGTCCCACCTCCATCGGCCCTTTGGTGATGTCTACGTCCGCGAGTTCCTTAAACTGGTGATACATGCTGGGCAGCTTTTTTTTCACGTAGTCGGCGGGTTTTTGCGAGATATCGAGATATGCTCCGCCGTGTTCCGTGCCACGGCCCTCGCGCACTTCCGTATAGATCGCACGCGCGACCACGTCGCGAGTCGAAAGCTCCATCTTTTTGGGGTCGTATTGCTCCATGAAACGCTGGCCCAATTTGTTACGGAGAACGCCGCCCTCGCCCCGGACCGCCTCAGTGACCAGAATCCCCTGCACTCCCGGAGGCCAAACCATGCCGGTGGGATGGAACTGAACAAACTCCATATCCATAAGTTCGGCCCCTGCGTCGTAGGCAAGCGCCATTCCGTCGCCGGTGTATTCCCACGAGTTCGAGGTAATTTTCCACGCCTTGCCAATACCGCCTGTGGCCAGAACGATAGACTTCGCTCGAAACAACACGAATCGGCCCTGTTCGCGCCAGTAACCGAACGCTCCAGCGACGCGATCGCCATCTTTCAGCAAACGGGTGATCGTGCATTCCATGTAGACGTCGATGCCCGATTGCACGCCGCGGTCTTGCAAAGTCCGGATCATCTCTAGGCCGGTGCGGTCGCCCACATGACACAGCCGGCGAAAAGTGTGACCGCCGAAAGCGCGCTGCAGAATTTGTCCGTCCGGAGTGCGATCAAAAAGCGCGCCCCACTCTTCCAGCTCTCGCACCCGGTCGGGGGCTTCCTGCGCATGAATTTGAGCCATGCGCCAATTGTTAAGCAGCTTCCCCCCGCGCATGGTGTCGCGAAAATGAGTGCGCCAGTCGTCCGTCGTGTCCACATTAGCCATCGCCGCAGCGATTCCACCCTCCGCCATAACGGTATGTGCTTTGCCGAGGAGCGATTTGCATACCACTCCTACTTTCGCACCTTCTACCAGGGCTCCAGGGCCGCTCGCAGCCCTGCGCCGCCGGCACCGATGATCAACACATCGTGGTCGTGGGTTTCGTATTCCGGGGTCACAAGAGTCTCAGATCTCTAACTGCGCCGCTCGCAACCAGCCGAACGTAAAGGTCCGTAAGACCCACCGTAATCAGGCTGATCCACGCATACAGCATGTGACGCTCGTTCAAAGTGCTCAACCACCGCCAGGTCGTGTGGCGCGGCCCGGCGAAGGCTACGCAAGAAAAGCAGTCCAGCTTCCCCCCTAAGAGGTGGCGAAGCGAGTGGCAAGATAAGGCATAAACCGTAAGCAGGCTCACGTTGAACAGCAGAACAAGGGTGCCAACTCCTACACCTATGCGTCCGTCAAAAAAGAAAGCGTGGAACGCGTCACGCCATAGAAAGATGAGGAAGATGAATCCCACATACAGGAAGTAGCGATGCAGGTTTTGAAGAATAAACGGAAACGCAGTCTCTCCTCTGTAACGGCGTTTGCCGCCTTCGCTAACGGCGCAGGCGGGCGGATCGAGGAAAAAAGCCCGGTAGTACGCCTTTCGATAGTAGTAGCACGTGACCCGAAAACCCAAAGGCCAAATCAGAATCAGCAGTGCTGGAGAGAACGGCCACCAGCGATGATGAGGGTCAATCAGAGGAGAATAAAAGGGTGAAAGATACGGCCCCCACTCGTAATACGTCCCTTCGAAGGCCCGCAGAGTCGCGTAAGTTCCGAACGCGCCGAGCAGAATAACAACGGGCAATAACTCAAGCCACCACGCATCCCGCCGCATCGTCCCGCCAAGATGGCGCTGTCCGCCTGTGGTCGAACCTGCCGACATGGGGCCGCCCCCTAGTGGTGCATAGAGCACACAAAAATAGCCTTTCGAGTCAAAAATGTCCAATCCACAGTTCCGGACTGCAAAAAATCTGTCGCCCCTGCCGCGGGCAAGAGGTTAAAACGAGTCGCCGAAACACTGTTCCGCCCAGCCAAAAGCGCTTCCAGCATTCTGGGTGGTTGGCAAACAGGAAGTTATCCAGAAACCGGCTTCGAGTTAGCCGGATTGCCGAATTAGTACAGTGAATAGCGGTTGTGTTTTTTCCTCGGCCGAGTGCGACGGTCAGCCGAACGACTAATCGCCGATGCTGAAATCACTCACGGCAATCACCCCCGGCAATCACCCACGGTTCTTGTCCTTTCCTCGTACTTTCCATTGTTTGGCAGTCCCACGGCAACCATTGAATTTGCTGGAAACACTGGGAACACGAGTTCTGAAAAAGGCTGATGTTGGTTTTGGCAGCAGTTACCTGAACGCCTCCAGTTCACAAGACTTAGGAAGATGTCACTGAATAGAAGCGGATGAAATCACCCACGGCGGTCACCCACGACGATATGACCGAAACAAAGTAGGCCGGATTGGCATTGAACTTAAATTTCGGGCAAGATGCCTAGCCGAAGAGAGAGAGATAGGCGCGTTGAGCGCGGGCAGCATTCTGGAAGGTGTCTGGAACCGTTGAGAGCGACTCAGGCCGCTGGAGTTTAGAACTGGTCGGTTGACTCTATTTTGACTGGGCGCAACCGACGGTGCAGCGATAGTCCCATCATAACCGCCCTTTTCGTAAAGGGGCGTGAAAGGTAAGGCAAGCCTTCCGTTTGGAAGTTTCGGGAATACGGCGCCAGCGCCTACAAATAAACCCGCCCAAGTGTTAGCTTGGACGGGGCACTCTCAGGAGTAGAGTTTGGCGGGGCGTGCCCGCTGCTCGCCGGGTTAATGATGTAACACCTACTCACACGGATTGTTTTGCAGGAGCCGATAAAAGTTCTCGAAAGAAATCTCCGAACCTGGGTTGCTTGTAGTTCCGCTTTGATAAACCGTGGGCTCCAGGTCGGCGAATTCGGTAGCTGAGCTTCCCCCGAAAGCCCGGTCCGTTCCCGGAATGGCAGCACCTCCAAATTGCCACCAACACTGGCCGTTCCGCTTCGTAGTAGTGTACAGGGGGTAGAATTCCGCTCCTGCGGGCGGGTTCGTGCAGTTTTCCCCCGTGGCGAGGTTGCACTTCGTCTCAATGGCGGGCAGGTCAGCCTCGAACGCTAGGCGATCATAATTCCGTAACCGTGATCCATCATCATCATTGGATGCATGAAACAGCGGGCTTGCGAAACGGATGGGGTCTGGAACCGCGCCGAAGCCCCAGGGGTCGGATCCGCTGCCCGCCCAGGCACGATGATATGGAACACCATCGAAATCAACATCCGAATCGAGACAGCCCCCCAACGCTCCCAGGGAACCGAACTCAAGCGAACTCGCCGTGTCGACGCAGAAGGTATCGTCAGTTTCATGATTCACGCCCTTGATTACATTCTCGACCGGGCTCTTCAGACATGCCCCCAGTCCGGGCAGAATTGAGTCGTCTTGCACGTCACAGTACTCGTAGTGGCCAATCTCGTCGGAGAAGGCGACGTTGTAGGTATGGACGGCCCAGGGTACGCGAGTATGCGGACCGGAGGTCGAATACATGGGGTGAAAGGCATAAGGACGCGATTTACAAGTCGATGCGCTGGGATCGAAGATTACTTGCGCAAAGCCGTTGGCCCGACTTGCCGTCATTCTGCCGGTTTGTCCCGTGGTGGTGTCATGGATACTGACCCGGAATCCGTCGGCAGTGTCCCTCATGGTTACGATCAAAGTATCGCCCGGATTCATCAGCATAGTCTTTCCCGGGATCACGACTTGTTTGTTGGGATCGGCGTTCAACGGATCACCTGGGGCTTGCGATGTGCCATCGAGGGTTATGAGCGCAAAATTCACCGGTTCCAAACCGGCCGTATTCTGACAGTCGGCGTTGTTGAGGATAGAGCCGTCGGGACCGGTACCACTGACGCTGAGACTGTCGATGTTGATGGCGGCGGCGTAACGGGTCTGATCGTATGAGGTCACCCAGCCCGGAGGATAGAACTGCATTTCCATGAAGGCTGTTCCGGGGTGGCGCCCGATGTAGTGCTTCGACGTGGGATCACCGCTGTCAAAAATGTTGTCATCGGAATCAGGCTTGCAATCGTGACTGAATTCGGGAAATGACTCGGTGTCGCACATGGCCATTCCCAGCCAGAACGCCGGATGCAATTGGAAATTCCACACTGTCGGCTGTCCGGTTCCTTTGCGATTAGCGTCTGTCGGATAGTCCGCCGGGTCTTTGGGCAGGGCGACGTATACTGGTTGTAATTGCCCGAACCGGGGACGTCGGAATAAAACAGAAGCGAAGGTTCGTCATGGCCGATGTATCGGCCGTTGTACTCAGGATCATAGCTTTGGTTGTGCTTACGCTCGGTGCACAAGGAATAGGGATCTTCGCAATTGAGGTTGTTCACTCGACGGGACTCAGCGAAAACCTGATTCGACAGTAGAATAAACAGCACCGCCGCAAGCAGCGAAACGCATGTCGCCTTACGCATATCACACCTCCGTTTGACTTCGGGCAAATCACTACAAGCACAATTTGGCTGGTGTTTGATGTTGTTTACGGTCCGAGACAACGAATTGTTGGTTTGATTTCCTACGAGGTTCGTTCGGCCTAAACGCGGGAAGGAGTTATGCTTTTACCGCGATGGGCGGCAACTGTAGTTCGGCCGAACTGAGGAAGTCAAGCGGATTCCCGCGTCCGTCAGCTTCATTTCGACGTCTAGTCTAGTGACTCTGGGATTACTGCGCGGAGATCTCCGGTTGAGACAATGTAGGGTATGCCGACTATGGAAGCCGCCCTACGGACGCATCACGGCCATTGATCTGAACACGGGCGACCATTGGTGGATGACACCGGCAGGTGACCCGACCCCGAACAATCCCGTGTATGCAGGAACTCGGCCCCCACTCCCTCGGACGACCCGCACGCGGTCACCTCTTGTTGACGAAGACGCTGCTCATCGTGGGGCAGGAGGGCGGCATGCATCGCGAGGGAGATCGTCCCGAGAAGGTACCGGACTTCGAGATTAGCGACCCCAAACTATGTGCCCATGATAGGGCGACAGGGAAGCTTGTTTGGCGAAGTGGCGCTACCCCGCAACGCGACGGAGGCGCCAATGGCCTACATGCCGAACGGCAAACAATTCATCATCGTTCCCACTGGGGGTTCTAATCTGCCGGCGGAACTTATCGCATTATGCATACGATGACACTCCTGGATCGCATGCTTGGCTGAACACCTTTAATCTGCCACAAGGGGGAAAGGGCCTGGACACAGGCAGGAGCTTTCTGTACTCCTCATAGGGAATGATAAGTCGGTTTTGACCCTAACTTCTCGGGTTGTCAGTGATCCGGGCGCAATCTGCTTTTGATGGGCTAGACTGATCTGTATACCTCTCAATAGTGATCGATCGAAAGCGATTGAGGGGCAGGGGCGCAAAAGCAATGTCGGCAAATCAACACATCAAAATTGGCCCGCTGAAACAAAGTGAACTTGAGGAGGCGGAGCGGATTGTTCGGCTCGCGTTCGGAACGTTTCTAGGATTGCCCAATCCGCTCGATTTCATGGGTGACCGCACCTTCGTGGCTCCGCGCTGGCACTCGACCCACACTAAGGTGATAGCCGCGCGCGAAGGTAGCCGTCTGATCGGATCGAATATGGCCACGCGCTGGGGATCATTCGGGTTCTTCGGCCCCCTGACTGTGTTACCGGAATACTGGGACCGCGGCGTGGCGCAGCGGTTGCTGGAGGCTACTATGACAATTTTCGAAAGATGGGGCCTCCGGCACACTGGGCTGTTCACGTTCCCACAAAGTGCCAAGCACGTGGGCTTGTATCAGAAGTTCGGCTACTGGCCGCGCTATCTCACTGCCATCATGACGCGAACACCGGAAGCGAACCCGGCGCGACCGGGCAAACGAGGGGATGCCCCGCTGTTGCTGTCGGCCTTCCCCAAAGGCCAGTGCGAACAAGCCATCCTGTCCTGCCGGAAACTCGCCCACAAGATCGATAAGGGGCTCGATCTCACCGGTGAAATCCGGGCTGTACTTGCGCAGCGCACCGGCGACGTGGTGTTGACCTACACGCGCGGTGTCATCGATGGGTTCGCAGTGTGCCTGAACGGACCTGGATCCGAGGGCGGCGAACGGACGTGTTACATCAAGTTCGGTGCCGCCCGCGGCGGTGCGGGCGGAGGTGAACGTTTTGACAAATTGCTGGATGCTTGCGAGGACTTTGCCGCCTCGCGTGGAGCGATGGTAGAGGCTGGCATGAATTTAGCCCGTGAAGATGCCTACCTGCGCATGGCTCCCACGGTTATCGCGTAGCGATGCAGGGCGTCGCCATGCAACGTCCGCATGCGGACGGATTCAATCGGCCTAGCGCCTACGTGATCGATGACTGGCGTTAACCTGCGGCGAAGTCAAGTGCCCTGAATTGAATCCTGTGACAGTCTGGCACCATCCTAATAGACGGGCGTTATGAACGATAAATCAGGGAAAGTCTTGGTGGTAGAGTCTGACGATAGTCTTAGGGAACGCATCGTCGCGGTGCTGAGCGATGCGGGATATGAGGTCTCGACCGACTGCCGGGGAGGAATGAAGGCAGTTCTCGCCTTCAACCCTGACACAGTTGTTATAGGTGCCGATCCGCCCCAGCTCGATTGTTGTGACCTTCTTTCCGAAATCAAGGGTTCCGACCACACTCGCAACATACGTGTTGTGATGCTATCTCCGGGAGGATCAGCCGAGCGCACTCGTGGGCTGGATCTCGGAGCCGACGATGTGCTGTCACTGCCTTTCGACTCACAGGAATTGGGGTCGCGGGTCCGTTCGCAACTGCGGAATAAATCCATCGCGGACGAGTTTCGTGAGCGGCTGCGCCTTGCCGAGGAAAATCGAAACGCTACCCAGCAGGTAGTGACAGCAGTCAACGAAGAACGGCGGACACTTCGGGTTGGCGGCCTGGCGAGTGTTACCGTGCTTATCGTTGCTGGTCTGGTCTTTTTTTTGTTTTACCGTCGCACCCAGGAACAGAATACCCGGGTCTATGCTGCGATCACTCGATTGCAGACTGGCATGCTCACGCAACAACAGTTGATGGAGCGCTCGCGTCGGGCGCTTGAAGACGGAGGACGCGGTCCATCCCTGGCGAGCGATCCACAAAGACTTCAACTCCAGAAGAAGAGCGAAGACCTGAGATCGCAAATCGCGATCAGCAAGACAGAAAATGCCTCCGCTTTGCAAGATCAACTAGCCGCAGTGGAAAGCCGTCTTCAGAAGCTCGAGACCGAGGGCAAGGTTGCGCAGACGATTATCCAGTCCTATGAGCCGAGCGTCTGCCTCATCCATGTTGTGCTTGCCTTCCGGGAGCACACTACCGGATTGAGATTGCACTACGCTGGGGTGACGAGCGGTGGCGAGCCAACGACCGACGAACACAACAACCCACTCTTGAGCCTTACCGGAAGTGGTCCGGAAGTACACCTGGATGTTTTGGTACAGGGTTTCTCGCCTCCGCCAGCGGACAAATTCTCACCAATCATCACGTG
>Ga0134121_10002193_pt1 | contig 17161 bp, 16 predicted proteins | sample KB301_FD_96463 | JGI IMG/M metagenome (GOLD analysis project Ga0134121, IMG submission 96463) | Terrestrial soil microbial communities without Nitrogen fertilizer from Kellogg Biological Station, Michigan, USA - KB3-0-1 | ecosystem: Environmental > Terrestrial > Soil > Unclassified ... | reverse complement strand
GAGCGTGAGCGGCAGCAGCATGATGAGCGTGTTCTGCGGGCTGAAGCCCGGCAGGATGCCGACGATGATGCCGAGCAGGATCGCCGGCAGGATCACCCACCACAAGCCGAACTGCACGCCGAACTGCTCGAGCAGGAACTCCCAGCTCAAGAGAGCAGCCTCTCGATCGGGCCGTGCGGAATGTCCGAATGGAGCAGGGCGACGAACAGCAGGTAGGCGGCAAGCGCCACCGCGAGCGGCACGATCGCCAGCGTCTTGCCGCGCGCGCCCATGATCCAAAGCGCGGCGAACAGCGCGAGCAGCAGGCCCAGCGTCAGACCGAGCCAGTCCAGCGTGGCGATGAATGCGATGGTGATCAGCACCATGCCGACCCGCTTGCCAAGCGCATCCCTGGGCTCCCACAGCGGGCTGAACCTCAGGTCGGCTTTCCGCTTCGCGACCTGGACCGCGATCCGGATCACCTGAGCGGCGATCAGGACCACCAGGATGCCGCCGATCATCACCCCGTTCGCCTTGGCTTCCCACGCGAGATCGGCGACCGAAACAAAGAAATAGGCGGCGAAGCCGAGCGCGAGCGCCGGGATGACTAGATCGGCCCCGAGCGGGTTCTTCACTTCTTGGCCGTCAGCAGGGAGCGGTATTCCTCGGCGAGCGCCACCATGCTCTTGGCGTACTCGGTGCACAGCTTGCGGTCGCCGAACTGGATAGTCTCCAGCGGCGCACCGGTCTTGGCGTACTCCTCCTTGTACTTCGGATTGTCGAACACCTGGCGCGCGGTTTTCTCCAGCAGCGTGAAACGGTCGGGAAATTTCTCGATCACCTCCGTGTGCAGTGCCCAGGCGCGCGACGAATAGAGCGCCGGAATCCGGGTGCCGAAGACCTTGTTCACCGCCGGGGCGTTGCCGGTGTACTTCGCCATCTTGGCGGCATCGTCGTTGAAGATGCCGAGCACGCGCATCTGGTCGCCGAGCGCCGCCACCCCGGCGACCGGCAGCGCGCCGCAGTCCGCTTCGCCGTTCATCACCGCGACCGCCGTGGGATTGCCGCCGCCATAAGGAACCAGGTTGAAGCGCGCCTTGGTGGTGTTGCCCAGCGCAAGCATGCCGATCGACGCCGGATGCGGCAGGCGGCTGACGGCCACGTTGACCACCCGTTTTTTCGCTTCCGCCACCAGGTCCTCGAGGCGCTTGAACGGGCTCTGGCGGCGCACGTAGACCACGCTGTCGTCCACATCGAGCCGGCAGAAGTACTGGTAATCCTCGGGGAAGCGGTACTTGGGCTTCTGCAGCGCATACATGATCATTTCCGGACCCATGTTGCCGAACAGCAGGTTGTGGCCATCGCGCTCGCGCTTGTGCAGATAGAGCTCGTAACCGACCTGACCGGCCGCGCCGGAAAAGAAGCCGTACTCGAAGTTGGTCTTGAGCAGCGGGCCCCAGAAATCATCGAATACCCGCGCCAGCCGGTCGGCCCCGCCGCCCTGGCCGGTTGGCACCACGACGCGCATGTTCTTGGATGGAAACGCTTGGGCGCGCGCGCACAGCGAGCCGAGCGCTAGAGCGGCCGCGCTGCCCGCGACGATGCGCCGTCGCGCCGGGTTGGGCAATTTCATGCAGTTCTCCTCGCAGGACGGATATTAGAATGGCCCGCGCCTGGAGGAACCCATCATTTTGAAACGTCTGCTCGCGCTCGCGCTGCTCGCCTGGCTGCCTACGGCCGCCGCGCAATGGTCGGAGCTGTCCTTCGTCGATCCCCGCCTTCGCTGGCGCACCATCGAAACCGCCGACTTCCAGGTGCATTTCGCCGAGCGCAACCGCGAGCAGGCCAGAATCGTTGCCGGCGTCGCGGAACGGGTGCTCGCTCGCCACACGGCGCTGCTGCGCTGGAAGCCGACTTCGCGCATCCACGTGGTGGTGCTGGATTCGGCGGATTTCTCCAACGGCCTCGCCTCGCCGGTCCCGTTCAACTACTCGATGGTGTTCCTCGCGCCGCCGGACGAAGGCGAGCTGTTGCAGAACCGCGAGTGGCTGGAGCTCGTGCTGACGCACGAGCTGTTTCATATCGTGCACATGGACAAGGCGCGCGGCGCGCCACTGGGGCTGCGCAATGTGTTCGGCCGGATACCATTCGTCTTTCCCAACGCGCTGCAGCCGCGCTGGATCATCGAGGGCCTGGCGGTGCGCGCAGAGTCCGATCCGACGCGCGGCTATGGACGCCTCGGCAACAGCACCTTCGAAGGCATGATGCGCGCCGAGGCAGCGCGCGGATTCCGGCCGCTTGCCGAGATCAACGCCGACGGACGCGGTTTCCCGCTCAACCGCGACTATCTCTACGGCAGCTATTTCTTCGCCTTTCTCCAGGAGCGCTATGGACCGAAGGCGGTCACGGATTTCATCGAGGCCTACAGCGACAACATCATTCCTTTCCGAGTGCACAGCAACCCGGTCACGGTGACGCGCAAGAACATGGATGCACTCTGGGCCGAATACCAGGGCTGGCTGGTCGCGCGCTTCGGCAGCAAGGCGCCCTCCCCCGCCGAAGGTGAAGTGCTTGCGCGTGACTGGGCTCTCAGCAGCCCGGCCCTTTCACCCGACGGGACGCGCTGGTACATCCGCTTTGACGGCTATACGCGCGCGCAACTCGTAAAGCAGGCGCCTGGCGGCAAGCCCGAGGACCTGCGCGGCGTGGAGCAGGATGCGCGGCTGACCCTGTCGCCGAACGGAAACGCGGTGCTCGCCCAGCCCGAGATCTGCCGCAACTACAACTATTACTACGACCTGAATCTCGTCGCGGCCAACGGCAGCCTGAAACGCCTGAGCGATTGCGGGCGCTACCGGCTGGCGGTGGCGCTCGACGATGGGCGGATGGTCGCCATCCGGATCGAGAATGGTCAGTCCCAGGTCGTCACGCTGGGCGGTGAAGTCCTCTATCGCGGCGCCCCAGGCGAGTCGCTCACCGGCGTCGCGGCGAAGGCTGGAGCGGTCGTCGTGACGAGCTTACGCAATGACCGCTGGTCCCTGATTCGCATCAGCGACGGCCGGGCACAAACGCTGGTCTCCGACCAGGCGGCAAAGCACTCGCCGCGCTTTGGCGATCGCGACGAGCTGTTTTTCGTCGCCGACTACGGCAAGGTATTCAACGTCTGGTCGCTGCGCGACGGCGGCCAGCTCTCGCGCTGGACCGAGGCGGCCCACGGCGTGCGCGAGATCAGCGCGCCGCAGCGCGGCGAGATGCTGCTGACCACGATCGAGGCCGATGGCGACGTCCTGCGCCTGCTGAAGCTGCCGGCGGCGCCGATCGAGCAGCTGCCCGCGCTCGCACCCGATCAACCAGAGCCTGCAGTAGCGCCCGCGGTGACCGTGTCGGACCGGCCTTATGCGCCATGGTCGTCACTTCTGCCGCGCAACTGGCTGCCGCTGCTCGAGATCGCCGACGGCAAGTTTGCGCTGGGTGCAACCACGTTCGGACAGGACGCGCTGGCGCTTCATCAGTACGCCCTGGCGGCGATGTACGAATTCACGCAGAACGAGCTGATCGGGGACCTTGCGTATCTCTACGACGGGCGGCACGGCCTGCTGCTCAACCGCTCGATGACCGTCAAGGACACGACGAGCAGCGACAAGATCGCGGCCTACGAGATTTCGGAAGGGGCGCAGTGGGTTTCCACCTGGCGCCATCTCCTGCTCAACCGGCGGATCTACTGGGGCCTGGGCGGCGCGCTCGAGCGCGAGCAGCTCCATCGGGTGTCGCCAAGCCTGCCGACGACGACGCCCCAGGACGAGCGCGTGCTCGGCCTCGTGGCCGGCGTCGATACCCGGCGCGAATACTGGATGTCGGAAGGTCCGAGCACGGGCTTCCAGCTGCGCCTGTTCGCCGAGACCTCGAATGGCCTGCACGCCGCTTATTCGGGCGACGTGTACCGCGCCGATACACGCGTGCACTTTCCCCTAGGCCATACCGTGCTCTCGCTGCGCTGGAACGAGGCCTGGGGCGAGCCGGATGCCGAGCCATTCCAGCTTGGTGGCACTTTCTCCGATCCGCCCACCCTGCTGCCGATCCTCAACGAGCGCGAATTCGCCCTGCGTGGCTACACCAGCGGCGAGCCTACGCTCACCGGCAACCATGCGCGCGTCGTGACGGCGGAATGGCGCGTCCCGCTGAAGGACGTGGACCGGCATGCCATGGTCCCGCCGGTGGGACTCAACCGCCTGGCGCTTAACTTCTTCGTTGATGTCGGCGCGGCGTGGCCGCGGGGCGGCGATCCTGACTACCACCGCGGCTACGGCATCGAATTCATGAGCGAAGTGCGCCTCGGCTACCTGGCCGGCGCCCAGCTGCGCATCGGCATTGCCGACGGCCATGACGAAGGCGGCAAGACCACCGCCTACCTCCGCCTCGGCCGCTCCTTCTAGTCAGCTCTTCGAGAAGATCGCGTCGAGGCGCTCGAGGTCGTTGATCACGCGCCATTCCGACGCGCCCGCAGCCTGCACGCGCTTCTGCCAGGCTTCCAGCCGGCCGAAATAGCGGCGCGGGTCGACGTTGTCGGTCTTCAGCTTCACCACGTTGACGGCGATCACCCGGATGTTCTTCAGGTTCATCGGCATGTCGCGCATCGTGACCTTGTCCAGCTCCTCCTGCATGTCGGAGAAGATGATGATGGTCTTGGTGCCGGCGCCGGTTTCGTTCAGGAATTCGGCGCCCTGCAGCAGCCCGCCGGTGATGTCCGTATAGCGGCTCTGCTTCACGGCGCTCACGAACCCCTTGGTGGTATCGCTGAAAGCCCGCTTCTGCGCATTGGCCTGCGAGGGTCGGCGATCGAAGGTGGCTTTCGCGACGATGTCCTTCTCGCTGAAGCTGCGGCTCTCGACGCGCGCGACCGCCAGCGAATCACCCGACTGCAGCGTACCGAGCAGGTAGTTGACGATGACCTGGGCCTTCCCCGCCTCCAGCGAGTAAGTGCCCGAGGTATCCACCAGCATGTACACCGCCTGGGTATGGCTGCGCGGGTCGCTGCACGCCGTCAGCCCGAGGATCAGAAGCAACGCAAGGGTTCGGATCATGATGGGCTCCGGCTAGCGCACCTGGTGCACCGAATCGTCGAGGTCGACCGCGCCTCGCCGCGTCGCAAGCGTGCTCTTCGTCAGGCGCTCTGCGAGGAGCGGCACGACGATCAGCACGTCGTAGATCGTGATCAGCACGCGCGCGGCACGCCGCACGATGCTCGAGGCGATGCGCAGGAGCAGCGCTACGCCGTCGACGCCGGCCGCGAGCAGCACGCCGCCGACCGTCCGGCTCGCGTGGATCAGCGATTCCAGCGGGATCGCGATGAAGGTGAGCGCGAGCGGCAGGATGAAGCCGAGCAGCATCTGGCCGATGGTCGGAATGCGGCCGACCCAGCCGTCGGTCTGCGCCGCCGGCGCCGCGGTCGCTAGTGACTGGAGCAGCGCCTGCTTGTCGGCGATCAGCATGTCGCGCATCAGCGCAAGGGCAGCCTCGACTCCTGCGAGTGTGAACAGGAGCACCAGCGCGATCCACATCATGCGGCGGCGCATGCGGTCGTTCAGGCCGGCGATGCTGGGGAAGAGGTGCGTGATGCGCAGGCCTTCCATCAGGAACAGGCCCATGGAGGCCTCGACCAGGATGATCACCAGCGCCGCCACCTCGGAAGTGCGCAGCGAGCTCGTCAGGTAGTCGCCCGCCCCGACCATCTCCGACATCGGCAGCGCGATCAGCTTGAAGTTGATGAACGCGCCGCCGGCGGCGACGACCATCACCAGCAGCGCGATGGCGAACTGGGTGAAAGCCGAGACCGTCAGCATCTGCTCGGCCTTGTCGGTCTTGGCGTTGATCGCCTCGTACTTCTCCATGTGCGCATCGACTGCGCCCGCGCCGTTCTGCAGCTCGGTCAGCTTCTTGTCGACCTCGGTCAGCGTCTTGTCGACCGAGCGCCAGAACGGCATGAAGCCTTCCAGGATCTTGTGGCGCGTCTCGTACGAGCGGCGATACTCCCCGAGCGTCTTCTCGTGCATCTTGTCCACCGAGCGCTTGATCTCCTCGAGGATGGACTGGACCATCTCGCTGCCGCTCTTGACGTTGGCGACGGCGGCGACGGCCTCGACCCAGTCGGGCGAGGGCGGCGGGACTTCGCCGCACTTGCGGTAGTCTTCCTCGATGCGCGTGATCTCGTCGAGCAGCTTGCGCTGCAGCGTCGGATAGCCCTGCAGATCGCGCTTTACGGTCGCCGCCAGGCGCTCGAACTCGCGCTCGATGCGGTTGCCGACCTCCTGGCGCCCGTGGGCCAGCAGCACCGCCTTGTTGCGCTGCCTCATCGCATTCGCCGTTGCGGCCAGCCAGCGTGCGGCGACGCGCAGCGGCGCGCCGATCAGCCCGCCGACCGCGTGCAGCAGTTCGTGCATCGGGCGGCGCGCGGCGTAAAGGAAAACCATGCCGAGCAGCGCGAGCACCAGAATCGAAAGTGCCGGATTCTCCGGCCAGATCATCCACGCTTGAGGTGTAGTCACGTTTTTCTCCTCATGATCCTTCAGCCTAGATCAGTTCGGAGCCCACCCGAAACTAACTTGCGCGCTTAAGGCACTAAGTCTCGATTGCTGCGGTCGCGCTGTGACTTCCTGCCGTCACTTTTTCGCCGCAGTCAGGCGGCGATATTGCGCCATGTGACGGATTGCTTCCTGCGCCTTGCCAAGCTCCTCGCAGAGCAGCGCGAGGTTGTAGTGCCCGTCGGCCATCAGGGGGTCCACGTTCAATGCCGCCTGATACGCGTCGATCGCGTCGGCCTTGCGCTTCATGTCTTCCAGCAGCACGCCCAGGTTGTAGAAAACCAGCGCGTCCGGGCCATGGACCTCGAGAGCCTTGCGGTAGGCCGCTTCCGCTTCCTGGTAGCGACCCGCCTCGTGCAGGTCGTAGCCTCGATCGATTTGGGCTTCCAATGCATCTTCCACCGGGGGCGCAATGACCTTCAGCGCTCCCGTGGCCGGATCCCCCTCGAACGCGAGCAGGTACTGGCCGGATTCGGCCTGCCAGCGGGCGGCGCCCTCCTTGACTACGACGCGGTCGCCGACAGCGTCGATGCTCAGCCCGGACAGCGGCATCGCCTCGGGCAGGTGACGGCGCAGTTCCTTGAGGGCGCGGTTGATTCGCTTTGCCGGGACCTTCGCCGCCGCGAGCGCCTGGGCGGTGCGCAAAACGATCAGGTCCTGAAACGAGAAGCGCAGGGTGTTGCGCGGGCCGCGGCCGGGGGTGACGAAGCCGGCTTCGACCAGCGCGCGAATCGTGCTGCGCGGCAGGCGCAGGAGCTTTTCCACCTCCCGCACCCCGAACTGGTGCACGTTATTTCTTGGCGGCCTTCCGCGCGGCGGGCTTGACGGCCGGGGCCGCCGGCGCGGCCTTCTTCGCCGGCTTCTTCTCCAGGCTGGCGCGCAGGGCTTCCATCAGGTCGATGACCTGGGCGCCCTGCTCTGGCGCCTCGGCCATGGTGATCTCCTGCCCCTCGACCTTCTTCTGCACCGCGGCCTCGACACGCGCGCGGACGTCGTCGGTGTAGGCCGTGGGGTCGAATTTCTCCGAAGACTGTTGCTCGATCAGCTGCTGCGCCAGCTTGAGCTCGGCGGGCTTGACGTCCATCTTCGGAATGTCGATGTCGTTGATGTTGCGCACTTCGCCAGCGTAGAGGAGCTGCTGCATGACGAGGCCTTCGACCAAACCGGTGTCCACCGGTCGGATCATGACGATGTACTGCTTGCCGCGCGCCGCCCAGCGGCCAAGCGCGCAGCGCCCTGATTCTTTCAGCGCGCGAGCGAGAAGCGCGTAGGGTTTCGCGCCGCCTTTGTCCGGCCCGAGAAAGTAAGCCTTGTCGAAAAACACCGGGTCGACCGTCGCAGCGGGAACGAATTCGGTGATGTCTGCGGTATGGGTGCCCGCTTCCTCGAGCGCCTTCAACTCTTCGGGCGTGAACATCACGTACTGGTCCTTGGCGAATTCATAGCCCTTGGCCATGTCCTCGCGCGCCACCGGGACTTCTTCCTTCACGCAGAAGTACTGCTGCTTGAGCCGCGAGCCGCAGGTCTTGTGCAACAGGTTGAAGGAAATCGCGCGGCTCGCCTCGGTGGCCGAATAGAGCTTGACCGGGATGGAAACCAGCCCGAACGAGATGGTGAGCGACGCTATTGATCTGGCAGCCATACTTCACCTCTTTTAATCAATGACTTACGCTTCTTACTTCGAGCGAAAGGTTCGAAGGATACTCCATTATGCCTTTGTGCGTCCGAGCGCCCGCTCAAGGCTCTGCTTCCGCGCAAGTACATCTCCCCACCGGTCGCCGTTCTTCGCCAGGCGCTGCGCGATGTTCGTGATGCGGAAATCGAGCGGGTGCGCATCCGTCAGTTCGTCCCACGTAAGCGGCAGGGAAACCGGCGCGCCCGGTGCGCCGCGCGGCGAATACGCCACGTTCAGGGTCTTGCCGCGCACGTTCATGTTGTAGTCCATGAAAATCTTTCCGGTGCGCTTCGGCACGCTCCACTCGAGCGTGATGTCCTTCGGGTGCAGCCGCATCAGGTGGCGCCCGACCCGTTCCGACACTTCGCGCGCGGCATCGAAATCGATCGTGCGGCGGATCGGCAGAAACACGTGCAGGCCGGTCTTGCCGGAGGTCTTCACCACCGGTTCGAGCTTCATGCTGTTCAGCAGCTCGCGCAGGCGAAAAGCGACTTCTTTCCCTTTCTCGAACGCTACGGTGTTGAGCTCGGGCTCGTCTCCCGGCTTTTCCTTTCCCGAGTAGATGTAGGGATCGATGTCGAACACCACGTAGTCGGGAAAGTTCAGCACCGAGGCTTCGAGCGCTTCGAGCGATGAAGCGTAGTCGGTGCTCTTGCTGGCGCAGTCGGGCGCGAACCGGGCACGCGAATGCCAGACGTGGAACTCGAGCGTGCCGGACTGAGCGAGCCACAGGAGTGTCGGCAGGTTGTTGCACAACAGGTATTCGTGGCTCTCGTCCTTGCTGCTCGAGTAGAGCGTGATGGTGTCAACGAACTTCGGCCGCTCCTGGTGCCAGTGCTTCTGGTAGAAGCGCTGGCCGTTGATGCCATCGGGCATGCGGATCATCGTGAGCGGCCGGTCGGCCAGATGCGGCAGCATGAACGGCGCCACCTGCGCGAAGTAGCGCAACAAGTCGCGCTTGGTCAGCGCCGGCTGCTTCAGCGCCGGGTCGGCCGGCCAGTACACCCGATCGAGGTGGGTGAGCTTGAGCGGGTGGCCGCCGACCACGATCGTGGCATTGGCCCTGGCCTTGTCGATCTGCGCGACCAGCTCGTCGAGTTCTGAGACCTTGGCCGGCTTGACGGCGTCGGGTTCGGCGGCACGCCGCACCTTTTTGGGATCGATGTCGTCGCGCAGTCGCAGGAACACTGGCGCGCGCAGCGAGCCGTCGCCGGTCCAACCCTGGAACTTCACTTCGGCGACGACCTCGGGCTCCACCCATGTGGTCGGGGCGTTCAGCTCGGGCTTGGTGGCGAACGGATTGGTCTTGCGGCGCAGCGGCTCGAGCTGCGCGCGTACCTGCGCCATCGTGCGATCGTCGAATCCCGAGCCGACGTGCGAGGCATATTGCAGCTTGCTCCCCTGCCAGTAGCCCACCAGCAGAGCGCCCAGCGGCTCGCGCGCGCCCTGCCCCTTCGTGTAGCCGCCGACCACGAAATCCGCGCTGCTCGTCGACTTGACCTTGAGCCACGCGCCCGAGCGCTTGCCCGCCTCGTAGCGGCTGTCCTTGCGCTTGCCGATCACGCCCTCGAAACCGCTGGCGAGCGCCGCGGAATACAGAGTGACGCCGTCGTCTTCGGTATGCACGAGTTGGACCAGCGGCGAGGGCAGCAGGCATTGGGAGAGATAGCGCCGCCGGTCCGCATACGGGGCCTTGCGCAGGTCGACACCGCCGAAATGCAGCAGGTCGAAGGCATAGAACACGACGGTCTGGCTGCGGTTCTGCATCGCGTTGAACGAGGGCTTGCCGCTCTCGTCGAAGGCGACGATCTCGCCGTCGAGGATCATCTCGGGCCCCTGCTGCGCGAGCTCTGCCGCCAGCTTCGGGAAGTCGCCGGCCAGCTCAAGACCGCGCCGGGAGCGCAGGCTCACCTTTCCGCCATGGATGAACGCGAGCACCCGGTAACCGTCGAGCTTCGGCTCCCACGCCCACCCCGGCCGGCTGAACGGCGCGTCGGTCAGCTCGGCATGCATCGGCTCGAGCTTTTTCGGCATCGCCTCGCTTTGACCGCCCGGCACGAGCTGCGCCGCCGGCATCTGCTCGGGCGTCGCTTTCATCTCTTCCACCCCGATGCCCGAGAGCACCGAGCGGTCCTGCGCCGTAACGTCCGATTTGGTCACGAACCGGTCTTTGTGCTTGATGAGCAACCACGTCTTGTCGTCCTTGGTGCGCACCAGGGCGTAGGAGCCCTTCACCTTCTCGCCGCGCAGCATGACGCTCAGCTTGCCGTTCGCCAGACCGTCCAGCACTTCCTTCTCCGCCGCCGCACGCTCCCCGACCCACGGCGCCTCCTCGTCCGGCGAATACACGCCGCAATCCCAGACGATCACCTCGCCCGCGCCGTACTGGCCCTTCGGAATCACGCCCTCGAACGAGGCGTAATCGAATGGATGGTCTTCGGTACGCACCGCGAGGCGCTTGTCGGCGGGATCGAGCGACGGCCCCTTGGGTACTGCCCACGACTTGAGGACGCCGTCACACTCCAGGCGGAAGTCGTAGTGCAGGCGCGTGGCCGAGTGCTGCTGGATGACGAAAAGCAGCGGACCCGTGCGCTCGCGCACCGCGGCGGGAGGCTCCGGCGTCGCGCTGAAGGTGCGCTTCGCGGAATACTCGCTAAGCTTGCTTTTAGCCATGCCCGATTCTAGAAAACTGCTGGCCGGCGCGAGCGGCTACTCGTTCAAGGAGTGGAAAGGCACCTTCTACCCCGACAAGATGAAGCCGGACGAAATGCTTGCCTTCTATTCCGAGCGCCTGCCGACGGTCGAGATCAATAACACCTTCTACCAGATGCCCAAGGCGACGGTGCTGGAGACCTGGGCGCGCACCACTCCCGAGCCATTCCGCTTCTCCATCAAGGCGTCCCGTCGCATCACCCACATGTCGCGCCTCAAGGCCGACAGCGCCGCCGATTCCGTCGCCTTTCTCTACCGCACGCTCGCCAGCCTCGGGCCAAAGCGCGGACCGGTGCTGTTCCAGCTGCCGCCGTTCCTGAAAAAGGACCTGCCGCGCCTCGCAGACTTTCTGCCGTTGCTGCCGACTGGACACATGGCGGCCTTCGAATTCCGCAACGGCAGCTGGTTTTCCGACGACGTCTATGACCTCCTGAAGAACGCAGGTGCGTCGCTCTGCCTGTCGGAGCGTGAGGACAATGCCCCGCCACCGCTCGTCGAAACCGCGCCGTGGGGCTACGTGCGGCTGCGGCTCGAGAGCTACACCGACCGCGACCTGGAACAGTGGGCTGCACGGCTGGGCGCCACGGGCTGGAAGCAGATTTACGTGTACTTCATGCACGAGCCGACCGCGCCGGCGTACGCGCAGACGCTGATGAAATACGCCCCCTAGGGAACGACTTCCAGAATCCCTTCCATGCCCCGCTCGCGGTGGCTCGCCATCAGGGGCGGCTTCTTGCTGCAGTACAGGGGGTACTTGCCAGGCCTCCGCGGCGTGAACGTGATCTTGCGCGGCTCGGTAGCCAAATCCTGCTGGACCAGCGTCCCGCCATCCGGAGCCTGGATCACGAGGTCATGCGGCACCATGCCGGCTTCCCGGCTGGCGATGAACTCGACCGGAATGTCGGCTTTTACGACGATGTAGCCGGGCTTGAAGAAGTAGCTACCAGCGAGCACGGTCACGCGCTGTACGCCGTCCCGGTCGACCTTGACGACCTGCGCCGGCTGGTCCGCGACGGGCTTGTGTTCGCTTGAGCTCTGGCAACCGGTCGCGAGCGCGGCCATGAGAAATCCAAGTGTCGAAATTCTCGTCAGTGCGGACATAGTCGGCCTCCATGCGGCTCGGCTATTTCACCACGCCGTTGCAGCCGGCGCAGCGTCATCGAGACTTGAGCGACCTGCGGTCGAGCACCTCGTAGACCGACGCAGTGTCGGCCTCGCCGAAGCCCTGCCTGAGTGCCGCGGTGAATACCGGCGCGCTGGCGTCGAACAGCGGCGTCGGCGCGCCCGAGGCGCGCGCGATGTCGCCGATGATGCGCATGTCCTTCTGCCATACCCCGATCTTCATGGTCGCCGGCCGGTAGCGCCGCTTCACCATCAGCTCGCCGCGCAGTCGCATCACGCCGGTTCCGACCACCGGGCTGGGACCGAACACTTCCAGCACGCGGCGAACGTCGAGGCCCATGCGTCGGGCAAATAGCAGCGCCTCCGCGGAAGCCACATTCAGGATCGCCACCAGGTGGTTGGCGACGAATTTCATCCGCGTGCCGTTGCCGTAGGTGCCGACATAGGGCGTGTTATCGGCCAGGACTCCAAGCACCGGCTTTACGCGCGTGCAAGCGGCCCGCGCGCCGCTTGCGAATATCGTCCACGTGCGCTCCTTCAACCGCACCGCGGTACCGCTGACCGGGCAATCGAGCGCGATGACGCGTGCACGCGCAAGACGGGTGCGCGCGCGGCGCTTGTCTGCGAGCGGCAAGGTGCTCATCTCGACCAGAAGGCGACGGCGTTTGCGACTTCGGCAGATATCGGTGACGACCTCGTCGAGCGCAGCGGCGGAAGCGAGCGACGTGATCAGGATGTCGGCCCGCTCCGCGACCGCCGTGGCGGAGGCGAGCGGCTCGCCGCCGGCGCGCTTCAGGCGCTGCGCCGCGGCGGTCACGGGATCGTAACCGCAGACCGTATAGCCTGCGGCCAGGAAAGCTTCGGCCATCGCGCCGCCCATGATGCCGAGGCCGACGATGCCCAGCGTCCTGCTTGTGGAATAATCTTTTGGCATGGGGAGCGCCGCGCTCGAAGTGAGGGATCTCGAAGTCTCTTACGGAGACACACTGGTGCTCAAGCGGATTTCGCTCGCCGTCGCGGCGGGCGAGTTCGTCGCCCTGCTCGGCCCGTCGGGCTGCGGCAAGACCACGCTGCTGCGCGCCATCTCCGGCTTCGTCCCGGCCGGTTCCGGCAGCATCTCGGTCGCGGGCCGCGACATTATCCACGAGCCGCCCGACCGGCGCGGCATGGCGATGGTGTTCCAGTCCTACGCGCTGTGGCCGCACATGACGACCGCGCAGAATCTCGGCTACGGGCTCAAGCTGCGCAAGGTGGCGAAAGCCGAGATCGCGCGGCGCGTAACCGAGATCCTGACCATGCTCAAGCTCGACGGCTTCGGCGAGCGCAACGTGACGCAGCTCTCCGGCGGACAGCGCCAGCGCGTGGCGCTCGGCCGCGCGCTCGCCGTAAGCCCTGAAGTGCTGCTGCTGGACGAGCCGCTGTCGAATCTCGATGCCCGCATCCGCGAGGACGTACGCCACGAGATCAAGGCCCTGCAGGCGAACCTGGGCATCACCACCATCCATGTCACGCACGACCGCGAGGAAGCGATGGTGATGGCCGACCGCATCGCGATCCTCGACGCCGGCCGCATCGCGCAGCTGGGCACGCCTGAAGAGGTCTACAACCGGCCGAATTCGCCCTTCATCGCCTCGTTCATGGGGGCCGGCAACGTGCTCGACTTGGAGGCGAAGCCTGCGGACGGCGGCATCCGCATCGAGGCCGGAGCCCACAACGACGCGGTGCTTATCCGCGGCGCCGGCGTCGCCGGCCCGGTGGTCGCCCATTTCCGCAGCGAGGCGGCGCGCCTGGGACCCGCGGACACGACCGATCCCGACCGGCTATTGCTGCGAGGCCGCATCGTGCAGGCGTCGTATCCCGGCGGGTTCTACCGCTACGCGGTCGCGGTGGGGGAGAATCAGTTCATGGTGGACGATACCCGGCGCCTCGCCGTGGGCGAGAGCGTCGGCGTCGGACTGCCGGTGTCTTCACTGCATCTTTTTTCGCGGAGGAACGCATGAAACCAAACCTGGCGCTGTTTGCCGCCTTGATCACTTCGGCCGCAGCATTTGCCGCGGCACCGGCAGTGGCGCAGCAGACCACCCTCAACGTCGTGACCGCCGGCGATCAGAATATGGTCGACTACATCAAGGACTTCCTCGCGCCGCGCTTCGAGAAGTCCAACCCGAAGGCGGTGGTGAAAGCCGTCGGCACGGGCCCCGGGGACTCCGGATCGCAGAAGATCGCGGAGAAGCTGCAGGCGCAGAAGGGCAACGCCGCGTGGGACGTCGACGTCGCGGTGATCCACCAGAAGATGGCTGGCGACCTGGTGCGCGAAGGCCTGCTCGCGCCGTACGTGAGGGATGTCTCGACCGGAAGACTGGTGACCTCGGAAGCGTCGAAGAACGCGCTCGGCACCAACGTACAGGGCTACGTGATCCCGATGTTCCAGAGCCAGATCGCAATCGCGTACAACCCGGCGCTGGTCAAGAATCCGCCGAAGAACTACCAGGAGCTGGCGGCATGGGCCAAGGCCAACCCGAAGAAGTTCGGCTACAACGGCATCAAGGGCGGCATGTCCGGGGTGGGCTTCGTCGTGGGCTGGGTCTATGCGAATACGCCCGATGGCGACAAGCTGATGAAAGGTCCTTATGACGCCAACACCAAGGCGAACTGGGACGGCGCGCTCGGCAAGCTGAAGGAATTCAACCGCAGCGTGGTGATCACGCCCGGCAACGCCGGCACGCTCGACATGCTGAACCGCGGCGAGATCGCCATGGGACCGGTGTGGGTGGACATGTTCTACACGTGGATGGCAGACGGCAAGCTGCCGCCCAACATGCGCCTGCAGCTCATCGGGCCCGGCCTGCCGGGACAGCCGATGTACTACGTCATTCCGGCAAAGGCGGCGAACATGGAAGCAGCGAAGAAATTCGTCGAGATGGCGACCAGCCCCGCGGTGCAGGCCGAAGGCATCGTGAAGAAGTTCAACTGGTATCCCGGCATCGACGCCCAGCACGTGAAATCGCAGCTCGACGACAAGACCTGGAACAAGCTGTTCGTCGACGTCACGCCGCAGGAGCTGGCGAGCAAGGGCAAGGTGTTCCCGATCAAGCCGTACTTCGACGACATCCTCGAGAGCTACGAGCGCAAGGTGCTGAACTGAGGCGCGCGTAGTGCAGGACCGCGGCCGGCTCGGCGTCCTCCTCGTCGCCCCGGCGCTGGCCGCGGTGCTGGTGCTGTTCGTCTATCCGCTCGGCTACTCGCTGGTCACGGCGTTCCAGGCCAAGGGCGGCGGCTTCACCTTGGGCAACTTCTCCAAGGCGTTCGAGTTCTACAGCGTCGACATTGGCTTTACCCTGGTGATCATCGGCATGTCGACGCTGCTGATCGCCCTCGCCTCCATCGCCGTGGGCGGTTACCTGACGCTCGGCGAGAATCCGCGGGCAGTGGCGCTGCTGCGCTGGCTGTACCGCTGGCCGCTGTTCATTCCGTTCGTCGTGGCGGCGCAGTGCATGCGCACCTTCCTCGCCAAGAACGGCCTGATGAACAACACCTTCGTCGGCCTCGGGATTCTCGACGTCGACCAGACGATCGGCTTCCTCGACTGGCGCGGCATCATCATTACCTTCGTCTGGAAGCAGACGCCGTTCGTCGCCTTGTTAGTGGCGGGGGCAATGGCGTCGCTCGACCGCGCGACCATAGAAGCGGCGAGAAATCTCGGCGCCGGGCGCCTGCGCATCCTGTTCGAGATCCTGGTGCCGCAGGTGATGCCGACGCTGGTGGTCGGCCTCATCCTGTCCTTCGTCACCATGATGAGCGTGCTGTCGGTACCCCTCATGATCAGCGGCGAGTCGCCGACCATGATGACGGTGGACATGGCATTCCGCATCAACAACTACGGCGACTACGGCACGGCCAACGCACTCGGCTTTATTTCCTACCTGATGACCGCCACGTGCGCGTGGTTCTATCTGAAGAGGCAGGTCCGGTGAGGGCCTGGATCGGCCGCGGCATCGTGTTTGGCCTGCTCGCCTTCATCATCCTCGGACCGCTGGCCAACCTGGCGCTGTGGGCGGCCGCCGAGCAGTGGTACTTCCCGCACAAGCTGCCGGTCGTCTATGGGACGAAGTTCTGGGAGCAGGTGTTCAAGCCGCGCGGCGACGCACTGGTATCGCTCGTCACCAGCGTCTGGATCGCTCTCGCGACCGTTGCCGCGAGCCTCGCGCTGGCGATGCCGGCCGGCTATGCGCTCGCACGCCTGAAGCTGCCCTGGCGCACCGCGATCCTGCTCGCCTTCCTGCTGCCGCAGGCGTTCCCCAGTCTCGCCGTGTACATCAACATCGCGCGCCTGTTCTATGACTTCCGCCTGAACGGCACGATGGCCGGGGTGATCATGGTGCACACCGTCCACGGGTTGGTGTTCGCCGTGTGGATCACCGCGGCGGCCTTTGCAGCCGTCGAGCGCGATCTCGAGCTGGCCGCGCGCAATCTTGGTGCATCGGGCCTGCGCACGTTCCTCACCGTCAGCCTGCCGCTCGCCGCGCCGGGCATCCTGGCGAGCGCGATCTTCGTGTTCCTCGAGTCGCTCGACGAGTTCACCGGCACCTTTTTCGTCGGCGTGCCCGACGTGATCACCCTGCCGCTGCTGATGTTCACCGCCAGCATCGCCGGTAACTACCAGATTGCCGCGATCACCGCGCTGGTGCTGCTGGTGCCCTCGGTGCTGTTCATGCTGATCATCGAGCGCTTCCTGAAAGCCGACGTCCTGTCCAAGGTCGGCGCATAATCTCCGCTTCAGGAGGAAACACCATGAATGCCACGACGTCCGAACAACTGCTGGCCGAGCTGCGCGCGGTTGCGCACGAGGCGGAAGAACTGCTGCAAGCCACTGCCGACCAGACCGGCGCGCGGGTCGAGGAGCTGCGTGAGCGCGCGAAGGACGCGCTCGAAGCGGCGCGCGGCATCGACGATCACGTGCGCAAGAACCCATGGGCCGCGGTAGCGATCGCCGCCGGCGTTGGGCTGGTCATCGGCCTGTTGCTCAGCCGCAAATGAGCCTGGGGCTGGTCAAGTCGGCGCAGGATCTGGTAGCGAACGCGCTCGGCCTGGCGCG
>Ga0134121_10002192_pt1 | contig 17163 bp, 10 predicted proteins | sample KB301_FD_96463 | JGI IMG/M metagenome (GOLD analysis project Ga0134121, IMG submission 96463) | Terrestrial soil microbial communities without Nitrogen fertilizer from Kellogg Biological Station, Michigan, USA - KB3-0-1 | ecosystem: Environmental > Terrestrial > Soil > Unclassified ... | reverse complement strand
TTTGTGACACTCGCCACAGGCCTGGTCTCCAATAAATACCGTGTCCGCCGGAACTCTTCTCGGGTTCCAGCGTCGCACGCCAGTCATCTGCCCATTCACCACCACGACCGCGAGTAGCCCCAACGCAATCACGAGCGCAACCAGCGAATACTGTTTCACACGTTGACTCATTTATCCGCGCAATATCGACTTAATAATCTGTGTAATCCGTGGCTAATTAGGCTTTTGTTCAACCTGGCGCTTCTGGTTGTATTCGTCCTGTAGCTTCTTGAAGGTCTCGCGCTCGCGAGCCGCATCCGCTTTCCGGCCGGCACGCGTGTAAGCACGAGCGAGAGCGAAGTGCATTTCCGGACTCGACGGTGCGAGTTTTACTCCTTCCTCCAGCTCCTTGATTGACCTTTCAACTTGCCCCAGCTCCAGCAGGACTCGCCCCAGCACGTTACGCGCGGCGTATAACTTCGGAGCGAGTTGCACTCCCTTTTCCGCTAAAGGCAATGCGTCGTTGTATTGATCCCGCTTCAAGTACTCAAACGCCATCTGGACCATGGACGGATAATGATTTGGCGAGATCTCCAACTCACGATTGAATTCTTTAAGCGCAATGTCTGCATCCTGCGACAGCATGAAAACGCCAAATCCATAATGAACGTTTGGCTCGTTCGGATACTGGGCCAGGAGCGTGTCAAAAGCTGCGCGGGCTTGGTCCTGGCGACGGGCGGCCATGTTTATTCCGGCCTGTCCTGCAATCAGAATCTTCTCCCTTTGCGCAGCAGGGATCTCCTTAGGCAGGTAAGGCATTCTCAACATCGCCAGACCAAAAGCTTCTACCACCTTCGGACTGGCGTTACCAGCGCGCAGTAACTCAGCAAGCGTGTCGAACGCATTCTCAAAATATTCAAAACGAATATAGAGCAGGCCGATGTGATAAAGAACTACGCCGGCGAGTTCTGAATTATCATTTACCCCCAATGACTTTCCGCGTTGCAGTGAAGTTGCCGCGCGCTCATAGTCACCGGTCTGAAAGAGACAGAGGCCGAGCATTGCCCACGCCGGTCCTCTTTGCGGCTCGAGGGCAACGAGATTTTGAAAAGCATCGCTAGCCTGTGGATACAAATCCTTCTCATAGAAGATTGCCCCGACATACCACCACCCGTTGGGCCACTTTGGTTTGATATTTAAGGCTTTCCCATAGAGAGAGATCGCGTCGTCTAAACGCGCTGCCAATCGCGCCTCGTCCGCGAGCTTCACGAAACGCTCGAACTCCACCTCGGCTCCGGCTTGAGTTTGCGGGCTTGATTGTTTCGGTCGCACTCTTCGCGTGGACTGCGCGGAAAGCGGCGCTGAACAAAACAGCAACACAACGAGTAACCCCAGCACCCAAAATGATTGAACCTTAAACGACTTGTTTGCCAAACGATCAATTCCTCTATCGTTAGTGTGGTGGTTTGGCTTGTTGCTCAGCATTCGATTTTTGAATGAGCGCCTTTTCCCGGTCGCCGTCTTCTTTGCGATTGAGCCGGTAATAGACCGACGCCAGCAAAACACGGGCTTCGACAAAATCGCCGTGCTCTTTCAAAACACCTTCAAGCAGCGGGAGCGCATCACCTGGCTTGCCCGCCGCAGCGTAAACAGCAGCCAGATGGTAACGAGCGTACTGCTCTCGTGGTCGCAGTTGAATCGCACGCTGTAAGTAGCTGCCTGCTTCTTCTGTTAGCCTATCCTGGCGCAGCAATACTCCCAGATAAAGATTGGAGTCGAAATCGTTGGCGTTGCTTGCCAACTCACTCTTGAAAGCGACTTTTGCTCTTTCAGTGTCTCCCAAACGCATCAACACGCGACCGTACCACGCCTGAACTGTGGGAAGCTTCGGATTCAACTCGAGCGCGCGCTGAGCTTCCTTGAGGGCCGATTGAGCGTCGTCCGCCAGCAGCAGGATGGAAGCCATTAACAGATGCGCCTCGGCAGAATCTTCGTGGCGAAATAGTCGATCGATGATGGCCTGCCCCTTATCTAATTGACCGTCACCGATGAGTGCGCTCCCAAGTAGATAAGCAAGTGTACGGTTGTTTGAATCTACATCCGCCAACGGCGACAGTGACTGAATAACTTTCTTGTACTCGCCCAGGCGGACCTGACAATCCGCTAACACCAATTGTGCGTTAGCTGTCTGCGGACTATTGGGAACGGCGGCAATGAATTTCTCCAGCTCGGTGGCGGCTTCCGAGAACCAGGCCGCCTTGTAATACGCAAGAGCGAGATTGAAACGAATGGCGTGATTAGTTCCGTCAATGATGAGAGCTCGTTTGTATTGTTCAATCGCGTCTTCGTACCGGCCCAATGCGGAATAGGCTGCACCCAGGTTTGAACGCACATCCACTCTCGCAGGATGGGCGCCGAGAATGGCGAGGTAAGCGCGCACCGCGCCCTGCAAATCCCCGGTCTGATGTAACTGCGTGGCACGCTCAAATTCGCGTTCGACAGCCGCGGAGGAATCCTGCGCCGGCACGCCGGTCCAGGCTAAAAGCAGAACTGTTAAAACACTACTAAGTCGCTTTTTTGGTTCCATTTATAAATTCAGGCGAGCCCGTAAATCGAGTGAAAAGTATGCCATAGATCTGCACGGATTAACACTGACGAGATCGTGTTCATGAGAGTAAATTTGTGGCATACTCAACTGCAAAAAATGAAGTCGTTTCTGAGTCTATTTCTAATTATCTTCAACGCCTTTTCCCCAGTGCCAGTGGGCGCGCAGGATCAGGACGAAGTGATCCGTTTTCGCAGCAATGAAGTGAGGCTGGACGTGATCGTTAAGGATAAAAAAGGGCGTCCAATCAGGGATTTGAAAGCGACTGACTTTGAGATTTTGGAAGACGGCGTGCCTCAGAAAGTCGAATCGTTTCGATTTGTTACGAGGGAAGCCGGCCCGGCGGAAATCACTAAGAAACAGGATGACAAATCACCAGACGTCGTAACGACGGCGCCGGCACCTCCGAAGCGTTCCGCTCCAACAGTCACAGCACTGGTTTTCGATAGACTCTCACCAGAAGCTCGATCCCTTGCTCGCAAAGCCGGTCTCGCATACGCACAAGAGGGCATGGCTTCCGGCGGTTTCACCGGCGTCTTTGGAATCGATCAATCACTGCGCACGGTGCAGACATTCACTGACAACACGCAATTAATTAAAGACGCTGTTGAGCGAGCTACCGGAACCGTTACGTCGACTTACGCTTCAGGGGCGGCGAAGATCCGCGAGAATGTCGAACGAAGCATCGGTCTGGACCAGCAAGTCTCATCGTCCGCTGGAGCGGCCGCCGCGGCCGGCGCAGCCCAGAGCGGAGGTGCGGCCTCAGCCGCAGGGGAAGAGGCAGGCCAGGCAAGCGCTCAGCAAAAATTGCTCGAAATGCAGAATCAGATGCTGGACCATTATGAGCGGCTGGAACGCGATCAGGAGGGATTTGCGACTATCAACAGCCTGCTCGCAGTGATTAGCCCCATGCAAAACCTGCCGGGACGAAAAACCATCATCTTCTTTTCGGAAGGTTTGAAATTACCCCCGGCGGTGCAGCAAAAATTTCCGTCCGTAATCAACGCCGCAAACCGCGCGAATGTCAGTATCTATTCGATCGACGCTGCGGGGTTGCGTATTCAAAGCGGGACCGCTGAAGCTGCGCGCGAGCTAAACTCAATTGCAGGAGCCGGAATGGCGCAGCAGGCTCGCGGCAGCGATCGAGGCAGCAGCGGGCCGTACATGAGATCCCTCGAGCGGAATGAAGATCTGCTGCGCTTTGATCCTCGCAGCGGTCTCGGATCGCTATCAGATCAGACCGGCGGTTTTCTGATTCACGATACTAACGATTTGGTTTCAGGACTTCGTCGTATCGATGATGACATGAATGGCTACTACTTCCTCACCTACGTACCTGGAAACAAAGACTATGACGGTCGCTTCCGGCGAATAAGCGTGAAAGTTGCGCGCTCGAATATTGAAGTCCAATCGCGCCAGGGTTACTACGCTGTTGAATCCACCGGCCAGCTTCCCATGCTCGATTACGAAGCGCCGGCGATCGCCGCGGCCAGAAACTGGAATAGCAGCTCGAAACAAAGCTCTCTACGAAGCACGGCGCTGAGTTATCCCGTGCCCGGACGAGACGGATTAACGTTGATTCTTGCTGAAGCCCGGTTGGCTGCATTCAAATTCTCCTCCAGCAACGACAACAAAAGCTACAACACCGATTTTTCGATCGTTGCACTGGTGAGAGACGAATCGGATCAGGTGATTCAGAAGTTTAGCCAACACTATGGTCTAACCGGTACTAATAAGGACCTGGAAGCAGTTCAAAAAGGAGACGTTCTGTTCTATCGCGAAGCGCAACTTCCTGCCGGTAAGTACCGGATTCAACTCATTGCCTACGATGCAGCAACCGGCGGAGTTAACGTCAACATCACTGCTTTCGAGATTTCAAGTGTAGACTCAAACAAACCGCGACTCAGCAGTGTGGCCGTATTGAAGAAGGCAGAACGTCTTATGCCGGAAGAGCAGAGGCGCGATCAACCGCTTCATTTTGGAGAGCTACTCGTTTATCCAAATCTCGGTGAGCGAATCACGTCTAAACAACTCGCATACTTCTTCACAGCGTGGCCGGTAAAGAACGTCACGAAGTCGATGCAAATGACTTTGGAGATTCTCCAGAACAATCGTCAGGTTGGGAAAACGTCTGGTGAGCTTCCAGCCGCCGACGAGCGCGGTCAGATTAAGTACGCCGGCTCTTTTGCGATTGATAAATTTCAGCCAGGAGAATACGCGCTGAGGATAACAGTCAGCGATGGCCAGCATAGCGTGAGCCGGTCAACGATTTTTGTTATCGGACCATAAACGCCGAAGGCGTTGGCTAATTCAGCCCAGGGTTGGAGCGAAGCTATAACCCTGGGGGAACGGAAACCAAATAATAAATAAACCCCTGAAAAGGGTTTGGCGGTTGGCGAACCCTTTCAGGGTTGTTTGATTTTGGGAAAATTCAATCCCAGGGTTCTCACTTCGCTCGAACCCTGGGCTGAAATTAGCCAACGCCTTCGGCGTTTTAGCAAAGTTTACGAAGCATGATTATTTTTTCTTCTCGATCTGTAGTGCCAGCGCTTTTGCTTCGGTAATAAATTCGCCGCGCGGGGCCTGTTGAATATAGGAGCGAACTGAGCGCGCGGCTTCCGGAAGATCACCACGCGTCATGAAGATGCGAGCGAGATGATAGTGTGCGGCCACGCAGTCGTCGCCGCCCGTAATCAACGCCCGCGTCAATTCAGCTTCCGCAGTTTCCACATCGCCCATCTCCAGTTTTGCTATTCCGATCCACAGCCGGGCTACTGGTCGCGTACTGTCCATCGCTACCGCCTGATTCAACAACAAAAGCGCTTCCGTATAATTTCGGCGTTCAACCTGGACCAGGCCCATATTAAACTTCGCGTTGAAATTTTTCGGATCGTCGCGCAGCACGATCTCGAAATGCTCCTGCGCTTCGTCGAGTCGCTTCAACTTCAAATACTGCGCTCCGAGATCGTTACGCGCGGCGAGGTACTCCGGATAAATTGAGATGGCTTGCTGAAAGTGAGTAGCGGCTTGCTGGTAGTTCCCCTTGCTCACAAATTTCAAACCGAGATCGTACTGCTTCTTAGCTGCAGCCGGCACCGCTTGCCGTAACTCAGCCGCAGAAACAACCTTGCCAACGCGGTTGACAGTTGGATCCTTTTTCTCGACCAGCTCCAACACCAAATCCACCATCAATCCGCGGCCGAGCTCAACTCTTCTGGTGACTGGCTCGAAGTTGCTTTGTGGCATCTCCGCCTGCACCAGATAAATGCCTTCACTGAGATTTCTAATTTGAAACTCGCCGCTGTTGTTGGTGTAGAGAGTGGAAAGAATGCTTTGCGGGGTTTTTAAAGTGATCCGGGCATAACCCTCAGCAGCGAATCCGGAGGGAAGCGTAACTCGCCCGCGAATCACTGCGTTATTGGTGTCGGCATTTCTGTACTTAGGCTCTACGTCCTGAGCGTGGGCAGTCACACTCAACAGAAAGCCGCAAAGCAGCACAAGGTGCACCCGGCGTTTCATCGAAACCATTGTGCATTTTGTACTGCTTTGCGGCAACTTTCAGGTAAAGCTTTTTAGAAAGTAAACTTCAGGGCGAACTCAACGATTCGCCTACCGTGCTTGTTGACGATCTTGCCGAAGTTGTTAACCGTGTCACTTCTATCGCCCGCCCTTCCATCTGTGTAGCGGAAGCCACCAGTCGGATCGCACGGATTGGAAACGTTTGTCCCGTTTCCGTTGGGAACATTAAGGCGCCGCAGGCAAATCGTATCCAACGCCAGGAAGATGTCGCTTCCAGTTAAGTTGACGGAATTAGGATCGAGCCTGGTGGGATAGGCCTGATTGAAGACGTTGAACAGTCCGGTCCGGAACTGAATCTTCTTCGACTCAGTGATGTTGAAGTTCTTGAAGAACGAGATGTCGAAGTTGCTACGACTCGGACTTCGGAGGTAGAACGGCGGCTGCGATGGCCCAGTGTTCGGGAACGACGGAATCCCGAGCTTGCTCAGATCAAATACCTTATCACCCAGTCCGCTTCCGCTGACCTGCGGATTGCCAAGATAAGTTGGGGTGACAGCACCCAGGCTCGCCGCTGAGTTCGGAATATTGAATGCGTCTGAGCCATACCAGGCGACTGCCTGCCCCGTGGTCGCAATGTCGCCCACAAATTTCAGACGGATCGGAGTCCCGCTCTGAACAGTGGTGATTCCTGAGATTTGCCAGCCGTTAAAGATGCCTCTGGTGACTGGATTGGCGAAACCGCCACGCGCTAGCCGCGGCACACTCCAGTTGTAAGAGAGATTGAACACGTGAGTCCGATCGAACGGGAGTACTCCCCAGCTTCTGTTTCTGGTATCAATCGGATCCGCCCATGCGGCTCCATCACTCTCGGCAGTGGCTACGGTTCCAAGCGCTTTGCCAAATGTATAGGTGGCAAAGTACTGAAGGTTTTTCCCGTTGTGGCTCAGGGTCGCTTGTAATGAGTGGTAACTCGAAGTGCCGGTAAATTGATAAGCGCCGATCGAGTTGTATGCCGGGAACGGCTTGAACTGCCGGAGCACTGAGGCATCCACTCCTGCACGCTGCACTGGATCAGCTAAGTTAAGTTGCGTATAGGTCGTCGATACGCCGTTGTTTGTTACGGTGACTGGCGAGCCGAGCGGAATAATTCCACTTGAGAGCGCGCCGAGCGGCACGATGTTTAAGTTTCTTCGCTGGGGCAGGTGCCGGCCCTGTGTACCGACATACGCAACCGACAGAATGTTGTCCATCGGTAATCGCTTCTCGATCGTGAAACTCATGTTGGCAACTCTGGGGATCTCATTTGAATTAAGATCGCGAGAGTTGATGTCGACGTTTGAAATCGTGTTGAATGGATCGAGGTTTCTGAGATCGCTGAACGACAATCCATTTCCGTTTGCAGCGCCCCAGGGAGTGTCGACAGTGGCGCGGTAAGTGTTCGGCATTTCACCGCTCGAGTAATAGTCGTAGTTACCCTGAACGCGATTGTAGAAGAGTCCGGCGCCCGCACGCAGGACGAGATCACCCTTGCCGCCGACGTCCCAGGCAACGTTCAAACGGGGCATCCATTGGACCGGTACGTTTGATAGAACGCCTTTCGGAATCTCATCTCTCGCCGCGGTCAGGACGCCATTTGGTCTGGAGCGATCTCCGTTGACGAAAATTCCCTGACTACGCACGTAGGTGGACGGATCAAACAGAGTGCCGAGTCCTTTTCGCTCATAGTTCTGTGGCAGGTACGCTGCGCGAAGCCCCGCTTCAATCGTGAAGTTGGGTCGCATTTTCCAACTGTCTTGTGCGTAAAACTCGTAGTTGTAATAACGGAAGTTATCCAGCGGACGGTCGGTGCCCTGAGCGAATTCGATCGGCTTGCCGACGAACAAGTCGCCATAGTTGTTACCGGTTGCGTTCGTTTGGCCCCACTGTCCGAGCACGACATTCACATCGCTGTTCGACTGCTGGCGTTTGTTTGCCTGTTCGATGAAGGCGCCAAATTTCCACGTGTGCGTATTCTGGACCTTCACGAGGTTGTCAGTGATAGCGAAGCTATCGTTCCACGCCGAGATCGGAAAGCCGTAGGCAGTATGTAATTCACCGCTGCCCCAGGTCAGCACGCTCACCGGGATATAGGGATTCTGACTCGGGAAGAAACCAACTCGCTGTAGTCCGAGTGCTGAATAAGAAACTTTTTCAGGATCAGCAAAGTCGTAATTCAGTTTGAGCTTGCTGGCGCTGAAAAGAATTTCATTAGTCATCGACGGACTAATGATGTTAGTCAGGTTCACCACCACCGAGCGGCCCAGGTTCTTACTGGTTAGCTTGCCCGGCAGCTCGTAGCTCGACGAATCCCACCACAATCCACGCGGGAAACCCTGCTCTTCATACTCGCGCGCGAAACGCACATACAGTTTTGTCTTGTCGCTGACGGCGTAGTCGAAACGTGAAGTGAACTGGTTGCGGTTGTTCGGCCTGAGAACACTGTAGACATAATTATTCTGACCGAAGGGAACCGTTCGGTTAGGCAATGGGTACAAGTTCAAGAGCGTCCGGCCAAACGGATCCCCGCAGGGACCGAGATTGTTGCCGGGCGCTGCATCGCTGGCATTGTTGACGTCGTTTCGGCCGGTAACGCCGTTCGCCGTGCAACCCGCCGGAACGAAGATCGAGCCCGGGGCCGATTCACTGAAATCACCTTGCCGCTCTTTCACTGTCGGCACGCGGAACAGATTAGAGCCTTCATCGACTTGCTGGTAATAGCGCTCGTATCCGACGAAGAAGAAAAGCTTATCGCGATTGCGGTTGAAGCTGGTCCAGGGCAGGAGGATCGGACCACCGATATTGCCGCCCGGATAGTTATACTTGCTCTTTGGTCGCTCGATGCCGTTGATGCTGTTCGAACGATCGTTGGCCTGGAATCTGTAATTGCGCAGGTAGTCGTAGACAGAGCCGTGGAAAGAACTGCTACCGCCCTTGGTCGTGGCGCTGATTTGCACCGCACTTGTGCCGTGCTCCGCCGCGTAATTGCTTGTCTGGATCTTAACTTCCTGGACCATGTCCGGGTTCGCGGTGATCACGGTTCCGTTGTTGGCGCCGATGTCGATCATGCGCGAGCCGTCGATCGAGATGTTGTTTTGCTCACCACGTAGACCATTCACGTGGTAATCAGCGTTTCGGTTTGCACCGCCGCCAAAAGAGACGCTCTCGAGCGCCGTGTTATCAGGCGCGACCACGCCGGGCAGAATACGTAACAACTCCAGTGAACTGCGGCTGATGATCGAGAGGTTATCAATCTGCTTCGAAGTGATCGTGTTTTCTCTCGCGCCTGTTTCCGTTTGCAGCGTCTCTGCGATGGCAGTCACGGTGACGGTCTCAGTCGGCGCGCCCACCTCCATCGAGATGTCGAGACCTTTTGTATCGCTCGTCTCGATCGCAAGTCCTGTTTGCGTTTTGGTTTTGAAACCCGGCGCTTCAGTTTTGAGAGTGTAGTTGCCGGGCGTCAGAGCAGTGAAGGTGTAAGTACCGTCTTCGCTCGACTTTGTTTGGCGCTCGTCTTTGGTGCGCTCGTTTGTCATTGTGACGATTGCGTCGCGGATGATCGCACCTTGCGGATCCTTGACCGTGCCGCGCAGTGACGCGCTCCCGGTAGTTTGAGCAACTGCCGGCTGCACATTCGCAAGCATTGTCAGGGAAAACACAAAGATGGAAACGAGGAGCGTCGCATAGATCCTGCGCAGGCTTTGTAGAGTCATACTCTCCTCCGGTGGAGCGAATTCAGGTACTGACGACTGAGGGGGCTGAACGGCCACTGCCGCAAGCGGGTCAGCGGTTCGTTCGACGACCGGACAAAAGCTAAAATTCAAAAATCCGACTGCTTTACGGCGACCTAAAAACAGCTTTCTTCAAATAGTTATGACTTAAAGAGGGTTTGTTCGACGACCGGACAAAAGCGTTAGTACTACCGAAACGAGCTCTTTGTCAAGAGTTTTTTATGACAACTTAAGTTTTTCTTTATGCCGGGTCGAACAGATCCAAGTTGCAGTCCTGAAATTCGCTAAGCAATGACAGTGCCGCGCACGACCAGCTCACCAATCAACGAAAAGCTTAGTAATGTGACAACGAAGGACGAGGATCATCATTCTTCCGATTGGAAATTTTGGGCGCTATACGAAATTCTGAACAACTAAGCGGGCACTACCGGAGCAAACTTGCGGGCAAGCACCAGACTCAGAGCGCCCATCAGGCGCGTGTCCTCAACAAGGCTCGAGGCAAAAACAGGAGCCGAAGGTAAATCACTGCAAATCGTGTTGACTGCCAGTGTGTGCTGTAGCTCGTCGGCTATCAGAGCCCATGCGCGGGCGATGTCACCAGCCACGATTACCGCTTCCGGACTCAATCCTTTTGTGAGATTTGAGATTCCCAGGCCAAGATAATGTGCAGTTTCAAGCAAAGCCTCTTTAGCGGCAGTGTCATTAGCAAACGCATTTTCGATTAGCTTGAGGAAGGTGATCTCGGACCCTGCCGCGCCAGCCCGCTGCCGATAGCGAGCGAGCGCTGCACGCTCCGAAGCGAAAGCTTCCCAACACTCGTCACTTCCCGCCGCACACACCACGGGAGCTCCCTTCCCAATTGTCATGTGGCCGAATTCCCCCGCGCCGCCTGCGACTCCCTGGTAAACCTGGCCATCGAATATGATTCCCGTTCCCAATCCTTCCTCAACGAGAACCAGAACGAAGTCGCGTCCATCCCTAATCTCCGGCCGGCCTAACCACAGTTCAGCCAGCGCCGCCGCATTCGCATCGTTGTCTATCGTCACCGGTAGTCCGGTGGCCTCCTGCAGATCCGAGGCGAGCGACCAATTGCGCCATTTGAAATGGGGTATGAAGAGAGCGTTACCAGTTTCGGGATCAACCAGGCCCGGTACACAAACACCGATACCTTCGATGTTTGCGTAACGCTTGATGAAACTCTGTAAACACGAAACGATATTCTGATAGGAGGCCGTCATATCGGGATCGGTGGCAAACATTTCTTTCTCGACGACCCCGCCAGCGAGGTCAGCGACAGCAAGGGTTGTTTGGGCTGTACCCACATCGATACCGATTGCCATGCACGCACCGGCTCGCAAGCGAAGCATAGTCGGCGGGCGACCCCCAGTCGATTCACCCTCAACCTCGTATATCAACCCTTTGGTCATCAACTCACCTACGATTACCGAAACTGTTGACCGTTGCAGCGCGGTCTCGTGACAGATCTCAGCACGCGAGATAGGCTCCTTCTCACGAACGTAGTTAAGTACGATTTGACGGTTGATGAAGCGAATGGTATCCGCGCGGGCCACATTCGCTTTTTTGAGATTTATGCGTCGCAATGTGTTTGTTAGCAACCAGGCAACAACTCATCGAGCGTTGATTACAAGCGATGAAGACGGCAGATTGTCTGAGCTTGCTTTCAATACGATTCGGCCCGATTTTGCGTTCGCCTGGACAATCGCCAGGGTCACCCCGTGAAATTCCTTGCGCTGCTTTGCCTTGAACGACTCGTGACTAATCTGGTTGCCGTTGTCGACACCCACAATCGCCCCCTGGCCACTCAACTCGAACTTTATAAGGTTATCAGCCGCCGGTACCAGTGTGCCATTTTTGTCGACGAGCTTCACTGTCACAAATGTCTACGCCGTCCGCTTTGATCCTCGCGATCCGGAACCAAAACGATTCTCGCCGTCTTGTAAATCCTGTCTAACGCTTTAACCCAAGGGCTTTTAATACCTCGGGATCCTCCTGCGTCTTCCCACTTGTCTTATTGACCGCTGCAAAACCTCCCGCGTAATCCCACATGGTCCAACCGATGCCGTGCTTCTCCAACGCAAGGCGCATATCCTGAAGCCACACCGCACGATCTACTGCCTTCACGACTTTGCGAAAGGCGCCAAACTCATTACACGTGATATAGACGTGATGTTTCGCGGCCCACGTAGCGGCTGCGCCGAGCTCTCGATCGATTCGCTGTGCGTTCCAGTTATCTTCGCCGTAACGAAGGAGATTGTATCGCGCCGGATCGTCGGGGATTGTGTCGAGCAGGAGCTTTACGGCTTCCGGCGAAGATGGATATGGTACGTTCTTATAGAACGGAAGATTCGAACCAGCCCACGTTGCGCCCTGATGTGTGAAGGCGAACGGTTCGTAGTAATGAAAGTTGTAGATCACATTAGAGTCGGCGTATGGCTCGAGAAAAAGCATCTCGGACAGTCCCGACCAGCGATGCCCGCCGGCAATGATCGTGTGATTTGGCGCGCCTGCTCGAATATCATCGATCAGCTTTCCCTGAATGCCGTACCAGCGATAAGGATCTTCAACCATCGGCTCGTTTATCACTTCAAGAAAAACGGATTCCGGGTCTCGCTTTGCTAAATGAGACGCGAATCCGCGCCAGAATTTACGGAAAGCTTCGATACCGCGCTCGTCACGAGCCATTCTGAGTTTGAACTCATCGCTCGGATGAATATCGATGATTACGGCCAGTCCCGTGGCCAGGATCATATCGATTGCACTATCGACGTAGCCGAGATAGGTGGTGTTAAGAATCGCAGGATCGGGCGTGTCGCTAAGCAATGGCGCCGGTTCAATTGGAAAGCGCACGTGGTCGAAACCCATCGACTTGATCAGTGCCATGTCCTGGGCCGTGGTATGAGTATCGAGATGCGTTTTCGAGTAATTGGCCGCTTGCGAAAACCAGTGACTCAAATTGATCCCGCGCCGTAAACGCCCGAATCGCGCCGCAAGATTCACCGGTTTTTCGCTTGTCTGACCGGCAGCATGGCTCGCAACAGTTGACACGTGAGGCAAAATAGCCGCGAACACTAACAACGTAATCAATCGTTGAATCAGTTTCGGCATGCGCCTTTTTTATCAGGCGCGAATTCAGAAAGCAAAATAAAATTTTAGTATGAAGTCCAGGGAACGCTCTTTTCTCAAGCCCTGCGGGAGAGCAGCCAATCCCGCTCGAAGATGCAATTAACAACATGGCCGTGATCGATGCTGTGTTTCGTTCGGCAGCGAACAGTCAATGGGAGGATCTACAAATATAAATCCTGCAAATCTTGTAATCCTGTCCCGCACTTAGACAGGATTTATAAGATCTTACAGAATTTACAAGAGTTGATTTCACAAGGAGCCCCATCATGAAACTGATTGCTTCTTTCACTATAGTTGCCCTTCTTTCTCTGTCCACTTTCTCGCAAGAGCCGGCCGACAAATTTGTGTACGCCGACTTTGAGAAGATGGAGAACGGTCGACCAATCAGCAGCAACGGCGGCCTGGTCCAAATCTACACTGGTAAGGAATCAACCCCCGTGACGTTCAAGGGCCTCGCCAATGCCTCTCCCGGCGCGCCGGAATTGATCGTCTTGAAAGACGCGCCGCAAAACCATCTGGCGACTTTTGAGTACAGCCTTGTCGGTCCAAATCAGTGGGCCAACGTCACGCTCGAAGTCCAGGGGCGACCAACGAAAGATGGAAAGCCCGTTGCCGACGACGTGAGTGGTTACAAACAGCTCGCGCTGCAACTCTATGCAACCGGTGTTGATTCGTTGCGCGTGGAATTTCTCAGCCACGGTCAGGGCATTAACATCACTGCCGGCTTCCCGCAATTACCGATACGGCTCAAGTCAGGACTCAACACGTACGTAATTCCGCTGAAAGGTCTGTCACAACCTTCATGGGCGGAGAAAGTAGATCCGAAGGAAGTGTTGAAAAAGCTAACGGCAATCAGCGTCAGCGCGTATTGCAATCAATGCACACCGCAACACGGCATGGTCCTGGTCGATAACATCATCTTCCAGAAATAAAAATGAAAAGACTAATCCGTGTACTCTGTGGCTTGATTTCCCTGCAACTATTTGCAATCGCCGCCTTTGCTCAGGAGCAACAGTTTGCCAGCATCAGCGATCTTAACCTTCAAACGGCGGCGTAATTCGTAACTGCCGTATCGGATATCGAACCTTTGGAAAGCTTAACAGCAACAAGTCTAACGTCGTTGTGTTTCCGACGTGGGCCGGCGGTACAACCGAACAACTTCAGTCGAGCATCGGGCCAGGAAGGCTCGTCGATAGCACGACATATTGTGGTCGCGATCGATGCCCTCAGCAACGGTCGCTTGCCATGTGCCCTCACATGTTCAGTTATGATTTATGCCTTTTGTGACGCTGCTCGTGGTAATGATGGCATCGAACGCCGGCTTGGTTTGGCCCGCACGATCAAATAGCAATGGATAATTCGTTCGGCCCTTCATGGGCCAGTTGTTAAGCCACGAATCGCCGTCCGCCACTCCCCAGAAAGTGACGCGCTCGATTGCGTCGCGATGCTTCATGTAAACGCGAAACAACTCGGCGTAACGCTTCGCCAGCGCTAGCTGCATCGCATCGGGCAACCGATCGACGTATGGATTTAACTGGGAAGTCACTGGAACATCGACTGCATAATCCGCACCGGGCTTAGTCGTACGCGGAAGGACATCGACATCAAGCTCCGTGATATGAACTTTGACTCCCAGCGTTGAGAACGCCGTAATGGTCGCATCCTCGTCTGCGGCGGAGGGCCAATCCATGAGATTGTGATTTTGCAGGCCCACGCCCGCGACTGGCACGCCGGCGGCTTTCAGTTTTTTGATCAGGGCGACAGCGCCGGCTCGTTTCGCAGGCAGCTCGAGATCGTAATCGTTGTAATAAAGCTCCGCGCTCGCATCTGCCTCATGCGCAAACTTGAAGGCCAGCTCGAGATAATCTTCGCCGATGATCTTCATCCAGGACGACTGGCGCATCGTGCCATCCTGATTTAGCGCTTCGTTGACGACGTCCCAGCCTTTTATTCTTCCCTTATACCTGCCAACAACAGTGAAGATGTGATCGCGCAAACGCTTCAACAGCGTCTCCCGATTAACTGAGTTGCCCTTTTCATCCTGAAACACCCAGGCCGGTGTCTGGTTATGCCAGACAAGCGTATGGCCCACGATGAACATGCCGTGCTTTTCGCCAAACTTCACAAAACGATCCGGCGCCTCAAAGTCGTACCTCGCCGGTTCAGGATGCACGAGGGCCCACTTCAAAACATTTTCCGGAGTAATCGAATTGAAGTGGGTCTTTACGATCTCGGTGCCGCGGACGTCGTTCTCAAAGATCTGACGCCGGTTGAGTGCAGCGCCGATCTTGAAGTCGTTCTTGAAGACCTCCTTCAACGCCTGTTGTTTCTGTGCGGCCGCTGTAAGCGACACAACCAGCACACACAGAAAAGCAAGACTATTTCGCAGCGATTTCATTTGCCTAAAAAAGCTTGACGCACTTTTTTTACAATATACAGTGCGTGCGTCTCAAAGGTTCCAAAGTCAGCATTTCTTCACGAAACTCTTTCTGAATCGACAGACAAATCCGTCTAATTAGTAACGTACTGCTCCTATGTTTGACGCCGATCTGTGTCATAGCTACAACTCAATCAACGGAGAGGTCAAGCATCACCTTGCGCAATACCCCTCTCGCTCTGTGTTCACTGGCTTCTTTGCAACAACACTTGGCGTAAACGTTTCTCGTGTACTGCGCAACAAACCATGATTCCTTCGGGGTATCAAACTGACTTCTATTTCTTGACCCGAGACCCTTGAGGTCAATACAACAGTCCCACGGTTCGTAGGATCCAAATCCTAGCGATCATTTCTCGATGCCGCGCTCCATCAGCTAATCGCTTCTTTCAAAGGGTTGTCTGTATCGTCAATTTCAAGTTCGTCGCGGACCGGGATGACACCATCGCTGGTTAATTTGTAGGCAACAGAGTCTACCAGTGCCTGCCAACTGGCTTCGACGATGTTTGCTGAAACACCAACCGTACCCCATTGGATCCGTCCGTCGCCGGAATAGATCAGTACCCGCACTAGACTCGCCGTGCCGGAAAGATTGCTCGAAATGACCCGCACTTTGTAGTCAACAAGGTTGATCTCCGTGAGCGAGGGGTAGAATTCCTTCAAAGCGTTTCTGAGCGCTTTATCGAGTGCATTGACCGGTCCGTTTCCGCTCGCTGCGGTATGCTCGATGCGATCACCAACCTTCACCTTTACGGTTGCTTCACTCATCGGCATCAGCGCTCCACGATGTTCGTCGATTACGCGAAACCCAAGGAGTTTGAAGAATGGCCGATAGCTGCCTCGAAGCCGAGAGATAAGTAATTCAAAGCTCGCTTCCGCGGTCTCGAACTCGTAACCCTCATTCTCCAATCGTTTTAATTCATTGAGGAGATCTTGCTCGTCACTCAATTCAATTCTGAGTTCTCGCGCTTTCGCGAGCAGGTTTGCGCGCCCAGCAAGATCTGAAACCAGTACCCGTCGATTGTTACCAACGACTTCAGGCGCGATGTGTTCATATGTAGCGGGATTCCGTTCAATTGCGGACACATGAACTCCGCCTTTGTGCGCAAAAGCGCTATCACCTACGAAAGCAGCTCTCGTGTCGAGCGACACGTTAGCGATTGCGCTAATGAAACGTGCAGTATCGCGCAACCGCCGCAAACGTCGTGGGCCAACGACGACATGACCGAGTTTCAATTCCAGGTTGGGAATAACCGCGCAGAGATTTGCATTGCCGCAGCGCTCGCCGTAGCCGTTGATCGTGCCCTGCACATGTGAAGCTCCGGCGGACACCGCGGCCAGGGTGTTCGCTACCGCAAGCTCCCCATCGTTATGACAGTGAATGCCTAACGGCAACGCAATCTGTTCACGTACTTCGCGTGTAATGCGCGCAACCATGTCGGGCAAACTTCCTCCGTTCGTATCGCACAGGACGATACACTTTGGTCCACCCGCGGCTGCGGCCCTTAACGTTGCAAGCGCATAAGCAGGGTCAGCCCGATAACCATCAAAGAAATGCTCGGCGTCATAGATCACAGCAGGCACACGGGAACTCAAGTAACTGACGGTGTCTTCTATAATCTCGAGATTCTCGGCAGGACTTAAACGAAGTGCGTGCGCAACGTGAAACAGCCACGATTTACCGAATATTGTTACGACCGGAGTCTCAGCCTTTA
>Ga0134121_10002191_pt1 | contig 17165 bp, 15 predicted proteins | sample KB301_FD_96463 | JGI IMG/M metagenome (GOLD analysis project Ga0134121, IMG submission 96463) | Terrestrial soil microbial communities without Nitrogen fertilizer from Kellogg Biological Station, Michigan, USA - KB3-0-1 | ecosystem: Environmental > Terrestrial > Soil > Unclassified ... | reverse complement strand
GTTGTGCAGCACTCATCAGCGGACCAGTGGCCGCCATACAAATCAATAGTACATGGATAATTGTTGTTTTCATTTTGTTGTTTGTTGTCCCTCTTATATGGCGTTTCGGGTTTCGCCTCTGCTGAATTGCCGCAGCAAACCGGCCCGTTTTTTTTTGTGGTTGCTGAACTCCACCTTTGTTGTTGCGGCCAAAACTAATTTGCACGGGTAGCGGATCCCTAATTGGTTTTTAAGCCGTGGCCGTAACGATCAGCAGGGTTTGCATTGAAAAAGAAATCGGGGGCAGCGATTCCATTATGAATTGAATATTTTTTCCAATTCGCTACACGTTTTTGCAGTTTTTGCAAATACAAATTTGTACACTTGCAGAAACTACCAATCTTCCCCTGCATGGAAGCAAACGAATTACAGCAGCTTTTTTTTCAGCAGCTTAAAAACCGGCTGGCAGCTCACATGTCACTGGTGGAAGAAGTTGCCGACCTGTTGTCCATCAGCACCGACAGCGCGTACCGGAGGATCCGCGGAGAAAAGCCGATTTCACTGGATGAGCTGCAAAAGCTTTGCATGCATTTCCAGGTCTCATTGGATCAGTTGATGAGCCTCCACTCGAATGCAATTATTTTTTATGGCCAGTGGGCAGATGCATCCGGTTTTGATTTCAGGAATTATTTAGAAGCATGGCTGCGGAGTCTCAAGGCAATCAACAGCGCGAAAAAGAAGATGTTTTATTATGAAGCGAAGGATATCCCGCTGCATCACTACTACCAGTTCAACGGACTGACAAGGTTTAAATTTTTTTTCTGGATGAGGACCATACTGGCTTATGAAAAATATGTCAAAGTCCCATTCGAGGATTTTGAACCCGAAACAGATTTATATAAGACAGGCATTGAAATATTAAAGCTATACAACCAGGTTCCGTCGGCAGAGTTATGGACTTATGAAACGGTAAACAGCACCTTGCGGCAAATAGAATACTTCGAGGCTGCGGGCATCCTGAAACGCAGGGAAACGGCACAGGCCCTGTATGACGAGGTAGATTTGCTCATTTCGCATATCAGCGAACAGGCGGCGTGCGGAGAAAAATTTTTATTCGGGGAGCAGCCTGCGGGACATACGGGCAATTTCCAGTTGTTCTTTAACGAAATCTCCACCGGCCATAATACCGGGTTGGCAGAAACCGATGATGAGCTCACCGTTTACCTGAACCACGGTGTTATGAATTACATAATTACCAAAGACCGCAACTTCTGCGAGCAGACTAAAAAATCCCTGGAAAACACTATGAAAAAATCAACGCTGATAAGCTCTGTCAGTGAAAAAGAAAGAAGCCGATTCTTCAATGTGCTTCATCAGAAAGTCCAGGAAGGGAAAAAATCCATGGTCACCAATTTCAGGTAGCATTCGGATTATTACTAAACCGCAAATTTTTTCTTCCACTCCTGGTAAAAGACCGGATTGGTAAGGATGAGCTCTCCTTTCAGGTCGAGGAAAACCTGGATAGAATTGGCCGTGGCGATAATCTCTTCAGGATTTTTTGCATTCATCACCTTGTAGGCAAAAATAATTTTAGCGGCGTCGTCATGCACGTATTTCGTTTCGATGATGATGCTTTCTCCATACCTGAGCGCCTTTTTATACTTGATGTCGATTTCCACCAGGGGCGCGGCAAAACCTTGCTTGTAAATATCCATATACCCTATTCCGTATTTGGCACCGAATGCTTCACGTCCGTCTTCCAGGTATTTCAAATAATTGCCATGCCAGACAATTCCCATGGGATCGGTTTCGGAAAAGCGGATGTTCACTTCAACGGTTTCTGTGAGATCCGTAATGTGTAGTTTTTCTTTCAAGTGTATGCAGGTTGGTTAGCAGCGTGTGAAAGTAACAAAAAGGTGAACGTGGCCTTAAATTGTCAGGTGTCGCCTGGCTTTAGAGGGATTCTTCAACTTAGCATAAGAAAAATATAACCCCTAAGGGGTTAGAAGCCCTAAGGGGTTAAATATTAAAGGATGGAATGCACAACCACAACCAAAAAAGTCAGGATTTTTTAATGAACCAACTACCGATTACATTCCGTCTGAAAATTGAAGCTCATCTATGTTTTTTAATTTTTAAACATCGGTTTAGAATTCAAAATTGGCGTCTACCTTGCATCAAATTCTAAAACAAATTCAAAATGAAAACGACCCTCAAACTCCTAATGATTGTGCTGGCTGTAGGCGCAGCGCAAGAATCAAACGCAGTATTTTTTGATTGGGCACATTACTATGATGGCGGCAGCATCGACAGGGGCCTGCACGTGCAGACGGATGTTTTTGCCAATGTATATTTTACCGGAGTAGCTGCACTTCCGGGCGGAAGTAAAATTATTTCAAGCGCGTACAATGACGGAGGAACTCTTCTCTGGCAACGCACTGCAAATACTTTTTTGCCGGGAACAGTTGTACAGACTGAACGCGATGCCTCGCTGAACACATTTGTGCTCTGTCAGATCTCGCTTACCTCATATACGCTGATCCGTTACAACGTAAATGCAATTGAAAAATGGAGGAAGACCTTTTCAGGTTCCGTTATGAAATTTAAAGTCGGTGGCCCGGCCGCAGTTTTTATTTCCGGGCTCACTTCCACAAGTGAAGTAATACGGAGGTTAAATAAAAATACGGGCGTTACAGTATGGACGCGCACTTATGCAGATGCGTCTTTGATCTTAAGCGCAAGCCGTAGCGATTTTACGATTGATGCGAACAGTAATGTATACTTCTGCGGAACTTCCGATATGGGCGGTCCGGACGACTATGATTACAGAATGATTAAACTGAACAAAAACGGCGTGTTGATTTATAATCTTCTGCATGACGGCGGATCGGGCGAGGATGAAGAAGCTTTCAAGATCGCCGCCAACAACTTGGGCGAATTGTATGTAGTTGGAGATTATGACTGTAATATTCCGGTGCGTGATTTCGTGAGCATGGTAAAATTCAACGCAGCCGGCGTGCATCAATGGCATACTCAATTTGCAACCAGCGGTACCAGTTCCCGGTACGACGCAATGGACGTAATGATTGGTCCGGATGGAAACCCTGTGGGTGTAGGAAGCATCCGTGATTTTTACAATGTAAATCCCGCCGGCGAAACCGCCCGGATAAAAGTCAGCAAGTTCAATTCGGCTACCGGCGCCGTGCTTTTTGATGTAACTCCTGATGATGCGTCGTATTCAAACCCGGACCTGATTGAAGAAGCATTGTGCATGACCATTGATGCAACCAACAACGTTTACATCGGTGGCACTTCTAATGTGTATGCAGGCGTCACCATTCAACCTTACCGCTGGCTGGCTTTAAAAGTGATTGGTTCGACAGGGAACCGCGAATGGGTGGAAGCCGGCGTGGGTGACTCCGATCCATTGAATAAAATGGAAGATGTAGCTGTCACATCGGTCAATGATTCTTATTGGGCAGGCGCAGAAAATTTCGCAGGCAACGTCAATATGTGGCTTACAAAATATTGCGAAGTGGGATGTTTCTCACCGCGAATTGGCACCTCATTGAATGCAGACAATTCTATTGTTGTTTATCCAAACCCCAGCGCATCTTCTTTCACGATGTCCAATGAAGGCAAAAATGTTGCTTTCACTTTATCTGTTTACGATATAGCAGGCAAACTTGTGGAAGAACACAACAGTTTGGAAACGACTGTACAGTTTGGAGAAAATCTTTCCGCAGGAACTTATATTGTAAGGTACCTCAGTGCAACTGAAAATAAGTCGATCAGGATTGTAAAGACGCAATAAATTATTTTGAATTTATTTAAGCCCATGTTCCAGGATAAACGCATCCTGAAATATGGGCTTCCCTTTTTCCGTCAGACGTGAAGTGCCACTCCTTCCTATTCGTAATTCGCAAATTCGTATTTATAATTCGTACTTCGCAGGGGCAATTCGTACTTCGCTGAGTTTTGGTATTATTGCACCCCGAAATTTTAAAAGCAACAACTCTTATGCAAAAGATAAAAGTAGCCAACCCCGTAGTAGAACTGGACGGCGACGAAATGACGCGCGTCATCTGGAAATACATAAAGGACAAACTGATCACGCCTTACCTTGAGGTGGACATCAAATATTTCGACCTGGGCATGGAGCACCGCGACAAAACGGATGATAAAGTGACTGTGGAAGCTGCTGAAGCGATCAAAAAATATAACGTGGGCATCAAGTGCGCAACCATCACTCCTGACGAAGCGCGCGTAACAGAATTTTCCCTGAAGCAGATGTGGAAGTCGCCCAACGGTACGATCCGGAACATCCTGGACGGCACCGTTTTCCGTGAGCCCATCGTGTGCAAGAACATTCCGCGATTGGTCCCTAACTGGACAGCCCCGATCTGCATCGGTCGCCATGCCTTCGGCGACCAGTACCGTGCAACGGATTTTGTAACCAAAGGAAAAGGCAAGCTGCAAATCACATTTACACCCGAAGACGGAAGCGCAGCTCAACAATTTGAAGTGTATAACTTCAAAGGGGATGGCGTGGCCCTGGCGATGTACAACACCGATGAGAGCATTGCCGGTTTCGCGCGAGCCTGTTTCAACCAGGCCATCAGCAAGCAATGGCCGCTTTATCTGAGCACGAAAAATACCATCCTGAAAAAATATGACGGGCGATTCAAGGATATTTTTGAAAAAATCTACCAGGAAGAATTCAAGGCAAAAATGGATGCCGGCAAAATCACTTATGAACACCGCCTCATCGACGACATGGTGGCAAGCGCACTGAAGTGGAATGGAAATTTTGTGTGGGCTTGCAAGAACTATGATGGAGACGTGCAAAGCGATACCGTTGCCCAGGGATTCGGCTCACTGGGGTTGATGACTTCCACGCTGGTAACTCCTGATGGAAAAACAATGGAAGCAGAAGCAGCACATGGAACGGTCACGCGCCATTACCGCGAACACCAGAAAGGAAAACCTACAAGCACGAACCCGATTGCAAGCATCTTTGCCTGGACCAGGGGACTGGAATTCAGGGGTAAACTCGACAACAACCAGGAACTTATGCACTTCTGCAAAACGCTTGAGAAGGTTTGCGTGGATACCGTTGAAAGCGGCAAGATGACAAAGGATTTGGCCGTTTGCATTTACGGAAATGAAACAAAACCGGAACACTATCTCAATACTGAAGATTTCCTGAGTGCGCTGGATACAAATTTGAAGAAAGCTCTGGGATAAGTGACCTGTGATCAGGTGACTGGGTAATTAAGCGATTTCAAATAAACAATTTGTTGTTTCGTTATTTGAATATACAAATGAAAATACCTGCAGTCTTATTTTCGATATTATTAGCGACACAGCTCTTAAGTGCGCAAACTATTCCTTCATTCAGCGGCGAAACACTGGAGAATAAAACGGTAGCCATTCCCGTAGATACAAAAGGTAAATACACTTTCATTTGCTTTGCCTCAAGCATGAAAGCGCAGAAAGAACTGGAAAGCTGGCTCGATCCCGTTTACAATAAGTTTGTAGCGAAGACAGGACTGATGGACGAGTTTTATGACGTAAATGTTTTTTTTATTCCGGTTTTCAAAGGATCCAATGCCTCCATGCAGGAAACCGTAAAAAAGAAATTCAATGAAACTGCGCAGGCAGACATTAAGTCACACGTTCTATTTTGCAATAACGATTTGACCGAAGTAACCGCCACGCTTCATATGGGGGACGATAACACTCCTTATTTTTTTCTGCTGGACAAAGACGGGAATATCATCTTCCGCGCCACCGGATCATTCTCTGAGCAAAAGTTTGATGCGATTGATGATCTGATTGAGTAATAAGCAGCCGTCATTAGTCATTGGGTCATTTGTCATTGCTCACTGCTCACCAAATAACTACTACTCCATTGCCAACTGCCTACTGGCTGCTGGCTGCTCGCTATTGGTAAATTAGTGATAATTAGTATTAAGTATCTCAAAAAGTGACATCTTTGTTTTCTGATTGTCTACTATGGTTGAGGTTCTCCGCTCCTATCTCGCAGAAAAAAAAGTTGAACTCACTGAAGAGCAATTCAAACTTTGGACTTCCAGGTTCACACCTAAAAAAGTAAGGAAGCATGAATTTCTCCTGAATGAAGGAGATGTATCAAAGCATGCATACTTTACAGTGCACGGATGCCTGCGCATGTACACCGTCGACAACAAAGGCAAGGAACACATCATGCAATTTGCTCCTGAAAACTGGTGGCTGGGTGACATGGAAAGCAGCACCACGCATGCACCGTCCGTTTATTTTATTGATGCGCTGGAGGACAGCGATGTGCTTGTCATGGACACTGATTCCTGGGAAAAATCTTTGAAGGAAATTCCTGCGCTTGCCATGCTCTTTCAACGCCTGATGCAGAACCGGCAGACAGCCACGCAGAAACGGATCATCTTTTCCATGAGCGCCTCCGCAGAAGAACGGTACCTGGACTTTATGAAAACCTATCCGAACCTGGCCCAGCGCATACCGCAGCACATGATTGCATCATACCTGGGCATAACGCCTGAATCACTGAGCAGGATACGCAAGCAGGTGGTGACGAAGCGATAGCTTATAAGGGTTGCTATTTGTTTTCTCACTTTTAAAATAAAATGAAGGTATTCGCGTTGCAGGTATAGCACTGAGCCTTTCGTTATCTTGAGAATGTAACCAATTAATAAAACCATCAACCATGAAAAATACTACTCCGGGTTTATTTGCAGTCATTTTAAACAGTCTTTTTTGTTTTCATGTTAGTGCACAAACACATGTGAGCGGCGGTATCTGGGCAAACACCACCTGGACCCTGGCAAACTCGCCTTACATTGTGGACAGCTCTGTGGTGGTGCTTCCGGGTTTCATACTTACCATTGAGCCAGGTGTAGTTGTAAAATTTGAAGATGGCATGGGGCTGGAAATCCGGCAGGCCCAATTGATCGCCATAGGAACAGCAACCGGCTACATCACATTTACAAGCAACAACGTTTCACCAGCTCCGGGTATATACAGCGGGATTTTATTGAATGGAGGAACAATGTATTCGCAGGTGGAATACTGTAATTTCTTTTACGCTTACAGAGCCATTTCCTGCGGCGCATTGGTTAATGTAGTTAAGCATTGCAGGGCCATGTACAATTATGATGGAATCTTTGGTACAGGCAATGTAGACTCCTGTCTAATAAAATACAATACGCACACGGGAGTTTTAGGCTTTGACAGCGTAAGCAACAGCACCTTCGTAAGCAATTACGACGGGATGTTTCAATGCTTCCATATCGACAACTGCATCGTTGATTCAAGCAGTGACATTGGCATCACGATGAACAACGGACCTGTCACAAACTCTTTCATCAGGTATGGGAACATAGGAATTTCCAAGGGAAATCCCGTTACAATTTATAATTGTGTAATAACAAATAATCAAAGAGGCATTGAGCTCAACGTGAACCTTACAATGACATATTGTACAATTGATTCTAATGTTATCGGCATTTACAATCACCCGGGTATAGCATCCAATCAGCATAATTATATCGCCAATTGCCACGTAGAGTACAATGCAACGGGAATTGATATCTGGATCAACAATGGGTTTGCCGGCAATGGCAATGTATTTACTGAAAACAATATTGATCATAATGATATCGGTATATCAATGTATCAGGTGGTTGCAGAGGATACATTTTATTGCAATACTATTTGCAATAATACAAGCTACGGTTTTAAAATTGTTGGTTTAGCCAATACGGGTTGTGTTGTACACAATTACTGGTGCACGGCCGATTCAGCTTCCACTGAGGCAGTCATTTATGATGTATATGATAACCTCAGTTGTGGGTTTGTTTATTTCATGCCCATTGATTCACTATGCTCGCCCATCACCGCAATTTCAGAGAATGAAACAACCCGGCAAGATCTTTCATTCATCATTTCCCCGAATCCTGCAGTCAGCCAATTTGAAATACGAAGCAATGCATCAATAATAAAATCCATTGAGATTTATAATATGCTTGGGGAAAAAATATATTCAGCGGTCGTGAATGGTTCCCCTGCGGAAATAGATTGTAAACATTTTCCGCGGGGAATTTATTTCGTGCATGTAAGCGATGAACCAAAAATGGTAAGAAAACTTGTCGTTGAGTAAACCACCCAACCCGTTTCCATTGATTAATTGCTCTCCAAAACTTTCAGCAGCTCATCCAGCTTCGGCGTGAGAATTATTTCCGTCCTGCGGTTTTTCTTTTTTGCATCGGCTGACGAACCCGGGTCCAGCGGGAAAAAAGGTCCGCGGCCGGCGGCAGAAATGCGGATCGGATCGATGCCGGAATTTTTGGTAATGATCTTTACAACAGAAGTAGCGCGCAGCACGCTCAGATCCCAGTTGTCCTTCGCCCCGCTGGGAAGCGTTCCCTGGATCGGCACGTTGTCCGTATGGCCTTCCACCATGATGTTGATGTCCTTTTTATTTTCCAGGACAGCAGAGAGTTTTTTCAGCGCCTCTTCTCCCCGCTTGTCTACCACCGTGCTCCCGCTTGCAAACAACAATTGCTCTTCCATGCTTACATAAACTTTCCCGTTTTTCTGCTCCACGCTCAGCCCGTTGTTGACAAAGCCGACCAGTGCATTGTTCACGGCATCCTTCAGCGCCTTCACAGCGGAGTCCTTCTGGTTCAGCACACCCTGCAATTCAGCAACTTTATCTTCCCTGTCCTTCAGGTTTCCTTTCAGTTCCGTGAGTTTCGCTTCACGGTCGGCGAGATCTGCCTGGCGTTTCTTCAATTCATCTTCTTTCTTCTGCAGATCAGCGCGCGCATCATTCAGTTGCCCGATCAGTTTTTTGGTTTCATCATTGCTGCCAGCCAGCAGCTTTTCGTTATTTGCCAACAGCTTGTCGTACGATTTGGTGAGCTCGTTGTAAAGACTTGTCAGCCGCCTGTAACTTTCTCCGCGTTCCAGTGAATCTTTCACCAGGTCATTCATATCGCGCGAAAGTTTTTCCATGTTCGCTCCCATTTCGGTGAGCCTTGTATTCAAGTCCTGATTTTCCCCCTGCAGCCGCTTATTATCGTCCTGGCACTTTTGTTCCTTCGCCTTCAGTTCATCAAACTGGCGTGATGGAACGCATGAACTTGCCCCCATCAGGACTGCAAGAAAAATGGGGATTACGATTGATTTCTTAAACATGATATTTTAATTTGCAATGATTTCTGTCTATTGTATCGTAAAAGTAGAATCCTTGCCGATGGTTGGCATGCAAGGAGCCATGATGTTTTCAACAAACAGGGTAAGAAACATTTTTAGCTTGTCTACGTTTTTTATAATGTATGCTGCGTACAATTGCATGCAAAAGGGTTCCAAATGATGAATTCACTGAATAAGAACTGGATCACTGAAAAGTACATTGACTTCGAATACAAGAAGTATGTACTGCTTGCTTACCTTCAGCACGTCAGTGAAAATTTTACCGAGAACAAACTCTACCCTTTCCTGGCCGACCTCGTGGAGCATTACAGGAACCTGAAGTTTTTAAAGGACAGCAAGAAAAACCTTTTCGAGAAATTTCCGGGACGCATTTCCAGGACTGACTTTGAACAGTTTCAGCTCATCTATGAAAAGATCGTCGAAGACGATAACATCATGCGGGAAATCGAGAGCATCATTGACTTCAGCATGCCGCACATGGAAAACTACCTGCGTGACGGAAAAAAGATCTATGATTTTGTAGAGGAGCATGTAAAAATATTCCCGGTAGGCGTTGTGCCACTGATCAATGAATGCGGTTACCTTTTCCTGAAAATGCATTCCGATGCGGAGACAAAAGTGTATGAATACCAGGTTTCAATTTTTGAAAATCCAGACGAACGCTTCCGGGGCATCCACATCCACTACATGAAGAGCTACGAGAAAAACCTGCTCAATACTTTCGAGGCCATCAAGTCTGACCTGATCCGCTACAATAAAAATCTTCCAAATCCCGCGACCTACGTGATTGAAGCGCTGCTCGACATCCCCTTTGAAGAGACTTTTCTGCCCATCGCAAAACGGGTGTTGGTGAAACGGCTTGCAGGCACTGCCTGAACACACAGGTCAGCGGTAGAACCAGGGCAATTCTTCATCATTCCCTCCCTTTACCAATGCAGGTTTTGGTCTATATTAGCGACCCAAAAACCAAATTAATGCTAAGAACAATTACCAGCATCCTCTGTGCTGCTCTTTTACTTTGCGCTGTAACTGCAGGAGCTCAATCCGCTTTTTCCCTGCTCCGCACTTCGGCAAATTCAAAAACAAATCATGCTTCGCCATCTCAGAATTTTAGCCGGATAAAAATATGGATGGATGGTAAGCCATCTGCTGACCTTGCCAGGCTTGGAGTAGATCTTTCCGAAGGTGACTACAGGCCAGGCGTCTGGTATATTTCGGATTTCAGCGCGAAAGAAATTTCTAAAATCCGCAATGCAGGCTTTCGCACCGAAACGGTTATCGAAGATGTAAAAGCATTTTATAAAAACCGCATCGCCAATTCTGAAAGGCATTCGCAGCCTGTCACTTCTCAAACAGCAGCATGCGGCAGCGGTGCACCTCACTACGCAACGCCGTCACATTTTTACCATGGCAGCATGGGAGGATTTTTCACTTATGCGCAATTGCTCGGCATCCTGGATTCAATGGCATTGCTCTATCCCAACCTGGTTACTGTAAAGCAGCCGATTGATGCAACACAGACCATAGAAGGGCGCGATATTTTTTACTTAAAAATTTCTGACAACCCGAATACAAGTGAGCCCGAGCCCCAGGTATTGTATACAGCACTTCACCATGCGCGTGAGCCGGAAAGTATTTCACAGCTCATCTTCTACATGTGGTACCTCCTCGAAAATTACGCGACCGACCCGGAGGTTCAGGCATTGGTGGATAACACGGAAATGTATTTTATTCCCTGCATCAATCCTGACGGATATCTTTACAATGAGTCCACCGATCCTACAGGCGGCGGCTTCTGGAGAAAAAACAGGAGGGATAACCTCGACGGTGAATACGGTGTTGACCTGAACCGCAACTACGACTTCAACTGGGGATTCGATGATACTGGCTCTTCCCCGTTCACCATGGATGATACTTACCGCGGCTCGGCGCCTGCAAGCGAACCGGAAACACAGGCCATTCAGAATTTTACAAATGCTCACCAGTTCCGTTTTGCACTGAACTATCACACTTATGGAAACCACCTGGTAGTTCCATGGGGTTACATCCCTATTTTCCTGACTCCTGATTCTATGGAATTCGAATTTTATGGTCATGCCATCGCCAAATACAACCAGTACCACGTGGGCACACCATATCAAACTGTCGGCTACATCACCAACGGCAGTTCGGATGACTGGATGTATGGTGAACAATCTCAAAGACCGAAGATTTATTCAATGACTCCTGAAGTGGGTGAACAGAATGATGGATTCTGGCCCGACCCAAACCGCATCGATCTTCTGAGCGAAACAAATGTTTATGCAAACCTGACCCTGGCAAGGCTTGCAGGCCGCTATGGAACGCTCACACACGATGTGCCGCGCTATACCGGTGACATCAACAATGAATTTCATTTTATGTTCCGCCAGCTTGGCCTGGATACAACGGGAACCTTTACGATTTCACTCATAGGACTTTCTGCAAATATTATTGCTACGGGTTCTCCCGCAGTATTTTCAAACTTGAGCATTTTGCAGACTGTCAGTGATTCGGTTTCATTTACACTGGATCCGGGTGTGGCGCCGGGAGACGAAATCAAATACATCGTTTCACTCGACAACGGCTGGTACACGATCAATGACACCATTACTCAGTTGTTTGGAAATACGATCATCGCCTTTAAAGACGATGGCTCGGATATTTCCAGCTGGAACACTTCCGGAACGTGGGATGCAACGACCGAAGATTATGTCTCTGCGCCATCATCTATTACGGATTCCCCGTTCAACACGTACCAGAGCAATGACAATAATGAGTTGATTCTTGCCAGTCCCGTCAGCCTTGCGGGAGCCATCGATGCTCAGCTTACATTCTCTGCGAAATGGAATATTGAGGCCGGCTTTGACTACATGCAGATCTCTGCCTCTTCAGATGGAGGCTCAACATGGAGTCCGCTTTGCGGCAACTACACAGTTACAGGAAGTCCTTCACAAATTCCCGGAGAGCCTTTGTATGACTCTTACCAGAATGAGTGGGTAAATGAACAAATGAGTTTGAATGATTTCATCGGTCAGAATATCCTTCTCCGCTTTCACCTGGTGAGTGATAACTTTACAGAGTTTGACGGATTTTATTTTGACGACCTGCAGGTGAATTACATCAATGCCACAGGTGTTGGGATCAATCATGCTGACGCTTCAACCATATTCTTATCCCATGCTTTCCCGAATCCTGCTGCCGGCGCTGCAGTCGTGAGTTACGCCAACGTTGCTGACAATTCCAGCCTGGTGGTATATGATTCTTTCGGACGGATGGTCTGGAAAAAATCTTTAAGCGGGACTTCAGGAAAAATAACCATCCCGGCCATTGAATTCTCAGCGGGGATGTATTCCTACTTCATCCAGCTCAGTGACGGGTCGGTGTCAAAGGCCATGAAGCTGGTAAAAAATTAAATGCAAGGATCCATCATGAAAAGAGCAGCCAATGTGGTTGCTCTTTTTTATTTCATGCTTGTCGTTCACAAATGCAAAGGATAACTTTGAGACGGTTTGAAATGAAACACATTAAACGAAAAACCTTCTTTCTTCATTTCCTTGCAGCGGCCATTTGCCTCTCCGCTTACAATTCACCGCAGCCATCAGACCGCAAAAACCAGGTTGTTGCTGCATTGCACAACTACCTGGAGAAATATTCAGCGGAAATGCTTTCTGCGCTTGACACATTCGGGAAAATCGTGCCTGCTGAAATTAAGAATGACTCCGCTGAAATGGCCTCACTCAAGAGATCATTTCTTGAATTGAGAAAATCTTATAAGAAGATCGAGCCGTTCTCCTGCTATTACTTCCTTGCCAGCGAACGGAACTTCAACGGCCCCGTGGTATCTGAAATTGAAGATGAGAGTGAAGAATTTCCGAAGGTCGAACTGCCGCATGGTTTACAGGTCATAGAATCTTATTTGTGGAATGATGATCCTGGTGCGCACAGAGGCCAATTGGTTGAAGAAATTAACCTCTTGCATGAAAACCTTTCTTCCCTTAGCATTGCATTTAAAACGCTGCCGACCGATGAAATAAAATTCATTGAAGCCATCCAGCTCGAGGTGATCAGGATTTTCACGCTTGGCATTCCACAGTTTGATACGCCCGCATCCAAAGATTATATCCGTGAATCAATGGCGGCTCTTTCCGGAATCGGAGAAGTAATAAGAATTGCCTATGGGGCTGAATCCGCCAACCCCTATGTTTCAGATGTACTTATGCAATTGAAACACTGTTCCTCCTTTTTCAGTAATATCTCTCAAATCAGGATCCAGGATTTTCTTTCCTGTTACAGGAACTACTATATACCGTTGAGCAAATCGCTCACTTCGCTCCGGGATCATTTCGTCGAAAATAATTATTACACATCTTCAGCATTGGCTTTCAATGTTCCATCCATATTTCAGACAGATGCCTTCAACCGCTTTTTTTACAATCCGCGCGGCACCAATCCTGAATTTTCTGAAGAGGCGGCGGCTTTGGGTAAAGCGCTGTTCTTTGATCCTGTACTTTCTGAAAATAACATGCGTGCATGCGCTTCCTGCCATCAGCCCGAGCGGGCCTTTACGGACGGAATGAAAACAAGCAATGGTTTTCTGAAAGGCGAAATGCTTTCGCGGAACGCTCCGACACTGATCAATGCGGCATTGCAACGTAATTATTTTTTTGACATGCGTGCCGACCATCTGGAAGGGCAGATCGGGCATGTTCTCACGAACAAAAACGAAATGCAAAGCAGCTTTGAATCGGCTGTGAAAAAATTAAATACATCGCCGGCCTACGTCAACTGGTTCAGGAAAGCCTTTGCCGGAAAAGAAGACACGCTGATCTCTAAAACTTCCATAGAAAATGCAATTTCCGAATATGAACGGACGCTGGTGTCGTTGAATTCAAAATTTGATAAAAACGTACGCGGAGAAGAAGATTCATTCAGTGAAACGGAGAAAGCCGGCTTCAATATTTTTATGGACAAAGGACGTTGTGCGACATGTCATTATCTTCCGCTTTTTAACAATGTAGTCCCACCGCAATATACCAGGAGCGAATTTGAAATCATCGGCACTACGGCTTCTTTCGACACCGTCCATCCAGTTCTTGACGCAGATAAAGGCAGGGGTGGCCTGTACGGAACGAAAATTTTTATGCATGCATTTAAAACTCCCACGCTGCGCAATATTGCTCTTACTGCACCTTATATGCACAATGGAGCGTTTGAAAGCCTGGAACAGGTCATTGAATTTTACAACAACGGTGGCGGAGCAGGAATGGGATTGAACGTACCTAACCAGACACTTTCTTCTGATTCATTACATCTCACCACGAAAGAAAAAAAAGAGTTGCTGGCTTTTTTAAATACGCTCACGGATACCAACGGCCTTACATCAAAACCCCAGCGGCTCCCGGCATTTTTACAACCATCGCTTAACAACAGGCGCATCGGGGGTGAATACTGAGCGCAGCGGTTGCACAAAACCCTGAAAAGTTTTTGGATCTTTCACATGTAATTCCATTTTCAAAAATTACTTTTGGCATTGATGACGACGCACTATCAGAATCCGACCATTGCAATCATCGGCGGTGGTTTTTGCGGTAACATGCTCGCTGTGCATTTGCTCAGCAACGCAAAGGCACCCGTGCACATCGTACTCATCAATTCAGGGTACCCGCTCAGCAAAGGCGTTGCGTATTCTTCCTATTCACACAAGCACGTCCTCAATGTGGCGGCAAAGAGTATGAGTGCTTTTCCCGACAAGCCTGCGCACTTCATTGACTGGATAAAAAAACATGAGAATTACAGAGTCATTGACCAGACTGCGCTACCGGATTTGTTCCTGCCCAGGAATATTTATGGCTACTACCTGAAAGATATCTTCGACACAGCAATCCGCAAAAAACCTGAGCATACTTCCATCAGTTTTGTACATGATGAAGCTATTGACATCGAAGAAAAGGACGGCAAGGCGCATGTCTATTTCTCCGTTTCTCCCGGTGTGGTGGCTGATAAGGTTGTGCTGGCCATCGGAAACCATGTGCCCGACAATCCTACCCTGAAAGACCCCTCCTTCTATTCCAGTAAAAATTATTTTGGAAATCCGTGGCTGCATGAAGCAGTCAACAACATCGACCCTGACAGGGAAGTTTTCATACTTGGAAATGGTCTTACCATGGCTGACATCGTGCTGGGACTGAAGGAAAAAAATCACCGTGGAAAAATATATTCCCTCTCCCCGAATGGATTCCAGATTCTTCCGCACCGGGACTTTGAACCTTACAAAGGGCTGATCGAAGAACTGAAGCCGCCTTATGACCTGGTCAAGGTGGTTTCTCTTTTCCGTTCCCATGTCAAAAAGCTCCGCGACATGGGTTTGGCCGGCGAGGCAGCAGTAGACTCACTGCGTCCTCTTACGCAAAAAGTATGGCTCTCTTGGAATTTGCAGGAGAAGCAGCGCTTTATGTTTCACATCCGTCACATGTGGGGAGTTGCAAGACACCGGCTGCCAATGGAAGTCCATAAGGTCATCCAGCAGCTGATCCTGGACGACAAACTTGAAATCATTGCGGGTCGCTTGCAAAGTATGAATGAAACCGAGAGCGGCATTCGCATCACGTTTAAGCGCAGGAGGGATCAGATGATTCATGAAGTCTCCGTAGCGCGGGTGATCAATTGTACCGGTCCGCTGTCTGACATCCATAAGCTTGAGCGCCCTCTGATAAAGAATCTCGTTTCACGGCGACTCATCCATGCAGATGAAATGAAACTTGGAATTGACGCAACATTGGATGGCTCCGTATTGAACATGGACGGATCTCCTTCTTCGCATCTTTTCACAATCGGCTCACCGCTCAGGGGATTGTTATGGGAAAGTACTGCCGTGCCTGAGTTGCGTGAGCAGGCTAAATACCTTGCGGGAAAACTTTTGAAAGACCTGGGAGTATAATATTCCAACAAACAACACAATGATCCTCATCTGTGACAGTGGCAGTACAAAAGCAGACTGGGTTTTGCTGGACGGCAAAAATATATTTTCGGAATTCCAGACGGACGGATTGAATCCTGTTCATTTACCGGGAGAAATTATTTCGGAAATAATTTCTGCTGAAAAAAATATCAGCATGCATGCGCAACGCATCGACGACGTTCACTTTTTCGGTTCGGGAAGCGGAAATGCTGAGGGTAGAACGAGGATGGAAGAAGTATTGAAAAAAATATTTCCGTCCGCAAAGATCAGCGTCGAAAATGACCTTGCCGGGGCTGCGGTAGCAACGTGCGGAAGTATGCCGGGCGTTGTAGCCATCCTTGGTACAGGAAGCAATTGCTGTTTCTACGACGGCGCCGGCATCCGCATAAAAAACTACGGACTGGGATACATCCTTGGTGATGAAGGAAGCGGAGCGTGGTTCGGAAAAAATTTCCTGCGCGCATTCCTCTACGGGCAACTTCCGGAAAAAATACACGCTGTGTTTCAGTCTGAATTCAAAACAGACCGGGAAAAAGCCATTGAAGCCGTGTACCGCAAGCCTAACGCAAACCTTTACCTTTCTTCTTTCATGCCTTTTATCACCATGCACAGGACGGAACCTTACGTCATGAAACTGCTGGAGGAAGGTCTCAGTGAATTTTTCGATACTGCAATTTCAGGATTTGACGAATCAGAAAATCATCCCGTTCATTTTGTAGGATCCGTTGCGTCATTATTGGAAGCAGAAATCCGTGAATTGGGAAAAGAAAAAAATCTACGCATCGGAAAAATCCTAAAGCGTCCTATAGATGGACTGAAAGAACATTTTCTCTCGAAATAATTTTTAAGCCATAAAAAAAACCGACCTCAATCTTCAGGGACGGTTTAATTTTTTGCGAAATCAATCAACAATTCCGATTGTTATTGGCTGTTCATTGCCGACTGCCTATTACCTATTGCCAACTGGCTTTTT
>Ga0134121_10002190_pt1 | contig 17167 bp, 11 predicted proteins | sample KB301_FD_96463 | JGI IMG/M metagenome (GOLD analysis project Ga0134121, IMG submission 96463) | Terrestrial soil microbial communities without Nitrogen fertilizer from Kellogg Biological Station, Michigan, USA - KB3-0-1 | ecosystem: Environmental > Terrestrial > Soil > Unclassified ... | reverse complement strand
GAACGTTTTCAGCCTGCGGTCGATAATTCTCGTGTTTTTGCACGGCTTTGATGAAAGGATCGAACTCACTCGCTTCCCAAATCTCTTTGATTCCGGAAAGCTGCGCGACCTCTTCCGGGCTGTACATGTGACCGGTCCAGGTTTCCGCCGCCGGACTTCGCCGCGGTACAAACAGAATCTCGGAAGGATTCTGCGCGGGCATCAGGACGAGCGTGATGCGCTTCTGATTCAGATTTGTGAGATAGAAAAGATTGTTCTCTTGTCGGAACGGAAAATCGACGTCGTTCGTGTAGACGCGCGGCTCTGCACTGAACAAAACCAGCATCGATTTTGGCCCGATCGTGTCCGCGACCTGTTTGCGTCGCGCCGCCAGTTCCTCAAGCCGCTTCGCATCGTCGAACACGGGCGCCGGCGGCGTGATTCGAATTGCGGCAGCGGGCGGCGTATCGCCTGCGGCGCGGGCTAAGGGCATCGAAGAAACTGCCACAGAGATGATGCCGGCGAGTACCGGCATCAGGTGATACATGCGTATTCGCTTCATTAACAACTCCTGATTAATTAAAACTGCTGGCGGATTCTCGGCAGAACGCTACGGTTTGTTCTGGTTAGGATTCGGAAACGGGCTTTTAGGTTTTTTCGGTGGCGTAAACACGCGTGTCTCGCCGTTCGGTTTGATCAGCACCCACGATCCATCAGGATTTCTGAGCACTTGCGAGCCGTCCCTCATTCTCCGAATGTTCGGCGGATGCCCACCCGGGCTCGGACGCGGCTGTCCCCGAAACGGATCGAAGTCTCCCTGTCGCGGGAACCCATTCGGATCACGCGCCCTGTTTGGATCGCGGTTTGGATCACGATTTGGATCGTGTGCCGGCTCTTCCGGTCGCGGCACAACCGGCGGCACGGGCTCGGCTTTTTGCTCGGGCTTGGTCGTCGTGCTCAGCGTTGACGACTGACTCTTCGATTTTTCTGCGGTTGATGACTTGGCGCTCCTGGTCTTTTCATCCGGATTTGGATTCGGGTTCGGATTATTCGCTTGCAGCGATGGTGAGCCGGTGTTGGTCGGCGGCGCAGCCTGCTCTGGTGAGTTATTTGGGGCCGGTTGCGCTGCGTTGTTTTGCGCCTGGCGATGGCGATAAGCGTAAAAGCCCAAGGCGCCGCCGCCCACAAGGACCAACAAGATTGCCGCCGCGATCCAAGGCATCACACTGCGCTTCGCTGGTCGTCCGACGGTGGCTGCGTTGCCTCCGGAAACCGTTCGCACGTTGGTCGCTTCACCGGCAACCAGGGTCTTCGCTTCGCTCGAGAATGATGGCGAAGAACCGCGCTGTGTCTGATCGCCGATTAGTCGCGTCGCGGGTTCGTTTGCAACTGTGCCGGCGCTGCGGTAATTCGATCCCGAAGGCGCCATCAGAGTTGGCGCATTCGCCACGGTCGCATCAACATCGCCCGAGCGCAGCGCTTCGCGCATCGCGGTCGCATTCACAAAACGATCGTCACGCCTTTGCGCCAGAGACTTCGCGAGCACGTGCGCTGTTCCGGCGGAAACATCCGGTCGAACTTGATTGGCCAGCGGTAGAGGATCGGCCTGACCGTTTACCATCGCCGCCGCGCGGCTTAACGCATCGGGCGGTTTGAGATTCGTCAGCAAATGAAAAAGCGTAGCGCCCAGCGCGTAGATGTCGCTGCGCGGATCAGTGCCTTTGCCTTGAATCTGTTCAAGCGGCGCGTAATTCGGCGTATAACCGTAGATGCTGGCCGACGTAGTCACCGCAGTCATCTGGCCGACTGATCCCTTTGCCAATCCAAAATCGAGCAGCACAATTTGGCCGCGCGCAGTAAGCTTCAGATTTTGCGGCTTGATGTCGCGATGAATTATTTGCGGATCCTGCGTGTGCAGATAATCAAGCGCGTCGCAAAGTTGGTCCGCCCAACGCAGGACCTCTCCTTCGGGAAACGGTCCATTGCTCTGCGCTAACATCGCCGCGAGATCTTCACCGGCGATGTACTGCATCACCAGAAACTGACCATCGCCCTCGTTAAAATGATCGCTGACGCGCGGCAGCGCTGGATGATGCATTCGCGCCAGCAGACGCGCTTCGCGCTCGAATTGCTTGCGCAGCTTCTCGTCGGCAAAGAATGTTTCCTTTAGCGCGACGACCGTATCCAGCCGCTCATCGATCGCCTCGTAAACGGCGCCCATGCCTCCCTGGCCGAGCTGCCGCACGATGCGATAACGTCCCTGTAAAGTTGTTCCTTCTGAAAGCATTACGGCTTAAAACAAAGTGCGAGTCTATCATTCCGGGCAACGCATGGCCAACGCATTCGGTTTCATTTTTTCTCTCCAACATCGCCCACATTCGTTAGACGATCCAATTGTTTAGATGGTCTTTGACGTTGGATCGTTTGCGCGTATGCTAATCACACATGAGCCAACCCAATTCGACGGATCAAGACGGCGACGTCATTGACATCGGTCGCACTAAACCGCGCCGCCGCAAAGTTTGGAGATGGGTGTTGCTGGCTGCGATCGTAATTCTCTTCATCGCGGGATCGCGCGCGCTTTCGATTTATCTTTCGGCCCTTTGGTTTGGGTCACTCGGGTACTCGTCGGTCTTTTGGTTTATCTTCAGGGTCAAGCTGGAGCTGTTTCTAATTTTCCTAATCGCGACGACGGCAATTCTCCGCGGCGCGCTATGGTTGATTGAACGAGCCTTCGCCGATTTTTCATTCGGCAGCCGAACCGTTTTCATAAATCAGCAGCCCGTGAATTTTTCGCCGGCGCGCGTTCTCCGGCCCCTGGCCTGGATAGTCTCGGCCATCGCCGGCGTGGTCGCGGGCTTGGGAATGCGCGAATCGTGGCGTATCTTCGCGCTTTATTTTCACCAGGCTCCCACCACCGCGGCCGATCCAATCTTCAATAAGCCTGTCGGCTTCTATCTCTTCACGCTGCCGTTGTACGACACAATCAGCGAGTGGATTTTGTACCTGGCATTCATCGCGCTGGTCGCCGCGGTGATTTACGCGGCACTGGCCATGACCCAGCAAGGACTGTCGAGCGCCGGCGATTCCGGAAAAGCCCGGCGCACCAGCTTAAGCGCGGTTTCAATTCCCCTGGCAATATGGCTGGTGATTTTGGCCTGGCGGTTCATGCTCGACCGCTATCCGTTTCTTTGGGAGGATCATCAGACGTTCTCAGGCGTGACTTTCGTCGAAGCGAATCACCTGATTCCTGCTCTAACCTGGGTCGCCATCGCACTCGTCATTGCCGCTGTGATTTGCCTGATCAATGCTTTCGCCATGAGAAAGCTGCGCGTGCTGATTGGAGCACTCGCGATTCCCCTGCTCGTCTATATCGTCGGTACCGTCATTATTCCGGCGTACGTGACTAACTTCATTGTTAAGCCGAATGAATTGGGACGCGAGACGCCTTACATCAATCACAATGTTACGTGGACGCGGCGCGCCTTCGGCATCGATCGAATTGAGCAGCGCAACTTTGATGTGCAGACGTCAGTCGAATCGTTCGACCTCCAGGCTAATCGCACGACCCTCGACAATATTCGCCTTTGGGATTGGCGGGCGTTGCAAGACACGCTCACCCAAATTCAAGCGATCCGCACCTATTACGATTTCACTGACGTTGACGTCGACCGGTACACGCTCGGCGGGCAAAAACGCCAGATGATGCTGGGTACGCGCGAAATCAACGTTGAGAAGCTGCCAGCCTCATCGCGTAATTGGGTCAACGACAAATTGATCTATACGCATGGCTACGGCTTGACGATGAATACGGCGAACGGCTTCGATTCCGAAGGCATGCCCAGGTTCGTCCTGTCGAATATGCCGGTTGAATCAACTTCGCCTGATCTCAAAGTCACGCGACCGGAAATCTACTTTGGCCAGGAGACGAACAACGACGTTTACGTAAAGACGAAGCGCATGGAGTTCAACTACCCGCAAGGTGAGACGAACAACCTGAACTCGTACACCGGCACGGGAGGGATTCCAATTGGCGGAGCGATGAGACGCTGGCTCCTGGCGTGGGCGCTGGGTGACTTATCAAAGCTGCCTTTTTCAGACGACGTAACACCGGACAGCCGCGTCCTCATTCATCGGAACATTCGCGAGATCGTCGATGGCGTCGCGCCATTTCTGATCTACGACAACGATCCTTACATGGTGATCAATTCCGAAGGTCGCATGTTCTGGATCATTGATGCCTTCACAGAGACAGCGAACTACCCCTACTCGCGTCACTACGAAGCGGGCGGCAAGGACATCAACTACATTCGTAACAGCGTGAAGGTGACGGTTGATGCGTATAACGGCACGACCACGTTTTATGTTTTCGACTCGCAGGACCCATTGATCCAAAGTTATCGCGCGCTGTTCCCCTCTCTGTTTCGCGACGCCAAAGAGATGCCCGACGACCTGCGTGCGCACGTTCGCTATCCCGAGACATTGATCAAAACGCAGGCCGAAGTGTTCGGTCTCTATCACACGCAGGACGCGAATTCATTCTTTCAACGCGAAGATCTTTGGAATGTCGCGCGGCAGGTCAGCCTCGGGGCTGAAGGTAAGCAACAAGAACAGTCGATCGAACCATATTTTGTGCTGATGCAGATGCCGGGTGAAACCAAGGGTGTTGAGTTCGTTGAGATTCTTCCGTTTACACCGTCGAATCGAAACAACATGATCGGATGGATCGCCGGCCGGTGTGACGGTGACGCTTACGGCTCACTCCTCGCCTACAATTTTCCGAAGTCACGTTTAGTTGACGGACCGTTACAAATCGAAGCTCGCATCGATCAGAACGCGCAACTTTCTGGTCAGTTCACTCTCTGGAATCAACAAGGTTCGCACGTGCAGCGCGGACACCTGCTCGTCATTCCGCTTGGCCAATCGCTGCTTTATGTCGAACCGATCTATTTGAAAGCAGAGCGCAGCCCGATGCCTGAGCTGCGGCTGGTCGTGCTCGCGACCCAGGATCGTCTCGGCTATGGAGCCAACTTTGATGAAGCGCTTAACAATCTGTTTGGTGAAGCGGCCAAGGCTCCCCCGGCGGAACAGAAACCAACGCCAGCGGAATCAAAGCCCTCGGCTTCGCCACAGCCTTCGCCATCACCGCAAGTCGCAGGTGCTCCGAATGTGCAGCAACTGATCAATCGCGCGGTTCAGGAGTTCAATGATTATCAGCGGCTGACGTCGGAAGGTAAGTTGGCAGAGGCCGGCAAGAAACTGGAAGAACACAAACGAACCCTGGAAGAGCTGCGCAAGGCGACCGGCAAACCTCAGTAATTCACTTCAGTTTTTCCTGAACCTTCTTTGCTTCAGCAACCGCGTCAGCATACTCAGGCTCATAGCCTGGCGTGGCTTTCATCGTCATTAGCGCGTCAATCTGTTTCTGTGCGTCGGCATTTCGATGTGCTTCGGCATAGGCCTTCGCGAGAGTGACCTTCATCAAGGCGTTGTCGGGACCCAGCTTGGCGCCCTTCTCCAGGTATTCGATCGATTTCTGCACATCACCGCCTAACAACCTGGGCGCCTGGAGATAGACCTCGCCCAAAACCATGTATGCGCTGGCCGACTGATAGTTCTGATCCAACTTCAACACGGTTTCCATTTCGCCCTTGATGTCATCAACTCCCGCGAAGCTTGCCAGTACACTGCTCTGAGCCGCGCCGCCATAATTCGCTCCCAGCCAAAAGTGACCATCAGGTTTTGAGTCCTGAAGTTGGACCGCCTGCTTTCCGGCTTCAATGCCATCTCGAAACGCCTTCTCCTGCTCCTGTGGTTGCGGTGAATGCGCACCCAGATAGTAGTTGTACTTTGCGAGTCTCCACGCGATGTCGTAGTCGCTGGGATGGTCGGCCTGGGCCTGCCTCAGGGCCACCACTGCTTCGCGCACCTTAATCAGATCTGCCCGGCCAGCATAAAGCTTCTCTGCCTCCGCAATCGCCTCAGTAGCTGGTCGTACCGGCGTCGGTTCTGATGGTGCTGTAGCGGCTTTTCGGCACGAAACAGCGCAGGTCATAACCGCCAGAATTGCAATGAAAATCCCAATTTCTCGCAGTTCGACGGCATTCAGTCGACCCCAACGCCTCATATTGTCTAGTAGCGGCATACACATGTTATTTGTCTTTCCGCAAACGCCCTCCTAAGGTATATCCGACTTGGGGACGGACGATATCTCGGAGGCACTGGGGTGACAGCGGCAGCATTCTACGACCTGGAAGGGACACTGGTTAGCACGAATTTGGTTCACACGCTCGGCTTCTATGCGCGAAACCAACCGAATCTCCTTCGCAGTTTCACCAAGAGCGCGACAACACTCCTCAGCGTCCCCTTGTTCGCGGTCAGCGATCAGTATAGCCGAAAAGTTTTTAACGACCTCTTCTTTAAACGTTACAAAGGCGAGACCGAGGATCGGATGCGGTTCTTCGCAGACGAGTTGTTTGTGAAGGTGCTCAAGCCGGCCGTCTTTCCCGGAACATTTGAACTGATCGAAAAGTCGCGCAGCTTGGGAATGCGACAGGTCGTCGTCACGGGCGCTCTGGAAGTTTCAGTCAAGCCGTTGATGGATTATCTGGGCATCGATGATTGGGTCGCGAACAGACTTGAATTTGTGAAGGGCGTGGCGACCGGACGTCTGTTGCCGCCGGTATTGGCCGCGGCGACGAAAGCTTCCTGGATCAGAACATACGCGGAACGCGAAGGCATAAACCTGAGCGACTCGTTCGCTTATTCAGACAGCATGAGCGATCTGCCGATGCTGTCGATCGTCGGACATCCAGCCGCAGTGAATCCCGATCTCCGTCTGCGGCAGACTGCTCTGCATCACGATTGGCCGATTTTGAATTTGAAGTAACCCAAAACCATGGCTCTTCAGCTCAGACGCAAGACACACGAATCGATCGTCTACATCGATAGCGACAGCGCGCCCCGCATCATGCCTTCGGGCGAGGATTTTATTCTCGAAGATATTCCGGTCGGCACGCGCGTCCTTTATCCAAATCCACCACTCAAGGGTTTGCCGAATCGCGAAGCAGCGATTCGTTACGCGCTGAATCATCCACTCGGTTGCGATCCGCTCTATGCGCAGCTCGAACCCGGCATGAAGGTGACGATTGCCATCGATGACATTAGTTTGCCTTTGCCGCCCATGGCGACGCCCGACATCCGCCAGACGATGTTGGAAATCGTGCTCGACATGCTGGCCGGCAATGGCGTCGATGACGTTCACATCATCATCGCCAATTCCCTGCACCGGAAAATGACTCCGTGGGAGATGAAGCGGATGGTCGGGCAGCGAGTTTATGACGCTTATTACCCGGACCGCTATTACAACCACGACGCTGAATGGAAAGACGGCCTCGTCAAGCTTGGCGAAACGCGTCACAAAGAGCCGCTGGTGCTGAATCGTCGCGCTGCGGAGAGCGATCTCCTCATCTACTGCAACATCAATTTTGTGCCGATGGACGGCGGCCACAAATCAGTCGCGGTCGGCCTCTGCGATTACGAATCGCTGCGCGCGCATCACGAACCGCAGACCATTCGCGAATCGGACAGCTATATGGATCCGGCGCGGTCGGAACTCGCGAACAAATGCGAACGCCTCGGAAAGATCGTTGATAAAGAGCTGAACGTCTTTCACATTGAAACGGCCATCAACAATCGCATGTATGGAAGCGACATGGATTTCCTCTTAAAGAACGAGGACGACTTCACCGCCTTCGATCGCATGAAGTTCGAAGCCATGCGCTACACGATGAGTAAGCTCCCCCGGCCGGCGCGCCGCAAACTGCTTCATTCGCGTCCGGCGCAATACGAGATGACGGCGTGTTATGCGGGAAAAACTGAACCCGTCCACGCCAAGATCATCGAAAAAGGGTTCCAGCAATACGCGATTCCGGTGCGGGGACAGTGCGACATTCTGATTACCGGCATTCCCGATATTTCGCCTTACAACGTTTACTCGATTCTGAATCCACTGCTCGTCCAGGTGATGGGGCTTGGCTATCACTTCAATTTTTATCGCAACAAGCCGCTGCTGAAAAAAGGCGGCGTCATGATTATCCATCACCCTTGCTACGACCAGTTCGATCACAATCACCATCCGAGCTATATCGAATTTTTTAATCGTTTGCTGCCGGAATCGCGTGACGCTTTCTATCTGCGTGAAAAATACGAACGTGAGTTCGCCAACAACCCGAGCTACGTCGAGATGTATCGGCGCGGCAACGCTTATCACGGCGCGCATCCATTTTTCATGTGGTACTGGGGCGAGAACGGCCGCCAACACGTCGGTAAAGTCATCGCGGCGGGCGCCGAAAATGCGCACGTGCCGGCGATGCTGGGCTGGGAACGCGCCGATAATCTGACCGAGGCGATCGCGATGGCGCGCACCTACATGGGCGCGTCGGCAGAGATCACGATGCTGCATCAACCGATGATCGGCATCGCGGACATGGAGTGATGGTTTCCCCTCTCCCGCTGGGCGAGGGGACTCAGGGGTGAGGGTTTAGCATCGCCAGGCCCCTCGCCCAACCCTCTCGCAAGGGGAGAGGGCTTAACGAAATGAATATCGTAGGGGCAAAACTAATCGGCGCGCGCGTGATCGCCTTCGCGAGCACGCTCTTTCTGTCGCTGGCCATCGTCGGCAGTTCGTCGAAATTCAAAGAGCGGCGACAGCGGTATTTTGCCGACGCCGCCAGCAACGGCAGCGTCATGCGCATGCAATTGCTCCAGATCGCGGGTGCAAACGTCAACGCTGTCGGTGCAAACCAGAGCCCTTTGCTACTTGCCGCCAGTGAAGGAAAGCTGCGCGCAGTTCGTTATTTGCTCGACGAGGGCGCCGATGTTAACGCGTCCATCAATGGCAACACCGCATTATCCGAAGCGGCCTTCTATGGCCATATCCCCGTGGTTAGGGAACTGCTCGTACGCGGCGCGAACGCCAACGCTATTACGACGAATGGGACTGCCCTGGACATTGCCGTCAAGCGAAACGACAGCGGGTTAATTGAAGTGCTGAAGCACTACGGTGCGAAACCAGCGAGCGAGATTCGATAATCATGAGCACGAAACTTTCACCGACTGAGATTTTCAACGGTCGCAAGATATTTCTGATTGGCGGCACGGGGTTCCTCGGCAAAGTTACGCTCAGCATGTTGCTGCATCGATTCCCGAACATCGGGCGCGTGTACGTCACGGTGCGCGCGCGATCGCAGGAAGAGTCCGAGACGCGCTTTTGGAATAACGTGATTAGCGCGCCGCCGTTCGATCCGGTGCGCGACAGATACGGCGCGGCTTTCGACGAATTCATTCGTGACAAAGTCGCCATCGTCGGCGGCGATATCGCGGAAACTAATCTCGGCTTCATTGAAGAAGAGGCCCAACGGATCGCCAACGACATCGATGTCGTCATCAACTCTGCGGGCAACGTCACGTTCAATCCAACTTTGGAAAGCGCTTTGCGCACTAACGTCGTCGGCACGCAAAACGTGATCGCGTTTGTGAAGCGAATGAAGCAGCCGCGCCTGGTGCATATCTCGACGTGCTTCGTTGCGGGAAACCGCAGTGGCGCGGTTTGGGAAGACGACGAAGTCGTCGGGTACTTCCCGCGACGAGGCGAGTTAAAAGGCGTTGAGTTTTCGGTGCAGCAAGAGATCGCCGACTGCGCCAAGATGTCCGAGCGGGCGCGCGAAGAAGCGAAAGACGCGATGCGCGTCGCGCAATTTCGCGAATTGGCGCGCAAAAGACTGAATGAAGAGATGCGCGACGGCGACGATCCCGACGCGCTCGGACTGGCGGTCGCGCGCGAACGAAAAGTCTGGACCCGCAATCGTCTCACCGAACTGGGCATTGAGCGCGCGGAGTTCTGGGGCTGGCCGAACATCTACACCTACACAAAGTCGCTCGGCGAGCAACTCGTCGCGGCGGAAACCGACATCGTCCGCGCAATCGTGCGGCCCAGCATTGTTGAATCTGCCAAAGATTATCCTTTCCCTGGCTGGAACGAAGGCTTTACTACGACGGCGCCCATCATCTTCATGACGCTGAAAGGCCAGCGCCAGATTCCCGCAAATCCAAAACTGATTCTCGACATTACGCCAGTCGATCAAGTTGCGGCCGTCATGCTGGCCGTCGCAGCGCAGGCATGTGCTGAAGAGCCAAAGCTTGTCTATCAGGCCGCGACTGGTGATTCCAATCCTAACGACATGGGACGAATCGTCGGCCTCGTCGGTCTGTTCCGGCGCCAGCAGGAACTCGAAAAGAAGGATGGCCTGCGCCTGTTCCGGGAAATCTCAGCGCGCTTTGAACCGTTCCAGGTTTCGCCGGAGCGATTCGATGTGACCTCTTTGCCGGTCATGAGCAGTGCCGCGAAGAAAGTTTCTTCTTTCCTTGATAAAGCCAAGCCCAAGTGGGGTGGGGGTCGTTACGAAGGCGTCATCAAGCGCGTTAAGCAAACCGTCGATGACATCGAACAGCAAACGCGCGAAGCGAAAGAAGCCTTCGAGATGTTTCATCCATTCACGTACGAGAACGCTTACATCTTTCGTTGCGATAACGTGCGCGCTCTCTTCGATCGCATCAGTGAAGACGAGCGGCGACTGCTCACGTGGAATCCGGATCGGATCGATTGGTACGACTACTGGCTGAACATTCACATGCCCGGCCTGAAGAAGTGGGTGCTGCCGACGCTCGAAGAAGACATGCGCACCCAACCCAAGCGTGTCTATACCTATCGCGACTTGCTCGAAATGTTCGAGACGACCACTAAGCGTCACGCGACGCGAGTGGCGATGCGCATCGAGCGTGATGGCCACAAAGAGCAATACACGTACGCGGACTTGCGTGAGTTATCGATTCGCGCCGCGGCTTTCTTCGCCAGCCAGGATATCAGGAGCGGAAATCGCGTGATGCTGTTCAGCCACAACGCGCCTGAGTGGGGCATGACTTACTTTGGCGTGCTGCGCGCCGGCGCGACGTGCATTCCGGTCGATCCGGAAAGCTCAACGGAAGAAGTCGTGAATTTCGCGCGGGCCGGTGAAGCGTCGGGCATCGTGATCAGTAAGAGATTGAAAGAAGAGCGATCGTCTCTGCCTGAACAGTTAAAGGCGGCCGGCCTCGATCAAGTGAGGCTGTGGACGTTCGATGAAGTCTTCGAGATGCCGGACGAAGAGACCGAAGCTGAACGCGTCGCACTCTTGCCGCAACGCGTGACGGCGCAATCGGTCGCTTCGCTCATCTTTACTTCCGGAACGACCGGCCGGCCCAAAGGTGTGATGCTCTCGCATCGCAACCTGACGAGCATGGTGTCGATGCTCTCTTCCGTATTCGACATGGACACGAACGACGGCGTGCTGTCAGTGCTGCCGCTTCATCACACCTTCGAATTCTCGACTGGTTTTCTCACGCCGCTCAGTCGCGGCGCGCAGATTACGTATCTCGATGAACTGAACAGCGAGAACTTAGCGAAGGCGATCAAGAACGGTCACGTCACCGGCATGGTCGGCGTGCCCGCGCTTTGGGAGCTGCTGCATCGCCGGATTCACACTCGTCTGCATGAGCGGAGCAAGCTGGTCGGCGACGCCGCGGATTTCCTGATAAAGATCAATGCCTGGCTGCGCGACAAGACACCGCTAAACCTCGGCCAAATGATTTTCTATCCGATTCACGAAGGGCTCGGTGGGCGCATTCGCTATTTCATCAGCGGCGGGTCGGCGTTGAATGAAAAAGTGCAGCGAGATTTCCAGGGACTCGGCTTCACCATTCTCGAAGGTTACGGTTTGACCGAAGCGTCCCCCGTCCTGACGGTAACGCGGCCTGAGAATCGGATGCTGTCCGGTACTGTGGGCAAGTCTCTTCCGGGCGTTGAGATCCGCATTGCGGATCCTGATCCCAGCGGTGTCGGCGAAGTAATCGCGCGCGGTCCAAACGTGATGCTTGGCTACTTCGGCAATGAAGAAGCCACCAAGGAAGCGTTGGTGGATCGTTGGCTTTACACGGGCGACCTCGGTCGCATCGACGATGAAGGCAATCTCTATCTCGTCGGCCGATCGAAAGACATCATCGTCGACACGAACGGCAAGAACGTTTATCCAGACGAAGTCGAAGAGGTCTATCAGGAGTCGCCCTACATTAAGGAGTTAAGCGTCGTCGGATTGCCGGACGGTATCGGCGAGAAAGTTGCCTGCCTCGTTCATCCCGATTACGAATACGACATCGCGCTTTCGCGCGCCGAGGTGCAAGCTGCGATCGATGAACACTTCCGCGAAGTCTCTGGCAGGATTCCCTATTACAAACGCGTGAAGCTGCTGCACTTCACCGAAGAGGATTTGCCGCGCACGGCGACGCGCAAGGTGAAGCGTCGCGAAGTGACGAGCATGATACAGAAGATCGAGGAAACCACCCGTTCGTCAGCCACGGCACCCGCAGAGGAAGTGTCCAGCGACGCCGCCTGGTTGATGGAGATTGTCGGATCGGTGGCGAATCGAACACGCGATGAAATCTTCATCAATTCGCGTTTGGCCGATCTTGGCTTTGACAGTTTGATGTTCGTTGAGCTGGCCCAGGCGATCGAAAATGCCGGAGGCGCGCTCACCGCACCCGAACGGCTCAACGAAGTACAGGATGTCCGCGAGCTTCTGACCGTGGTGAATCGCCAGGGCGGCCAGTCGCAGCGCTCCGACCGCGCGCGGCTGCGTTTGGAATCAGAGAAGGATGAAGAGATTCACATTCCCGAAGCGGTGCGCATCATCGGCAACAAAGTTGTTGGGCTGGCGCAGCGCGCGCTGTACGAGCGACTGCTGCATACGAAGTATGAAGGCCGCACCAACATTCCCCATCACACAAACTTCATTGTGGCGGCGAATCACGCGTCACACCTGGACATGGGTCTGGTGAAAATGGCGCTCGAAGATGCCGGTGAAGACCTGGTCGCGCTGGCGGCGGCCGATTACTTCTTTGACACGAAATATAAGCGCGCCTACATGGAGAACTTCACGAACCTCGTGCCCATGGAGCGCAGCGGTTCGCTCAGGCAGTCGCTGCGGCACGCGCGCTCGTTTCTCGATCGTGGCTATAACGCGCTGATCTTTCCTGAGGGAACGCGCTCGATGACGGGCACGATGGCTGACTTCAAACCGGTGATTGGCTACCTCGCGCTCGCCGCGCGCGTCGGCATCCTGCCGATATATTTGGAGGGAACTTACGATGCGTTTCCGAAAGGATCGGCGCTTTTGAAGAGCCGTGACGTCACCGCGCGCATCGGACGCTTTATCACCATTGACGAGATGGAAGAGATGACGCGCGGCATGTCGCGCGCCGAAGCCTATCGGCTAATCGCTGAACGAGTGCGGCATGATGTCGTGAACATGCGCGACCGTACGAATGTGAAATTCGATGTGCAGGCCGTGCGCGACGAATGGCAAGCCGAGCGCCGCGCCGGCAAGCTGCGAATAGAAGCGAGCGATGAGGAGTATCAGACCGCGGAAGCTTAATTGAACCACAGAGGACACAGAGAAAAGAAAATACTAGCCACGAAAATGCACAAGAGGCACAAAACAGAAAAAGGCTTCATCAACTCCTCTGACAAATTCCCTTTTGTGCTTTTTGTGCCTTTTGTGGCTGAATTCGTTCTTCTCTGTGTCCTCTGTGGTTAATTGATCGATGCCGACTAAGACACCAAAGAAGCGCACCGCCGAGATCGTGCCCAAGAAAAGCACGAAACGGCACGCGGCGATCGTTAAGAAAGTTCCGCCCACGACTCTGATCACCGGTGGCACCGGGTTTCTCGGCGCGCACCTCGTGCGTCAGCTCGTCGAATCAGGAACGAAAGACATTCGGGTGATGGCGACTTCGATTCCGGAGTGGCTGACCGGTCTGGGCGTGGACACTTTCGAAGGATCGATTACCAACGAGGAAGATGTCGCGCGCGCAGTCGAAGGCGTGACTGAGATTTATCACCTCCCCGGTAAAGTCTCGCGCGAAAAAGACGATGCCCGCGAAATGTACCAGCTGCACGTCGATGGCACGCGCTTGCTCTGCGACGCCGCGAAGAAAGCCGGCGTGACGACAATTGTGCTCGCATCGAGCAGCGGCACGATCGCCGTCAGTGAAAAGGGCAACGTGATTCACGATGAAAACTATCCACCGCCTCTCGACATCATCGCCCGCTGGCCGTATTACGCGAGCAAGGCCTATCAGGAAATGGCCGCACTTGAGAGGTTCAATGGCCGTGGGTCGCGATTGGTGATCATGAATCCGAGTCTGTTGCTCGGGCCGGGCGACGATCGCTTGAGTTCGACGAAAGTGGTGCTGGATTTCATGGCGCGCAAAATCTCAGCCGTGCCGAATGGCGGCCTAAACTTCGTCGATGCCCGCGACGCAGCGCAAGCCTTTCGCGTCGCGATGCAGAAAGGCCGTCATGGCCAGCGCTATCTCCTGGGCGCGGTGAACTGGACGTTCGTGAAGTTTTTCGATCGGCTGGCGCGTCTCACCAAAGTCGCTTCCCCGCGACTCGCCTTCCCTTCAAAGTTCGCAGTGACGGGCGCGCACGTAATCGATTCTCTTTTCCGCCAATGGAACTTCACTTCTCCGGTGCAAGCGGATGAGGTCGAGATGGCCGAGTACTTCTGGTATTTCAAACAGGATAAAGCTCGACGCGAACTCGGCTTCCAGCCGCGCGATCCCGGCGACACGCTGAATGATACTGTTCAGTACTTACGAAAGAACTTTCTCGGCGGAAAATGAGTTACAGAACCGTGAGCGGTAGCGAGCGGGTAACGTTGTTTGTGTCAGAACCGGGAGCTGCAGCGACCGGATCGAATCGCGACTTCGCCCGAACTACTTTATCCCCTCGCTACCGCTCGCGGTTCTGTATCGGACTTGCCTCGATCGCTGCGATCGCCTGCTTGCGACTGACGGTGGGAAACGCGTCTAAGAAATCCTCAACCGATTCGCCGCCTTCGAGATAGTCAATGAGGTTTTGGAGCGGCACGCGCGTCCCCACGAACACGGCGTGCCCCCCAATCTCCGGATCGGAATGAATGATGCCGTTGAGTTCTGAAGGAGCCATAGCTTGAATATAGCAAAGTGACTCTTATTGGTAAAAACGCCGGTTCAGCGTCACCCCAGATTCCTTAGTTGGTTTGCCCATCTTGCGCCCTTATCAATATCGTCCAATGACAATCAAGGTTGTAGACCTTGAATCACGTGGGGCAACCAATTTCTTAACGCCTCGGCGACAGCGTGACTTCTATCGCCTGATCAACTGACAAATATCTTCATAGGCTAGACCGCTCCCAACTGCTTATACATGCGCGCGAAGTCAAAGCTGTTCCACGACTCAATGAACATACCGTCCTTCACGCGCGCGATGGCGATGCCGTCAAAGTCGACCATTGTGTTCGTGGCCTTCATGCCGAGGCTGTCGCCTTCATGCTTGCCGCGAACTGAGCAACGAGCGACTACACGATCGCCTTCGGCAATCACGTCTTCGACGACCACTTCGATATTGGGAAAGGCTTCGCGGAACTGCGTGTGAAACGGCAGGAAGCCGCTCGCGCCGCGCAACGGTTCGGCCGGGTCTCCGGAGAGACCGTGGTTGATGCAGTCTTCGGACATCATTTCACGCACCGCTTCCGGACGACCCTGGTTCCAAACCTCTTCGAACCAACGGCGCATGAGGGCTTTGTTTGCTTCCTGGATGTTTTGTTCTGTCATGAGGAACCTCCGATTTGAATTATGTTACAGAACCGCGAACGGTAGTGAGCGGGACAAAGTCGCCAGAGTTGTCTGCCCCGACTCTTGCTTGAGCGAAAAGCACCGCCCTAAATACGAAGATTGAGTCTTAACCCGCTCGCTACCGCTCGCGGTTCTGTAACTCGTCACTTAACATCTTCTGCATCTACATGAAACTTGTGCAGCACGCGATGAACGACTGGGGCCAGGATAATTCCCATTAGCGCGATGAAGATGACTCCGCTAAACAGTGCATAGATCGAAGCGAACACCTTGGCCGAGTCACGAGAAAGTTCGCGCACCGGACCCATACCGCCAAGAATCATCGAAGCTTCAAGCAGTGAATCAACCCAATTGAAGCCCGCGATAAAGTGGTAACCGGCAATGCCGAGAGACAGCGCGATGGCCATCAAGCCCACCGCGATCGCCAGCGATCCTGCGATCCTTTGCGCGTAGACTGAGATGGGCGCGAGTTGATCGCGTCGTCCTTCAAAGCTTCGCCACGAATGTTTATGTCGTTTTCTGCTCATGGAAAACGAACGCGCAGGGCGCGCGGCACTATTTCAAACGTCGATGGCAAACGACCCACAACTTCACCGTCCAGCTCAACGCGCACTTCTTTATCTTTGTTAGCCGGACGCGCAATGACTTGTTTCGCCAGCACGTGCGTCACTTCGCTCATGCGCAGGTGCGCGCCAAAATAAAGCCGTGGCGCATTCGTGAGTAAGCGAAAGGATGTCGCATCGCCGATCGTGACGACGTCAAAGTAGCCGTCATCCAGTTTCGCATCAGGAGCAATCTTCATCGCGCCGCCGTAATAACGCGCGTTGGCGACGCACAACTCGGCCACGCGCAAACGCCGCTCCTGATCATCATCGATCTGTAGGAAAACGTCGGCGGGTGAAGCAGTGAAAGTCGTTTGGACTGTCGCCGCCGCATACGAAAGCTTGCTGGTGACTTTACGCGGAGTGAAAGCCGGTACCCATTTCTTCGCCTCGCCGCTGGCGGCGCGGTCGTGCACTTCGGTGCTCATGCCAAAGCTTGCGACGTTAATCGAGAAGCGCGTTTCACGCTCGCCGGCTTCATTAATGAACGCCACGCGCACGGCATCGATTATCTTCGTGCGGCCGTTACGCAGAGCCCGCGCGGCATCGGCAACGTGGTTCGAGACGCCAAGGCTCCGCCGAAAGTCGCTGCCCGTACCAGCCGGCAGGATGCCCAGCTCAGCTTCTGACCCCGAGTCAATGATCCCGTTGGCGACTTCCGAGATCGTGCCGTCACCACCGCAGGCAATGATTAACTTTGTTCCTTTGTTCGCAGCCTCGGCCGAAAGTGTGCGTGCATGACCGACGCTGTTCGTGTGTTCAACTGAAAACGGACCGAAGTGTGTGCGGAGATCGCTGGCGATCCTGGGCCAGTT
>Ga0134121_10002188_pt1 | contig 17178 bp, 18 predicted proteins | sample KB301_FD_96463 | JGI IMG/M metagenome (GOLD analysis project Ga0134121, IMG submission 96463) | Terrestrial soil microbial communities without Nitrogen fertilizer from Kellogg Biological Station, Michigan, USA - KB3-0-1 | ecosystem: Environmental > Terrestrial > Soil > Unclassified ... | reverse complement strand
GCGATTTTGATGACCAGCGTCTTAGCTATTGCGCATACATTTGCCGCCGGCGATCTCACTCCTAAAGAAGCGCGCAAGCTGATAGCGCGGATGGCGGGAATCAATCTGCCATCGGATGCTGTGCGCGTGAAGGAAGTTTCGGCGATGGGCAATTCGGCCACGGTGGTCGCGCAGGTTGAAACAGCTTTTCGCTTTGACAAAGGCAGCGATGGCAAATGGCGCATCGCTGAGATTCGTACTGGCGATCGGCGCTGGGAAGACGTCGATTTACTCGTCAAAGCCCTGAACGAGGAAAAGACTTCGCGCGCCCGCGCCGAGTTGGAATCGATTGCCACCGCGCTTGAATCCTATCGACGAGAGCACGGCGTTTATCTCGAAGCAAAAACCGAAGCCGCGCTGATCGACAGTCTAAACCCCCGGTATTTGCGCAGCATTATCCGCGTTGACCCCTGGCATCAGCCTTACCAATACGAGGGTACGCGCGGCTCTTTTGTCTTGCGATCCAGTGGCCCTGACGAGAAGGCGAATACAGCGGATGATGTGGTAGTAACCAAAGGCTGATTCTCCCAACTGAGTTCCAGCCAAACAAATCTCTTGACGCGGTTTTCGCGCGGATGCTACGGTCAAATTGGCGCCATAAAGCGCCCGCAAAGTACGGAGCCGAATGATAGCCGGACGAAAGTTGTTACTGGCCGATGATTCGGCCGCGATTCAAAAGGTCATCGAGTTGACCTTTGCCGACGAGGGGATGCAGGTCTTCAGCGTCGGCAATGGCCGTTTGGCCCTGGAAACCCTCGAACAAGTGGCGCCCGACGTGGTCCTCGCCGACGTCTTCATGCCCGAACTGAACGGCTACGATCTTTGCCGATCCATTAAGCAAAACGAACGGTTTGCGCGCACGCCGGTGATGTTGCTGGTGAGTTCATTCGAGCCGTTCGACGAAGATGAAGCACGCCGCGCTGGAGCCGATGATATTGTGGCTAAGCCTTTTCAATCGATCAGACAGTTGGTGAGCCGCGTGGGAACGTTGCTCGGAAAGTCTGAGTCTGGCGAGAGTCAGTCGAGTTTGTCGACCCTTGGATTATCAACTGCGGATTCTGATTCTGTGACGGAGAGCGAGCCGGTGGTGATGACTGTCGAAAGTGAAGAGCCGCCGGTGACTGTGCTGGTGGAAGCGCCGGTGTTGGAGACTCATGAAGTTGATGACACGCAGGGCCCCAGCTGTTCAGCTGACGTTGAACTTCAGACGGCGGACACCCAGCCGCTGGAACGGATCACCGATGAACCTGTCGAGGCGGCGGAAGAGTGGCAATTGCAGGACACCGTGGAAATCGAACCTGCGGTGAGCGAAGTCCACGAAGTTTCTGACGCTTCGGCAGACACATTTGAGGATTACATCATCGCCACCGAAGTAAGTGAAATAACCCCCCTTGAATCTGCTACCCAGGAATCTGCTACCCAGGAATCTGTTACCCAGGAATCTGCTGCCCAGGAATCTACTTACCAGGCCATGCCCGAAACTTTTGAGTACTCTGCACCCCCGCCCGCACCGGTGATCGATGAATATCTTCTCGATGTTGAAGAGGAATTCGTCACGGCTGATTCGGATGATGTCGTTCTCGATCTGGAATTCGAAAACGCAATCGATGAAGCGCCCGTCGAAGTCGCTTATCCTCCCGTAGTTGAATCGTCAGTTACGGAAGTTGAATGGCAGGCGCGTGAAGATAACCCGCCCGCGGCGATCGTTAGTAACGTCCCCGCCGCTGAACCGGTTGCGCCGCACAACTTATCTTCAGTTGAAGCTGTTCCCGCCGATGCGATCGATGCCATCGCCCGGCGCGTCGTCGAGCAAATGTCCGAGAAGGTCGTCCGCGAGATCGCCTGGGAAGTCGTGCCGGAACTCTCTGAATTGCTAATCAAGCAGAAGCTGAACGATCAACGCTAGCAGGCGTAACCAGCTTTGATTTCGAAGGCGGGCGGCGGCCCGCCTTTTCTATTTGCATCCCCTGAGGGTGATAAACATCATCGCCTGATTTACAATCGACTCGTTAACCGGAAAGCTAAGCTGTGCGAAAGATCCGCTGAATGATCGACATCCCCAAAACTTACGACCCTAAAGAAGCCGAGCGTCATCATTACGCGCGCTGGGAAGAGCGCGGCTATTTCGCTCCGGAAATCAACAGGGATCCGAATGCCCGGCCGTACACGATTGTGATCCCGCCGCCGAACGTCACTGGCTCGCTGCACATGGGTCACGCGTTACAGCACACGATGATGGATGTGCTGACGCGTTGGAAGAGAATGTCAGGATGGCGAACTCTTTGGTTGCCGGGCATGGATCATGCGGGCATCTCAACCCAGCTGATGGTGACGCGCGAACTGAAGAAGGAAGGGAAAACGCGTCATGATCTCGGTCGCGAGAAATTCATCGAGCGTGTTTGGCAGTGGAAAGAGCAGTACGGCGGGCAGATTCTGAATCAACTTCGGCGCGAAGGCGCGTCGGTCGACTGGTCGCGATTTAAGTTCACGATGGACGAAGATCTTTCGCGCGCGGTGCGCGAGTCCTTCGTTCGGTTGTACGACGAAGGAATGATTTATCGCGGCAATCGGATCGTGAATTGGTGCCCGAATGATCAGACGGTGTTGTCCGACCTCGAAGTTTTGCGCGAGCCGCAGAAGGGCAAGCTCTACTACCTGCATTATCCATTCGTGGAAGGCGAGGGCGGCGTGACCGTCGCGACGACCCGCCCCGAAACAATGCTCGGTGATACGGCGGTGGCGGTGAATCCGAACGACGAGCGTTACCAGGAGTGGATTGGGCGCCATGTGATTCTGCCGATCGTCAATCGCGAGATTCCGTTGATTGCCGATGAATTCGTTGAGTCAGAGTTCGGCACGGGCGCCGTCAAAGTCACGCCCGCGCATGATCCAAACGATTACGAGATGGGCCAGCGTCACAGCCTTGAGCAGATTCAAGTCATCGATAAGTTCGCGAAGATGACCGAAGCGGCCGGCGCGGACTTCGCCGGACTCGATCGCTATAAAGCGCGCGAGTTAGTGATTCAAAAGCTGGAAGAGCTGGGCCTGCTTGAGAAGGTTGACGATTACGAGAACTCAATTTCGAAGTGCGAGCGCTGCAAAACGGTGCTCGAGCCGCTTATCTCAACACAATGGTTCTGCCGGATGGATAAGTTGCGCGAGCTGGCTCTCGGCAAGCTGCGAAATGATCGCAAACCACGATTTGTGCCCGATGTTCCTTACGAGAAGGTTTATTCGGATTGGCTTGAAAATCTTCGCGACTGGACGATCTCGCGCCAGCTCTGGTGGGGTCATCAGATTCCGGCGTGGTACACGAAGGACGGCGGCATCATCGTCGCCCGTTCGCGCGAGGAAGCTGAACAGAAAGCCGGCACCAGCGAGCTGACACAGGATGAAGATGTGCTCGATACCTGGTTCTCTTCGGCGTTATGGCCGTTCTCGACGCTGGGCTGGCCTGCGGAAACTGAAGATCTGAAGACGTTCTATCCGACATCCGTGCTGATCACCGCGCGCGACATCATCTTCCTTTGGGTGTCACGCATGGTGATGACCGGGCTGAATTTCATTGGCAAAGAGCCCTTCGACGATGTTTACGTCACGGGAACAATTCTCGACAAGCATGGCCAGCGCATGTCGAAGACGAAGGGAAATGGCGTCGATCCGCTCGAAGTTTTTGATAAGTATGGCGTCGATGCCACGCGCCTGACCCTGGCATCGGTTGGATCGACGGACACGCGCTGGAACGAGAAGCAGGTCGAGTCGTATCGCAATTTTGCGAACAAGATTTGGAACGCGGCGCGGTTTTGCTTGATGAATACAGACGTGTCAGAACCCGGAGCTAATCCCTCTCCCTCTGGGAGAGGGCAGGGTGAGGGTGGCGAAGCCATAGCGACTGGATCAAGCGACGCGTTTGGCGGTGTTGCGAACCTCCCGCTTCACGATCGTTGGATTCTGTCGCGACTCAACAAGACGGCGCGCGACGTGAACGATCAGCTCGAATCTTATGAATTTCATGGCGTCGTGCAGACTCTCTATCACTTTTTCTGGGACGATTTCTGCGACTGGTATATCGAATTATCGAAAGCCACTGTCACTGCCGAAGCAGATTCGCCCGAAAGAAGGATCGCGCGCGCGCGATTGATTTCGATTCTGGAACAGGCTCTGCGGCTGCTGCATCCGTTCATGCCGTATTTGACGGAAGAACTTTGGCAGAAGCTGCCAATCGAACGTGCAGTGCAGCTTCACGAGGCTTACGCTGGGACTGAACCAACGATCATGTTAGCGTCGTTTCCGCGAGCGAATGCCGCTTTGATTGATGAGCAAGCGGAAGCTGAAATGCAGGCGGTGATCGATCTGATTTCGCGGGTGCGGAACATTCGCGCAGAGATGAACATCAAGCCGGCCGATCGAATCCAGTTGATGATCGCGGCGAAACCGGACCTGCGCCCGGTTTTCGTAGCCAGCTCGGATCAAATCGCGCGCTTGACGCGGGCTGCGGACGTTTCAATCAACGGGAGCGCTGCTCCCAAAGCCGCCGCGCGCGCGGTGCTGTCGGGCGGCGCGGAAGTCGCGGTGCCGCTCGAAGGATTAATTGATTTCGCTCAGGAGCGCGCACGCCTGGCTCGCGAAAAAGAGAAGCTGCAAAAGGAATCAGAAAAGCTCGAAGGACAGCTTGCGAATGCCGATTTCGTGGCGCGGGCTCCGGCGGAGAAGGTTGAAGAGTTGCGCGCTCGCGTCGCCGACATTGCCCAACGAAGCGCCGCGCTGGATCAAATGATGGAGGCGCTATCGTGAACTGGCTTGACGAAGGCGCTCTCTATTCGAGCATCGGATTATTTCTGCGTGAGGATCTCGGTCGTGGCGACATCACCACGCAGACAGTTTTGATGCGCAACGCGCGCGCCAAGGGGCGATTCGTGGCGGGCGAGAAGATGGTCGTTGCCGGACTCGAAGCTGCTGAGGAGGTCTTTGCCACCCTCGATCCGCAACAGCAGCTCGAAGCATTTACGGCGGACGGCGAAGAAGTCGAAGCGGGCAAAGTCATCGCGCGCACGAGCGGCTTTGCTGATGTGCTGCTCGCCGGCGAACGCGTTGCGCTGAACTTGCTTCAGCATCTTTCCGGTGTAGCGACCATTACGCGACAATTCGTGCGGGCAGTCGAAGGGACGAACGCGAAAATCACTGATACCCGCAAGACGATGCCTGGTCTACGCATGCTGGAAAAATATGCGGTGCTGCTCGGCGGCGGGGTGAACCACCGTTATGGATTGGATGATGGTGTTTTCATTAAGAGCAATCACATTGCGATCGCCGGCGGTGTAGCCGCGGCGGTGCAAAGCGCGCGCGACAAAATTGGTCACATTCATCGAATTTCCGTCGAGGTGCGAACTGAAAGCGAAATCAAGGAAGCGATCGAGTCTGGCGCAGGCGTGCTGGTGCTGACCGATGCGGTTGAAAACATCAGCCAGCAGATCCATTACGCTCGCGAGCTTTCGAGTTCAACCACGATTGAAGTATCAGGAAACGTAACGCTTGAGAATGTCCGCGCTTACGCCGAGGTGGGCGCAGATTTGATTCGCGTACACGCTCTGACACAGTCAGTACGCGCGATGCCGATTAGTTTTCAGATACAGCCGGGCTGAGTCAGAACCGCGAGCGATAGCGAGCGGATCAGAGAGATACCTTTAATGGAACGGGTGGCTTACCGCGACGTTTGATCCCCAGGTTGTGTAAGCTCGATTACCGATCGCGCCTGTTTGTTATGCGAAGCATCCCCGACGATTGTGCATGCATCCCTCAAATGAAATGTTGAGGAGTTCGGAATGAAAAAGAACGTAATTCGAAAATCGTTAATCATCATCTTCGCGATGGTGTTTCTCGCCGGATTTCTGCTGGTGGATTCGAGTGCGCAGAAGCGCCGGCGCAGGGCTCGGCGTCGCCCGTCGGCTCCGCAAATTACCAATCCGGAGATTTATCAGCCACCGGCGAACGACAATTCAAACTCGAACGCTTCTGATGCGGCGAATGCCAACAATGCGACGCAGACGGAAGATCCGAACGCGATGAAGAAGACGATTCGCGGGTTGAGCGATCAGGTCGACAAGTTGAATCAGAAACTTGGTCAGATGGAGCAGTCTCAGCAGTCGATGGTAGATCTTGAGCGCCTCTCGCGCGCGGAACAGCGGTCTGCGCAACTGCGTTCCGAACTGCGGGATGTGCAGCAAAAGAAGGGCGATCTTGAAGCACATCTCGAAGATGTTGAGTACGCGCTGAAGCCCGAGAATATTGAGCGCGCGACGGCGGGTTATGGCACGACGCGCCCCGAAGATGTGCGCGAACAGCGACGCAAGCAATTGGAAAGTGAGCGCGATCGAGTCCGAAAGCAATTGGCGGAATTTCAAGCCAGCGAGGATCGGCTGCAGCAGGCGATTGCCACTTCAGATGCGGAAGTCGATCGTTTGCAGAAGAAACTCGACGCGGCTGATCGCAGCGATATCGAAAACGCCAAGACTCGGTCACAAGCCGCGGCGTCACCGAGTCCGACACCGACACCATAGGAACGCCGACATCCGTGTCGGTGGGCCGCGGGCGCTCCAATCATGGGAACCATCGCACCACACGAACTGTATCGATTGATTGACGAAGCGGGTGCTCGCGGCGAACGCGTGGTTATCGCCACCGTTGCTCACACACGTGGTTCAACACCGCAACGTCGTGGCGCGAAGATGCTCTTCTTCGAAGGTGGCGAGATTGCCGGAACGGTCGGTGGCGGTTGCGTCGAAGCCGAAGTTTGGGCGGAAGCGCGCGACGCTATGCGGTCTGGGCAATCAGCCCTGCATCACTTCTCGTTGACTGCGGACGAAGCGAGCGAAGAAGGAATGGTTTGCGGCGGTACGATGGATATCTTCATTGATGTTTGGAACCGAAGTGAATCGTGAATCGTAAATTGCAAAGAGAAGTTTTCGATCTCGATTAAGTTCGTGATGGATGGCGAGCTATGGCCGAATCTCTCGTCAACAATTACAAATCGCAGCATCAGCACCCACTGAACAAGCTGTGCCACATCATCGGCATTCCCTTGATCACGATCAGTTGGCCGCTATTTTTCTTCAGATGGCGCTGGGCTTTGGTGTTCTTCGTGGTGGGTTGGATTCTTCAATTCGTGGGCCACGCGATCGAGGGAAACCGGCCGGCTTTCTTTCAGAACCCCGTTTATTTCTTCATTGGCCCATGGTGGTTGATTCGGCGCGCCGCCGCGGCGATTGGTCTTCTCAAGCCTTCCACGTCAGAATAGCTCGCTAATATTTTGTCGAATCCAAGCTGATTCGCTCCTGCGCTAAACCTATGCCACTAGATCAAATCACGGAGGCGATCCGCGCCGTTCTCGATGAAGGTTCACGCGCCGTTTTGATTACCGTGACCCAGTCAGAACGGTTGGCAGTGGGTGGAAAAATGCTGGTCAAGGCGAACCGTGAAACTGTTGGAGAGTTGGGCGACACGGCGCTGAATGGAATTGCGGTGGAGCAAGCGATTGCTTTCCTGACTGCGCGTGATGACGCGAAGCTGTTGACAGTCTCAGACTTTGCGCCGGAGTTGAGCGAACTTGCCAATACATCGCTTCTATTTGAGCGAATCGAGACCGAGCCGCATCTCGTCATTGCCGGCGCCGGCCATGTCGGGGCGTCGCTCGCTCGTCTCGCTGCGTCGATTGGTTATCGTGTCACGCTGATAGATGACCGTGCGGAATTTGTCGCGCGCGAATTGTTTTCATCTACATCCGAAGGGAACATTGATTTGATAAGTGCCAATGAATGGGCGGCCTCGATCAAAGAAGCCATCGGCAACGGCCACGGCGTCGCGGTGGCTATCGTCACGCGCGGACACAAGCAGGATGAAGAATGCCTGCGCGCTGCGTCGTCATCCAGTCCTGATTACATTGGAATGATCGGGAGCAAGCGGCGCACTAACATTGTGCTCGAAAAGCTGCGGGAAGAAGGTTTCGATCCGAAATTGTTAACGAAGGTGCGCGCGCCAATCGGATTGGATATAGGCGCCGTGTCTCCCGAAGAAGTTGCGGTAGCGATTCTCGCGGAGATCGTGGCCGAGCGTCGCGGAGGGTCAGGCGCGCCGCTCTCTGCGTGGCGACGTGACTAGTTTCTCGTCCGCAAATACTCTGCCGGCAACTGGTTCTTCGGATCTTCAGCCTGCCAGAATATCGAGAGAATCCACCAGCGTTTCCCATCATTCATCATTTGAATGCTGTTGATGCCGCGGGCGAAAGGTTTTTCCTCTTCTTTCGCGTGACGCGATTCATACGTGCTGAAAAGATGCGCAATGTTCGCGAACTTTTCCGTGCGCCGCGAAATTTCACGCTCAAAGAATCCGTTCTTTTCCAGCAGTGGTCCGCTGCGGGCTGCATAGTCATCCGGTGACAGCACGCGCGATCCGGCTTCCCCGGTCGGCCGAATACCCGTCGGAATCAAACGCGCTCCCGGGTAGAACAGCGAGCGAAAACGATCCCAGTCACGCTTTCCCGGCGGGCCGGAGATCACGTCATACAGAGCAGCGATGATCGCGTCCATGGTCGCGACATCAGCGGGAGCCGCAGTGCTGACTGGCAAAGGAGATGGTTGCGGCGTAGACGTCGGTGTTGACGCAGACGTCGGTGTTGGCGTAGGCGTTTGCGCAAAAGTGGCGGCTGCTCCAAAAAACACCATCGCTGCAATCAAAGCCGCGCGCGTAACGAAATGCAAACAGATTTTATGTCGCACCATTTTTTCTTCTCCCGTTCTTCGTAACTGATCGTGTTTAGGACTGAGCCGATTAGACCATGAGCTGAGATCGCCTCGCAAGACGATCGCCGGAATTTGACGATGGTTTGGCGGGCGCCGCTCGGCGATGTTATTAACATAGTTGATGTCTGCTCGACAGCAAATCGAAGAAAGGCGCGATCGCGGTCTCAGTGAGATGTTTCGGGCGCTGCGGCATCGCAACTTTCTGCTGTTCTGGTCAGGTGCTTTTCTTTCCAACACCGGCACCTGGATGCAGGCCGTCGCTCAGGGTTGGCTGGTACTGTCACTATCGAATTCTCCGTTTTGGCTGGGCGTTGACGGCTTTATGGCCACAGCGCCGGGGATGTTCCTTACGCTTGCCGGTGGCGTTTTCGCGGATCTAATGGATCGCCGGAAGCTTTTGATTTACACGCAGGCCGTGTCGGGGGTCGCTGCGCTAACACTCGGCGTCCTTGTTTTAACGCACGTAGTGCAAGTATGGATGATCCTATGTCTGTCGTTCGTGACAGGATGCTGCTTGTCACTCGCCGGGCCGTCGTACATGGCGCTTGTGTTTGATTTAGTTGGGCGCGACGATCTCGCCAACGCAGTAGCTTTGAATTCCACGCAGTTTCAACTGGCGCGCGTGCTCGGCCCAGTTGCCGCCGGCGTCGGCTTCAAGTTATTTGGTTTGGCCGGCTGCTTTATCGCCAACGGAATTTCATTCGGATTCGTCGTCGCCGCGATGATGATGGTGAAGTTTGAGCGACCGAGCGCGCCAAACAATTCCGAACTGCGCGCGAAGAAAATAAGGGAAGTCTTTACTTCCGATTTGGTCGCCGGCCTTCGCTATGCCGCAAGTCATCCGCGCGTTTTCAAGCTGCTGATCATCTCCGCAGTCGCGAGTATGTTCGGCGCCCCATACATCTTCATGACGCCGGTGTTCGCGCGCGATGTCTTTCATTTGGGCGAGACGGGATTAGCGGTGCTGATGGGCATGGCCGGTGCCGGAGCGCTGTTTGGCGCGTTGTTTCTCGCGTACCTCGGAGATTTTCGGCGCAAAGGATGGTTTGTGCTGGGCGGTGACTTGGCCTTTGGGGTCTGCCTGATTTGTTTCTCGCTTTCCACGAATCTGAAGGTGTCCCTTTTCTTTCTGTTTGCGCTGGGCTTTGGCATTGTCTGCTCAGTCGCAGTGACGAACACGCTCCTGCAGAAACTGGTCACGGACGAAATGCGCGGTCGCGTGATGAGCATGTTCATGCTCTCATTCATCGGTGCAATGCCGATTGGAAACCTGATTGCCGGCGCCGCTTCGCATCGATTTGGAGTCCAAAAGACGCTGGCAGCAGGCGGCTTGATCATTGCGATCTTTGTATCAATCGTCGCGGCGCGAAGTCCTCGTTTGCGCGAATTATGAGCCGGCAAAAAAGTGAGTTGCCCCTTTTGTTAATTCGCCGTTCCTGTGCCACACTTTCTGAGCAAATCAATATGAGATTCAGATTGGGTCAGCTTGTTCTTGTCATCGCCGCACTGTCTGCCCCGGTAGCCTCTTCGGCACAAAGCGGCTGGGTGGCCACGCATGTCAGTTCTGGTGGAAAGGACCTGAATGCGGTTTATTTTATCGATTCTAAACGAGGCTGGGTGGGTGGTGATGCCGGATTCCTCGCTTACACAGACGATGGCGGTGTGAGTTGGATTGAGCGGCGCCTCGGCATCGCCCACGCCATCAATGATGTCTACTTTGTGAGCAAAGATAGCGGATTTGTGCTGGCGGGCAGCAGCATCTTCGAGACCTCGGACGCGGGCCATTCATGGCGCGAAGCCCACGCCTTTTCGCCCGCGGACTTTGATAATGCGACGCCGGAACTTTACAGCCTGCGTTTCAACGGCAAGAAGCGCGGCTGGGTGGTTGGCTCTGCCAGTCGCGACGACATTGTCATCAATAGCATTCTGGCAATAACTCGCGACGGTGGCGTGACCTGGCAAGTCCTGACCGTGCCAACTAAACAGGAACTAATTCATATTGATTTTGTTGATGACAAGCGCGGATGGATCGTCGGTGCCGGCGGCGCCATACTTCACACCGAAGACGCCGGCGAAACCTGGGTGAAGCAGAAATCCGACACTGACGCGACTCTGTATCACGTCGACTTTCGCAATGAGAAACAAGGCTGGGTCGTTGGCGAACACGGCACTATTCTCCGCACCGAAGATAGCGGCAGAACGTGGAGCAAGGTTGAATCACCCGCGCGAGCAACTCTGCTGAGCGTCCAATTCATCAACGAAGACGAAGGTTGGATCGTGGGTCGCGGAGGTGTCATCCTGCGTTCCGGCGATCGTGGCCGCACCTGGGTGGAACAGGAGAGCGGCACCAAACAAAATCTATACGCGTTATTTATCGACAAGAAGAATGGTTGGGCGGTGGGCAGCGCTGGATTAATCCTAAGATACGGGCGTTGAGCGATTATTAGTTTGCAATTGTGAGTCCTGCCACGCCTCTGAAATTCAATGAGTCTAGTAGAACGTCTAAAACATAGGCTGGGAATTGCGGGTGCGCATTCCGGGCGTCATCCTATCCGGATTTTTCTGCTCGAAGATGATGAGCGTCGTTGCGAATGGTTCGCGAAACGATTCAAAGGCGATCTGATCGACGTTGCGTGTGAGGTACCGCAAGCGAGGGAGTTCCTCAAGACCCGCGCGTACGATTCGATCTTTTTAGACCACGACCTGATGCCGGAGCATTACGGTTCGGATACTACTGATGATGAAAACACCGGTTTTGCAATCGCTTCGTTCCTCGCTGCAAATCCCGAATTGCAGCGGTCCGCCTCGATCATGGTGCATAGCTTTAATTCCGAAGGAGCGATGCGCATGGTTGAAGAACTGCGCAATGCCGGCCGCCACGCCGACTACATTCCTTTTCACCTCCTCGAAGAACGCTTAAAGAATTTCTGGCCGCGATAACTGCAAAAAGTGGTTGGAAAACTGAAGGCGACAAACGCACGAAAGAAGCCATACGCTTTCGCGTTGAATCCTCGGTCGTGTTATCCACCTTCGCCAGCTTCGGTTTGATAGCGGTTTATTAAGGCGTCTAAGATCGGGGCACTGTCAAAGGACGGGCGCGAGCTCGCTTTTAACATCTGATTGACCACCGACTGATAGGCGAGCAATGCTGGAATGGAACTATCTGTCTCTGCGCACCCCTTAGTCTTGATGCCGGCGTTACAGAGACGCCAGAACACGGCTCGCACCAGAGTAGCTTCCCCGCTCAACTTGCCGCTGCCCCTTAGCAGTGATGCGCGGTCACTCCAAACCCGGTCACAAATCTCTCCGAATTGCGTTGCGGTTATGGTGCTCGTTGATGTCTTCAATTTGTGTAAAACCTCACGACCAGGGCCGGGCCAGCCATTTCCATCGGCGTTGCGGAGCTTCACTAGTGATAAACGATAAAATTTGTGCGGGTGATAAGGTGTCGCCGCGTTTAAGGCTGGCGAATGGATTGTCTACCATGCAGAACTGCACTTCGGTTCGACCATCCGCAATTTCATTGACCAGCCGAACATCCAGGGCAATCGGAGAGAAGACGAGCATATCAACTGTGCGCAGACGCGCCATAAAGGCGTCGTGGCTGCTGTGAAATACTGGTACCAGCAGCCGGCCATCATCCGCAAACGAAAACCAGTCGCCGTTCGCGCGCCGCATTCCATACAAATTGCTCACAACAAGTCTTTCCTGAACCCGGCCGCGCCAATTTGTTGACCTGCCGAGGTAATATGCATCTCATTGCGTTTGTCATAGCGCAGCAATTTTGAGAAGATGAAAACTCCACCGACGCAAACAATCACCGCGATGCTAATTGCCAGCCACAAATGAAGCGTTCCTCCCTGAAGATCCACAGCGCCGCCGGCGTCTTTGAAGGTCGCGAACAAATAGAATTGCCAGGCAGCAATAGCCGCCAGGGCCGCCAAGCCGATTACTGCCAGGACTTTTATAGTTTGTTTGCTCTGATCCAATTCTCCTCCGACTGTTCTATTAAACCAATAGTTGTATTCACAATTAGCTACCCAATTGAACATTAAAGAGAGAACGTTGAGACGTCTGTGCGGTAGACCGCTTATGATGCGGAGCAGTCTTAGGAGTCAAATAAGGCAGCAATTCGACTATGTGTGTTGTCGCACGGACAACGCATATTCACTGGTCTATCGTGAGGGAGGATCAGTTGCCACTGAAAGATCTGGAACGCAAAAGGGAAAGAGAAATAACTGAGGAGTTGGGAATGGGCGACGAAACGAAGACTACGGAACGAGCGAACCGCATTCACTGGCACACCGCCATTTTTGTTGGACTGTTTCATCTTGGCGCGGTGGCCGCTCTATTCATGTTCGATTGGAAAGCATTAGTGGTCGCGATTGCGTTATGGTGGATTTCCGCGAGCTTGGGGGTCGGCATGGGTTATCACAGACTCTTGACGCATCGTGGTTACAAGACGCCAAAGTTGGTCGAGTACTTTCTGACGCTCTGTGGCACGCTGGCGTTGGAAGGCGGACACATACTTTGGGTGGTGACGCACCGCATCCATCACGCGCACACAGATGCTCCGGGCGATCCGCATACGCCTCGTGATGGGGGTTGGTGGGCACACATTGGCTGGATGCTGATGTCTCCGGCCCAGCAGCATGAGCAGTCAGTAATTGAGCACTATGCACCCGACCTGGCGAAAGATCGCTTTCACGTTTGGCTTAATCGACTCTATTGGGTGCCGTTGGTTTTCCTCGCGGTGGGTCTGCTGGTTTTTGGCGGTTGGCCATATGTTATGTGGGGGATTTTCTTTCGGGTCGCATTTAACCTGCACGCTACCTGGCTGGTTAACTCAGCCACGCACATGTGGGGCCGACGTCGATTCTTCACTCAAGATGACTCAAAGAACAACTGGTGGGTGGCGCTGCTGACTTTTGGCGAAGGCTGGCATAACAACCATCACGCGTTCCCAACCTCGGCGCGGCATGGACTAGCCTGGTACGAAATCGATCTGAATTGGTGGGGTATCCGGGTAATGCAGTTTCTCCGTCTGGCGAGAGCCATCAAGCTTGTCAGCCCACAGAACCGGGCTGATGCTTAACTAAGGGTTTAAATTCATGTTCCCTCATCAACCAGCCCCTCACGCAGCGACAGGTGTTTTAGTGACGACAGATAACCAAACAAAACGTCTCATCCTGGTTGTCGAGGATGTTCACGAAACCCGTTATGGGATGGAAAAACTATTGATGGCAGATGGTTATCGCGTCTGTCTGGCCCGAGATGAAGAAGACGCGATCGAGGTCGTTCAGCAAAGACATCCAGACTTAATTCTAGTCAGCCTTCCCGGTTCTCCGAACGAAGTAATTCTGGCCGTGACGCGGATCCGCAAAAGTGCGAATTCCGGCGAGCAGGTCCCGGTCGTGATCTTCTGTGTTGAAGGAATTGCCGAGGGTTATGAGATTGCTATCGGACAAAACATCCATCTCACACTGCCGGACAACTTCAACCAGTTGAGGAGCCTTCTTTCTCGAGTACTGACGAGAGTTGAGGAGCCGGCGGCGTAGAGTGTGGCGGCCACAATTGGAATTGACAACATGAATAATACTAATCGCACAACTTTGACCGCAAAATTTCTCGATACCAAGCCAAGGGTGCTGCTGGAATTAACCAACGAAACAGAGCTAACACTCAAATCCGTTGAAATCTTGACAGTCTTTCTAAAAGCTGACGCGGTACCGAACGCCCCGTCGGAATCTCATATCAGGTTCGAGGCCATCAAGTTCATGCTTCCGCAACAGACCGCGGTTGTCTCCCACCGAACCTGGATTGATGGCAAGCCGGCCCGGGACGAGCGCGATCAGATGGACCGGCTTAAACTGATTCCGGGCGAAGTGAATCCGTATGTGCTGAATATTTCCTGGCAGGACGCCGAAGGCAAGGCGCGTTTTCAGAGGATTCCGGTCGGGCACTAATGGATCAACCCTGATTCCCGAACCTGGATCGCCGTTTGTCCGTCGGCCGGTGCGCGATGACCCAACGGACGTGGCAGGCCAACCACGCCTTTGATGCTAATCACTTAAGCCTAAGGCAAGTTCTACGATTCTCACACGAATTCCAGTTTTTCTCCGCGCCGGCCAGCGCTGGCAGAGCAAACGCAGAGAAATTCAAATTTAGAACGTTACTTAATATGGGGAGACATCGACATGGCAGTAGACTATACGACGATACTCGCAGCGCTAGGGCAGACACTCCGTGTGGTGCGTGAGGGCGCTGGGCCGTTACAACCCGGCCAACTTGTTCGTCTGCATCTCGAGCCAAAGACGCTGGATCTCAAGGTTCCGGTCCTTCTGGACGGGCAGCTCAACGTCTCTTTTTTGACGAAGTCGATAAGATTTGCCGATGCCGCCTATCCATCGCAAGCCTTGGTTGATTACCTTCAAGCCCCCAACACCATACTCGGCGGTATGCCGGTACCCGAGATTGAAATCCCCATGCAAGGGCCGACCTTACCTGGTGATATCCCAATGGGAGTTCAGGTGAATGTCACCGGCGCGGGAGGCACGTTCCTCCCACCGCGCGTCACGACTGTGGCACCCGATCTGAAACTCCCAGCGATGGAAGTACCGATAGCAAGCAAGGACAACGCGCTCTCAGGTGTGCCCGGCCTGCTGGGCGAGATTGCGGGTACGATTCCGATTCCCGCCCTTGTACCGGTGAAACTCGACATCAAGTGGAAGGTCACCAACGTAAACGGCCGACGCGTCTCTGCGGCGAGCTACAGCCAGATTGGCACAGGCATTGATGCGCTCTTTTTGTTCTACGGCACGCCCAAAGAACTCACGACTGCGCCACCGCAACCAACGACTTTTCTCATACATGCCACTGTCACTCTCAGTTTGCCGGGCACACCGCCAGTACATGTTGCCCTCCCCGTGATTCCGCTCATCGTACTCCCAATTTTGATCCCGACGATCGCGTTGCTCGCGAACAAGACGAAGTTCGGCACCGCATCGATCGCTACCGACGATGACAACGCGCGCATGGTTATGGTACCCAGTAGTTCACCAATTCAGGACCTGAGCTCGCTCACAACTGTGCTCAACAATTTCGTCGAGCTTCTTAACCAATTGACCACGGTTCCTGGTCCGCCCTCATGGTCACCCGGATTGCTCGGCACGCTGGGCAAGCTGATTGATCTTGTCAACGGCTACGTCGTCGTCAATGATCGCTTTCCATTGGTGGTGGTGCGTGCCGATGCCGTCGGCGACACCTCTGATATTAGGTACGCACCGGGTGACGGCGACAACTTCGACGACGAGGACGAAGCAGTAATGCTAGTCGGAATCCCGAAAACGAAATTGACCCTCGCGACCGGGGACAACTTCGGAGGGACGGTGATGAACATCTCCACGGGTTCTGAGATGTTCGTGATCATCGAAGACCTGGGCCTGCCGACGACGTTCGAGCCTAAGCCGCTCACTACTAACAAGCCCAGCGGATATAAAGCCGCCTCCGTCACCAATAAACCACACGTGAAGAACAACCTCGAGGCGATTGGCTTTAATCAACTGACGTGATGGTCACTGGCACGATTCGTATCCGTGTTCCCAAATGGCTCGCGCGCATGCCGCTCGTGGTTACGGTGGACGGGCAAGTCGTTCCTCTGGACGCACCTATTTTCGTCGTAGGAGAAAGAGCCACAGTCTGCCTGGCGTTTGTGATGATCCGTGATGATGAAATTGTCTGGGCGGTGTTGAACTGTGTGGCGCCGATCGTAGACAGTGCGGAGACCCTGGTTGGGGGTTCTTACTGAGCCAAAGAGGTCAGCACTTGATCGACGATCTTGGGAAAGAGTTCCGAACTAACAGAATACCTATCCAAGTAACCGATCGACCTCGTCTTTGACGACGCGATAGCATTCGCAAACCGTCGCTTCCAATTTGGCTCTGTCGAGAATCTGAATGCGGCCGCGGACATAGCTGATCGCGCCATCGTCTTGCAGCCGGCCGGCCGCCACCGTCACCCCTTCGCGGCGCACGCCCAGCATATCGGCGATTAGTTCCTGCGTCATAACCAACTCATTCGTCTTCAGCCGGTCATGGCTCAGTAGCAGCCAGCGACAGAGTTGTTGTTCGACTGAATGAAGGCGATTACAGACGGCCGTCTGCGAGATTTGCGTAATCAACGCCTGGGTGTAACGCAAGAGCAAACGTTGGAAGGTTCTACCCTGCGCGAATTCGGTTTGAAGCACTTTCGCCTTCATCTTAAAAGCACCACCGGCGCTTTGTACGACGGCGCGATTGGGCATCGTACCTCCACCCATGAACAGCGCAATTCCAACTACCCCATC
>Ga0134121_10002187_pt1 | contig 17181 bp, 13 predicted proteins | sample KB301_FD_96463 | JGI IMG/M metagenome (GOLD analysis project Ga0134121, IMG submission 96463) | Terrestrial soil microbial communities without Nitrogen fertilizer from Kellogg Biological Station, Michigan, USA - KB3-0-1 | ecosystem: Environmental > Terrestrial > Soil > Unclassified ... | reverse complement strand
CGCATCAGCCAGGGGCTCAACCGCGGCAACCTGATCATCATCGCCGGCCGCCCCGGCATGGGCAAGACGAGCTTCGCCCTCAACGTCGCCCAGCACGTGGCGATCCGCGAGCGCAAGGGCGTGGGCGTGTTCTCGCTGGAGATGAGCCAGCAGGAGCTGGCGCTGCGCATCCTCTGCTCGGAGGCCGACATTTCCTTCTCCCGGCTGCGCTCGAACCGCGTCTCGCAGAAGGAGTGGACGCGGATCATCCAGACCGTGCGCACCATCGGCGACGCGCCGCTGTTCATCGACGACTCCCCGAATCCCAGCCTGCTGGAGGTGGCCTCCAAGTCCCGCCGGCTCAAGGCGGAGCGCGGCCTGTCGCTGGTGATCCTTGACTACCTTCAGCTCATGCAGGCCGGCGGCAAGTACGAGAACCGCAACCTGGAGATCGCCGCCATCAGCCGCGGCATGAAGCAGCTCGCCAAGGAGCTGGAGGTCCCGGTGATCGCCCTCTCCCAGCTCTCCCGCCAGCCCGAACGGCGAGGGAGCGATCATAGACCACAACTTGCTGATTTACGCGAAAGTGGATCAATTGAGCAAGATGCGGATATGGTTGCATTTATTTATCGTGACGAGGTCTACACCCCCACGGACGAGAACAAGGGGCTTGCGGAGCTGATCATCGCCAAGCACCGCAACGGCGAGACCGGCACCGTGGAGCTCGTGTTCCTCGGGGAGACCACCAGCTTCCGCAATCTCGACCGGCATGGCACGGAGCCCAGTGGCTCTCCCTTCTGAAACTCCCCTCTACGAATCGCCGGAGGTGAAGGACCTCGAGGCGGCTCTGCGCCCGGCTTGGGTGGACGTGGATCTCTCCGCGCTGGAGCACAATCTCGCCGCCATCCGCGGACGGCTGATCTCCGGTGGCATCGAGTCCGGCGATCGCGTGAAGGCCATGGCGGTGGTCAAGGCGGACGGCTATGGTCATGGCGCCGTCGGCGTCTCGCGGACTTTGGAAGCCGCCGGGGTGGACTGGCTGGGCGTGGCGCTATTGGAGGAGGGGGCGGAGATCCGCCGCGCCGGAGTGAAGCTGCCCATCCTCGTCCTGGGCACGGCGCGGCCGGCGAAGATCGCCCTCTACCGGCGCTACAAGCTCACGCCCACGGTGTCCTCCCTCCACGAGCTGGCTCTCTGGTGCGACTGGACGGCGAGACAGGTCGTGCCGCAGCCCGTCCATCTCAAGGTGGACACGGGGATGGGCCGGCTCGGCGTGGCTCCGGACGAGGTTTCTCGGGCCCTGGAGATCCTGCGACAGCATCGCGGCCTGCGCCTGGCAGGCATCCTCTCCCACTTCGGCGACGCGGACGATCTCGCGAGCCCCCGCAACCAGGCGCAGGAGAAGAGCTTCGCCGCCGTGCTCGGCCAGCTCACCGCCGAGGAGCGGCAACACGCGCTGATCCACATGGCCAACAGCGCCGCCGCCCTTCACCTCCCGGAAAGCCGTTTCGCCCTGGTGCGCCTGGGGATCGCCATCTATGGATTGGAGCCCGCCGAGCGCCCGGGGCAGCCGCTTCCCCCCGCGGAGCGCACGGATCTGCGGCCGGTGATGTCGGTGAAGGCGAGGATCGTCCAGCTTCGCGAGGTGCCGGCGGGCACGGCGGTCTCCTATGGCGGGCGAACTGTCACACGGCGGCGGAGCCGGATCGCCGTCGTTCCTGTAGGCTACGCCGACGGTTATGCTTGGCGCCTGACGGGGAAGGCCGAGGCCCTGGTGCGGGAACAAAGAGTCCCCGTCGTGGGTTCCGTGACGATGGACATGACGTTACTCGACGTCACCGATGCCGGAGCGGAGCTCGGTGACGAAGTGGTCCTCCTCGGCCGGCAGGGAAGTGAGGAGGTCACGGCTCTGGAGCTGGCGACTCACGCCGGGACCATCCCCTGGGAGATCCTCTGTCACCTGGGGTTGAGGCTGCCGCGGCGCTATGTTCGGGAGGGAAGAGTGGAAGAGCTGATGTCGCGTTTTTCGCGGGAGGACTCGTGAGCCTGCCGGGTCCGATCGAAGGTTTCTTCGAGGAGATGGGGCGCTTCTTCCAGATGGTGGGGCGCATCTTCGCGTGGACGCCGCGCCCGCCCTACGACTGGCGGGAGCTGCTGCGGCAGATGGTGAAGGTCGGGGTGGACTCGGTGCCGGTGGTGTTCCTCACCGCCCTGTTCACCGGCATGGTGCTGGCCCTCCAGACCTTCTCCGTGCTGCGCCGCTTCAACGCCGAGAGCTTCGTGGGCTCGCTGGTCGCCCTGTCAATGGTGCGCGAGCTTTCCGGAGTGCTCTCCGGCCTCATCGTCTCCGGCCGCGCCGGCTCGGCAATGGGGGCGGAGCTCGGCACCATGCGGGTCACCGAGCAGATCGACGCCCTGGAAGTGATGGCGACCGACCCCGTCCACTACCTGGTGGTGCCGCGGGTCTGGGCCACCACCATCATGCTGCCGTTGCTGGTGATCATGGGCAACGGCGTGGGCATCCTCGGCGGTTACGCCGTGGCAGTCGTCCTGATGGGAGCCAACCCGGTCTCCTACGTCGACAAGTCCTTCCAGTACATGGACTCGAACGATCTGTTCTCGGGCGTCGTCAAGGCGGCCGTCTTCGGCTTCCTGCTCGCCGCCATCGGCTGCCAGCAGGGCTTCTACACCACCGGCGGCGCCGAGGGCGTGGGCAGGTCCACCACCGCGGCCGTGGTCGTCGCGAGCATCGCCATCCTGATCTCGGACTTTTTCCTCACCCGTCTGCTGTTCTGATCCCGCGAGACTGTTCCCACAATGAGCGAACCCCAGGGATCGACCCCCCAAGCCCGGCAGACAGACCGGCAGGATGACGGGCGGAAGCAGCCGGATGTCGCCATCCGCATCCACGACCTGCACAAGTCGTTTGGGTCGAAGGTCGTGCTCGACGGCGTCAACCTCGACGTCGCGCCCGCCGAATCGCTGGTGATCATCGGCGGCTCGGGCACGGGCAAGAGCGTGCTGCTCAAGCACATCATCGGCCTGCTCAAGCCCGATTCGGGCACGGTGGAGGTGGGCGGCACGGCGGTGGAGACCCTGGGCAACCGGGAGATCACCGAGTTCCGCCGCAAGTTCGGCATGGCCTTCCAGGAGGGAGCCCTGTTCGACTCGATGACGGTGTGGCAGAACGTGGCCTTTCCCCTCCAGCGGCTGACCAAGAAGTCGCACCAGGAGATCGACGACCGGGTGGAGGAGTGCCTGTCCATGGTGCGCCTCGAAGGCGTGGGAAAGAAGCTGCCGTCGCAGCTCTCGGGCGGCATGCGGCGCCGCGTGGGCTTCGCGCGGGCGGTGGCCCACCAGCCGGAGATACTGCTTTTCGACGAGCCGACCACCGGGCTCGACCCGATCACCACGGCGCTGATCGACGAGATCATCAAGGATCTCTCCGACCGGCTGAAGACCACCAGCGTCACCATCACGCACGACATGGAGAGCGCCTACCGGATCGCCGACCGGATCGCCATGCTCCATCAAGGTAAAATCATTGCCGAAGCGCCGCCGGAGGAATTCAAGCGGCTTGAAGATCCCCGAGTCCAGCAGTTCATCCATGGCCGGGCCGATGGGCCGCTTTCCGAGGAGCTGGCCCGTAATCCGCCACCCGCGGAGAAGGATTCGGATGAGTCGGACGACGAGGAGCACGCGGATTAGGGGCGCTCGCGAGTTGGAGAGATCATGAAATCAGTCATCAAAGTCGGCATCTTCGCCACCATCTGTCTGGTGGTTCTGGGGCTCCTCATCTGGAAGATCGAGGACTTCAACCCGTTCGCGCAGAAGAAAGGCCAGCGCATCGACGCCGTCTTCAAGACCGTGGCCGGCCTGGACGACAAGGCCTCGGTGCGCATCGCGGGCGTCAAGGTGGGCCACGTGGACGGCGTCGGCCTCCAGGGCGCCCTGGCCCGCATCACCCTGGCGCTGGACAAGAAGCAGAAGCTCACCGTCGGCACCACGGCGGCCATCGCCAACCTTGGCCTGCTGGGAGAAAAGTACGTCGAGCTGGTGCCCGGTCCGCCGGACGCGCCGCCGTTGCCGCCCGACGCCGTGCTGATCGGCAAGACCCCGGTGAGCTTCGACGATGCCATCGCCAAGATCGACGAGATCGGCGGCTCGATCCAGAAGGTCACGGGGCAGCTCGCCGGCGGCGACCTCGGCGGCAACCTCAACAACCTGATCCGGGACATCCAGCTCACCTCGACCGAGCTGCGGGCGATGATCTCCGAGAACCGCGCCAACCTCTCATCGACCGTGCAGCGGTTCGACGAGGTGGGCGCCATCCTGGGCCGTGAGCTGCCGCGCTTGGCCGGCCAGACCAACCGCGCCCTCGACCAGATCTCCCAACTGCTGGCGGAGAACCGGGGGAACGTTTCGGACACCACGACCCACCTCAAGGAGCTGACGGCGAAGCTCCAGGTCTCGGCGGACAATCTGAACCAGATCTCGGGCAAGATCGCCAGCGGCCAGGGCACCATCGGCAAGCTGGTCACGGACGAAAAGGCCTACAACAGCGTGATTTCGACCCTCGACAGCATCAAGGGCGGCGTCGAAAACCTGAGCGGCACTCTGGGCGCGATCAACAAGTTCAAGATCGACCTCGGGGTCCAGGGGTATTACCTGGCGAACTCCAAGCGCGACATCAACGGCGAGAAGCAGAGCTCCCTCTCGAGCTTCAGCGTCGACATCGATCCGCAGGACAAGAAGCACCTCTATCGCCTGGGCCTCGTCAGCAGTCCTGACGGAAAGCTGCGGGACAAGACCCAGACGTTCGTGATCACGGGTCCGAACGGCATTCCCCAGACCACGACGCTCCATACCCTGACGCAGGAGCAGACCACCACCGCCACCGGACTCTTCGGCTACAAGGGTCCGTACGGATCAAGGCTGTGGGGTGGCGTCATCGAGGGCACGGGAGGCGCGCAGGTCGAGTACCCGCTGCCGGTCCTCGACCGCCGGCTCATCATGTCCTTCGAAGCCTTCAACTTCAACCGCCCGAACGACAAGGCGGCCCACCTGCGTCTGATGGGCCGCTACAACCTCAACGAAAACCTCTACCTGCTGGGTGGCTACGACGATCCGCTCGAGAATCACGCCTTCTTCCTGGGAGGCGGCATCAAGTGGAGCGACGAGAACATCAAGTACCTGCTGGGAACCCTGGGAGGGTTGGCGGGGAAGTAGGGGAGAGACCGCGATCAGGCTGCGAACCACCGGAGGCGGCCGTGCCGGGGGCTTGGGTTACGGGTGAGGGATGCAGCTCGACGTGAAGACGGTCTTGTAGATGCTGGTCGTGCCCCAGGACCAGAAGGTCTCCGAGCAGGGATCGCTATAGGTTTCCCCCACTTCCGTCGTCTTCGTGGCGTCGGAGTAGTAAATGGTATCCCGGATCTGGAGGGCCCAGGCCGGCTGCGCGTTCATCACGAACGGCAGGGTGGCCAGCAGCAGGGCAAAGAGAAGCTTGAAGGCTTGGCTACGTCGCATTGGCAATCTCCTTGTAGGAAGGACGAGAAATCGGTGACTCCGCTGGTTCGCGAATACGATCTTAGCAGAGTTCCGATATCTCCGACGCCGACACCAGGGGTCCCCCTTTTCTGTAGAGACGCCTCGCGGGGAACCCCCGCGGGGGCGTCTCCGATCGTGGCGAAACCGTTTCAAGACGCCGCACCGCTCCGCAGCCAGTTCTCCCTCTTCTCCCGGCCAGGGGAGTGGAGTGGTCGGGAGAAGAGGGCCGGGGTGATGAGGGTCCTGGGCGGTGGAAGCTCCCCTCCACCATCCATCCGCACCGCCTGTTAGACTTACAGTACTCCAGAAAGGAGATTCATGGATCTCGGCCGGGTCTTCATCTCCTCAGTCTTCGGCGGCATGCTGGACCTGCGCGACCTCGCGGCGGACGCGGCGAGGCTCGTGGGCCTCGAGCCCGTGCTCACCGAGTATCACGTGGCCCAGACGGGGACAGTCCAGGAGCGTCTGGCCAAGGAAATCGCGCTCTGCGACACCTACGTCGGCCTCTTCGATTGCCGCCGCGGGATCGTGCCCGATGGAACAGACAGCCGGGCGATCACCGAAGAAGAGTTTCGCATCGCGAGGGAGAACGGCCTGCGCCGTCTGGTCTTCCTCTCGGAGATCGACGCCGCGGACCGCGATCCCGAGCTGAAGGCATTCCTGGACCGCGAGGTCTCGGAATACAGCACCGGCGTCTGGACCCGCTACTACAAAGACGAAGCCGGTCTGGCCCGGGAGATCGCCGCCGCGCTGTCGGTCCTGCGGCCTCGGGTGGTGGTGACGCTGAGTCCTCGGGAAGGAAGGAAGCTGGAGGCCTATCTGCATCTGGAAGGAGTCCAGCCGGTCTGGAAGGGACCGGCCGTGCTTGGACCCGCCGAGATGGATCTGACCCTGGGAGGCGGAGCCGAGGGCGTGTTCCGGGTTTTCTTGGAAGATGCCGCCCTCCGTGGCCAGCTCAAGGAGGAAAGTCTTCGAGCTGCCGGGAGCGAACTGGTCGCCAAGGCCTTTCCCGGCGAGCTCGGCGAAGCCCTGCAGTCGATCCTCTCCCAGGCAGCGCACGCCAGACAACTCGTAACACTGGAGGTGCGGACCGGTGAAGGCGACGCTCTCGCTCTCCCTTGGGAGCTGCTGAGCTTTCCGACCCACCCTCTGCCGATCCGCCAAGGCTTGATCGAGATCGTCCGCCACCTGCCTCCACCTGGGCAGGACCCGAACCCGTCCCACGATCCAGCGCCGGAGATTCCGGCCAATCATGTTGCCGTTCTTGGCTTTACGGCGGCACCTATTGAGGATGAGGAAGTGAAAGCTCGCCTCGGCACTGGCGGAATGGGAGCCTCGGATCTCTTCTGGGAACGCGAGCAAGAGAGGCTCCTCGTCGCTCTCGACGACCTGGTCCGCACAGGACGGGGCCGCCTCATCCTTCCGGACACTGGGGACAAGGAAGAGCTTCGCCAGCAACTCGCCCGGGAAGACCGGCCGCAGATCGTCCATCTTTCCTGTCACGGCGGCATAGCGGAAGGGCAGCCGTCGGTGTTCCTCGAAAACGAGGAAGGTCATCGCGCTTCGGTCAGAGCGGACGATCTGCTTTCATGGATTCGGGCAACGCCCGGAGCTGCGCCGCTCGACCTGCTGGTGCTCTCCGCCTGCGACACGGCCGAGGCCGCGGGCCTCGCGGATCGGCTGGTACGTGGCGGCGTCCCGCGCGTCCTGGGGATGCAGAGCACCGTCTCAGATCACGGAGCCACAGCCTTCGCCGAAGCCTTTTATGCCGCCCTGGCGAGAGGCACGGACCTTCCAGCGGCGATGCGAGCGGGGAGAGCCGAGCTGTTCGCAAAGGGCGGCAATCACGAGTGGGCCATCCCCACTTTCACCGCCAGTCGAGACGCTGGCCCCCTCGTAGTGCCACGGGGAAGCGCGTCACCCGTCCCCGCTCCGTTCGAAGTCGCCCGCAAGGATTTCGAGATCGAAGGAATCACCTATCTGGCCGGGGGCTACGTGGGTAGGCGCGAGGTAGATCGCCGCCTTCGCCGCGCCTTCAAAGATCAGAGGGTCATTGCCATCCACGGCCTGGGTGGCATCGGCAAGTCCACCCTCGTGGCCCGCTTTCTGGAGCGCCGTCGAGAGGATGGAGCACGAGTCCTCCTCCTCTACGCTGGCCGCGATCTGGCTCCTGCGTCTCTCATCGAGGAAGTCGCGAAGAAGATCGGCGTCGAGCGTTCGGGCTCCTTGCCTCCAGACCAAGCGGAGCAGCAATTCAACAAGGATCTTCAGACGGCTCTCCGGGCCGTACGTCCCACAATCCTCTTCTTCGACAACTTCGAGGACAACCAAGACGGCGACGGCCATCTGAAGAACCCAGCCTTGGGCGAAGCCCTCGCGGATCTGATCCAATTCGGCGGTCCCGAATTCCGTCTCCTCTTCACCAGCCGGCTGCCGGTCGATCTCCCGGATTTACCTTCTCCGGTCACTGCTTGGAACTACGACCTTGGAGAGTTGTCCCCCTCCGGCTGCCGCAAGCTACGCCTCCTCGATCCTGAAGGCATGGGTAAATTGGAAGAGCCCGCTTGGCAACAGGTGATGTTCCATCTCGGCGGTCATCCCAAGGCTCTGGAGCTTCTCGGGGGATATCTGAAGGGCCGGCCGGACCGGGCACGCACATTACTGGAGAACTTCGAAGAGGCGGTGGAGTCCGTAGATCGCAGGCTCGCCGCCAAGCGTCAGGAGCGGGGGAGAAGTCTCCTCGTCGATACCGTTCTCGCGGAGGTTCCGGCGGAGCGCCTGCCGGCGTTCGACCGCCTCTGTCTGCTCGAGGAGCCGCTTCCCTCCGAAGAGTTGGATTCCCTTCTGGTTGCTGAGGGTATCGACAAGTCAGACCTCGCTTGGTTCCGCAACCATGGACTCCTTGCCCGGAAGGTGGCGCCGTCGGCGTTGGCTGGAGGCGACGCTGTTCATCGGCTTCTTGCGAGCCGAAGAGAGAATGCGCTGGCTGATAGGGAAGGAGAAGAGGCGGCTCGGGCTTGGCACCTGAGGGTGGCTGAGCACTTCGAGAAGAGGGAGGGACCACTTTCTGATTTCGGGACCGCGGCTCGGCATCGCGCCGCCGCGGGGGACAGAGCGGGGGCTTTGGGGCTTTATGACCGCTGGGCGATAAGGCTGAGGAATCGACACGCCTATGCTGCGTGTATTCAGATTGCGCAAGAAGGGCTTGAGAAGTTCTCTTCGGGCGAAGTTCAGGAGGAGAAAGTTGAGGCTGCTTCCCTTTGGAATACCACTCATGATGGCTTAGTCCGTCTCGGCATGGTCTTAGAGGCCGGCTCGGCTTTAGTGCAGGCCCTCGATCTCGTGGAGGGCTGTACGAGCCCCGAGGCACGTTTTCAGAGAGCCCGGGCCCTGCTTCTGCGCGGCCGAGCTTTCGTTGACAAGGGCCATCCGACGGAAGCTCAACAAGATCTGGAGGCAGCAGCTACCGACCTGAAAAAAGGTGGCCACGAGCGGGAGCGTGCGGTGACGCTGGGAGATATCGCCCGGTTGCGGTCCCAGGCGGGCGACGTGGTCGGGGCGCTGAAGCTGCATGAGGAGAGGATCGGCATCTTCGATCAGCTCGGGGATGTGCGGTCGCGTGCGGTGACGCTGGGAGATATCGCCCGGTTGCGGTCCCAGGCAGGCGACGTGGCCGGGGCGCTGAAGCTGCATGAGGAGATGATCGACATCTTCGATCAGCTCGGGGATGTGCGGGAGCGTGCGTTGACGCTGGGAGATATCGCCCGGTTGCGGTCCCAGGCGGGCGACGTGGCCGGGGCGCTGAAGCTGCATGAGGAAGAGCTGCGGACCTACGAACAGCTTGGGGATGTGCGGTCGCGTGCGTTGACGCTGGGAGATATTGCACGGTTGCGGTCCCAGGCAGGCGACGTGGCCGGGGCGCGTGAGTTTCAAATGCAAAAGTTGGAGATCAGTAGAGGATTAGAGGATCTTGAGTCGATCGCGAATGCGCAGTTCTACATCGCATCGCTCGATCTTCAGGAGAAGCGGCTGGCAGACGCACTTTCCCGACTGGCTGAGTCGTGGGAAATAGTTTCAAGGATTGGCGTGGCGGGAGGAATTGCTTTCGTGGGGCAGTTCTACGGGCAGGTTCTTGCGGGGACGGACCGAGGCCAGGCGATCTCTGTGCTTCGAACATCACAGGAAGCATTTCAGCGGTTGGGAATGACGGACGAGGTTGCTGAAGCGGCCGGTATTCTCAAATCCCTGGAGGCGGCCGGCGGCGAAGATGCCTCCGCACCGGAATCATCCGGTTCTGATCTGGCGAATAAGGCGAGCGACCCAATAACGGGTCCGTAGTCGGAGACGTCCCAGCCCGTTTCACGATGACCTTCGCAGGCGTCAACGTCGGGACGTCTCCGGGGCGGCTATGTCGACCCGATTCACCAAAACCTTGCGACGGGGCGACACCGACGTGAACCGTTGACATCTTGCGGCCTTCGATCGAAACGCCGGTGTGGTGACGCCCACCGGATGCGTTGATCTGCTCGATATCGCCGCGTCGGAGACGTCCCGACGGCATCGCCTGCGAAGGTTGGCGTGAAACGGGCTGGGACGCCTCTACGGAACAGGCGACGCGACGGTTCAGTTCGGCGATTCAGCGCCGGAGAACGGCACCAGTCCGTATTTCTTCTGCATCTCGCGGAGACGGGCCCTTTCGGTCGAAGCGTTCTGAATTTACGGTCTTCACTTCAGCGCTCAAAACCACGGCTTTTCCTGAAGCTCATGCCGAGGGCGACCCTACGGCGCGAACATTTGCCCCAGCGCGGTCAGGACGGCTGTCATCGTCTCCGGCTCGATCTGGCCGAGTTTCTTCACAAGCCGGTCGATGTCGACCGTGCGGATCTGGTCGAGGACGACAAGGCCTTCTCGATTGTCGAAGGTGCAGCGAACTCGAGTGGGATAAAGCCGGCCTTGGCTCGTCAACGGCGCGACGATGACCGTATGAAGATGCCGGTTCATCTCGTTCGGCGAGACTACGACGCAGGGCCTCTTCTTCTGAATTTCGCTGCCGACGGTTGGGGCCAGAGTCACGAGATAAACCTCTGAGCGGGCTATTGCCACTCCCATTCCTCCTCGTCCCAGCGAGTCGGCACCAACTCCTTACCATCCAGGAGAGCATCGTCGCCCTGACGGGCCATGGCTGCAAAGGCTTCATCCCAGCCGGCGCGCGGATTGCCTGCGGCACGGATTACTAGGCAATCGTCCTGTACCTCGATCTCCACTTCGTCTCGAAGATTTGTCTGCTCCAGGAGTGGCTTTGGGATACGAACTCCCTGAGAGTTTCCGATGCGGATGATGTGTGCTTTCATGGTCTTGCTCCAGTCGTGATTACATTGTAGTCACGGTTGACCGCTTGTGCAAGGCTCCGAGGGAGCTCTCGGCTGTCAAGGCTTCGTAATCGGAGTCGAGGCGAAGACCCGGAGAGGCCGGCCACTTCGGGCCGGCAGAGAACAGGAGACCCTCCTCGCGTGACGGACTTTTCCTCCCGATCGCGCCTCTACTGACAGAACAGCCTCCATCGTTCCGTCAAGGGACGGGTCGACGCGTGGGGGCACACCGAGAATGATCTTGGAGAAAACAACAATGCTCAAGGCCGCTCTTCGTCTCGCTCTCCTGACCCTCGTCGTCCTCTTTGCGATCCACAAGAACGCCGAGGCCGCCTGCTTCTATCCACATTCCTCCACGACCACCTACTACGCCATGATCGACGACTCTCCGGGTTGGGAGGGAACTCTCTGGGCCTGCCAGGAGGTCATCATCAGCCCGATGCACGCGCACCACTGGGGTCCCATCGGCGGGATCTCCCGCGACTGCGACGGCAACGTCACCAGTTGGGGCGACACGACCTCCTGCACCGGTCCGAGCAACACCGAGAGAACGACCGACATCTGTCCGCCCGTCTGCGAGTAGCTCCCTCTCGGACGCATCAGGGCTGCCCAACTCGGGAAAGTCGATCCCCCACTCGGGGCGGGCCGCTCCCGAGTAGGGGAGGGGCTGCCCACCTCGGGAAAGACGATCCCCCACTGGGGGAGAGCCTCTCCCGAGTAGGAAAAGGGCTGCCCAACTCGGGAGAGAGGATCCCCCACTCGCCCCGGGCTTTCCCCACTCGTTCCCCGCCTGCGCGGCGGATGATACGCTCCCGCCTCCTATGATCCCCGGCGATCCGAACTCGGCCGTCCGCAACGAGCAGGGGCTCTCGCGCCAGCTCTCGATGGCGCAGCAGGCGGCCATGGCTCTGGGCGGCGCGATCGGGACGGGGCTGTTCCTGGCCAGCGGCCTGGCGGTCAACGTGGCCGGGCCGGCGGTGATTGTGTCCTATGCGGTCGTGGCCGCCATCTCGCTGCTGCTCGGCCGTGCGCTGACCGAGATGGCGGTGGCCCATCCGACGGCGGGCGCGTTCGGCGTGTATGCCGGGATGTATCTCTCGCCGTTCGCCGGCTACGCGATGCGGGTGAGCTATCTGCTGATGGAAGTGATCGCGACCGGCGGGCAACTGGTGGCCGCGTCGATCTACATGAGCTACTGGTTTCCGGGAGTGCCGGGCGCGGTGTGGGTGCTGGCGTTCGCGGTGCTGCTCGTGTACGTCAACTCGCGGGCGGTCGGCCGGCTCGGGACGGTCGAATACTGGCTCGTGATGATCAAGGTCGTCGCGGTGGCGCTGTTCGTGGGCCTCGCCGTTCTGATCGTGTTCGGTCTGACCGGCCAGCCGGCGCTCGGCCTGCGGAACCTCACGGGACAGGGCGGCTTCGTGCCGTTCGGCCTCAAAGGGGTTTGGCTCGGCTGCTGTTTCGTCATCTACTCGTTCATCGGCGTCGAGATCGTGGGCGTCACCTCCGGGGAGGCTTCCAACCCGGCCCGCACGATTCCGGTGGCCATGCGGCGCATGGTTCTCGGTCTCTCGGCGATCTACATCATCACCATCACGCTGCTGGTGGCCCTGAGGCCGTGGCAACAGTTGGGCGCCGGCGAGAGCCCGTTCGTGAGCGTGCTGGCGCGGGTGGGAATCCCCGGTGCCGCGGGCTTGATGAACTTCGTCGTGCTGAGCGCCGCGCTGTCGAGCGCGAACGCGAATCTCTACCTGATCTCCCGGACCCTGTGGTCGCTGGCGCGCGCCGGCTTCGTGCCGCCGCGGCTCGGTGCGGTCTCCCGGCAAGAGGTTCCGGTCAACGCCCTGCTCGTGGCCTGTCTCGGGCTGGGAGCGGCGGTGCTGGTGCGGGCGGTCTGGCCCAATTCGGCCTACGTGTGGTTTTTTGGCGTCGCGCTGTTCGGCGCTCTGTTCGTCTGGCTGATGATCTTCGTGACCCACATCGCGTTTCGTGCCCCCGCCGTCCCTCTGGGCTCGTACGCGGGGGCCGCGCTGGTCGCCGCGATCCTGGTGTCGACGTGGTGGGTGCCCGGTCTGAAGTCGACGCTGATCGCCGGGGGGCCGTGGCTCCTGCTGCTGGCGATCGGTTACCGATTTTCGGGGGGACGTTCGTCCGGGTCGCCCGGATAGACAGACGTTTCGAAGTCCGCCGGCAGGGAGACCTCGAGGAGCCGTAGATCCTCGGAAACATCGGCCAGCGCGGTCTTGAAGTGCGGCGGTACCACGAAGGCGTCGCCCTCGGTGAGCGCGTGGGCGCCTTGTCCCTCGCCGTGCAGGGTGACGGACCCCGCGAGGACGAACGCGAACAGAATGTCCGCGTTGTGAGTTGTCACCGGCGCGGATGCGCTGCCGGCCGGGCGAGCCACCTTCACGGAAGCGACGCCCGCGGTCGCGGCGCCGATGCCGGTCTCCCGCGCTTCGAAGCCGGGCAGTCTCCAGGGCGTCCAGACGGCTTTCGCGGCTTCGCTGCGGCAGAAGGTCTGGCCTCCGAAAACCCTTTCCGGATTGAGATGCGGCGTGGGCAGCTCCATCTCGTGATCGACGGTGGTGACGTGCTCGGCCGGCACGCCGATCTCGACCACCTGGAGATCCTCGGAGGCCTCGAGAACCCGGTGCCGGATCTGCGGCGGCTGAATGACGCAGTCGCCGGCGTTGAGGAGGAAGGGGGGGCCCTGGTCTTCGTAGACCAGCCGGACCCAGCCGTGGATGCAAAAGATCAACTGAAAACCCACGGTGTGGTAATGCACCATGTCCGGCACGGGACCGGCGTCCGGAATGCGGATGTGCGAGGCGATGATGCTGCCGCCGAGCCGGCCGGGGATCAGGTCCCGGTAGTGCATGCCCGCGCGGCCGATCACCCATGGGCTATTGTCTTTCAGTCGGCGCACGAGGAAGGCGTGCCGGGTCGGCGGCGTCTCCAGCCGCGGCTGGGCGTCGACGATCTGAACGCGAACGCCGTTGGGAGCCGTCAGCTCCCGCGCGCCCGCCCCGAAGGCTTCAGGATCGCGGCACAGCAGACGCAGAATCCCCGGAGCCACCGTGGCGCCACGCTCCAACCGCAGCCGCAGTCCGTGCCCCGACAGGACGGCCACTCCCGGATCGTCGGCCGGGAAGATCGTCTCCAGCCGGAACCCCAACTCGCCGGTATAGAAGCTCAGATCCGCCGCGAGGTCCTGCGAGGGGAGGGTCACCTCGGCCGCCTGAACGTTGTCCATGGCGATCATCATGCCACAGAGCGGCCGGCCTGCTGAGGGCGGGGCCGCCAGCAGGATGCCGCGAAGAGTGGTGCGCAAGCTGTCACGCTTTTCCTCCGAGCTGCACCCGTAGGAGTAGAGAATGTCTTCAGAGATTTTTCTGAAAACTCTCCTTACCAGGAAAGGGAGACTTTATGAGAAGAGCTTTTGTCTGCGTCTTCGCTCTCGCGCTCCTCGCCGCCCTGCCGGTCGCCGCTGCGACTGTGCACACAGTTCAGAATGGAATCGACGTGTGGCACACCGCGGGGGACGGCTCGTCGTTCGTGAACTTCGACAAGAACCCGATCCCGAAGGGCTTCTTCTGCTCCAAGTCGGCGGCGTTTACCGGCAAGGTCGTCCTTCAGGGACGTCCGCTCTCCACCGGCACTCCGGGTGAGCTCGGCGGCGCGGATACGATCGTCCAGCGTCTCGACGATGCCACCTTCGACGGCAGTGGTGTGGCGACGACCCGCGTCCAGCTTCGGGCCCTTCAACTGGTGAGCGTCTCTCCCCTCAAGACCGCCTGCGGCAACTTCAACGTCCAAGTCACCCTGAGCGGCACGCAACCGACCACGAATATGAAGATCATCCGGGAGACCGAGTCCAGCGGCCGCTTCGAAGCGCCGATCGCGGTCCAGTACAAGATCGCGTTCCTGCCGACTCGGGTAGGCGCGCAGGCATTGGAGCTGGTTCGCAGCTTCACCCTCGCTCCGGCCCCGAATGCCACGTGGGGCACGTCACCTCTGGCCAAGTCCTTCTCGCGCCAGCCCACACTGCTGGTGGACACCAATGGCGACCAGATTCCGGACACCTATCTGCCCCGCACGAGCGGCAACTTCCAGGCCGGCTGGACTCCCGCCTGGGCAAGAGCGCTGGCGGAGAGGCGGCAGAACAAGATCTACCAGAACGATCAGCCGATTTACGCTTGCAGCGAGGGGTCTGACCCTGAGTGCCATCCCGAGGCCCAGGGAATTCACTGCTCCACGCCTTGCGGCGCGATCTACTAAGCCCGCCTTTCACAGTTCTTGCGGTGGCCCGGTTACCTCGCCGGGCCGCCGTTCCTCGGCCCTACCGCCCCGCCGTCTTCCACCCCGTCCAGCCCGGTCCCCGCACCACGCGTCCGGCCGGGGCCCCCGTGGGCTCGCCGTTCTTGAGCACATGGACGCCGTTGACGAAGACGTGCTTGACGCCCGTCGCGTACTGGTGCGGTTTCTCGTAGGTGGAGTGGTCCTTCACCTTGGCGGCATCGAAGAGGACGACGTCAGCGAAGTAGCCTGGCTTGAGAAGGCCGCGGTCGCGGATCTTGAGGTTGGTGGCGGGGAGGGAGGTCAGCTTGCGGATGGCCTCTTCGAGAGGGAGCACCTTCTCGTCCCGCACGTACTCTCCCACGACGCGGACGAAGTTGCCGTAGGTCCGCGGGTGGGGATTGGACTTCAGGAAGACGCCGTCGATCGTCGGCGCCTCGGCGTCCGAGCCGAAGCTCACCCAGGGGAGGGCGACCTCGCGGCGGACGTTGTCCTCGGACATCAGGAAGTAGATGGTGCCCACCCGGCTGTCGTCCTCGATCACAAGGTCCATGGCCGTCTCTTCGGGAGACTTGCCGCGCATCCTGGCGACTTCGGCGAGACTCTTGCCGGTCAGCGGCTTCAGCTTGTCGTTCTTGAAGGCGACGAGGAGGATCTTCTCCGGACCCGCGGCGAGGAAGAGGTTCTCCCAGGCGTCGGTGGGCGTGTCGATCTCCTTCTTCAGCTTCTCGCGGATCGCCGGGTCCTTCATGCGGGCGATCCACGCTTCGAGGCCGCCTTCCTGCACCCAGGGGGGCATGGAGGCGTCGAGGCCCGTGGCGCCGGCGGTGTAGGTGTACATGTCCGCCGTGATCTTGAGGCCGGAGGCGCGGGCGGCTTCGACTTTCTGGATGGCGGCGTCGAGCTTTCCCCAGTTCGGCTTGCCGGCCGCCTTGAAGTGATAGATCTCGGCCGGCAGCTTGGCGCGGCGCGAGATGTCGATCAGCTCGTCGATCGCCTCCAGCAATCTCCCGCCCTCGCTGCGCATGTGGGAGATGTACATGCCGTCGTACTTCGCGGCCTCCTCACAGAGGGCCACGAGCTCGTCCGTCTTGGCATAGAAGGCGGGCGCGTAGATGAGGGACGAGCCCACGCCCATGGCGCCTTCCTCCATGGCCGTGTCCACCAGCTTGCGCATGCGCGCCAGCTCCTCCGCGGTGGGCGGCCGGTCGGCGTAGCCGATCTCATGGACTCGCACGGTGGTGGCGCCCACGAAGGAGGCCACGTTGGGGGCGATCCCCTTGGCCACGACCTGATCGAGATACTCGCCCAGGGTCGTCCAGGTGATCGGATACTTGATGTCCCCCTGCTGCTCGACGCCTTCCTTCTTCATGGTGTCGTTGAGCGGACCCATGGAGTTGCCCTCGCCCATGACTTCCAGAGTCACGCCCTGGCGCAGATCGCTCTGCGCCCGGCCGTCGACGAGCAGCGACTCCGTGGCCCAGCTCAGCATGTTGACGAAGCCTGGGGAGACGGCGAGCCCCTTGGCGTTGATCTCGGCCTTCCCCTTGGCGGTACCGAGAGAGCCCACGGCGACGATGCGGTCGCCGTCGATCCCCACGTCGCCCACGACCGGCTTGCCGCCCGAGCCGTCGTAGATCGTGCCGCCCCGCAGGATCAGATCGTAGGTCTTTGGGGCCTCAGCGGCTGAGGCGGCGAGAGTGACGGCGAGCGACAGGGCACAGCCGAGGATGGTTTTCATGGCCCCTCTTTACCACACCCCCGCAACCGGCTTCCAGGTGTTCCGCTTCGGCCCATACCGGAACTGAATCTCCGGGCCACCCGACGAGAGGCTGTTGCGCAGCAGGAATTTGCCCACCACCGAATCGTAGACGCCGAGGCTGTCGCTGCCGTCGCCGTTCCAGTCCCCGGCCACGGGCAGAGCTCCCCTTCTGGGGGGGCCGAACTGGAACTGGATGGTGTACGCGCCGGCGGCGTAGGAGTTGGT
>Ga0134121_10002186_pt1 | contig 17187 bp, 10 predicted proteins | sample KB301_FD_96463 | JGI IMG/M metagenome (GOLD analysis project Ga0134121, IMG submission 96463) | Terrestrial soil microbial communities without Nitrogen fertilizer from Kellogg Biological Station, Michigan, USA - KB3-0-1 | ecosystem: Environmental > Terrestrial > Soil > Unclassified ... | reverse complement strand
CTCCACCAGCGTTAAGGCTAAGATGCGGAGGCGCCGGTCTTAGCCCACGCCTCCGCATGAATGCTGGGTTGAAAAAGCAATTGCTACGGCTTAGTCAGTGCGGCCGTGGCTGGGTTCTTGCTGTTGAACTCGACGATGAACGCTTTGGTTATGTCCAAAGAGCCATCGGCGCTAACGATTCCCTGAATCTTCGTGACGTCGAGGACCATCGTGATGCCATGCGCTTTCGCGTAAGCATCAAGCGCTTTCCCGATATCTTCGTAGACCGGCCCGAGCTTGTCCTGCAGCCGCTTTTGATACGCCGCCTGAGCGTCCTCGCCCTTGCGCTGCAGGTCCTTCTTCATCGTGTCGATCTTGTCCTGCTGCTGCGCGCTGAGTTTCGGATCCTGCACCGCCTGGACCTTTTGTAGATCCGCAGTGGCCTTATCGATCTGCTGCTGCAAGGTTTGCAGTTCAGTGCGGCGCGGCTGGAATTCCGCCTCGACTGCTTTGGCTGCCGTGACGAGCTTCGTGATCCCCTGCTTCTCATCGAGAAATGCATCGGTATCAACGAGCGCAATCTTCGAGTCTGGAACGTTGGCAGTTGTCTGGGTCGGGGCCGCAGAGGTCGCCGGCGTTCCCGCCGGGCGAGTCTGCGCCAAGACCGAAGCGCTGATTGCCGCCACGAAAGCGACTGCGGCTATCGCACGAAATATTTTCATAACTGTATCCTAAAACTCCTTAACTGAAATCGATCGGCGTGCTAATGGAACTTAGTTGTTCACGCCGCGAGTTTGGTTTGCCTGATTGGGCCCGGCCCTGTTGGGACTTCGCTTCGATATTCTCTAAAAAGTGCGTCCGACGCTAAAGCGAAAGACTGACTTTTTCTCGTCAAAAAAGAAAGGAAATCCGTCGATCACCTGATTCTGACGGGCATTTGGATTATAAGCATAAATCAGGCGAAAAGGCACGTTGAGAATTGGCACCTGAACGCGGACTTCCGCGCCAATGCTGCTGCGAATATCGCTGAATTTTGCGAACAAGCTCTGGTTCAATCTGACCACTGTGTTTCGTTGTGCGTCACCCCGGATGAATACCTGCTGCAAACCGAAAGGCAGGTTGGTCAAGGGATCCACCGGGCCCAGGCGCAGGGCTTCATCGTACTCGCCTCGGGTAATCAGGCGATTGTCGCGCGCGACGAAACCAAAACCCGGCGAAAGCGCGAGGTTGGTAAAGTTCTGGCAAGCGGCTAGCGTGGTCAAAGAGGCTGGCGCGATTCCTCCTAACGACCGGGGACAAGCGATAAAGCCGAGAGTTGAGATGAAAGGATCGTCGGTCAAAAACTCGGTTGCATAAGCCTGGTCCTTCTTCGACCGCAGGTTAAAGGCTGATCCGGCATCGATGAACAGCGCCGCCTGAACGGTTCGACCAATTACCGGAATGCGATATTCGAAGTTGCCGAGAATTTGGGTATCGGCTCCCGTCGCGGTATAAAGCCGCGGCAGACTCACCACGTTGCTCCCCGTCGCGCCGGTGAAAAGACCGACGGCATTCGCAAGCGACTGCGGCAGGCCAGGCACTGCGTTAGCTGTGCCGGTACCATTCGTCGCGAACATCACGTTGCGCGATGTGACGAAGTTGTCGAGTGGCGTGACCGGGCTAATCGACCTGACGTTGTAACCACGGATCGTGAATTCATCGCCGAGGAAGAACCGCTCATAAATCGGCACACCGTCGATGAAGGCCAGCGAGTTTGCGTCTCGCACTTTCGCGGTCTGGGCAAAGCTGCCGGTTGTTCCTAGCAGGATGCGGAACCCAAACACCTCCGGATATTCCGATCGCTTCTTACGAATGGGATAGAACTGGGTGAACTCGAGGGTCGGCTCATAAGTGCGAACATCGCCGCCCAGTCCGGAAAGCGTCATCGAGGCCGTGAGCGATCTACCTTTCGTCGGGTCGATACTGGCGTTGCGCGTGTCATAGACGAAGCTTCCCGCAAACCGGCTGGTCAGGATGCTCGGCTGTCGATAGATGACTGGAATGAATTCCGTCGATTGACCCTGGGCGTTGACCGCCGGATCTTTCACGCTGGACTGGGAAAGCTGATAAGACAGACCCACGCGCGAAAACTGTGTGAAGGGGCGCTTGCGATAAAACTCAGAGAGCGGCGCGCTGGCGAAGATCGAACCTCCCAGCGCATTGCGCGTGAACAGATTCGCCTCGTTGGTATTGAAGAAATCGAAGAGCGAGCCGGATAAACCTTGTTGCGCCTGCGTGTTCTGGGACAGGAACGTACCCTCGCCAAAGAACTTCTGGGAGGAGGCGAACAGCGTGAAGCCTGCGCTAATCGGACGGTTTCTTATGTAGGGTTCAGTGAACGAGAATTGAAACGATCGCTGACGATTGCCCGCGGCCAGATTGATAGAGAGCACTTCGCCGCGACCGAAGAGATTGTTGGTTGAATATTCGAGTCCGAAGAACGATCCACCGATCCCCGAGACACCGCCGTTGAATGAAATCTGCTGGCGCCCTTTTTCGCTGACCTTGACCGTGACGTCGACCAGGCCCTCTTCTTCATTGGTGCGAAAATCGGCGTCCTTATCTTTGTCGATCGGATTGAAGTAGCCCAACTGGTTCAAGCGGGTGACGGAATACTCAAAGTACTGCTGGTTGTAAATGTCACCCTCGTTAATCAGCACTTCGCGCCGCAGGACGTTGTCGCGCGTGAAAGTGTTGCCGGTGAATTCCAGCCGTCGCAGGGTGAACTGCTTGCCTTCATCGATCGTGATGACAAAATCCGCAATCCCTTCGTCCGGCTTCGCCGGGTTGTCCTTAAAGGTCGGATTCACTTCCGCCGTGTACTGAATGAAGCCCTGCGTTCCGTAGGCTTTCTTCAAATTCTCAAACAGGCCTTTGCTGAGCGCTTCGCCGTTCGCGACTTCGCCCTTCTGCAAACCAATGAAGGCCTTGATTATGTTTTCCGCAAAAATCGAGTTGCCTTCGATCTTCACGTCTCCCACACGATAGAGCTTGCCGTCAATAATCGGAACAGTTACGCGCAAGGTCTCGTCGACTGAAGAAAGAAATGGCAGGGGAAGGATCGGAAAACCCGTGCGGCGTTTGCCGAGACCGGTGATCACCGGCTCGCCGTGACGCGCCTGCAAATAACCTTTCGACTTCATGTAGTTGTCGACCAGGTGCAGGTCGTAATCGAGCTTCTGTCGATCGAGAATGTCCTGCTCGCGAAAGCGCGTAATCAAACCTGACTCTTTCACGTATTTCATTTGCGAGCGCAGCTTGCCGCTCTTGAAGACTTTGCTGCCTTCAAAACGAATCTCAGCCACGCGCACGCGAGCACCCTCGGTCACAACGAAGGTGATGGCGCTTGAGGTTGCCGACACGCTCTCCACGACGCCGCTAACGGTGGCGTTGGGATGGCCCTTCGCCGCCAGTAATTCCTTGATGGTGCGTTCCGCGGTTTTTACTTTGACCGGATCGAGGATCGATTCTTTCGAAACTCCGACGCGTCGCTCACGAAAGGCCTTCAAGACGTCCGACTCGGGAACGCTTTTAAGACCCTGGAACTGGATGTCGCGAATGATCGGAAGCTCTTTAACTTCAAAGGTCACGATGATGCCACCGCGCGGAGCATCCGAAGTAGTCACGCGCGTGCCGACTTTGTCAAAGAAGCTCAGCGAGAGGATCGTCTGAAGGTCACGGGCGACTGCGGCCTCGCTGTAAACGTCGCCGGGCCGCGTCTGAATGTAATAGAGGATATCTTCTTTGCGCAGTCGACGATTGCCGATGATATCGACCTCTTCGACGAGCCGTTGCTGGGGTGTTTGCGCCCGCACGGGCGCGGGGACAGAAAGAAAACCAATGCCGATAATCAGGCTGACTGCGGCAAGCAGAAGGACGCGATAAAAGTGCATAAGTGACGGTACCCTTAGAGATGGCTCTGGGGACTGCACACAGACTTATAGATAGATTCAGCGCTAACGAACAGGAAAAAGTATCACAAACTGGCCGTGGTCTCTTAGCCTGGGGAGCACTTTGATTCGCCGCGGCCTCTACCCGTTGCCACTTCCAAGGTAACAAAGCGGCGCATTATAACGGGAAAATAAAGCGAAAGTCCAAAGTGCTGCACACTTTGGACTTAGCTAAAGCTTTACAAAAGCCTAAGTTTCGCTAGGTCAGCATCAAATCGTTGATGCTTTCGACGCCTTCGTCATCGATCGTAATCGACCTGAAGTTTAGGCCGTCGCCATCGACGAACATCTCAACCAGAGTCGCGTCGCCGAGGTGTCCCTGAATCAAAGCTTCAGATAATGGGTCCTCCACATGCTTCTGCAGCGAGCGGCGCAACGGGCGCGCGCCATACGAGCGATCGGCGCAGGTCTTATTCACGATCCAGCGCTTGGCATCGTCGGCCAGCCGCACGATGAACCCATGGTTCGTCATGGTAGCGTTGATCTGATCGACCTGGAGTTGCAAAACGTCGAGCAGCTCTTCGTCGCCCAGTTCGTCGAACACAATGATCTCGTCGAGACGGTTGATGAACTCAGGATTGAAGGTTTGCCGGACAGAGTTCATCACCATCTCTTCCATCTTGACCCGTGAAACGTCAGACGAACCCTGGAAGCCCATGGCGCCCCGCTTCTGAATAAACCGCGCGCCGATGTTCGACGTCATGATGATAATCGTGTTCTTGAAATCGACTGTATTACCCAGCGCGTCAGTCAGGATACCGTCTTCAAAAACCTGCAACAGGATGTTGAAGATGTCCGGATGAGCCTTTTCGATTTCGTCGAACAGCAAGACTGAGTATGGCGAGCGCTTCACGCGTTCGGTCAATTGTCCGCCTTCTTCATGACCGACGTATCCCGGCGGTGAGCCGATCAGTTTTGAGACCGAGTGCTTTTCCATCAGCTCAGACATATCGAAACGGATCATCGAGCGTTGACTGCCGAACAGGAATTCGGCGAGACACCGAGCGACTTCGGTCTTGCCGACGCCGGTAGGACCGAGGAAAAGGAACGAACCAACTGGCCGGTGCGGATTCTTCAAGCCTGCACGTGAACGACGAATCGCTCGCGCTAAGGCTGAGATCGCCGGGCGCTGCGAGATCACGCGCTTGTGCAACTCGCTTTCAATGCGCAGGAGCTTTTTCGATTCTCCTTCTTTAAGCGAAACGATCGGAATGCCGGTCCAGCGCGCGATGACTTCTTCGATGTCGCTGCGATTGACTTCGCCCACCACGATTTGATCTTCGTCGTCCGTGATTGGCGCCTGGGCGCGGCCGTACGTGGCGCGCTCCCATTCAGTCAGCGAGACGTCCAGAGCGTCGAGGTTGCCCTGCTCAGCGCGAACGCGCAGCTTCACCCGAGCGCCGGCTTCGTCAATCACATCGATAGCTTTGTCCGGCAGAAAGCGATCGGGAATGTAGCGGGTCGATTGGCGCACGGCGGCTTCGAGAGCTTCGTCCGTATAACGCACCTGATGAAAACTCTCATAACGCTCGCGCACGCCGCCCAGGATGGAAACGGCCTCATCTTCGGAAGGCGGCGGAACTTTGACAGCCTGGAAGCGGCGTTCGAGCGAACGATCCTTTTCAATGGATTTGCGAAACTCCGCCGGCGTCGTCGCGCCGATGCATTGAATCTCGCCGCGCGATAGCGCGGGCTTCAGGATGTTCGCCGCGTCGAGTGAGCCTTCGGCCGAGCCCGCGCCGACCAGCGTGTGCAACTCATCGATGAAAACGATGTACTGCGGATTGTCGATCAGTTCGCGCATGATTTGTTTCAGGCGCTCTTCGAACTGACCACGATATTTCGTGCCGGCAACGATCAAACTAATGTCGAGCGAAAGAATTCGCTTGTGTTCCAGGAACGAAGGAACCTCGCCGCGCACGATGCGCTGGGCGAGACCTTCAACGATGGCCGTCTTGCCGACGCCAGGTTCGCCGATGAGAACGGGATTGTTCTTAGTGCGGCGACAAAGGATTTGAATCACGCGCTCGATTTCATTGTCGCGGCCAATCAACGGATCGAGTCGATCGTTGGAAGCGTCTTCGGTCAGGTCGCGCGAGAACTCGAGCAAGTGGGGAATATCTTTGCGATGCCGGGCATCGGCGCCGCTCTGCCTCGCAATCTCGTCCCGCACAGCAGCGAGCCGCAGTCCGCGCTCAAACAGAATTTGCGCCGCCATCGAACGCTCTTCACGCAAAAGTCCCAGCAGCAAATGCTCAGTGCCAATGTGGCGATGCTGCAAACGATCGGATTCTTCGTGTGAATAGTGCAGGACGCGTTTCGTTTCCGGGGCGAGCGGCAACTCGACCGATGTCGGAATTCGCTCACGCAGCAGCGTCCGGCTTTCGATCTCTCTTCTGATTGATTCGATGGTGATTTGCGCGCGGGGAAAGAATCGCCCCGTGAGCGTCTTGTCTTCGCGCATCAATCCGAGCAGTAGATGCTCGGGTTCGATGGCGGGCGCGCCGAACTGCGAAGCTTCGTAGCGAGCGAAGAAAATAACCCGTCGCGCTTTTTCTGTGTAGCGTTCGAACATTTATTACCTGCGCGTGTCTATGATTGCCGGGGCGCGTCGAAGAAAACTCCCTGACGCCGTGGGCATTATAGCGCAAGGCGCAAATCGCGCGAAGCTTTACATTTCGCCGTGCGCGAATCAGGAACTTGAGATGGCGGAGAATTACGCGGCGGCAGCTTCAGATGCGTTCAGTTTCGCCTGCCACTTCGGGACATTAACGCCTTTGATGAGTAACCAGACAGTCAGAATCAGCCCGCCCGGAAACATCATCATCAGGAAAATATCGGACGCGTAAGCCGGCGCGAGAATCATCGCGAAATTTCTCACCACGAATCCAGCGCCGCCCATCGCCATCAAAATCCCCAGGAATTTTGGCAAATAGCCGGATCTGAACATCAAGAAGCCCCGAACAATCCAGCCCATGCCGTAGTAAGCCGTGAAGATCATGCCGGCATATCCGTAGAACTTCAGCGAGAGCATTGCGAGCGTGTTGAGCTGATCAGTCGAGAACGTCTTCAGATAAGGAGCACCGCCGAGAATCAGCGGTGGCGCGAAGTAGAAGAGTTCCGCGAACGCGAACAATGCGGTTCCCATCAGGCCAAAGAATGCGGCGAGCAGCGATAGCTGTTTGTTCACCGGCCTCAGGAGCGCGTACAGGATTAGCACGAGCGTAATGTCGCACAGCGATTCGATCATGAAAGTAGCGAAGCCGAGTCGAAACAGGAGTTCGTGGCTCTTAAGGTTGGCAGCAGTGGTGAATGCGTCAGGCCCGATGATCTTTGAAGGAATGTAGGCTTCGCCTAAGCCGCCGGCGACCATTGAGATCAGGAGCAGCACACCTGCGACTCGCGCGTATCGTTGCACATTCATCCTGGAACTCCGTTCTTCGAAAGGCAGTGAAGGCGATGACCTATTTAAGACGATTGAAACTGCAAGTTCTTAACAGGAAACGCTGGGGACCCCTTTGGAGTTCCAGTTGAGATTTTGAAAAGGATGTTGATTTGGGAGTTGGCGAGTTATCCGCTCTTCAGCATCTTCCTCAAAGATGAAGCGTCATCCGGATTGCCCGGATAAAAGATGTCGCTAATCTTCCAGACTCCAGTATTGTCGCGTTCGAGGCGGAAGAGAATCGTCTGTTCCTTGCCGAAGTTCTTGAAGGTGACCGGCACGTCTGCGAGATTGAGATTGCCTTCGCCAAACTGCGGCGCCTTGATGCGGAACACGGTGATCTTCATGTCCTGCGCGTTGTAAAGCGGGTCGCCGTCGAGCGCGCCAACCTCTTTCGATTTCGACGACGCCACCGCATCTTTCCAAATCAGATCGCCCAAATCTTTCGTGAAGTACTTATTCAGGCGCGCGCGGCTCTTCGTTTGAAAGAATGGATCGGTCGCAGGTCGCTTTCGCGCCGCGTATAAATTACGGACGACGGTGTCTGGAGTAATGCGTGTCTGAGTTTGCGCCACGCCAATCGAAGCGAGTGACCCCAGCAGCGCTGTCAGCAAAAGGATTTTGATTTTCATCTTTTTAGTCGTGATCTGGATTCGGCGAGCAATCATGAACGTTCGAGACAGCGCAATCTAACCGTGCGTGTGTATTCGCGTCAAGGCGTTCAGGCTCGGATCGATTACGAAAAAAGAGACGCCGCGAATCTTTCCGACTCGCGGCGCTCAACTTGAAGTAGGAAGAGACTTATCGGATTCTCACGCGGCTGACCAGCACGGTTTGCGTCATGCCGTTCGGCAAGTAGCGTACGCGATACGTCTCGCGATAGATGCGCCAGCCTCTCTGGACATCGCGCGTGAACGTGCGGCCGTAACCGATGCGCTCGCCGGTCGCCCAGTCACGGTTACGCCAATGTCGTCGACGTTGTCCGATTTGGATGCGGACCTGCGGATTGCCGACCGCCGGCGTCGCCGCGCTGGCGACGTTCGACGAACCGATGAAGCTAAACGAGGAGAGCAACAGTATCGTTAGCAAAAACTTCTTCATGATATCCCCCTTTGTTCTTGCGAAGTCAGCCCTGGTCGGAGCAATTCGGACGCCAGAAAACATCACGACCGAGGGTTCCCGCGCCCTTCAAACAAATTGAATGCGAACCGCAACAGTTCTGTGGATTAGATGAAACCCGCGTGTCGTCGTCTTGCGCGAAAGATGCGATCGAGAATCGCCGCGCGGCAGATCAGACACACGAGATCGATTGAGCGATTTCCATTTGGAGCGACCTGCGCACCGCAGATCAGGCATGGGATTCTGTTTTTACCGTGAGTGGTTTGATTTGATTCTGCACGATCCATAAGGCACCAACTTCCTTGTCCTCTAATCAGTCAGCATTGGGACTTGAGCAACGTGCAGAGCAAGGAGGATGCCGCGTTTCAATAATGGCACATTCGTTGCTCAACCTTCGTTGAACCAAAGGAATCGTCCGGTATTCGTTCTCAGCCCGGGTTACGTATCTCTTGCTCTTCTCTGCCGGCCGGCACCTGGATCAATTTGGAGTGCAGAAATTGACTAACGTTGAGAACACTCAAAGACTGATCGGACGTGAAGTTGTTTCGTTAGAGACTGCTAACAAGCTTGGGCGGGTTGCTGATCTGCTGGTCGATACCTTGACGGGGCAGTTGGCGGGACTCTCAGTGCGGCGACCTGACAACACCATTGCGCTGGCCAGCGTCCTCGATGTTCACAGCATCGGCCGGGACGCCGTCGTCGTAGAAAATGATCAGTCGCTGGTGCTGGCGGAGGCGTCACCGCTGAGTGCTCTGCCGAAAGCAAGAGCAGATTTGACCCGCGTGAAGGTCATGACCGATCGCGGTCAGCAGCTTGGCAGTATTTCGAACCTGTTTCTTTGCATCGACAGACGGCCGACGTTTATTTACGAGGTGCGTTCGTCGTTCTTTGATGCCCTGTTAGGTCGCGCCTGGTATTTTGCCGCGTCACTCGGCTGTGCTTTGTCCGCAGATGGTGCATCCCTGGTTGTCACTGCCGGGCCTGACCAAATGCATGAACGCTTAGAAGGCGCAGCGGAGCGTGTGCTGGGGCCGTATAGGCTACCGCAGCAAGCCAGCATGGTGCGTGTCGAAGTGCGAACTCATGCCGACTGACGTGATCTCTATCGGAACATCGCGCTTACCAGCGACGTCCTGAGCCAGGAGAGGATAGGAAAGGGCTTGGGTGCCTCAACGCTCAACGCCAGGCCGGTCGATTGCCCGGCGGTCGCGGATGCGCTCGTCAACTTGAGAGTCTTATCAACGGAGCCATAAATCGCCAGGTACATCTGTGTTTCCGCCGGAATCAAGCCGCGCCATCCGGCTCCGCCCTCTTTCAAGTATCCAGCCAGCCGCCTTGGATTTGAGTTATACCCTGCCGCCAGCAATTCAGGCTTGCTGGCAATTCCCTGATTCAACGCTTCTTGCACCTCAGACGAATCAGCCAGGCCATTCCACGTGTCATTCATATAGAGCAACATCGCCTTGAGCGCATTTGAATGATCGCGCATGCCGGTGACAAAGTCTGGATTCAGGGCAGCATTCGGATGGGATTGCCGGATCGCTTCATAGGTTTTCGGAATCATCTGAATCATGCCACCCGCGCCCGCCGTGCTGACCGAATATCGAAAAGTGTTTCCCTGATTCAGCGCATAAAGTGAAAGGATCTCTGGAAACAGATCGCCGGCATTTTCTGTTATGAAGCGCTTATGGTCAGTGTGTTCCACGACGCACAGGTGCTCGGCAATGTCGACGATATCGGACGGAATCGTTACACCTTGAGCCGCCAGGTTAGCGGCTGCTTGATCCAACATGGTGCGGATGTAGCTCTGGCCGTTCGAAGTCAGTTCCGATGACAAGAGAGCCGGATGCACAGAGGTGTAGTACGCGACTTCGGTTATTGCCCCGTCGCGGACAATCGGAAACTGCACCACGAGTGGCAGAAGCGATTGATCTGTGGTGGCATCGCTGATCGTGACCGCCGTATTGACACCATTCGCGCGGACAATGCGCACGCGGACTCGATTTCCGGCGCCCGTGGTAGCTTCGAGGTCGGCATTCCTGGTTAGAAATTCATCTTTTGGCAACGGAATCGTCGTTAGTTCGCCGCTGGTCGAATTCAACGCTGCCAGGCGAACAGAGTCGCGAGAGATCGTGGCACTTGCCTGCAACAATTGGCGGGCTTCTGCGATTCGCTGGTTCAGCGCAACGACCGATAGAGCGGTCGGCGTGAGCGGCTCTAACTGAGTAGCTGAGGTTTCCGTTCGTGACGTAGCGCCCACCACCGTGAGCGCGCACACAAGTATCCCTGTGAGGATCGTAAGGCTTTTTCTCATCACATCCCGCCTTGCTTGTTTTGAGATTTAGGAGTGTCGGGCGCTTGTCGGGTGTCGGAAATCTTTCGATGCTGATGGTTGAGAGTGCGTTGCAGCCCGATTGCAGAAATGAAGTGGGAAGTCTCCCATCGCGGCTTTTCGCTCCCGCTGAACCAGCGTTTTTGCGATTTCTGGAATGGTTCCCAGTTCGTGGAAATCTCGCGCCCGGCAGCGCTTCATCATTCCAATTCTGACCGAGATTAGTCAGTCAGCATGAATGATCGGTCTTTCGATCGGCAGCGATTCTCTTAAAACACTCAGCAAAACGCGCAATTCCTACGCTGCGAAACTTGGCACACGCCTCGCACTTGGGAAGGCTGCCGTTGAAGTCTCTTCACGGGTTGATCTTTTAGAAAAGGGTTCGCAGAAGCGAATGAAACCTTCAGTCGATGCTCGCAGTTCCCCCTACCGAACCTGCGAGCCAGAATTACCGAGCCGGTCATCCTTCCAACCGTGCCGTACAAGGATGAGTAGATGAAAAAGAGAAACGCCCCCGCCATAACATGGATTGCGATCTTCGCACTATTACTTTCGATGTGCGCCAGCTTGACTGTGAGTCAGCGCACGGCAGCCCAGTCGGAAAAATCTAACCCCGAACAAAGCGCCCTTCAGTACCCAAACCTTTCCAAATATGCAACCGATCTGACGCTGCTGGCTCTGCAAGGAGAGTTGCCCAGAACGAATGAACGAGACGCGGACATTGATCGCGTAATCGCGAGTTTAGCCAGCGCGCAGAAGACGCCGGTGTTGGTCGGTGAATCCGATCTCGACCGGAACATCATCGCTCGCGGCGTTGCGCTGAAGATCGCATCCGGCGACGTGCCGGACGAACTACGGACGACGCGCGTATTCAGTTTGAGAATTGACAGGTTGGCCGAAGGAGCCGGGACCGAGGCCGAATTTTCGCGCCGAGTCCAGGGCGTTTTTGCAGAGATTGCGCAATCGGCAGGTCACATCGTCCTGTTCGTCGATCAGCTTCAGGATTACGTCGGCCTGCGCGCGAGTGCGAGCACCTCGGCCGCTGTTCGTGAAGCAATCGAGAAGAATCACCTGTCGATCGTCGCCGGCGCATCAACCAAAGCGTACGCGTCATACATCGCGAAAACCGATGTTGCGAAGCTATTCGCACTGCTCTCGATCGATAGCGCCGATGGTTCAAGCTCATCAGCGATCGCGGATGCGAAAGACAAACGTCACAGTCCAATCAAAGAAGAGTTTGAAGGAGAGAAGATCTCGTCCGACATGCAGGAGATGATTGATAGCGTTGGACCGAACGGCCGCGTCACCGCGATCCTTCAGGTTGACGACGTCAACAACCCCGGAGTAGTTGCTTTGCTGAAGCGCTATGGCGCGAACATCGAAGCTCGCATGGCGCAGCTTGGCGCGATCAAAGTCGACCTGCCGGCTAAGGCGATTGCAGCTTTAGTGAAGAATGACGGCGCGAACTACATTTCGCCCGACGTTAAACTGGAATCATTCGGTCACGTCACGGCAACCACCGGAACGGATTTAGTTCGGACTCAAGCAACCACCACAACGAGCGTTAGCCTTCTGGGCCTGACGACGACTACTACAACCACGACGACTTATGACGGCGCGGGAATCGGGATCGCCATTCTCGACTCAGGCGTGGACAACACCCATGCGGCATTCGCGAGCAGCCGAATCAAATTCAACAAAGACTTCACGTCGGAGAATAATCCTACGAACGATCCTTACGGGCATGGTTCTCACGTTGCGTCGTCCGCAGCGGGCGTGAGCACCTCCGGATCTACGTATCAAGGAATCGCTCCTGGCGCGAATATCATTAACCTGCGCGTGCTTGATAAGAACGGCGTGGGTTCGGTGAGTGCGCTGTTAGCAGCGCTCAACTGGATTCTGTCGCCGGCAGATCCGACCAAGTCAGTCAGCTCGACTAATCCGCTCAACAAAGACAAGTACGGCATTCGCATCGTCAACATGAGCCTGGGCGCTCCGGCGATCAGCTCATATAAGAACGATCCGATTTGCCGGGCATCGCGCGCGTTGGTGGATGCCGGAGTCGTGGTAGTCGCCGCCGCTGGTAATAACGGCAAGGACGCCAACGGTACCAAGATCTACGGAATGATTCATGCCCCAGGCAACGAACCTTCCGTTATTACGGTCGGCGCGGCCAACACCTTCGGGACGGACGGTCGAAGCGATGACGTCGTGGCGACGTATAGCTCTCGCGGTCCCACGCGCAGCTATTCAGTCGATGCCAAGGGCGTCAAGCACTACGACAACCTGCTGAAGCCCGACCTCGTCGCGCCTGGTAACAAACTAATTTTTGCCGAGTCGGATTTGGGTGGCAGCGATGGTCTGTTGTTGGGTATCGGTTATCAGTCGGCAGCGGGGAATAACCTCGTCATCAAGTATCCGGCACTGGATTCGGGTGTCACCGACACGAATAACAAACGATTGATGTATCTGAGTGGCAGTTCGATGGCCACGCCGGCGGTCGCGGGCGCAGCCGCTCTTTTGCTTCAGGCGAATCCGAAGCTCACGCCGAATCTGGTCAAGATGATCCTGATGTATACCGCGGGACCGATTAAGGGATTCAACATGCTCGAACAGGGCACGGGCGAACTTAACATTGAAGGCGCGATGCGCTTAGCGAAGTTGGTTCGCACCGACCTCAGCTCAAGCACGCCAAAAGGAACGACGATGTTGACCAGCGCAGCGCCTGATCCGCACACCACGATCGCGGGACAGACGTTCACGTGGGCACAGGGAATTCTGTTCAAGCACTGGTACGCCAAAGGGACATCGCTGATCACGAAATATCAAACTTACTACGCGCAAGGCCTGTTGCTCGGCGACGGCGTGGTGCTGAGTAACGGGATTCTCTTGAGCGACGGCGTGGTGGTTGGCGACGGCGTGGTGGTTGGAGATGGCGTCGTAGTCGGTGATTCGATCTTCACGAGCGCCGGGGTCGTCGTGGGCGACGGAACCGTTTTCTGTAGCGGCTCTTTGTTCGCCGACGGAGTCGTAGTCGGTGACGGGGTCGTCGTGGGCGATGGAGTTGTAGTCGGCGATGGCGTGGTCGTCGGAGATGGAGTGGTCGTCGGCGACAACACAGTGCAAGCGATGTCCGCCATGATAAATGGCGATCGCACCGCCTGTATGTTGCCTCGCTAGGACGTAACAGGCTTTTTTGTGCGCCGCGCTTCCTCGGTGTAGCCGGTGCGCACTTTTCAACTAGAGTCGGGAGATTTTCATTTCAAGGAGCGTGTGATGGCGGTCACCATGATGCGGCATGAATCGGCAACGCCTTTCGCTGAAGTCTCAGAGCCGTGGCAACCAACCAGTATTCGTGAATTGACGCGCAGCGAGGAAACTGAAGTGATCGAGTTTCTCGCCGCTCGTCCGATTCATACCGTTTTTATGGCCGGATTGATTCAGGACCACGGCCTCATCAGTCCACGCAATCGTGGGTCATTCTATGGTGCGCGCAACCGGAGCGGACAATTGGAAGGCGTCTCGCTTATCGGTCACGTGACTTTGGTTGAGGTCCACACAGAAAGTGCCCTGACCGCTTTTGCGCGCGTCGCGCGAAACTGTCAGAACACAAGTTTGATTCGCGGCGAGCGACAAGCCACGGATACTTTCTGGCGATACTTCGCTGAAGAGGATCAGGCGCCGCGACTCGTTTGCGCGGAGCATCTGTTTGAAATCAAGGATGAGGTTGTCGTCGAGAGCAAAAACGATCAGCTGCGATTGGCAACCATGAGCGATCTGGAAAGTGTGATTTCAATCAACGCTGCCATGGCGTTGGAAGAAGGCGGCTCAAATCCACTGCAAACTGATCCCACCGGTTTTCGATCTCGCACAATTCAGCGGATCGAAAAGGGACGTGTTTGGGTTTGGGTCGAAGACCACCGGCTGATCTTCAAAGCCGACATCGTGAGCCAGACTCCGGAGGCCACCTACCTGGAAGGGATCTACGTCAATCCGGAAGAACGTGGCCAAGGCCACGGCTTCCAATGCCTGACCCAGATCTGTTCGATACTGCAGCAGAGTTCACCGTCGATCTGTCTCACGGTGAATGAACACAACCAGCCGGCCATCGCGCTTTATACCAAAGCTGGATTCCGCCAACACAGCAACTACGAAACGATCTATCTCCGCTAAAGAGTCCCCCGACGATGGAAGCCACTGCTCAAATTTCAACTCGACCGCGACTCCTCGATTGGTATCGTTGGCTGATCGTGTTGGTGGGCGTTATCGCCCTGGCTTATTCGATCGCGCTTTTGCCCGTGCCAAAATTCGACTGGCGATTTCTGATTCTGACCGCGACGATGATGCTGGTCAGCTCGCGCCTCTCAGTGCAAATCCCGCGCGTCAACACGAACATCACCGTCTCTGACACCTTCATCTTTCTCGTGCTGCTGCTCTACGGAGGACTCGCCGGAATTCTGGTCGCGGCGGTGGAAGGCATGTTCTCAGGTCTGCGCATCAGCAAGCGTCCGCTGGTCATTGCTTTTAATTCCGCGATGATGCTGGCGTCGACCTCGCTGACCGTCGCCGTGGTGTATTCCTTCTTTGGACCAATCGTAAACCTGCGCGCCCAGACGACCACCGTTTTTGTGGGCGCCATGGGAACGATGGCGCTGGTGCAGTACTTTTCCAACACGGGCATTAGCGCGATTTGTCTGGCGTGCAAGACGCGCGAGTCCATCTGGCGAACGTGGCACAAACATTATTTGGGCACGTCACTCACCTATTTGATGGGCGCAGCAATCGCGGCGTTCAGTTCCAATTCAATGGACCGGATAGGTCTGACGATCTTGTTCGTGGGGGCCCCGATCATTGGCATCGTTTACTTCACCTACAACAAGTACCTGACCGAAATTAAGTCTACGGCGGCGCAGGCCGAAAAAGCGGAACGCGATCGAGCCGAAGCCGAACGCGCGCGCGCTGAAGCTGAACGCGAACGCGCCGAACAAGCCGAGCGTCACGTCGAAGAACTGAATCGCCACATCGCCGAACAGGAACGAATCGGTCGCCAATTGCAGGAAAGCAAGGACCACTTTCGTCACGCGGCTTTTCACGACGCGCTGACGAATCTTCCTAACCGCGCTTTGCTGACTGAGAACCTGGCGTTCGTGATCGAGCGGGCCAAGAATTCTGAGGATTATCAGTTCGCAGTGCTGTTCCTCGATCTGGATCGTTTCAAGAACGTCAACGATAGTCTCGGCCATACGATTGGCGATCAATTGCTGATTGCGATGGCGCGTCGCCTGGAGAGCTGCATTCGGGAAGTCGATATGGTCGCGCGGCTGGGCGGCGACGAGTTCGCCATCCTGCTGGATGGAATTACCAACGCGACCGAAGCGACCAACATGGCGCGCCGGATCCAGGCAAAACTCTCGGCGCCCTTCAATCTCAGCGGTCATGAAGTCTTCACGACGACGAGCATCGGTATCGCGCTGAGTTCAACCGGCTACGATCATCCCGAGAACATGCTGCGCGATGCCGACACGGCCATGTATCGCGCCAAGGCCCAGGGCAAGGCGTGCTATGAAGTGTTCGATAAGGGCATGCACACGCACGCCGTGTATCTGCTGCAAATGGAAAACGATCTGCGGCGTGCGCTCGATCGCGAAGAGTTCTGCGTTTATTACCAGCCAATCGTGGTGTTGGCAACCGGACAGCTGGCCGGCTTTGAAGCGCTGATTCGCTGGAACCATCCGGAGCGCGGGTTCATCAATCCCTCGGACTTTATTCCGCTCGCGGAAGAGACCGGCCTAATCGTTCCGATTGGCCAGTGGATTCTCAAACGCTCGTGCCAGCAATTGGCGAAGTGGCAATGGCAGTCGTCTGCGAATCGAAACCTGTTCATGAGCGTCAATCTTTCCAGCAAGCAGGTTGCGCAACTGGACCTGGTGACGACCATTAGCGACGTACTGGCAGAGACGAACGTGGAAGCGAAGCACCTGAAACTTGAAATCACCGAAAGCGCCGTGATGGATAACGCCGACCTGGCTGTGCGCCTGCTGAAGGAATTGAAAGCGTTGGGCGTGCAGTTGAGCATCGACGATTTCGGCACCGGCTATTCGTCGCTCGGTTACCTGCATCGCTTCCCGGTGAACACGCTGAAGATCGACCGCTCGTTCATCGGCCGCATCGGTGAAGCCGCCGAGAACATCGAGATCGTCCGCACGATTGTTTCGCTGGCGGAGAACATGGGGATGAACGTCGTCGCGGAAGGCGTTGAGACTCTCAGTCAATTAACTCAACTGCGACGACGTTCATCCCCATGTTCTCCGCCAGCGAAACAATCG
>Ga0134121_10002185_pt1 | contig 17189 bp, 17 predicted proteins | sample KB301_FD_96463 | JGI IMG/M metagenome (GOLD analysis project Ga0134121, IMG submission 96463) | Terrestrial soil microbial communities without Nitrogen fertilizer from Kellogg Biological Station, Michigan, USA - KB3-0-1 | ecosystem: Environmental > Terrestrial > Soil > Unclassified ... | reverse complement strand
GCGGCGAGCCTGGCCGGTGCGGACCGCGTTTTCTGCTACAGCGGGGGACTGCAGTGGGATCCCGCGACGGCACTGGCGCCCCTGGGCGCGAAGGCCGCGGTCTTCGGCGATCTGCAGCGGCTGATCGAAGAGATCGCCGGCGGCGCGCGCCGCGGCGACCACGTGCTGGTCATGAGCAATGGCAGCTTCGGCGGCATCCATGACAAACTCCTGGAGAGGCTGGCAGGCAAATGAATGAAATCGTTGCCAATGACAAGCTGGGCGCGTTCTGCCGCCACACGCATATTGAACTGGACGGAGCGGCGAGCGGCCCGCTGGCGGGCTTGACGTTCGCGGCCAAGGACATCTACGACGTCGCCGGCCAGAAAACCGGCTTCGGCAGCCCGGACTGGCTGCGCACGCACGAGGCGGCGACGCGCACCGCGCCTGCGGTGCAATGGCTTCTCGAGGCTGGCGCGCGCCTGGTTGGCAAGACGCATACCGAGGAGATGGCCTGGAGCTTGACGGGAGAGAACGCCCACTACGGCACGCCGGTGAATATCCGCGCTCCCGGCCGCGTGCCGGGCGGATCCTCGAGCGGCTCGGCCTCGGCAGTCGCGGCGGGGATCGTCGATTTCGCTCTCGGCAGCGACACCGGCGGCTCGGTGCGGCTGCCGGCCAGTTATTGCGGCATCCTGGGTATGCGTCCCACTCACGGTCGCATTTCCCTGGACGGCGTCTGCCCGCTGGCACCGAGCTTCGACACCTGTGGCTGGTTCGCGCGCGATTCCAATGTGTTTGAGCGCGTGGGACGCGTTTTGCTCCGCGATAACGCACCGGCTGCAAATCCGCGACGATTGCTGGTGGCGCAGGATGCGTTCGCTTTCGCCGACGAATCGGCAATGGCCGAACTCAAACCGGCGTTGGAAAAAGTGGCAGCCGTGATTGGCACGCCGCAAGACGTGACCGTGGGAGACGAGTCGCTTACACAATGGATGGATTATTTCCGGTTCCCGCAGGGCGCCGAAGCCTGGGAATGCCATCGCGAGTGGGTGACGCGCGCCAAACCCAGGTTCGGGCCCGCGGTCGGGGCGCGAATGGCCTGGGCGGCAACCGTCTCTCCCCAGGACGTCGCGCGCGCAAGGGCACGCCGCGAAGAGATCACCCGGCGCATGGAGGAAATGCTGCGGGACAACGCGGTGCTGGCACTTCCAAGTGCGCCCGGAGTAGCGTTGCGCAGGAGTTCGCCGCCCAGTGAAGTGGATGAACTGCGCGCCCGCGCGCTGCCAATGCTGTGCATAGCCGGGCTCGCGCGATTGCCGCAGGTATCGCTACCGCTGGCGACCGTCGACGGCTTCCCGGTGGGGCTCTCGCTCATCGCCGCGCGCGGCAATGACACGATGTTGCTCGCTATCACGAGAGCGATCAGCTATTAGCGGTTAGCTATTGGCTGTTGGCTAAAAGCTAAAAGCTAAAAGCTAAAAGCTAAAAGCTAAAAGCTAAAAGCTAAAGGCTAAAAGCTGAATGCTGATATACATCCACGGCTTCAACAGCTCGCCGGCCTCGTCCAAGGCGCAGGTACTGAAAGCCAGACTGGAAGCGCTGGGACGCGGTGGCGAATTTGCCGCGCCCGCGCTGCCGCACAGTCCGGCGCAGGCCGCGGTGTTGCTCGACGAGCTTGCGATACGAAACCCGCACGCAACGCTCGTGGGCAGTTCGCTCGGCGGCTACTACGCGACGTATCTTGCCGAGAAACATGAGCTGAAAGCAGTATTGCTCAACCCGGCGGTGCGGCCGTATGAATTGCTTACCGGGCATCTGGGACCGCAGCAGAACTTCCACACTGGCGAGCGTTACGAATTTACCGCGCTCCACGTCGATGAACTGCGCGCGCTGGAAGTCGCCGCCATCACGCCGGAGCGCTATTTTCTCATCGCGGCCAAGGGCGACGAGGTGCTCGACTATCGCGCGGCCATTGCCCGCTATCGCGGGTGCCGGCAGACCTTGATCGAAGGCGGAGACCACGGTCTGGGCGGGTTCGCGAATTACGTGGACGCAGTGTTTGAGTTCTGTGGCATCCCTCTCAGGGCATGACTTCCACGACGCGACGGAGTACCGTTGCCCGCCGCTCGGGATTGGGCGTAGCATGAGGGCCCCCGCAGAGGGGTGTGCTTAACCGGGACCGCACACGAGAATAAGGTCCCCATTTCCGGAGGAATTCTGATGGCCGCTTGGATCAGGTTGTTGCGTTTTTCCGTTGCTGCGCTGCTGGCGGCATCGTTCCTGCTTTCTCCCGCGCACGCTCAGAAATGGAGCACGGCGGCGCCGTTTCCGGAAGCTTCCGAAGAGCTCTACGGCATCGCCGCGGGCGGCAAGTTTTACGTATTCGGCGGGCTTGCCCCGGGATGGACGTCCAAGGGACTCGTCTACGAGTACGATCCGGGCGCCGACGCCTGGACCAAGAAGAAGAACATGCCGCTGCCGTCTCACCATGTTGCCCTGGCCGAAGTCAAAGGCAAGATCTACGTCTTCGGCGGTTTCGTGAAGCCGGAGAAAGGCCCGACGGCATGGCAGCCGATCGATAACGTGTGGGAATACGATCCGGGCGCGGACAGCTGGAAAGCGCTTGCCCCGCTGCCGACCAAGCGAGGATCCGCAAATGCCCTATTGCACGACGGCAAGGTCTACGTGATCGGGGGCGCCGGCCTGCATCCAGGTTCGAAGGAAACCGTCGTGCATCCCGCGCGGCCGCACCGTGCTCTGGGGACAAACGAAGTCTACGACCTTGCGGCCAATACCTGGGAAACCCGCCAGTCGATGCCAACCGCGCGCAATCATGCGGCGGCAGGGATCGTGAACAACAAGATCTACATCATCGGCGGCCGCATCGGCGCGGCATTCATCACGCGCGCAGCCAACATCGGCATCGTGGAAGAGTACGATCCGGCGACCGATCAATGGGGGGCATTAAAGGCTTCGATGCTCAACCCGCGCAGCGCGGCGGCTTGGGGTACGTACAAGGGCAAGATTTACGTCGCAGGAGGTGAAGAGCGCGCCGCCGGCCCGTGGCAGAGGACGTTTCGCGCGGTGGAGGCCTACGATCCCCGCTCCAACAGCTGGTCCATGTTGCCGGACATGACATTTCCCCGGCACGGCCTCGCGGGTGACATCGTCAACGGCAAGTTTCACTTGGTGAGTGGCGACGCTGCTTCGGGCGGCGCGCCGGGCACGCACATTGACACCGACGTTCACGAGGTGCTCGACATCGAAGGGAAATAAAGTCATTCCGGCGCGGGGCTCCCGCGCCGTCTATAATTGACGGGCGCAACCGCAGCGGTTGCGCTCGTTTTTTTCGTCCCTTCCCCCGAAGCCCCGACCCATGAACGTTTTCTACGAAGAAGATGGCGCCTTCAAGGTGGGCAGCGTGCTCGCGGACAACGACACGTCGCTGCAGGTCGAAGCCCCTCACGGCAAGCGCTCCAAGATCAAGGCCGCGGCCGTGCTGATCCGTTTCGAAGCCGCCGGACTCGGGGAGTTCATGGGCGCGGCGCAGAAGCTGGCGGAGGGGATAGACGCGGATTTTCTCTGGCAATGCTGCAGCCAGAATGAGTTTCCATTCGAGATGCTCGCGAAGGATTACTACGGCCACGTTCCGGCGCCGCTCGAGTCTGCGGGGCTGCTGCTGAAGCTCCACGGCGCGCCGATGTATTTCTACAAGAAGGGCCGGGGACGCTACAAGGCGGCGCCGCCGGAAGCGCTCAAGGCCGCACTCGCTTCGGTCGAGCGCAAGCGCAAGGAAGCCGAGCAGCGGGCACGCTACATCGCTCAGCTCGTCGCGGGGCAGCTGCCGCCGGAATTCGCGCCATTGAAGCCGGCGTTGCTCTACGGACCGGACAAGCAAAGCGCCGAGTGGAAAGCGCTGGAAGAGGCATGCGAGAAGTTGAAGGTGACGCCGGCCAGGTTGTTCGAGCGCTGCGGTGCGCTGCCTTCACCGCACGACTACCACCTGGGGCGCTTCCTGTTCGAGCATTTCCCCCGCGGCACCGCCTTTCCCGAAACCGCCGCGCTCCCGGCGCCGCGGGACTTGCCATTGGCCGGCGTCGAGGCGTTCAGTATCGACGATGCGACCACCACCGAGATCGACGACGCGTTCTCGGTGATCAAGCTGCCGAACGGAAATTTTCGCGTCGGCATTCACATCGCCGCGCCCGCCCTGGGAATCGCGCCGGGATCCGCCATCGACGTCCTCGCCCGCGGGCGGCAGTCGACGGTGTACTACCCGGGCGGAAAAATCACCATGCTGCCGGAGGCGGCGATCGAGGCTTACACCCTCGCGGAGCACCGGAAATGCCCGGCGCTTTCGCTCTACCTGGATGTTGCGCCCGATTTTTCAATCGCGTCGCGGGCGACGCGTGTCGAGCTGGTGCCCATCGTGGAAAATTTGCGACACTCCGCGCTGGAGGAAGTGCTCAACGAGGAAGCTGTCGCTGCAGGACGCATCGAGCATCGTTACGGAGAAGCGCTCATTTTGTTGTGGCGGCTCGCGCGCTCGCTGGAGGAAGCGCGGCGTGGCGCAGCCCCGGAGTACGAGCCGCGGCCCGAATACAGCTTCACTGTCGAGAACGACCGCGTGAGCATCGTGCGCCGTCTGCGCGGCACGCCGATCGACAAAATCGTCTCGGAGCTGATGATCCAGGTAAACAGCGCGTGGGGAGGGGAGCTGGCGGCAAACGGCGTCGCGGGCATATACCGCGTCCAGGACGGCGGCAAGGTGCGGATGAGCACTGTGCCGGCGGGCCACGAGGGGCTGGGCGTGGAAAGTTACGCTTGGGCGAGTTCGCCGCTGCGGCGCTACGTCGATCTTGCGAACCAGCGCCAGTTGATTGCGCTCGCGCGGGGTGAGGAAGCCCCGTACCACGCGAACGACGAGGCTTTGCTCGCGGCGATGCGGGAATTCGAGTCCGCGCATGAGGCTTACGGCGAATTCCAGCGCCAGATGGAGCGCTACTGGTGCTTGCGCTGGCTCGTGCAGGAAAACGCCCAGTCGGTCACGGCGACCGTGATTCGCGAGAGCCTGGCGCGATTCGACGAGCTGCCGCTGGTGGCGCGCGTGCCTTCGCTACCGGCGCTGGCCCCCGGCACCCGGGTCGAGTTGGCGGTGTCCGGCATGGATTTTCTGGAACTCACGCTGCACTGTGAATTCAAACGTCAGCTTGAGTCCGAGGCGCTTGCGTCAGGCGCCGGTGCCTAGCGTAGCTGGCGACCTATCCGCGACTTTACTTTAAAGTCGTAAGACAAGTAACGGTTATTAAAAGAGTTTTTTGGCACTTTTTTGAGGGGTACGTTACAATGGCCCGCATGGGCCTGTTACCCGACAGGAAAGTCGTGCCGCTGCGGCGGCGGGCCAAGCACGCGCGTCACGCGCCGTGGGAGGCCGCCGTCGTGCGGCTGGAAGCGCGTGTCGCGGAGCTCGAGCGCAGCATGGCGGCGCTCGACCGGCGCATGGTCGCCCTCGGCAAGCATGGGCGCATGCAGGTGGCCGTTGCCGCGTCCGTCGTCATCCATGCTTTCCTCATTCTGGCCGTCAGCTTCACGATGCCGGATCCGTCCCGGTTCGCCGGCCAGCAACCGCTGGAGGTGACGCTGGTCAACGCCAAGAGCGAGACGCGGCCGCTCAAGGCCGATGCGCTTGCCCAGGCAAACCTCGACGGCGGCGGCAACACCGACGCCGCACGCCGCGCGAGGAGCCCGCTGCCGGTGCCGCGCGATCCGAAGGAAGGGTCCGATCTCACCCTGGCGCAGAAGCGCGTCGAGCAACTCGAGCAGGAAGCCAAGCAGCTCATGACGCAGGCGAAATCCAGGTCGGCTGTTCCGTCGGTGACCGAGACGCCGCAACTCAAGGAAGAGCCGCAGGTCGCGCCGAATGCCGCCGACGTCATGAACCGCAGCATGGAAATTGCGCGGCTCGAGGCGAGCGTTGCGCGCGAATGGGACAGCTATCAGCAGCGGCCGCGGCGCCGTTTCATCGGGGCCCGCACGCAGGAGTACCGCTTCGCCCGCTATGTCGAGGACTGGCGCGTCAAGATCGAGCGGATAGGGGAAGTCAATTATCCGCAGGCCGCGCGCGACCAGCGGATGTACGGCAGCCTGGTGGTGACGGTGTCGATTAAATCCGACGGCAAGCTCGAGCGGGTGGATATCAACCGCTCGTCGGGTTTGCGCATACTCGACGCGGCGGCGCTGCGCATCGTGGAACTGGCGGCGCCGTACGCGGCGTTCCCGGCCGACATCGCCAAAGACACCGATGTCATCAGCATCACCCGGACCTGGGTCTTTACCCGCTCCGACCAATTTGTTGCAGAGTAGAAAAGTTACTGGTCAATAGTCACCAGTCACGGGTCACGGTTTCATGACCGACCAGTACGCCGTCATCGGCAATCCCGTCGAGCACAGCCTTTCGCCCGCAATCCATGCGGAATTTGCGCGCGCAACCGGCCAGGACATTGCGTACGGCAAGATCCTCGCGCCGCGCGACGGTTTCCGGGAGTCGGTGGCGCGATTCCGCGGCGAGGGCGGCAAGGGGCTCAACGTCACGCTGCCGTTCAAGCAGGAGGCCTGGCAGCTCGCCGAAATCCATTCCGGGCATGCGCGCGAGGCGGGGGCCGTCAACACGCTCAAATTCGAGAACGGGACCATTGCCGGGCACAACACCGACGGCATCGGCTTGACGCGCGACTTGAAGGACAATCTCGACTGCCCGGTGCGAGGACGGTGCGTGTTGCTGATGGGCGCAGGCGGAGCGAGCTACGGCGTGATGGAACCACTGCTGCGTGAGCAGCCGCAGCAAGTGGTCGTCGCCAACCGCACCCTAGAGAAAGCGGTTGCGCTGGTGGCGCGTTTCGAGATGTTGCAGAAGTTCGCCGCCCTTGGGGTCAGCGCGCGCCCGTACTCGGCGCTCGCCGGCGCGCGGTTCGACATCGTGATTAATGCGACCTCCGCGGGCCTTGCCGACGGGATGCCGCCGCTGCCGCGCGATATTTTCGCGCCCGGGGCTCTTGCCTACGAGATGGTGTACGGGCGCAGGACGTTGTTCATGGAATTTGCGGCGGCGCACGGCGCGCGGCCCGCCGATGGCCTGGGCATGCTGGTCGAGCAGGCGGCCGAATCCTTCTTCATCTGGCGCGGCGTGCGGCCGGCGACAGCGCCCGTCATGCGGGCGCTAAGGATGAAAGCAGAACGATGAAGTCTGAAGTTGCCGTGTCTTTCTTCATCCCTCATCCCCCGTCCCTCATCCCCCGGTTCTCAGCATGCTAAAGACCGTTTTCCGCTGGTCCTGGTACGCCGTCCTGCTGGCGCTGATCGCGCTGGTGTCGGCGCAGTTCTGGTTCCTCGCGCATATTTGGTACTGGGTGGACCACAATCCGGAGAGCACCGCGTTCATGCGGGCGCGGCTCGAGATCATCCACGAGGATGAGCCCGGTGCGAAGCTGTCTCACCGCTGGGTCCCCTATAACCGGATCTCGATTCATCTCAAGCATGCAGTCGTGGCGGCCGAGGACGACAAGTTCATGGACCACACCGGTTTCGACTGGGAAGCGATGCAGAAGGCGTACGAAAAAAACGTCAGGGAAGGCGAAATCGTCTCCGGTGCTTCCACCATCCCGCAGCAGCTCGCGAAAAATCTGTTTCTCTCGGGGAGTCGCACCTGGTGGCGCAAGGCGCAGGAGGCGGTGATCACGGCCATGCTCGAGGCGGTGTTGACCAAGCGACGCATCCTCGAAATCTACCTGAATGTCGCCGAATGGGGCGACGGCGTGTACGGTGCGGACGCCGCCGCCCATTACCATTTCGGCGTGCCGGCGGCGGCGCTTACACCGGCCCAGGCGGCCCGCCTTGCCGTTATGCTGCCGAGCCCGCGCAGCTACCCGCCGGGCCGCGATACCATGTACCTCCAGCAGCGCACGGCGGCGATACTCGCGCGCATGAAGTACGCCCGCATTCCCTGAATGGCCGTGGTTCGTGGGTCGTGATTCGCATCAAGCCCCCAGTTTTGTTACAGACCGGCTCGATCCACGACCCACAACTCACGCTTTATGTAGAATGGCGCGCACAATTTCGTCGCTAATTTCAGGAGCAATTCATGTATAGAAGAGAATTCCTGGCCGGCCTGGGCGCCCTGAGCGTTTCGGGTTTCGTGGGGGCAGCGGAACAGGCCGCGCCATTGCGCGGCCCCGACGTGATCTTTGTGCCGACCCCGAACGACATTGTTAGCGCGATGCTCAGGATGGCCGCCGTCACCAAGAAGGACACCGTATACGATCTGGGGTGCGGCGATGGCCGTATCGTCATCGCCGCCGCCCAAAAATTCGGCGCGCGCGGAGTCGGCATCGACATCGACCCGGACCGGGTTGCCGAGGCGACGGAGAACGTCAAGAGGGCGCGCGTCACGGACCTCGTGAAAATCCTCCGCGGCGACTTGTTCGAGTCCGACATCGGTGAGGCGACGGTGGTCACGCTCTACCTGCTCACCGAATTGAACCGGAAAGTCCGTCCCAAGCTGCTGCGGGAGCTGCGCCCCGGCACGCGCGTCGTATCGCATGCGTTCAGCATGGGGGGCGACTGGGAGCCCGAGCGCCAGGAGAGCGTCCAGGGGACCACGGTGTACCTGTGGCGCATCCCGCCGCGCAAGGCATGACCGCCCGGCAGCGGCATGTTATTAATTCATTGGATATTCACGCGGCACCCTCAACGCCTTGACCGGGAGTAGGCGCGGGAATAATCTCTTTAGCAGGATGTTCTCATAAGAGCCGCAGCAGGCACGGCGGCCGGCGAAACGATTCCGGGGAAGGCATTCAGCAAGTGCGCGCGAGCCGTCGCGGCCGGGCGCGGGCGTTCAACCAGCAGGAGGAGAGGACATGCAACTCAACATCAATGGAAGAACTCACGAGGTGGACGTCGAGCCCAGCACGCCGCTGCTGTGGGCCATACGCGAGCAGGTCGGGTTGACCGGGACGAAATACGGCTGCGGCATTGCCCAGTGCGGCGCCTGCACGGTTCACATCGACGGCACCGCCGTGCGCTCGTGCGTAATGCCGGTCAGCGCGGTCGCGGGCAAGCGGATCACCACGATCGAAGGATTGGCCTCGGGCAATGTCCTGCACAAGGTGCAGAAGGCCTGGGTCGATCACGAGGTGCCGCAATGCGGCTACTGCCAGGCCGGCATGATCATGGCGGTCGCAGCGCTGCTGAAAGAAAAGCCCCAGCCGACGGATGCCGACATCGACGCCACCATCACCAATATCTGCCGCTGCGGCACCTTCCAGCAGGTGCGCGAAGCGATCCACGCAGCAGCCAAGGCCTCAGTTTAGGGGCGGGGAGAAACCATGACAGCCATGCCAAAAATCAGCCGCCGCTCCTTCATCGTCAGTAGCGCCGCCGCCGCCGGCGGCCTGGCGCTCGGCCTGCGCCTGCCGTTCGGCCCCGAAGTCGTGCGCGCCCAGGACGGCTCGCCGGAAATCAACGCCTGGGTCGTGATCCGGCCCGATGACACGGTGGTGGTCCGCGTCGCGCGCTCCGAAATGGGCCAGGGTACGATCACCGGTCTTGCCCAGCTTGTTGCCGAGGAGCTCGAATGCAACTGGAGCAAGGTGACCACCGAATATCCAACTCCCGGCCAGAACGTCGCGCGCAAGCGCGTGTGGGGCGACTTTTCGACCGGCGGCAGCCGAGGCATCCGCACGTCGCACGAATACGTGCGCCAGGGCGGCGCGGCGGCGCGCATGATGCTGGTCCAGGCCGCCGCAGACCAATGGAAAGTGTCGGCTTCCGAGTGCAGCGCCGCCAACAGCATCATTACGCACCAGCCCACCGGGCGCACGGTGAGCTACGGGCGCGTCGCCGAGGCGGCGGCGAAGCTGACCGCACCTGACCCGAAGAGCATCAAGCTCAAGGATCCGAAGGACTGGAAGATTGCCGGCAAGCCGATTAAGCGGCTCGACACCGTGGACAAGGTCACCGGCAAGCAGGTCTACGGCTTCGATCTCAAGCTGCCGGGAATGCTCAACGCCGCGATCAAGGAATGTCCGGTCTTCGGCGGCAAGGTGAAGAGTTTCGACGCTGCCAAGGTGAGCAGCATGAAAGGCGTGAGGCGGGTGGTGCCGGTGGGCGATACCGCCGTCGCGGTGGTGGCCGATACCTGGTGGCAGGCCAAGACCGCGCTCGATGCGCTTCCCATCGTCTGGGACGAGGGGCCAAACGCCAAGGTCTCAAGCGCCTCAATCGCGGAAATGCTGAAAGCCGGTCTCGACGCCGAGCAGGCGTTCGTCGGCAACCGGAACGGCGACGCGAAAGCCGCGCTTGCCGGCGCGGCAAAGAAGGTCGAGGCGGTCTATTCCTACCCGTACCAGAACCACGTCTGCATGGAACCGATGAACGCGACCGCGCGCTATACGCCCGACAAGTGCGAGGTGTGGGTGCCGACGCAGGACGGAGAAGCCTCGTTCGCGGCGCTGCTGTCGGTGTCAGGCCTGCCGGCCGACAAGTGCGAGGTGTACAAAATCAACCTCGGCGGCGGCTTCGGCCGGCGTGGCGCCTTCCAGGACTACGTGACCCAGGCCGTGCTGATCGCCAAGCAGATGCCCGGGACGCCGGTGAAGCTGCTGTGGTCGCGTGAGGAAGACATGCGGCAGGGGCGCTTTCACCCGGTCATGCAATGCAAGCTCACCGGCGGGTTCGACGCGAGCAACAACCTGACCGGGCTGCACATGCGGCTATCGGGGCAATCGATTCTCGCCAGCGTGCGTCCTGCGATCGTGGAAAAAGATGGTGGACGCGACGCGCTCAGCTTCCAGGGCGTGTTCGAGTCCGGCGAGCACTCGTTCGGCTACACCGTCCCGAACCTGCTGATCGATCACGCGATGCGCAACCCGCATGTACCCCCGGGTTTCTGGCGCGGCGTCAACATCAACCAGAACGCCGTCTTCATCGAGTGCTTCATGGACGAGCTCGCCCACGCAGCCGGCCAGGACCCGCTCGAGTTCCGGCGCAAGATCATGGCGGGCCATCCCAGGAACCTCGGCGTGCTGAACGCCGTGGCCGAGCGGATCGGTTGGGGCAAGCCGGCGCCCCAGGGCAGGTTCCGCGGTCTGGCGCAAATGAAGGCGTTCAACAGCTTCGTCGCTGCGGCCGCGGAGATCTCGGTGGAGGGCGGCAACAAGGTGAAAGTCCACCGCCTCGTCGGCGCCACCGATTGCGGCTACGCGGTCAACCCGGCGCAAATCGACCGCCAGGTCGCCGGCTCGTTCGTCTACGGCCTGTCGGCGTTGTTCATGCAGGAGTGCACCGTCAAGGGCGGGCGCATCGTGGAGGAGAACTTCAACACCTACAACTCGATGCGCATTGCCCAGATGCCGAAGGTGGAGTCGATCATCATGCCGACCGGCGGCGCCATTTGGGGCGGCATCGGCGAGCCGACGATCTGCGTGGCGGCGCCCGCGGTGCTGAATGCGTTGTTCCAGGCGACGGGCAAGCGCATCCGTTCGGTTCCGCTGAAGAACCACGGGTTCCAGCTTGTGTGACGTCACGCCGTAATTTCCTCATCGCCGCCGGCGGACTCGCCGGCGGCATGGGGCTCACGTCCGCTTCCGGGAGGGCACACGCGACGCCCGAGGAGATGCAGGAGGCGGTTCGTAAGGTGATCGGCACCTCGCGGGTGCGAAGCGGCAGGGTCAAGCTCGACTTGCCCCCGCTCATCGACAATGGCAACTCGGTGTCCCTGTCGGTCGCGGTCGAGAGCCCGATGACGCCGGCCGACCACGTGAAGGCGATCCACGTCTTCACCGAGAAAAATCCGCTGCCGAACGTGGTGAGCGTCTACCTGGGTCCGCGCGCCGGGCGGGCCAACATAGCTACCCGTGTGCGGATCGCCGACACCCAGACTGTGACGGCGATCGCCGAGATGAGCGATGGCACGTTCTGGTCCGGCAGCATGAGCGTGGTGGTCACGCTTTCGGCCTGCCTCGAGGATGGACTGATATAAATGGCCAGCGCGAGCGCCGTCGTCAACGTTCCCGCGAATCCGAAGCGCGGCGAGATCATCGAAATCAAGGCGCTGGTCCGGCACGCGATGGAAACCGGATTCAGGCGCACACAGCTGGGCGCCGTGATCCCGCGCGACATCATCCGGCAGTTTGTCTGCCTGTACAACGGCGTCGAGGTCTTCCGCGCCGAGCTGCATCCGGCGATCGCGGCCAATCCGCTGCTCACTTTTACCACGGTCGCTAGCGAGAGCGGCACGATCGAATTCCGCTGGACCGGCGACAAGGGCTTTTCCGTGATCGAATCGGCCAGGATTACGGTAGTGTGAGCGCCCGATTCCTTGCGCAACCCGCTCAATTGGCGGGCTTTCCGCAGCATCCGGCGACGTGCTTGACCCTGCAATACTCCCGGCATAATCTTGCCGCAGGCCGATAGTCCGGCTGCAAAACGGAGGAGTAACCATGATCGAACTCAATATCAACGGCCGGTCGCAACAGGTCGACGTCGAGCCCGAAACGCCCCTGCTGTGGGTGATCCGCGAGCAGGCTGGCCTCACCGGCACCAAGTACGGCTGCGGTGTCGCCCAGTGCGGCGCCTGTACCGTGCATCTTGACGGCGAGGCGGTTCGCTCCTGTTCGCTGCCGGTGTCGGCGGCGGCGGGCAAGCGGATTGTCACCATCGAGGGCCTGTCGCGCGACAGTTCGCATCCCGTCCAGAAAGCCTGGGCGGCGCTCGACGTCCCCCAATGCGGCTATTGCCAGTCGGGTCAGATCATGGCCGCCACCGCGCTTCTCGCGAAGAATCCGAACCCGAGCGACAGGGACATCGACCAGGCAATGACCAATATCTGCCGTTGCGGCACTTATCAACGCATCCGCGCAGCCATCCACATGGCGGCCGGGGGCAAGGGCGTCGGCTCCATCATCCACATGATGGGGGCTACCGACACAAGCGGCTCGGAAACTGCGGTGGCCGCCGCCGATCACTCGGACGCCAAGGCCTAGGAGAACAAACATGAAAAAAGCCAACTCCACGAAGGTCACGAACCAGTCCCGTCGCAAGTTCATCGTCAGTTCCGCGGCTGCAGGCGGCGGGCTGGCGCTCGGCCTCAATCTTCCGTACGGCGCAGGTTTAGCCGCGGCACAGGGCCAGGCCGCGAGCACGGAGATCAACGCCTGGGTCGTGGTCAAGCCCGACGATACCTGCGTTGTTCGCATCGCGCGCGCCGAGATGGGACAGGGCACCCACACCGGCCTCGCGCAGCTCGTTTGCGAAGAGCTCGAATGCGACTGGAAAAAAGTGGCGATCGAGCCGATTTCGCCAGGCCAGAACCTCGCGCGCAAGCGCGTCTGGCGCGACATGGCAACCGGCGGAAGCCGCGGCATACGCGGCTCGAATGACTACGTCCGCCAGGGCGGCGCCGCCGCGCGCATGATGTTGATGCAGGCGGCAGCCGACCAGTGGAGCGTGCCCGTCACCGAGCTCACCGTCGCGAACGGCGTCATCACGCATGCCGCATCCGGGCGCTCGACGAGCTACGGCAGGGTTGCCGCCGCCGCTGCCAAGTTGACCCCGCCGGATCCGAAGAGCATCAAGCTCAAGAATCCGAGGGAATGGAAGATTGCCGGCAAGCCGATGATGCGGCTCGATACGGCCGACAAGGTGAACGGCGGCAAGATGTACTCGATCGATCTCAAGTTGCCGGGCATGCTGCACGCCGCTATCAAGGAATGTCCGGTATTCGGCGGCAAGGTCGTGAGCTTCGACGAATCGAAGATCGCCGGCCGGCGCGGCGTGCGCGGGGCCGTCAAGGTGGGAGAGACGGGCGTTGCCGTCGTTGCCGACAGCTGGTGGCGGGCGAAAACGGCGCTCGAGGCGTTGCCGATCGTGTGGGATGAGGGTCCCGGCGCAAAGCAGTCGAGCGCGACGATTGCGGCACACTTGAAGGAGGGTTTGACGGCCAGCGATGCGTTCGCCGACACCAACGTCGGAGATGCGCCGGGCGCCATTGCGGGTGCGGCGAAGAAAGTCGAGGCGGTCTACAGCGCTCAGTTCGTGTCCCACGCCTGCATGGAGCCCATGAACTGCACAGCCAGGCTGACCGCAGACAAGGCCGAAGTGTGGATGCCGAGCCAGAATGCGGAAGCGTCGCTGGCTGCGCTTTCCACCGCGTCGGGGCTGCCGCTGGCGCAATGCGAGGCCTACAACCACGGATTGGGCGGCGGCTTCGGCCGTCGCGGCGGCACGCAGGATTACGTGCGCCAGGCCGTCAGCATCGCGAAGCAGTTCCCGGGGGTTCCCGTCAAGCTGGTGTGGAGCCGCGAGGAAGATCAGGCGCACGATTTCTATCGCCCGATCGCGCAGTGCAAGCTCTCCGCCGGTATCGACCAGGGCGGCAATCTGGTCGGGTTGCACATACGCGTGTCCGGTCAATCGATCAACGCTTACCTGGCCCCGCATAACATCAAGGATGGCAAGGACCGCAGGCAGCTGCAGGGCATGTGGCCGGAGCCCGACGACGCCCAGTTCGGCTATTCGGTGCCAAACCTGCGCATCGAGTACGCGATGCGCAACACTCACGTGCCGGTCGGGCCGTGGCGGGGCGTCAACACCAACCAGAACGGCATATTCTCGGAGTGCTTCATCGAGGAGGTGGCCCGGGCGGCCGGCAAGGATTCGCTTGAATTCCGCCGTGCCATGCTGAAGAACCACCCGAAGCATCTCGCCGTGCTCAATGCGGCGGCGGAGAAAGGCGATTGGGGCAAGCCACTGCCGGTCGGCGTCCATCGCGGCATTGCGCAGTTCATGGGTTACGGCAGCTACTCGGCGGCCGTCGCCGAGGTCTCCGTTAAGGGCCGCGAGGTCAAGGTTCACCGCATGGTGCTGGCACTGAACTGCGGCCACGCGGTCAATCCGGCCACAATCGCAGCCCAGGTCGAAGGTTCGGTGGCCTACGGGTTTGATTCGCTGCAGAGCGAGATCACGATCCAGAACGGGCGGGTTGCGGAATTGAATTTCCACACCTACCCGGTCGCGCGGCTGGCGCAGTTGCCGAAAGTCGAGACGGTCATCGTGCCGACTTACGACTTTTGGGGCGGTGTTGGCGAGCCGACGATTTGCGTGACGGCGCCCGCGGTCCTGAACGCCATCCTTGCAGCGACCGGCAAGCCGGTGCGGACCCTGCCGCTCAAGCACGAAGGCCTCACCCTCGTTTAGGGCGGGAGGCCGGCGACAAGGTGCGTTGGGCACGCTGGTTCGCGGCGGTTGCCGCGGTGGCAGGTTACGCCGCCGCGGCGCCGGAAGCGATGTCGCCCTATCGCGTGGACGGTGATGCGATACGCGAGCGGTTGATATCCGCGCCGGGCGACGCGGCGCGCGGCAAGCAGGTGGTTTCAGGCCGCGACTCGAACTGCCTCTTGTGCCACAGTGTTCCCGATGTCGGGATGCGCATGGGCAATCTCGGGCCTCCGCTCGCGGGAGTGGGGGCGCGGCTCACCGAGGCCCAGTTGCGATTGCGCGTTGTCGATTCCATACGGGTGAACCCGGAAACGATCATGCCTTCCTATTACCGCGTGGAAGGGCTCGTTCAGGTGGGCGAGGCCTGGCGCGGCAAGCCGGTATTGACGGCGCAGCAGGTCGAGGACACCGTGGCCTACTTGCTGACCCTGCGCTGATGGGCACGCCTGCGCGCCGCCGTTTCATTTCCGTGCTGGCCGGATTGGCCGCTGCCCCGCTGTGGCCTGCGCGCGCGGCGCGCGCCCAGGACGATCCGTTCGCGCCGCTGGTCCGCAAGATAACGGGCGGCGCGAAGGTCAATTCCGGGCGCGTGACGGTGGACACGCCGCGGCTTGCCGACAACGGCCACTCGGTGCCGCTCAAGGTGAGCGTGGTGAGCCCGATGACCGCCGCCGACCACGTGCGCAGCATCACGCTGCTGTCTGGGCGCAACCCGCGGCCCCTGATGGCGACTTTTCACCTGGGTCCGAAAGCGGGGCGGCCGGAAGTCGCCACCCGCGTGCGGCTCAACGGCTCGCAGCGTGTGCTCGCGGTCGCGCTGCTCTCTGACGGCTCGTACTGGTCGGGCAGCGCCGAAGTCGAAGTCACCGAGTCCGCCTGCCTGGACGCCAGCTGACATGGTCGCGCGCGTGCAGATTCCGCGGCAAGCGAAGCGCGGCGAGGTGATCGAAATCCGGATCGCGATCCAGCATCCGATGGAAACCGGTTTCCGCTACGACCTCATGGGCAAGCCGATCCCGAAGAACGTGATCAACAACCTGAGCGTGCGCTACAACGGAGCCGAGGTATTCCGCGCCGAGATGAGCTCGGGCATTGCCGCCAATCCCTACCTGCAGTTTTGGGCCGTGGCCGAGGCGAGCGGCGAGTTCGTCTTCGAGTGGATGGACGATGCTGGCCAGCGCGGCGCCGAGCGCGCTGCCATCACTGTAAACGGTTGATAATATTAATAAATCAGCAGTCGTCCTGGCACTGATACTGGCCTGGCCCGCAGACGCTGCGGAGCCGCAGAAACCCGCGCCGCTCAAATCCGGCGTCGAGTTCACGAGCGAGGACGTGCGCAAGCTCCAGGCCGATGATTTCGCCAATCCCGGCATGCTGTGGGTCGCGCGCGGCGCGAAACTGTGGAGCGAGCCTGCCGGAAACGACGGGAAATCCTGCGCGGCTTGCCACGACGAAGCCGCAAAGAGCATGCGCGGCGTCGCGGCGCGCTACCCGCGCGTGGACCCGGGCGCGGCGCGGCTCGTCAACCTCGAGGGGCGCATCAATTTCTGCCGCGAGCGCAACCAGCAGGCGGAGCCGCTCAAGCTCGAGTCCGACGAGTTGCTCGCGTTGACGGCTTACGTCGCGCACCAGTCGCGCGGCATGCCAGTCGCCGTCACGTTGGATCCGCAGAACCGGAAAAACTTCGAGCATGGGCGCGAGCTCTACCATCGGCGCTCCGGGCAGATGAACCTGGCGTGCACGCATTGTCATGACCGCAACTGGGGCCGGCAGTTGCTGGGCGACACCATCAGCCAGGGGCACGGCAACGCCTACCCGACCTATCGCCTGGAATGGCAGACCACCGGTTCGCTGCAGCGCCGCATCCGCGCCTGCTTCTATGGCCTGCGCGCCGAAATGCCGCCCTACGGCGCGCAGGACCTCCTCGACCTGGAGCT
>Ga0134121_10002184_pt1 | contig 17189 bp, 19 predicted proteins | sample KB301_FD_96463 | JGI IMG/M metagenome (GOLD analysis project Ga0134121, IMG submission 96463) | Terrestrial soil microbial communities without Nitrogen fertilizer from Kellogg Biological Station, Michigan, USA - KB3-0-1 | ecosystem: Environmental > Terrestrial > Soil > Unclassified ... | reverse complement strand
CGAAGACAGAATTCAGGAGCTGATTCAATGTAAAGATCTAATTATTGAATCCAGCGATCCACACGTCCCGTTCGATCCTCGGGCTCAGATTAAGACGGATACGGTCGATTTGCGTCTCCACCCAAAGGCCTTGATATATAAGGACAATTTGGAATTTGCCGACACTCTCGCTCACAATCCTGAAGATTTCTTTGAATCAGTGACAATCCCTTTATCAGGTTTTGTTCTGAATCCAGGGCATGTGCTTTTTGGATCAGTAATTGAAGTTGTGTGCGTCACGAATAGTAAATTTCAAGGCCGCTTTTCTAATAGGGGAACCTTCTCACGTTTTGGGATCAGTGTGACGTGTGGAAAAATGAGATTTCCCGCAGGCACACCTGGCACACCTGACGTGCAAGTCGCAAATCATTCCTCAGTTCCAATTAAGATCTATCCGTACTCGTATATTCTTCAGTTGCAAATAGAGACTATGGATGGCACTCCCGATCCTTACGTCGGAGTGTATCCCAAAAGTATAGGACCGGTACCGCCCATTTTGAGCAAGCGGGATAGAGAGGTGTCGGGACTTCTGAGCCAGCTATCGGCCGTGCCAAAACCGAAACTTCAGGCAGAGCTGACAGAGACCGCTATTCAAGTCATGGAGAAGATACCTCCGGAAGCAAAAAAGGCACGAGGCACGCATCTTCAGATTGCTATGTCTCCGCGTCTTCGCTCCTTCTGCGGTTTAACGATAGGTGCCCTGGCCACTCTCGTAGGGGGCTTTATCGTCAATATGATTTCCCAGGGGGAGTGGTCATACTGGAAATACATTAGCATTGGCTTCGCTGGTCTGTTGGCAGTTGTTCTTTTGGTTTTGGGTGCCGCCCATGTTTTCTTTGGAGCCGAAAGAGATTAATCATGGAGTCCTTGCAATCCATCCATAAGACGACACATCTGCCAGACGAAATCAGCCAATTTGCGAACGCTCGTCGTCAAAGTTATTCCGTGTCTCCCCTCATCACTGATTTGATGAGCCAGATTGATTCCACAAATCTTGCCTATCGGTTTCTGATCTTGTCAGGGCCATCTGGCGTCGGAAAATCCAGCATCATCTCGCTCTTAAAATCTAGTAGTACAAGTCTGAGCTGGAAGCTAATTCGGCGTGTTACAACAAGAGACAGAAGACCTCATGAATCTACAGATAGACTTGCCTTTGTCACTGGAAGGGAGTTCCAACATCTGGAGGAGCGCGGAGCGTTGCTTTACTCTGAATCATATGGACGGGACTTACATCAGTACGGATTGGCCATAAGAGATCTACGGAGTGCGATTGAGACAGCGGACGCCAATACTGTACTGGTGGTAGTCGGAACGTTCGCCCTAACTTATCTGCTACCGCGAAGCTGTTATGTATATTTACTTCCCCCTTCGATAGGTGAATTAGAACGTAGGGTCACTGCCTCAAAGAAGCCGAACGCCAGAAGGGTAATTGCATATGACACGGAAGAGATTGGAAACGTTCTGTCGGCGTACGAGTCTAACTTTGTTGGGGTACGAGGCGGCTCACTGATCTGTAATGAAAAAGGTCTTGAAGCTGATTGTGTGAGTAGATTAGAGAAGCTCGTGAAATCAGGTGATGGCTTAATTGAGATTCCTAGTTCCCTGTTACTCGAGAGTGCCTCTCTCTTTGTCCATAGAACCTCGTACGAAATGCCCCGAGCAACAAAAGTACTTCGACGATGATGACGATCTCATCCTCGATATACGGCTCGCGATCCTGCAGAACAGCATTCCGCTACTACATATCCGCAACTACATAACTGAGAGCACGCAACAATACGCTAGCGACTCGCAGCGAACGGCAGAGACGCTTGTTCCTTTTTTCGCGAGCCAGACCGCTTCGAGGCTGAACCTCCGCCGTTAGCTCTTACTCGTCCGGAACTCACGTTCTCTTTTCTCGGTGCTGTGTTCTCGCGTTCTCTGTCGTTCGCTTGAGTGCGCCTGCGATTGCGTTCGCAATTGTTCAAGAAGTCAGTAAGATGTTCCGCGCAGTAGAGAACTCGGGTCCCAATGCGAAAGAATCGAATGCGCCCGGCTTCACGGGCTCGGAGAAGGGTGATGCGAGCGATGCCTAAGCGCTTCGCTGCCTGTTTCTCGGAAAGTAAATTAGGGTAACTCTGGTTTGTTTCCATGGTTGCGGTGCATTACAAGTCCCATGCCAGTGATCGTGTTGAGGAACGCAAAGGAACGGATGGTAACCCATGGTAATCAATGAGAACATAACCACAGAGAGCCAGATTGTAGTTATCTGAAAATTAGTTCAGCGTCTCCGAAAAATTGTAGGGGCCCCGCTGAAACGGTATGCAGATAGGAAGACCGAATCGTTCAGCCTTGAATGCTCGGATTGTCAATTTCTTTACCCAGAATTATCAATTTCGGCGAAGCGGATTAAACAAAATGTTTAATTTGGACCAGCTTGATAACAGCTTCAACCTCTCCGGTTCAGCGTGGGGGATGCCCTATCGCCGCCGCTCCGGTTTCAGCCGTGCAGGACAAAAGTGGTGTAGAAGTACACACCGGATTATCCAAAAAACATCACTTTGCGGTTCAGCTTTGGGTGCCGGGATTATCAATTTTTTGATACTCCGATTATCAGGTTTTGATAATCCGCCGAAACTGGAAACTGCCTCCAAAAGGTGACACCCTTGCCTCCAAAAGGTGGCACATTAGGAACTCCGTGAGTACGGCGAACTTAGAGGTTCTCGAGCGGTGGCCGGTTCCTATTGAACAAAACATTCACGGGTATTGAACAAAACGTTCAATCGCGGTGTCGCCTTTTGCGACAAGAATTCGACAAAAGGCGACATTTCAGCTAATCAGTCCCGAGGCGCTGTGGGGAGCGAGTCTTGCTATTGGACCAAGCCACTAGCCGATGGGATCAACCTCCTCCCGCTCAAATCTTCGGGTTCGCTCAAGAGCTTTCTTCTTAATTTCTTTGATAACGCCCTCGACCTTCTGGGTAGCAGTCCGGGTATGCATATCGTAGAAGTTATCCATGGTCTCGCGCGTCTTTCCCTTTTCCATCCATGGTTTTCGAACGTTTTCCTCGTAAACCAAGTCCCGGCAAGCGCGCGTCTCAATCAGTAGCTCTCGCAACATCAAAAGGCCAACGTCGCGGGCCATAAAACTCTTCTCTTCGTGCTTCAGCAATTTCAGCAGCAACACTGAGATGGTATTGAATGTTTCCTTGTCTTCCTGGCCGGGTGGCTCTTCCCAATCGGCGATGCCCAGAGCCTTGCGCCGGCGCGCACCGAGAGCCTCGTCGAGGAGCTGACGGATGACGGGAGCGTCCTTCTGTTCGTCGGTCGCTTCCATGATGGCGCGAATTTGAAACATCTGATCCATGTACATGTTGAACGACGAAACCTTCTTCGAGAGTGTTCGCTTCTTTCCTCGGGGCCGAATCATGAATTCCTCCTGGTTAACCAAAGTGCTGACAAGATGCCGATCGCTCAGCAAAAATAAAGCCACAAACATCGTGTTTCAGACACGTTAACCGGATTCCCTAGAAGCCCAATTTTCTTAACCAGTTTTCTTAAATGTCTAAGGTGTTGGAAACGCGCAAGTTAGGAGACATGTGTACTACCTTTCTCGCTCTCTATCCTGTCTGCTCACCCTAGTTTGCTTCTTAAGGTTGTTTTCTCCATTCGTACTCACGTCGAAATGGGCTACTCACCTTGGACCAGTGAGACGGAGTTCGGGTATTGGTTTGAAGATTGAATAGCCGCCTTGAGCAGCTAGTTACATCTCCTGCCGAAGCGAGGAATGCAGTCAAGGACGAAGCGAAACCGCGTTCGCGCAGTTTATCGAAGCTTCGAAGATCCTTGACGGTATTCGTAGCGGAGGTTAAGTCACTTGCACGAGCTATCGCCAGAAACAATCAGCGCAAGTGCGAGCACGTTTGATAACAGGAGAGAAAACAAGAGAAGCCGGGCGTACGATAATCGCAATTATGTTTCCGGTGCATTAGGGCGTGACATCGTTTTCAGATGGCGCTCCGCTTGTCTGACCAGGACATAATTCTCGATTATCGGATGACCGTCCAAACCATTTTCTTTAGCTAGGCGAATCGCGCAGGACAACTTCATAATGAGTCTGCTGTGAATGACGATGATTTAGGTTACAACGCCCTCGCGATTAGCGGCGAGGTCGTTGGGCTATCCGATCGCGAAAGGCAAATTGCCGATGAACTTCGGACACTCGATCCTCAACTGGCGGGGCTCTACGAGCAAGCCTTGCGATTTCTTCCCAAGATTGCCGATCCGGGTATTGCCTACTTCGTAGCCCAGGCTGGTCGAGAGATTTCGCGAGGAGTGGTCCAAAGATTGTTAAGCGAACAAGAAATCTCTCTTCCTGTGGCTCAAATCGACCAAGATGAGAAGAATAGAGGCACGATAGCCGATGTTCTCCAGCTCCCCACGGCTGATCCTCGCGTAGATATCTGGTTCCAGCTTCCACGGCAGTTTTCCGCCTGGATGAAATACCGCGATGCGGGGCCACCATCTGAGGAGGTAAGGGAGGCGTTCGAACAACTTAGCTCATTGTTGTTTGGCCGTATTGGTCCGTATTTCTCAACTCAAACCGAGTTGGACTCGCTGCTACAAATTGAGCGTCCTACTGTGGCAGATGTCAGGACTCTTCAAACTCATCTGCTCAGACCGGCGCAGCGCCAATATTTCTTCGGACGACTACAAAATTCGTTGTGGGCCAAGCCGTTGGCGGATGCCGGCGTATTTTCTAATCCACCAGATCTGGTGCGGACAGCAGATCCCAATAAGTTTCTTTACCGCCCATGGCCCGAGGGAATCTATCTCGCGCGAATCGCTCCTTATGATCCGCCTCTCGTGCTAGCGGCTTTTGAAAACATTCCCGTTGGACTAAAGAATCCTATCGTCTGGAATGCTGTGGCGGACGCCGCGCTTCAGTTGGCGGCAGATTCTGCATGTACCTTTGTTGATAAATTGAAAGCAGCGCTCGAAAGTGGATCGACCAATTTCTTTACTGACAAGATTGTGAAGACTACCGGCACTCTAGCGTTTGCGGGCAAGCAAGAAGCGTTTGTTCTGGCTGACCATCTCATGTGGGTGCCTCGATCAAATGAAGGCCACGATAGCCGAGTCGCTGTCTACAACACTGAGTGGATGTTTCCAAGATTCGCTCACCTGGGATTGAGCGAATTCTTTAAAGATGTTCTGCCTGCTCTAGAAGCCATGGACGCGGAAAGAACGTTGAAGTTACTGCTCTCAAAGATTGAACGGATAGATAAATTCTCTGATTCTCAAGAATACGGTTTAGGTATTTGGCGGCGCGCAGACGAGTCGCATTCAACGCGAGAGAACATCCCAGCCAGATTATTCCGTGCGGTGACCGAGATAGCCGTTCGATTAGCTAAGCCTGATCGTCCTTCTGCGGTTCGTGTGCTTGAGATTTTGGAACAGCACTCGGGAAAGATATTTACAAAGCTACAGCTTAAGTTTTTGGCAAACGCAGGTGAACGTCTCCCCGAAAAGATCGACGAAATTATCACGTCGGACGACGCGATAACGCCGCCGCATTTTCATCGTGAGATCCCCGAGTTGATTAGAAAACAATTTGAGAACGCCTCACCGCTGGCGAGACGAATATTCCGTTATGGCCTCGAAAGAGGTCCAGAGATGAAGCAAGTGCGGGGTGAATTGCTTAATGATGAGATCACAGAGCCCGACGAGCCACAATTGATCGCACTAAGAAATCGTTGGATAAGACGTCGGTTGACGTGGTTTCGTGGCGAGATTCCAAAGGAACTAGAAGCACTCGCGAAGGAAGTTGGCATGGGTGAAGCAAAGCCGACCTTTGAGGAACAGGAGTTAGCCGAAGTTGGCCACTACATCGGCGGGGGCGTTTCGTGGATTGGTGAGCCTCCGGTTGAGACTGAAGACTTGTCGACAAGGACCGTGACAGAGATATTTGAGCTGCTGGGAAGTTGGACTCCAGCACAAACAGAAGAGTCCAGGGCAATCGGAACCAAATTAGAAAAGAGTCTCTTTGAATATTGCGCTAGTTTCCCAGATCAGGCTTTAGAAATCGCCCGAATGATCATGAAGGAGCAAGTGGCTCCTCGTTTTGTGGACAGCCTTATGACAGGCTTTCGGCAAGCGGTCCAAGCGAACAAAACGATCGATTGGGACGAAGTGCTGCAATTCGCTTGCTGGGCGATTCAGGTCGCATGCGAGCAAGCTAATAACAGTCCACAAGAACATCTCAACTGGACTGAGGTTGCTTCATCAGCAGTGAGTCTGGCTCGCGTAGGAGCAGACGGCGATCGCGCGCCACAAACAGCTTGCGCATCAACGTGGGAGATCATGTACACGGCTAGTGATTGTGGCCTTCTATGGCGAGATTCAAGCGAAGAGCCTTTCAGCACTTTTGAAGACGTGCTAAGCGCAGCTCTGAATAGTCATTCCGGCAGATTAGTCGAAGCTCTGATCTCGGTAGCGCTTTGGACACATCGTGCAACTGCGCCGAAGCAAGAGCAACAAGATTCGGTGGACCTTCAAACGCCTCTACAACAACGACTCATTCCGATCCTCAGACAAATCTTAGACAAGCGCGGGCGCTCCGGCATCGCTGGCCAGGCAATGCTGGGACATTTCATTCCCCAAATCCATTTCTTGGCACCGAATTGGGTCATTACAAGTTCGGAAGAGTTATTTGGTGGCGGTGCCGAGAGTCCGCTGTCACGCCCAATTTGGGCGGCCTATATTACGCGAGCGCAGACCTATAAGAATGTGTTTGAGGCGCTGCGGCATTGGTACTTAGTAGCTGCGCAAATCGCTGGCACCGCTGCGGGTCGCATCAGTGAAGAGGAACGCGATTGGTCAATAACAAGAAATCTAACGATCAAAGTTACCATCGAAATGATACGCGGCAGTATTTCGATCGGCGATCCTGACAACCTGCTAGAAACTGTCTTTAGGAATGTTCCCCCGACAGACAAGTACCAAGCTTACTGGAATGTCTTTAACTGGTGGAGTGAATCACCGGAGGCGCCACCAGCATCATTCGTCGAGCGCCTAAGCACTCTTTGGGATTGGAGGCTAAGTGAAATATCTAAGCAGCCTGATCACCCTGATTCAATCGCTGAGGCGAGCGGATTATCCTGGTTATTCAAGACTCAGTACATACCTAACGAAACGCTAATTCGCTTAGGTGTGCCGACGATCAAATTAGCTCGCGGCGACATCCAGCCTTACGGTGCATGGGAGAGGTTATTGGAGTTAAGCAAGATCCACCCAGACGAAACTTATGACGCCTTGGAAATCATAATTCAACATGAGTTGAAGTCCGACTATGCTTACATTCCAGTAGAAGATGTGCTCCCAATACTTCGTACTGTGTTACAGGCCGGTAAAGCTGAGACCAAGAAGCAGGCGACGCAATTAATTAACCGGCTTGGTGAGAAGGGGTATCTTCAGTTTGGTGAATTGCTAGCGTAGCAGCCGCTTCTCAAATTGGTTTAGAGGTTAGTCTCGCTGTTCGAGCGACAGAATCAGTTTTAGATGCTGTGAAAGTTGGAACAGTGTAGATTTCGCGACTGGAGTTCTAAGAAGATCGCACCCATTCTTGGTCGACGCGTCGAAGTCCACAATACCCCAGATTGATTTATCGCGACGATAGATTGGTGCGGCAAGCACGCAGGCTATCGACGGCGAGACAGGCACTGTCACCGCTACCTCATTCTGAGATATTGGATCAACGTATTGCAGGCAAACATCCTTTTCCTTTACCGCACGAACAACTGCCCACGTAGCGGTCGTTGTATCCAGCAAGAACCGGAGTCCGACCTCTTCCCTTATCGGGTTCTGGGCCCAATGATGGGTACATTCAAGTGCGTCCTCACATAGGCGAAAAATGAAAACTCGCAACCCAGCGGAGTCAGGGGTTTGGGGAATGCTAACTGCTCTACAGACTGTCTCCAAAGCGCCGTTCACTAGGCTCGTTAATAACGCGTCTTCTGGTGTCTTTTGGCTTGGGTGAAGTGCGGCATGCACGGAGCGTCGGCCAAGTTGTCGGATAGCCCGACGAATGCTGTGGCACGCTGTGGCAACTGCGGCATCAGTATTACCGTCGCTCCGAGTTGTCGAAAATCTGGCGCTAACAAGACCGAGAATATCAGTTGGTAGCTTAAGCTTAGGTTTATTGAGTTCTTCAGGATAGAGGACGAAACTACGCTGGCGGCCCAAGGCACCCATGAATAGGCCGAGTTCAAAAACAACGTTATCGCGGGGAGTAGCAACTGCTTTGCCTCGCGAGTGTGTTCTGTCGTCCGGCATTAGAATAAAAATTCCAAAGTCGGAAGAATCAAGTTGACGGACTATTGCTTCAAGAATGAAGTCAGTCGGGCCAAAGACGCCCTGATCCCAGACAGTTACTTCAGCATCATTCTTCAACGCATCTTGAACTGCGTACGCGACATAGAGATCCTCCGTTGATGAAGCAACGAAAATACTTGGTCTTGAGGACACGCCTGGCGGCGATCCAATATGGCTCTTATCGTTCATTTCTTATCTTGGTGCAGGTTGATCGAAGAGAGAGCAAGACGGTCCGGAAATCATTGATTCCAGCAGCGCGCCTATTAGCCGGTAGTAACTCCCAGCGTCCCTCGATGACTTTTCCTAATCCTGACACGCCGCTCAAACTGAATCCAACGATTATCTTGCCGAGAGCGTCCGCTAACCCAAGTTCGTAATATACGCCTATACCCGCGTCATCAGGAACAAGTACGAATACGCATGCTTCTTCGATAGCACGACGATTCTGACAGAATATTTCCGTTGGAGATAAATCCGCCGCGCCCCGTGTCTCACGTCCGGGAGCAAAGATAGTTAAACCAACCGACTCAGCAACCTCTATCAGTTCGGAGTTGCGTTTTTCGCAGCCCGGCTGACGCAAACCAGCACCAAGGAAGAGGTCCCACCGCAATGACGAACTATTTCGGCGCATGACGAGGAATTCACTTCTGGACTAAAAGTTCCACACAGCAATTTGTTCGAGCCCTTTGTCGGTTAATAAATCCTGCAAGGCACCCGTACGACTTGCGCTTGCGTCGAAGAGCACAATCCAAGTGACCCATTGTCGCGAATAGCCTGCACACTGTCCGACACAGCGATCGCGCTCCGCTTTGTTTGGATTGACTTTGAGTTCAAGTGCAAGAAGGTCGCTAACTAGGATGTCTGGAGTGCCGTGTGGAGTGCGAGGCCATTTTTCGATCTCCCAATCGCTAGCTTCGTCCAAATAGCTCGCGAGTTCTCTTCCCAATTCATCCTCAGTGCAGTCTCCAGGGCACTCCCAGTCCTGCAACAGTTCCGCAATTTCTTCTGAGACCGCTGCCGTTCCGTCTGGATCATCTCTTTCCGCCCTACTCTGCTTGGCAACGGTCGCCCTGTGGTCTGCGTATGCCAAGCCACCGAGCACGCCTAACCCTGCCCAAACGAGATGATCGTGCTTTCCGGAGTTTCCGTCTGACATAGAGTTGCTGCATCAAGGACCGAACTAATCAATTCGTGGAATTCCGTTTGGTCTTATCTTCGGGCCGCGGATAGCGGAATGCAATCTGTCCTTTTAGCACGATGTAGATTATCACTATTAGGATCAAACCCCACGGACCAAGAGTGTTCAGAATCTCATAGATTTTATTCAGATCATGCATACTCGTTGCTCCTCAAATTTGCCCACTTGAAAGTCGAAAGCCGTGACTTCAACGTCACGGCCTTCGACTATAGAGAAATTGGAGCTTGAGTTATTAAACAGATAAAATCTTTTTCGCGGCTGACTTTTTCATCTTTTTGTTTACCCTGCCAGTTTCCGGGCAGTTCAGATCACTTTTCTCTTTTAGAGTCAGTTGCTCCCACGTTTTATTCAATGACACCATCCTGTTAAATGTGTCACTTGGACGCCGACGGAAACCCTCTTTTAACTCGCGCCAGTATTGCGCGCTGGCACTTTCTAATTCATGGGGCTCATGGCGTCGATAAACCAACTGTGCAACTGATTTTTGTGAAAGCGACTTTTTCTTTCGGCGGAGCTCTGCGATTGCTGCAAGCGACCGACGAAGCAAATAAGCCCGGCGTATATGATCTTTCCTTAGAGGACCTAATGTCGCTGTCTCTCGGCCTAACCGGGCGATTTCGTCCCGCTGACGACACAAGGCTTTATCCTTGGCGCGCTTGCCTACATCCTCCGCCCACTGCCTGGCGTTCTTCCTACGGCTTTCGTATTCGGGCAACTGAACGGCTTCGAAACCTAGATCGCTGACGGTGTTGAAAACAGCGCTCCAAAGATTCTTCTTGATGTATTCAATCGCGGCGCGCACCCGTAACGACTCTGCGTTGGACGGATACGTGGAATGAAAAACGGGCGTACCGCCGACAAAAGCCACCAGGTGTTTTTCACCATCCCTCTTCAGTAAACCCACTTCGATTGGCATCTGAATCGGCTCGATCATTTCGCCGTGAGCCAAGAGTTCCTCTAATTCATCGTCAATTAGCATGCACCCATTTTAGTGAATTACTTAGACGCAATCACGCGATCATGACCCGCGTGTGAGACTTTTCTGGTGCGCACTCTTTTGCGGAGATGCAGGCCTCAGCACGATGGCCCAAAGGTTCAAGACAACGAATAAGCGATCGGCAGACAATCCAAAAAAGTTGGCCGCGAAGAAGCCGCGAGACCTTAGGCTAATCCAAAGCGCTGCGGGCTGCCGTTTGCGCTTGCGTCCAAGCCTCCTCTTCGATTAGTTGAGCTATCTTGCTTGCAGTCCGTCTTTCCGTTGCCGTTAACTTTGGTAACGAGCGTTAACAAAGTTAACGCGGATGTCTACGTTTGTAGACAAGAATCCTTAAGTCCTTTGTTTCTGCCAGTAGACAATGTAGACATTTTGTCTACAAACGTATACGGCACACCCGATTGTTTCGGGGGTGGCGTGTCCCTATTTCTCAGGTGCGTAGCACCTTCTTCGCTGTCCTGCTATTCGTCTGTTATGGGTGAATCAGGCGATGCGGCTGGAAGACGCAATTACGTACCAGCGCATGAGGCGTGACATCGCGTTCACAAATGGCACGACGCGCGGATAACAAGGCGCCTTGCCTTAATAATCACGTCTGCCTCAAAAATCAAAATGACCGCTGGCGTGTTACGGTTTGTCGCGCTCGCGTTCTAGTCTTCCGGTTTCATAGTCACCGTAGAGCCGAGAGCGGCGATAGCCCGCGCCCGTCTCATACTTGCGATAGAGCGCTGCGAGTGATTCTTTGCTCAAGCCTGTCTCCCTGCGCCAGATGTTTATCTGAGACTCCGCAGACATCTCGATTAACGTTTCCAGAACGGCCTCACTTACACGGTCAGGCGTGTGACCGTGATCCACAAGGTCAACGGTCAGTTGGGCCGCATCGCTATAGTCCGTGTTACCATTGTCATGCATGGTCGATTCCTTTCCCTAAACCAGTCAGGATTCGGCTGTGTAGGGCTGGCTTCCGTTAGCGCGGAAGTCGGCCCGCTCCGTTTGCGTGATACGCATCGTATCATTGCTGGGGTGTGATACGCAATGTATAAATGTGACATGGTAGAATGCGGGGCATGAAGGGAGCTAAACTTCGAGAGCGGCGGGTGGCGTTGGGATTAACTCAGCAAGGTTTAGCGGACAAACTTGAAGTAAGCCGAAACACAGTTGCACGCTGGGAGCGCGACGAGATGGCGATTCCCGGCTTTCTACACTTGGCGCTCAAGTCGATTGAAAGCGAAGCCGCAAAGGGCCCGGCAAACAACCACCAGGCGAAAAGAAAGAAGTAAGTGCGTCACGGCGCGATCATTTACATTCCATTCAAGTCGAATTCGCAGATTCAAACTAACTACGGACCGATGGTTTCAGTAATCCAAGCTCGCAAATGATTGCTTCGCGTCGAGTCGTGTGTTACAAAACAACCTATGAGCGCGCAGCTTGAAAGCAGTGAAGCCGCTATCCTCAGTCGGGTCATCCGACCGGATTCTGGAGACTGGCCTCAGGCGGCTGCTGAAGCGATTCTTGGAATAGGCTTCAACGTAACCGATCGAGAGCGCATGACTGCCTTGCTGGAAAAGGCGAAGTCAGGAGACCTCACGAGCGAAGAGTCAGACGCTCTGGAACATTATCGGCATATCGGCAAGCTACTTGAATTAATGAAATCGCGGGCTCGGCGCTCGCTGCAAACCTCTCCTGCGTGAAATGGCGCGTCCAAGCCGCACGCTCGAACTCGAAGTTCGTCGCCGCGCAGCCGGGCGCTGTGAATACTGTCTCTTCCCGGAATCCGCCAGCGAACTACCTTTTCATATCGATCACATCATCGCTGAAAAGCACGGTGGCCAGAGCGTGTCTGAGAATCTGGCGTGGGCGTGCTTTTCCTGCAACCTTCGCAAGGGCCCAAACATCGCCGGTCTTGATCCAGACACAGGCGAGTTAACACCGCTGTTCAATCCGCGCGTTGACCAATGGTCTGAACATTTTGGGCGGGATGGCGTGTGGCTCCGGGGTAGAACGCCAATTGGTCGTACAACTGTGGCGGTGCTAGACATCAATCATGTGGACTCTTTGTCTGTTCGCGAGGCGTTGCGCGAAGAAGGATTGTATTAGTCCAACCGATTGAATGAAACGTCGGTCTCTCTCAAAATGGTGATCCTCCGCGCTCCATCAGGGTAAGGTTTGGCATAATCTTATTTCCGAAGATTCGCTTGGCACGCGCTTCTACATCGGGCCATTGAACGCGCTGGGGTGATGCAGGAGTAGACGTCGAATCTTCCTCAAGCTCTAGAATGATCTCTACAAGTCTTCGACGCTCACGCTCTCTGGCAATACTTTGATTTTCTTCTATAAGCTCGTCCCGTCGCTCATGGTCAATCATCAATCCGTTCGCGCTGCTGTTTGAGTTCGCGCTCACTTTTTCTTCGATCGTTGAGCGATCTTATTAGCTAACTTTGCCTTTCGGAGACGCTCTTCCGAATCTTCGAAGCCAAGATCAGCAAATACATTACCGCTACTGATCTCAACTCTCTCGCTCTTCATGCGGGAAGTCTTCGTTTTTGTTGCGTCGTGTCTTGCTCTCACTCTACCTCCCTAATGAAAGCGGCTCTCTACTCGCCTATGAGCCCCAACGCATCGTTCATCACTGGATCGGATAGACACATTCCGCTTTGGCGCAGTTGCAAGACCTCACGCGCCGAAGGAATGTGACCTCGTTGTTACGCGACTAGTACCAAACCCAGGGTTCCACGCGCCGGGATATTAAATGCGGCAGCACATAGTCGACCCTCCAGGTCGTCAATAATTGCTTGGGAACCAACATGGGCACCCGCCAACGTTTGCACCTTGCCCAGACTCCTAAGGATGGTTGACGATCATCTGACCTGTGATGGACTTCCGAAATGCCAGTGCGAGTGCACATGCCGCAGCACTACACAGGCCAGTGGCAAGAAAAACGGGTCGCCAAGATGGGCCTCCAATCCTATAGAGCCATGCAGCACCAGGCGCTGCGAGCAAAGAGGCAAAGAACTTCGACGTGTACTGGATTCCATAGTTTGTCGTCGCAAAGCGAGTGCCGTAAATGTCTGCTATGATCGAGGGATATATGGCAAATATCTCACCCCAAGCGAACAAAAGAACTGCTGTGGACAGCGCGAAGTACTCAGGGCTAGGAGGAAAGAGGACTAGACCCACGATTGCCAGAATCTGTAATCCGAAGGCGACCAACATCGTGTTGTATCTTCCGATGCGATCTGAAACTCCGCCAAAGAAGATCCTTGATAGGAAATTCGAAATTCGCTGTATGAAGAAGACCAAGCCGAGTGAACTGCCTCCCAAAACAACGTAAAAGCGTAGGTTAAAATACGTCGCCATTGGTTCGAGGTGAGCCGTAATCAACAAGCCGCCCACAAGTCCCAAAGTCATCATTGAATAAAGGACATAGAACAAGCGAGTCTTCAGCATTTCGATTGGTGTATAGTTCTTTGCAGACTGGAAAACGTTCTGAGGCGGGTCTATTTTGAGCGCACGTAGAGTCTCGTTAGCCGGAGCTGGCATCAACCACTGTGCTGCCAAGATGACTATTATCCCGTTCACGATCCCCCAAACAATAAATGCCGAAGCATCACCAAGTCGATGAATGGTCAGCGAGATTGGCCAACCTGTAATTGCAGCACCCAATACATAAGCGCCCGCAACAAGTCCGGCGCATAGTCCGCGCTTATCTGGAAACCACTTAACGGCGGTGCCGATGCATGCCCCATAGGCGGCACCCGCGCCAAGGCCCGCGATCATCTGTGAAAGATAAAGGCCCTGAACGCTCCCGGCTGCTCCGCTTCCGACCCAACCAAGTCCCACAAGTATTCCGGATATTGTGACGACACTGCGAGGTCCAAACCGGTCCACCGGGTAGGCTGACAGTAACATGCTGAATACCTGGGCAAAAACGAAAACGCTAAACGCACCTTGGACTGCTGCCCACTCAACGTGTAGTCGAGAGATCAGCGATGTAACAAAGAGAGTCCAAGCGTATTGACATCCTGAAATCGCGATCATGCCCAACAAACAGGCTACCAACTGCTTTCGGCGGGATACCTCCATTCTGATAGTTTGGTTTGATTGAGCTTGGAATCGAGTTGCTGAATCTGGTTCAAACGGCGCAAATAATAATCGGAGAATGGCGTCTCCTTGTTCTTGAAGCTGCATTTCATATTCAGCTTGGACGTTCAAAGCAATCAACCCGGCGGTTTCAAGTTTCCTGCAAATGGAGATTAGCTTTTCACTATCGCCTTCAACCTGCTGTTTGAGTTGGCTGAGGTTCAAACCTGGCGTCCGTTGAACAAGGGCCAGAACGAACAAGTGTTCTTCGTCGACGAGCACATCTAATGCTTGATGATGCAGCCGGTAGTATTCCAAGAAATCTGAAGCCTCAGTTGGAATCATCTGCGGCGTGTCCTCCATTTCGCGACCTGTAACTCTTGTACTTTCCGCTCGACTGCGCCGAGTAAGTGGCAGTTTTCGATGTCGGCCGGATATTGGTATGTTTCCACGTTGTTGTATCTTAAAGCCAATTCTCGTAGCAGCCCCGTGTAGCTATATCCGTCTTGGTAGCGCTCATCAATAAAAATAAACATCTTGCTTCCAACCTGCTCTCCGAAATCATGTATTTCTGCAATGCTTCCAGGCGATGAGTGAATAACCACGATGAACTCAGCCGGAATCGCTTGACACAGTTCTATTACGTTTGATGAGAAAGTTAATTGTGCGTGGCAGTCATGAGTTAATTTAGGTTTGAGTTCTTCGCTAAAAATCGCAGCATGTCCTAGCTCCCGAAGATGTCCTCGGATTTGCAAACGCTTTTCGTAAACGTCCCCACCGGATACACCAGGCCCCCAAACCAAGATCGACAAGGGGGTCTTGCGAATTTCGTCCAAGAGTCTATTGAACTGAGGGACGAACTCTTTGTCATAAAATTCGCGAGCCTCTCGGCTCATTCGGATATCTTGCCACGACCGAGGACTATTCGATTTCGACAATTTGTCTCCTTGCTTAGAAGGTGATCCGAACGTCGCATTCGAACGGACGATCGGCGTATGTTTCCCTGTGAGCGATAAAAACTTGTGAGACTCCTAATAGGTCGTTTGGAGTCGCGTCCACAACAGTCGGAGCCATTGAACCGCGAAGTTGCTCGGCGGATTCTACAGTTAATCCCAAAGTTTTTGCTAGCTAAAACTCGTGTGTGTCCAGTCAGCCCAGGATCGTGTTGGGAGAGATTGGGTCATAGATTCTGAGGCCTTTCATTCTGCAATTCCCTTTTGCGAATGTCGTCTGACTATTTATCTCAGCCGCGACAAATTCCGGTACGATTACTTTAGCCGAGGCTACCCTTGATAGATCGATTAATCCCGCGCGAGAAAGAAAATCAGAGGAGAGCATTGACAACTGCGGGCTCAGGCTCGTTGGAGTTCTTGATTGAGGTCAGCGAAGTCAACGACGAAGGCTTCCTCGCCCCCGCGCGCCAGGGCGAGAAGGAAATCCGTTCGGTCCAGTCCGGCAACCTGAGCAGCGTTTTCCTGCGAGATGTCACCGCGCTTGTACCAGTGGATGGCGGCGGCGAGTCGCATTTCGCTGGCGAACTCCTCAGGGGAACGGCGAAGCGCGGAAACCACCCCTTCATCCAGTTGCATCGTTATTTCCATCATCGCGGTTTCCTCTACTGCATATTAATGCGTCGGCGCGTAATTAGGGAAGGTTGGGCTCGCCCGCCCGAATAGCTCGGCGCGAACTTCGTCCCAAGCGACTAATTCAACTGCTCCCGAGTCGATCTCAGCCAAGCGGTGCTTGATCTCTTCGGACCACGCAGCTTCAACGTCCTTCGCGGACGGATATGCAGTATCGTTGGAATTCATCGCTCCTCCCTGCCTTGTCAGTTTACCGCTTCCGTCGCATCCAAAACCAGATCGGATGACTCCGAGTCTTCAGTTGCAACCAGTTGTTCGACTGTTCCCTCATTGAATGCATCAAGCAGTGCCGCTGCACGGCGTGTGGTCTCGATATTCGCATTCACATAGCGATAGGTGGTGTTCGCTTGCGTGTGACCCAGGACGCGACCAACTTCGGGCAATGGAAGATGCGCAGCTACTAAACGCGTCGCGGCGGTGTGGCGGAGATCGTGGAAGCGAACGTCGGGTAAGCCTGCCTTCGTGCGAACGGATGTCCAACTCTTCTTTACATTGTCGGTGAAGCCGAACACGAGAAAGTCTTTGACCTTCGGCGATTCTTCCCAGATTCTTTCCAATTCGATCATGAGTCGCGTCGTCAATGAGACTTGGCGTTCTTGCATCGTCTTCGTATTGAATGCCCGAATCGTTAATACGCGTTCTTCGAAGTCTACGTCGCTCCACTTGAGTCCGAAGATCTCGCCGCGTCGCATGCCGGTATCGAGGGCACAAATCAGGATCGGTCGTAGATGTTTTCGGTAGCGATTCTCGCAGCCCGCGAGCAAGCGCAGTTCTTCTTCCCGCGTGACGATGCGTTCTCGTTTGCGCTCGTCAGCCATGCTGATTAATGGGTCGCCGCTGCGCATCGGATTGCGCAAAATCCAGCCTTCGCGCTCGGCGATATT
>Ga0134121_10002182_pt1 | contig 17196 bp, 27 predicted proteins | sample KB301_FD_96463 | JGI IMG/M metagenome (GOLD analysis project Ga0134121, IMG submission 96463) | Terrestrial soil microbial communities without Nitrogen fertilizer from Kellogg Biological Station, Michigan, USA - KB3-0-1 | ecosystem: Environmental > Terrestrial > Soil > Unclassified ... | reverse complement strand
TTCCAGACATATCTCGATACCGATATGGGGTGGAACCGACCGGGCGCCGGGGCTGTTGATCGCCCGGCCGGCTCCATTGCGCCGGGGGGCTGGCGCAATTCAATTGACAGTGTGGGCCTCTGCGAAGGCGTGCAGAGGGGAAACGCGGGACCGCGTGTAGTTCGGCCCCACTCTCCGAATTCAGTTCCGGTGTGCTCCTCCCGAGCGCCGGCAAACTACGGCGCGCCAATGCGCCGGATTTTATCCTGGCCAGTGCTTGGCCAATCCCACGATGCCGCCGACGATCATCCCAATCCCCAGCATGATGAAGAACATTTGGATCGTCAGCGACGACCAGCGGATGCGTGGCAGCTTCATCTGCACCCCCTATTGCTTGGTCTGAGCATAGCACTTGGTGTCTGGCTCGTCTGGCTCCGGTTCTTTGATCTGTTCGAGTTTGAGTAGGACCGCTGCGGTTGCCGCCGCGAGCGTTCTGAAACTGTCATGTTCGTCTTCGTCGTCATCACCTCTCATGCTCCTAAGTAACCATGAGAGGTATCCGGATGTTGGAGAAGTTATCCAAGATGAGTGCGCGTGAAGCGATGATTAGTCTAGCCGGCAGGCCGCCAATGTACGGCGAGCAGCATAGGTGGCTCCGTGAGATAGCAGACAAAGTTGGCATTTCGTTTCGAACAGCACGTTCGCTCTGGCTCGGCGAGATCACGAAGGAAGATCACCTTGCGTACCGAAGACTCAAGGAACGAGCGACGATCGAAGAGGCGCGCCGAGAAGCGCGGGCATTGGCCTCGCAATACGCGAGGATTGCAGGGGGAATGCGTGCGTCAGATAAGGATTTTTATAGCTCGGAGATTGATCGCCTTGAGCGCATCGCTCGCATCATTGGCAATCTGGATCGCACCTGAGCTTAGGGGGGAAGATTGATTTACTTCATCGAGTGCAATGGACACATCAAGATCGGCTTTGCCACGAACGTGGAGCGCCGCCTTCTTGCGATGCGTACCGCGAATCCGTTGCTCGTTCGTCTCGGGTCCATGGAAGGATCTATGCGGCACGAGAAAGCCATCCACGTTGCTCTTTCGAAGTATCGAATAAAGGGCAGCGAGTGGTTCAAGGATTGCCCCGAGGTTCGCGAGTTTTTAATCAACGCGATGAACAATGGCGTTGAAGAATGGAAGCCGAAAGAGAGGTCTTTCACCCCTTCAATGTGGGACGAGAGAGCCAAAAAACTCTGTGCGATCGTATGCACCAATCGTCCGCAAACAGAGCATCAACAGATTGAGCAGGAATACTCAATCCCAGCCGGGACATTGTTTGCGCTCAAATACAGGCAATTCAGAGAAATTTATGTCGGCGAGTACTTCGCGCTACTGACCGCCGCGCGTGAGTCCATCCGTCGGCGACAAGAAGAAATAAACAGGGATCTGGCTTTCGTGGCGGACCTGGAGCGGGAAGAGGCCGAAGGGACCGCTGCTTTATCCTCGGTGGTTGCGGAACTGAAGAGACTGGAGGCGGCCCAATGACGGCGCTGCACCCCGCTCTTGACATCGACCTGTTTGCGACCTCAGCGGTGCAACCCCGGCACACCGCGGAGACGGCCGCCACCGGACCACGCGCGTTAGTGGCTCAGGTGGCGGCCGGACAATTTCAGAGTTCACCCGCGCCCTGCAAGGGCTCTCACAACTCCGGTGAGGCTGAGCCGTCGGTGACGCCGGCTTATGGCGCGGGTGAAGCCTTCCGCCCGCCCGCCGGCTACAGGCTAGTGAGAGTCGAAACGCTTGAGATGATCGCCGCCGAGATGGTGCGGCTGAAGCAGTTCGAGCGGCTGCCGTCATTCCTGCGCGCGCCGGACCATCTCAATGCGGTTGAGCGGGGGGCGGCATGAGCGATTGGCCCGCCACATGGACAACCGCCCTGAGCGACATCATCGCAAAGGGATGTTCAGCAAACTTGGCTGCGGCCGAACTGAGCGCGCAGTTCAATCGGCGGTTCACCCGTTCCGCGGTGATCGGCAAGGCCAAGCGCTCCGGGATCAAGCTGACTGCAGGCCATGGCGGGCGCCGGGGGCCAAAGGGCGGCCCTAGCCAACGCAAGGTGCGGCCTAGAGCAACGTCAGCCCAGCGCCCCGACATGGCCCAAAGGAAGGCCGCTGGTGCGCCGAAGCTGGCGACCGTGCCATTCCAGCCCCGGCCCGATCCGCGGCCTGGAGCGGTCCCGCTGCTCGAGCTGGCGCACAATGGCTGCAGGTGGCCGAGCGGAGATGGGCCGTTTCTGTTCTGCGATCAGCCTCAGATTGAGGGATCATCCTATTGCGGGCCGCACCACGACATGGCGACTAGCAATCATGGCAACTTAGGTCAGGAGAGGCCGCATTTACGATACCTGCTCAGGCGCACCAAAAACACGTCAGTAATCAATCTGGCGCGCGACTTCCAAGCCGGCGGCATCGGGGGCGACGAATGATGAATTGGTCCGAGAATCAGCTTGCGGACCATCTCAGGCGCCGCGGTGTGCCAAGCGCACCGAACGCGGCCGACGTGAGTTCGCCGCCGTTCCTGCCTGCATTCGGGACACTCGAGCCCGCCTCCGAAATGAACAAGACCGAGGCCGCCTATGATGCCCATCTGTGGTCGCTCCGCGGCCGCTCCATCGTCTGGCACAAATTTGAGGCTGTGAAGCTGCGGCTTGCCGACACCACGTTCTACAGCCCGGATTTTGCCGTGCAGACCATCTCCGGCCAGATCGAGATGCACGAGGTCAAGGGGTTCTGGCGTGACGACGCTCGGGTCAAGATCAAGGTTGCGGCGGCGCTATACCCGTTCCGGTTCCTCGCGGTCACGAAGGAAAAGGGCGGCGGCTGGAAGGTCGAGGAATTCTGAATGAGCCGATGGTTTCGCCTTTATGACGATCTGGTCGATGACCCCAAGATCCAGCGCTTGCCAGGCGAGACCGTCAAAGCGTTGCTCAATCTCTGGTGCCTGACGTCGCAGAACGACGGGCTGCTGCCAGCAATCGACGATATCGCGTTCAAGCTCCGGATGAAGCAGGCAAAGGTCGAGCATCTTCTGTCGGTGCTTGGCGAATGCGGTCTGATCGATTCCGACGAGACTGGACTGCGGCCGCATAACTGGAACGAGCGGCAATACAAGAGCGATACGAAAGACCCAACGGCACCGACGCGGCAGAAGGCGTATCGCGAGCGTATCAAGAACCGTAACGCGACCGTAACGGTGACGGACACCAGAACAGAGACAGAGCAGATACAGAAAACAGAACAGATTTCCGAACCTATCGGTTCGGGCGCTGAAGCGCCGATCGACGACCGGACGCGTCTATTTCGCGATGGTCTGTCGAAGCTTGCAGCGATGACAGGGAAGGGGCCCGACGCATGCAGATCCTTCGTCGGCAAGTGCCTCAAAGCCGCTGGAGACGACGCGGTGACCGTCCTCGGACTGATCGAGGATGCAGAACGAAATCAAGTTGTTGACCCTTCGGGGTGGATCTCAGCAAGATTGAAGGGAACGTCGAATGGACACGGAAATTCCGGAAGCAAAATCATTCAAGCTGCTGACGATCTCTGCCGAAAAGTTGCCAGCTTTGATGGCCCGGCAGGCGGAAATATCGAGCTACGCGACGGACCGCGCCAAGCTGCTCCTCGGTTGCTACCGTACCGGTGATGCCAACGATCCGGAGACCTACGTGGCAGCGATTGCGGTGACGCTCGCCCGGTATCCGGAGGATATTATCACCGCGGTGACGCACCCGGTAACAGGTCTGCCGTCGCAGAAAAACTGGCTTCCGACGATCAAGGAAGTTCGCGATGCCTGCCAGGAACTGCAGGAACGTGCACAAGCCCAGATCGAGCGTGAGCGGCGAATCAAGGAACAGCTTGCTGCGCGGCGCCAGGAAGAACTTGCTGCGCCTCGTCCGACGATCGCTGAGTTGAAAGAAAAATACGGCAATGATTGGGGATTTAATCTCTATGTAGCACAGAGACCGCCTCCCGCTCCCGCGCCGACCGCGGACCAATTGCGCGAGCATTATTCGAAATATGGGCTGCAATTCAAGCCAAAGGCTTTCGCGACGGACACTGCCGAATGACCACGAGGACTCAATGAGCTACAACGAGTGGACCACGCACGAGGTTGCCCGGCTCAGGCGGATATTCAGCCGAGCACTTGACGATGATCTCGCCCTTGAACTGCCGCGCCATTTGCTTGGCTCGATCAAGGAGATGGCGAGGCGTCTAGGCCTGCATCGCGCACAAAAGCGCATCAGCAGCGCCCGCAAGTGGCAGCGGATCGCCGCGGCACACGTCCCGACGTTCGCGTTCGGAGCGGCCAAGACATGACCGTGCACGCCCCCGATCTCTTCCCCATCCGTCGCTCCCGCGTGTTCACCGCTGAGCGTGACGCCTACCTCCGCGCCAACCCGATGGTTGATCCATTCATCCTCGCGGAGGCGCTCGGGCTCGCAGCCCGCACGATCTACATGTACCAGCGCCGGCTCGGCATCCGCATCTGCACCTGGCACGATCACGGAGCGACGCAATGACCCACTGCCGGACGACATACGAACCCCACCAATACGTCGTCAACCCATGGCCCGTGGCGATCGGCGCGATATGCGTTCTCGCTGTCGCCATCTTCGCCGCGTCGGAATTTGTCGTGAAGGTATGCACATGACAAGAGCTACCCAGGCAACCATATCAAAAGACGAGTTTTGCTCATTCCTATCGGTAAAATTGACCGTCAAGGAGGTTGAGAACCGAGTGGAAAGAGCCTGCAAGACTGTGAGATCTATCCCGGACAAAGAGGAAGGATTTCTGAGGCGCGGGAATCCATCTTCGATGTCATGGCACATCATCCACGATTTCTTCGACGCCTATTCCCCAGACGGAGAAGTCCGTATCAGATTCAGGCCTACGCCATTCGATGTCAGCGACATGCTCACGGCCCTTGGGTGGTGCGGATGTCTGACCAAGCAGGAGTTTCGATTGCTGTGGTGGAGGTCGTTCGACGAGGTCAGCTTTGGGGTGATCGCGCGCAGAATCGGACGGAGCGACGAAACTGCGAGGTCATGGTATCGGGACGCGCTTCTGAAGGTGTGGTATGTCGCGAATACATAATTCTGGCGCTCTTCCATATTCTGGCGCCGAGCGGTGGGAACTCGATTACCAGGCTGACCTTTGGACGGTTCCTTGGCGTAAGCTGGGGTTCGGCTATTGCGGCGTCTATCTGATCACCCCAGAGGGAAAATGGCCAGTTAAAATCGGAATTTCTGAGGACGCTGCAGCCCGACTGAACTCCCTGCAGACCTCGCATTGGCATCAGATGAGAGTTGTCGACTATTGGGTTTGTGAAAGTAAGGCGAGTGCCAGAAAACTGGAAGCGCGAGCGCATCTATCTCTCGGTGGCCGAAGGATGATGGGTGAGTGGTTCGATATAACGGTGGCGAAAGCTGCCGAAATTGTAGAGTTCGAAGCAGGTGTAATCGGGGTTGAACTGGCTAAAAAGGTTCCTGATACCGCAAAATTCGCCCCAGTACGCGCCCATATCGAGTCTTTCTATGATGCTCGGCATCATCATCTTGACAAGATTGGCAAAATGTAGCCTCTTGGATGCGAGAATGGTGATTTGCGTCACCACGCAGGCCCGCCTCGCGCGGGCTTTTCGCGTTTATGGAACAAATTTGGCCCTTGTCCACGAGCTGCAGCAAGTCCTCTGGCTCGACACGCCAAAAGGCCTCGCCCTCGCAAAATTCATGATCGTTGAAGGAATCGACAGCGATATTCTCTGGGTCACGGCCGTTCAGAAAACCGGCGAGTGCTGGACATTCTCGAATGAAGACATCCGCTTCTGCAAAAACATCACGATCGGCCGCCGCTGCGAATGGGAAAAGGAAGATAGTTCCAATGCGCCGAGGAACCCCGAATAGCATGCGACGGATGCTGAGGGATCTGTAATGTCTGAAATTCATGAGATCGACGCCGATTTTACTCCGCTTCATGGCATCGTGAAGTTCCGCAACGCTGACCAGACATATTTCATGATCGCCGCCAATAAGGCCAAGAGCAACGCAAAGGGCCTCAGGCAGGCCGCCGACATGATCGGGACCTCGGACGAACGGTCCAAGACCATGAGTGAATGGCTGATCGATTTGGCCGGCAAGCTTGAGCGATGTGAGGGCGCCTGATGCCGGCGCTCCAGAACCCCAAGCATGAGCGCTTTGCTCAGGAAGTCGCGAAGGGCAAGCCTCACACGGAAGCCTATGAGATCGCAGGCTACCGGGACGGCAAACGGAATGCTCATCGCCTAGGGACCAATGAGGGTATCCTAGGGCGAGTGAGGGAAATTCTAGGAGAACGCGAAGCCCTGCACGGTCAGGCGACCGCTGATGCGATAAAAGCAACTGCCCTTACCAAGGAGTGGGTAATTGAAATGCTCACCCAGAACGTCGCCAAGGCCATGCAGGCCACGTCCGTCACCGACGACGAAGGCAAACCAATTGGCGAGTTTCAGTACCAAGGCAGCGTAGCTAACCGCGCCCTTGAGCTGCTCGGCAAGGAACTCGGCATGTTCATCGACCGAACCGTCAGCGAGAATGTAAACACGAACTATGTCGTCTCAGGCGATCCAATCGACAGCGTTGAGGACTGGGAAGCCGAGCACGCCGCGAAGCATTAAGCTCGCCTGGTCGCCTCAACCCGGTCCCCAGGCCGCTCTGGTCAAATGCCCGGCTGACGAGATCTTCTACGGCGGAGCTCGAGGCGGCGGCAAGACCGATGGCATGCTTGGGAAGTTCGCCATCAAGGCGTCACGATACGGTGAGGACTGTGTTGGAACGTTCTTCCGCCGGACTCGTGAGGACCTTAAAGAGGCTATCGAGCGATCGAAGCAGATTTACGGTCCGCTGGGCGCGTCTTGGAATGAACAGAAGAAATGGTGGACGTTCCCGAACAAAGCACGGCTGAAGTTCGAGTATCTGGACAAGGACGCCGACGCCGACAACTACCAGGGGCACAACTATACCGACATCTTCTTTGAAGAGCTGACGCACTGGGCCGATCCGACGCCGGTCAACAAACTGCGAGCTACATTACGCTCAGCAACGGGAGTACCGTGCCAGTTTCATGCTACTGGAAACCCGGGCGGCCCTGGCCACCAATGGGTAAGGGAGCGCTACATTACGCCGGAGCCGAGCGGCTGGAAACTGATCTGGGAAGACTTCGCGAACCCGTTCACGGGCGAGAAGATCCGCAAGAACCGGGTGTTCATACCGTCGAAGTTGAGTGACAACCATTATCTGGGGTCGGATTACGTTGCCAATCTCTATCAGTCAGGCTCGAAGGAACTTGTCAGGGCTTGGCTGGAGGGCGACTGGGACGTTATCGAGGGCGCGTTCTTCGATTGCTGGGATGCGTCGCGGCATGTTGTGCGACCCTTCGAGATACCTGAGGACTGGACGCGGTTTCGCTCTGGTGATTGGGGCTCGGCCAAGCCATTCTCGTTCGGCTGGCATGCAGTCGTTGGCGATAAGTTTTGCCTGCCATCCGGGCTGTGGCTGCCACGAGGTTGCTTGGTGCGCTATCGAGAGTGGTACGGCATGCAGCTAGGTAAGCCCAACGTCGGGCTCAAGATGAACGCGGACGCGGTTGGCCGGGGAATTGCTGAGCGGGAGGCTAAAGATCCCAAGCTAGTCGGCGGCGTGCTCGATCCGGCCGCGTTCAGCGAGGATGGCGGCCCATCGATCGCTGAGCGGATCAACGCCGAACTGATTAAGGCGAAGTTGGTCCCGTTCAGGCCGGCGGATAACAAGCGAGTGCCTGGCCGTGGCGCGATGGGTGGCTGGGATCAGGTTAGAGGTCGTCTTGAGGGAGACGAGGACGGCTTGCCGATGCTGGTCGTGTTTTCGACCTGCGCCGACTTCATCCGGACGTTTCCAGCACTGCAACATGACCCTTTAAAGCCTGAGGACGTTGACAGCGACATGGAAGACCACGCTCCGGATGATGAGCGATACGGCTGCATGTCGCGGCCGTGGATTCGCAAGCCGCCGGCCAACGAAAAGCCCAAGAACATCTCCGGATACAAGCCGGCGAAAGTCTCGGGTGATAGCGAAAGCTACAAGGTTTATTGAGGAAATTCATCCTAATGGGGCTAAAACCACAGGAGAGTAACATGGACGAGAACCAGACCAACCCGGAAGCAAAGTCGACCCTATTCGTTCCTGCCGACCGCGCTCCCGGAGTGATCGAGCCCGCCAAGCCTGCCACGAAAGAGCCCGCAGAGCCCAAGGTCGACCACATCGCGGAAATCGCCGTCCTTGCCAGTTCGCTGACCACCGCGAGTCCGTCTGGCGCCGAGAGCATCCGCGACCAGATCTTGCAGCACTGCGCCGACATCAAGGACCCCAAAGCCTATGAAGCACGCATGGCGGCCCAGAAGAAGGCCCATGACGAGGCTGAGGCCGCCAGCAAGAAAATCCGCGAGGCCGACAAGGCGAAAGCCAAGGCCGCTTGATGCAGATCATCTGAGCCGGCCAGATGCAGCCGCTTCTTCAGCCCCCGGAGCCCATGACAGCCGGGGGCGGCGTCTCGTCTATCGATGACGACAGCACCCAATACCTGAGCGTCGACAAGCTGAAGAAGCAGTATTACGACTATCTCGGCGCCAAAACGGCCGAGGTGGAAGAAGCCCGCGAAGCCCGGCATTATTACCACGGTGACCAGTGGACCGATGCTGAAATCGCCGTGCTGCAGCGGCGCAAGCAGCCGGTGGTCACGTCGAACCGGATCGAACGGAAGATCAACGCGGTTGTTGGCATCGTCGAGAAGTTACGACAGGATCCGAAAGCCTACGCCCGGACACCACAGCATGAGCAAGGCGCCGATGTCGCGACCGCGGTCATGCGGTATTGCCTTGATACCAACGACTGGAAGTCCAAATCCACCCGCAACGCGCGGCTGGGAGCGATCGATGGCATTGCCGGCGTTGAGTTCGACCTTGAGACGGGAGATGTCGGCGATCCTGATTTAGCGATCCACATCGTTTACGCTGATACCTTCTTCTATGATCCCAGGTCGTTCGATGAGGGCTTTACCGACGCCCGTTACATGGGCATCGCGAAGTGGATCGACGTTGACCAGGCCAAGGAACTGATCCCCTCGAAGGCGTCCGAGATTGACGACCTAATGGAGACCGGATCTGACATTACCTCATCCGCCGATCAGGACCGGGAGCGGGTGTGGGTCAACACCAGCCTGAAGCGGCTGCGGATGGTTGACCACTGGTACATCATGAAGGGGAAGTGGTGCTGGACGCTCTATATCGGGAATACGGTCATGATGCAGGGCCAAAGCCCGTTCCATGACGAGAAGGGAAAGACGTTTCCGCGGTTCCTGATGTTCTCTGCGGCGGTCGATCACGATGGCGACCGCTACGGGTTCATCCGGAACCTAAAGAGCGCGCAAGACGAAATCAATATGCGCCGGTCGAAGGCGCTGCATTTGCTCAATACGCGCCGTGTGGTGTCCGAGAAGGGCGCCGTCGACGATATCGAGATTGCGCGGCGCGAATGGGCCAAGCCGGACGGATGGGTTGAAGTAAACCCGGGCCTGAAGATGGAGCCAGACGAGTCCGCTAACCAGGATTTCGCCGGCCAGCTTGAGATGCTGCAGGAGGCCAAGACAGAAATTGAGAACTTCGGGCCAAACCCGGCTTTGATCGGGCAGGGCCTTGAGGATTCATCCGGGCGGGCGATTGCGCTGCTGCAACAGGCAGGCATGGCCGAGCTTGGCCCGTACCTGTCGTCCTTCAAGAACTGGAAAATCCGGGTTTACCGCTGCATCTGGAACATCATCACGGAGCATTGGAAGTCCGAGCGCTGGATCCGGGTCACCGATGACCAGAACGTGGCGCAGTTCTTCCAGATCAACAAGCTCGAGGTTGACCAATTTGGCCGCCCGGCGATTGTCAACGCCATCGGCTCCATGGATGTCGATTTCATCATTGATGAGGGTCAGGACAGCATCAACATGCAGGCCGACGCGGCGATGACGCTGCAAAACCTCGGCCCGCAGTTCGCCCAGCAGTTCCCGGAGATCGCGATCGAGCTTTCGCCGATTGAATCCGTCGTCAAGACCAAGATGCTGAAGAAGATCCAGGCCGCGCAGAATGCGCCACCCAAGCCAGATCCGAAGATCCTCGCCCTGCAGGCCCAGCAGCAACTTGACCAGCAGGCGGCCGCCCAAGCGGCCCAGCAGAAACAGGCTGAGTTCGTCGCCGAGCAGCAGCGTGAAGCGGCCAAGGCCGAGTTCATGCGCCAGCAGACGCAACAGCAAATGGCCTTCGACTGGCATCTGAAGGAACAGCAGGCCGGGCTTGAAATGGAGATTGAGCAGCGCCGGGCGCAGAACCAGATGCGGATTGACGCCATGAAGGCGGCTGCAGGCATCGAGGCGGCAAAGGCTAAGGGCGAGGTTGACGCGGAGATCGCGCGCACCAACGCCAAGCCAAAGGCCGACGCAGAGTAATCGCACGAGCCGGCGACACAGGCTCAAGACGAACCGCACGCCTGAGCGATATCAGGCAAACGTCTTCGCACGATACGCGAAAGGGTAAAATATGCCGATTGAAGCACTTGAAGGATTGACGGACCAGGACCTGTTCAACGAGGCCAACGCGGACGAGACCCCGGCTGAGGAAGTCGAGACTGAAACCCCGGAAACCGAGCCTGAGCAGGATGAGCAACCGCGCGATGACGCTGGTCGTTTCGCTGGCAAGCCAACCGATGAGCCTGAAAAGCCCGTTGCGGAGATGCAGGCCGAAAAGCCTGTTGTTGATGACAACGCGCCGCAGGTCCCGTCCTGGCGGGTCAGGGAGATCAACGAAGAAAAGCGGGCGCTCGCCGAACGGCTGACGGCTCTTGAGACCGAAAGGAATCAATGGCTGGCAGAACGTCAGCGGCTCACGGCACAGGACAAACCGACTCCGAAGGTGGAGGCGGCCAAACCTGATCCGCTGCTCGATCCGGAAGGCTACGAGAAGTACCTTGAGACCAAATTCGAGGAACGGCTCCTGAACGACCGGCGCGAGTCCAGCCTCGCCAACGCTCACAAGACCTACAAAGGGGAGTTCGAAGAGGCCTACGCGGCTGCACAGAAGCAAGTCGATCCTGCACTTAAGGCTCGCATGCAGCAGTCACGTGACCCCGGCGAGACCCTGATGGAATGGCACCGTGAGCAGAAAACCCGGGCTGAAGTCGGCAACGATCCAAACGCCTATTTCCAGAAGAAGCTGGACGCATGGCTCGCTGACCCGGCCAATCAGGCCAAGGTCATCGAGCGGGCGCGCAGCACTGCAACCCAGCAACCCGGCCAGACCCAGCAAGGGCGCGTGTCTCTCCCACCGTCCCTGACCAGGGCGACCAACGCATCAGCGGACAGTTCCGCGGATGACAACGACATCTCGAATGATGGGCTCTGGCGCCACGCCAACGCCTAAAACCGGCCGAACCCCTGATGATCTACCCGCCTTGATGGCGGGTTTTTTATTGGGCTGACGGCTTCAGAAAGGACAAGCCGTCATGGCTCTCACTACGATCCAGACCAACAACAAGGTCATCAAGTTCACCAAGCAGGTCAACCGGGAATGGGTTCGCGAGAACTATTTCTCGACCTATATGGGCGAGGCCATCACCTCGATCATTCGCAAGCGCATGGAGCTGACCTCCGGCGGCGAGCAGATGAATATCCCGATGGTCGCCCGCCTCGCGGCAACCGCCGTCGGATCCGGCGCCTTGGCCGGCAACGAAGAAGTCATCGACAACTACGGCCTGCGCGCCTGGATCGACTGGGGCCGTAACGCGGTCAAGACCAACAAGGCGGAAAAGCAGAAGGATTCGGCGGCGATCTTCGATATTGCCCGCCCGCTTCTATCGGACTGGCTCAAGGAACTGACCCGAGACGAAATCTGCGACGCGCTCTATGCGCTGGTTTCGGAATCCGCGCCTGCCGGGCTTGGTTCAGCCGCCGGACAGCGCATCAACGGGATCCTGTTCGATGCTTCCACCGCGGCTCAGAAGAATACCTGGGTGGTGGACAACGTCGACCGCGTTCTGTTCGGCAAGCTGAAGTCAAACTACTCGGCAACCTTCGCCACGGCGACGGCAACCCTGGACACCACGGACGACAAGTGCAACCGCGCAGCCATGCGGCTGCTGAAGCGCATCGCCCGAACGGCCAATCCCCGCATTCGACCGTTCAAGACGGTCGACGGCAAGGAATACTTCGTGGCCTTCCATGGCACGCGCACCTTTCGGGATCTGAAGATCGATCTGGAAACCATCAACAAGGACGCCCGGCCCCGCGAAGGCAACGGGATGAACAAGAACCCGATCTTTCAGGACGGAGACTTGCTCGACGATGGCGTGATTCATCACGAGGTTCCCGAGCTGGAGACCCGCGTGCCGACCTACTACACCAACGCGGGTTCTGGCGGCACCACGGACGTTCGCCCGGTCTGGCTGTGCGGTCAATCCGCGATGTTCATGGCCTACGGCCAGATGGCCAAGCCAACGCAGCTCGACAACACCGACTACCAGTTCAACCAGGGTGTCGGCATCGAGACAGCCTACGGCGTCGGCAAGATGTTCAAGAAGACCACAGGTGGCCTGCTCAAGGAATGGGGCATCGCAACTGCATTCTTCGCCGCGGCTGCGGATTCCTGATGACCGGGGCGGGCTTTGCGGCCCGCCTTTTTCCCTTCACCCCCATTCATAAGGAGCCGTCATGGCTAACTATCCTGCCCGCAACAGCGGGGACCAGACTATCAACTATCTCAGGGCTCCGATCACGTTCGCTCTCGGTTATACCGGGGTCGCGCAGGTCGGAACGATCCCTGCCGGCTGTGTCGTGCTGCGCAGTTACGTCATCGTTACTACAGCGTTCAATGCTGGATCGACCAACACGCTCAAGATCGGAACTGTCGCGAGCGACGCCAGTTTCGGAACCGGTATTGCGCTGGGTACCGCCGGCGTGATCACGGGCGGTACGGCGCTGGCTACAGCTACCACCGTTACCCCTACGGCTGATACTGCAGTCGTCGCTACCTCGGTTTCGACCGGTACGGCAATGACAGCCGGAGCCGGAATCGTCGTTGTGGAATACTGCCCAGTAGCATAGGCAGCCGAAACCTTGAGGGCGGACTGAAGCCCGCCCTTTCCTTTTGAGGAGAATTCATGCGCATTGGCCTCTGCACGCCATGCTATAACGAACAGGTCCATTACGACTATATGCTGTCCGTCATGGCTGTGGATCGGATGGCGGCCAAGCTAGGGTACGATCTGAAGACCTATATTGCTGCGGGGACTGCGATCCTCCCCAGGGTCCGCAATCGCCTGATCGCCCAGGCCATGGATGATCAGTGCGACTGGATCGTGTGCGTTGACGACGATATCGGGTTTAATGCCGCGGACTTCTTCAAACTGTTTAAACATGGCGTCGACGTCATCGCCGCGGCGCCGGCAAAGCGGCATCACCGATGGGATGAGCAGCCGGCCGCTGTGGCGAAATTCCCTGTCGGAACTATCATGGGCAAACTCACCAATGCCGGTCGCATCTGGCGAATGGATGCGGTCGCAACCGGGTTCATGGCAATCCACTCCAGCGTCATCAAGCGACTCGAGCCGGTAACCGTTCCCTATATCGCAGATGGCTGCCCGGTCAGGAACTGGTTCTGGCTCGACATGATCACGATCGACGGTCAGGTCACGGACGAGGGCGAGGATTACAACTTCTGCCGCAAGTTCAAATCTGTCGGCGGGGAATGCTGGGTAGATCCAGACATTCGGGTTCGACACTACACCGGTTCTGTCTGTCATGACGTCTGTCTGGCGGACGTCGAAGTCAAGGAAGAGGCAGCATAATGGCGAAACTGACATGGCTTGGTGAGGATACCGCGGGCACGGCGGGCCCGTCGTTCACTACGGCGTTCGGGGGAATCAAATTCCCCAAGGGAGCTCCAGTAGAGGTGGCCGATCGGGACATTATCGCGCGGGCCAAGCGCAACCGGTTCTTCGATGTTAGCGGTGTTCCCGGCCGTCCGCCGAAGGAAAAGACTGACGAGCTCGCCGATGTCTAAAACCCGCCAGCAAATCCAGTTCAAGGCCTTCGCCATCCTCACGGGTGGCGACGTCAGCGCAAGTGTGTCGGCAGAAGATGCGGCGGCGCTTGACACCTATATCGATAGCGTCGTGGCTGAGCTGGATTCTGAGGGGACAACCTACATCAACGATCCGAACGAACTCGATGATGCTCTATTTATTACGTTCTGCAAGCTGGTAGCGAACGCGGCCGCCGATGAGTTTGCTGGAACCTCTGATGAAGCAAAGGCGCAATTTTTGCGGAACAGGCTACGCGTTCTGATCCGGCAGACGCCGGGATTCAGTCCGCAGATCGTGGAATATTTTTGATGGTTGCGCCTCCGATCCCGTGGCCGCTATCGAGTTCACCAGGCGCCAATGTTCAAGAAAGCGCAGGTAGACTGATAAACTGCTATGCGGAACCCTTGGGGAAGGTGATTGAGGCCGATAAGCACTTCAAGCCTCCACCCGCGGTTTGGCGCAAATGTCCGGGGCTTTCTCTGTTCGCAACCTCTGGTCAAACAGGCTTCAGAGGCGGGATACTGGTCGATAGCACGTTTTACGCTGCATGGTCCGGAAAGGTCTCCGCATTCACAAACCTCGGCGTCGAGACGCTTCTAACCGGATCATTGACCGGAACGGAAAAGGTCTTTTTCGCTCGTAACAACAAGGTTGGCTCGCCGGACGTCGTCTGCGTTGCTCCATCGACTGGAGCGTTCTCAGTTCTGGTCGGATCTGTAATCGCATTTGCTGATCCCGATATCGGATCACCAAACGGCGTATGTTTCATGGACGGATACTTCATCTTCTCGTACGGAGATGGGACGCTGCAGGCATCCGGCCTGAATGACGTCACGATCAGCACGCTCGACAAGACCAAGGCACAGTCGAAACCTGGCGGCCTTAATCGCGTCGTGACGTTCAATGGCCAATTGATCGCGATGGGCCCAACATTCGGCGAGGTCTATGCTGATACTGCCAACCCGGTAGGCTTCCCGTTCACGCGATCCTACACCATCCAACGCGGGCTGATAGGGCCTTATGCGGTGGCCGGTCATGAAGACGGGTTCGGTTCGGCGCTAATATGGGTTGCTGATGATAACTCGGTTGTCAGGCACAACGGCACGCCGAGTCCTGACAAGATTTCCCCTCCGGACCTCGATCGCATGTTGGCCACGATTACCATAAAGACCCAGCTTGAGGCGTCGGTATATATCTCGCAGGGGCATCCGAAATGGGTAATTTCGTGCCCGACATTCACTTGGGAGTTCGATCTCGGTTCGCAAAAGTGGAATGAGCGCGCGAGTTACTTGCAGACCCGCTGGCGCGCGATCGGTGGCACCTTTGCGTTTAGCCAATGGCTGGTCGGAGACACGCGGGGTGGACGTATCCTTAAGGTCGATGCGGCAGCTCTGGATGAGTTTGGAAGCCCGCTGATCATGCAGATGGATAGTGGCCCGGTCGTCGGATTCCCGGCACGAACCAAGGTAGGAAAGGCCGACTTCAACTTCGTGACTGGTGTCGGCATCGCAACAGGGCAAGACCCGATCGCGACCAATCCGAAGGTTGGTATATCATGGTCGAACGATGGCGGCATTACTTACGGATACGAGTTCATCCGTGAACTTGGCATGCAGGCGACAGACTCGCGCATTGCGATGGTCCGTACTGGAATGACGAGCACACATGGCCGGCGCTGGCGCCTGCGTATTAGTGACCCGATCTATGCGGCCTTCCTCGGTGGGAATCAGGATACGAGGCTGACGCGATGAGTAAGCCGTTTCCGGGGATCGATGTTCCGGTTGTCAACCTGAAGACCGGCCTCATGACGCAAACTTGGGTCGACTATTTCCAGAGCATTCAGAAGATGGGCCAGATGCCGGACATCTCGACCGTCGCGCCGACAAACGGGCAAGTCCTGATTTACAATTCAACGACTAAGCTCTGGACACCGGGAGCGAATTGATGGGCCTCTTTGACCTCTTCAGCAACGATACGGCCGAGGAAGCCGCGCGCCAGCGCAATGCCGGACTGCAGCAGGGCTATGACGCATTATCGTCGAACTACGGACAGGGTCGCGATGCGATTACGGCCGGTGCGAACAAAGCCATGGGCTATTATCAGCCATTGCTTCAATCCACTGGTGGCGGATCGACGGCCTACGGAAACGCCTCTGGCGCAAATGGTGTGGCTGGTCTGCAGACGGCGACGAACGATTTCAAAAATTCGGGCCAATACGGCGTTTACGGCATCGGCTTGAATGAAGGGTTGCAGGCGCTTGATCGCACCCACGCCGCGGCCGGAAATCTGTCGAGCGGAAACGCTGACGCCGATGCTATCCGATATGCCCAGGACCAAGCGAGCAAAGCCTACGGCTCGTATGTCAGTGGCCTTCAGCCGTACCTCGGAGCCAATGCAAATGCTGTCGGCGGGGCTGCCGGTGTCGCGACAGGAGAAGGCGGGGCGCTCAATCAGTCATTTATGGGTCAAGGCAACGCGGCGAACGCCAACTATACCGGGCAGGGCGCGAGCGATGCTGCGGCGACGATGAACAATTACAATGTCGGCGCCAATGAGCTGAACGCGATCATGGGAGGGCTGAACTTTCTTTCCGGCGGTGTTGGTGGTCAAGGCGGCGTGGGCGGACTAGCCAAGAACGCCAAGAGCCTGTTTTCGGCGTTCCAATAATGGCTAGCATCGACGACATCATTGCGGGCGGGGCGAAAACCAACGCCAATTTTGACTTTGGCTCGATCAATCGAAGCTATTGGGAGGGGCGCGACCAGGCCGCCAAGAACGACCTTCGCGACGCGTTCAAGGACGGTATCCCCACGCTTCCAGATGGCTCTCCCGACTTCGGAACGATGGCCAAGACGCTCTACCAGAAGGGTGCCATCAACGAAGGCAATGCGCTGATCGGGGCCGCTATTGGTCCAACCGAGCGCGCCAAGCTCGATAGTGTCGATCCAGGCCAGCCGCAGTCTTCGACCCTTGTCAGCCCGCCATCGGCGAACCGCGGCGCGTCCACGGTCGTTGCCCCTCCGCTGAACCGTGGCG
>Ga0134121_10002179_pt1 | contig 17205 bp, 22 predicted proteins | sample KB301_FD_96463 | JGI IMG/M metagenome (GOLD analysis project Ga0134121, IMG submission 96463) | Terrestrial soil microbial communities without Nitrogen fertilizer from Kellogg Biological Station, Michigan, USA - KB3-0-1 | ecosystem: Environmental > Terrestrial > Soil > Unclassified ... | reverse complement strand
CGCCAAGGCCGAGGACTACGGTCGCCAGACGCAGATGGACTATTTCAACCACTGCGTGATCCAGGCCTTCCCGCAGAAGCCCGAGGACGCGCCGCCGACCATGCAGTACTTCATGAAGATCGTTGACATCCTGAAGAACATGAAGAAAGAAGATCTCTCCGAGCGCTCGATCCTCCTTGGCAGCCCGCAGAAGATCATCGATACGCTGAAGAAGGTGGAGTAGTCCGGCGTGGAAGAAGTGATCCTCTACTTCAACGTCGGCAACAAGCCGCACAACCTGGTGAAAGAGCAGATGCACCGCTTCATGCAGGAGATCGCGCCCCACTTTCCGGGCAAGCATCTCGAACGCATGAAGGCCGCTGCCATGGTTTAGCTGGACAAGCCGACAATGGTTCGCGGAAAATCCGCGACCATGGGGGCGCTGGTGTACTACCTCACGGGCGGCGGCCGCGAGGCGATGTCGGCAAAAGAGCGGGAGTCCAAGCTCCCGCTCGACTATAAGCGGCTGCTCGGCCTGATCGAGCTCGAAGGCCATATCGACGTCCTGCGTGGGCGTCTGCGGCGCTTCCCCGACCGGCTGATCGAGGAATGGCTGAAGGAGCTCGAGGAACTGAACATGGTTTCCTCGCGCCCGGCGGGCGAGCTCGACGACTTCACCTTCACGGGAAGGGCCGTGCCGCTGCAGCCGCCGCTCATCGACGAGGACAGCAAGCGCCTCGCCAAGACGACCGTCATCGCGGGGGCGACGCTGCTCCGCTCGGGGTCGTTTCTCGCCGACGAGCGCATCGCCAACCTGCCGCCGGTCGACAAGCCCGCCGCGCGCACTGCGATCCTGCTCGTCGAGGACGACCCGGACCAGGCGGCGCTCGCCGAGCTGCGGCTGACCATGGCGGGTTATCGGGTACGCAGCGTCGATCGCGCCAAGGCGCTGTCGCGCTACCTGCGCGAGGAGACGCGCCCGGATCTCCTGCTGCTCGACGTGATGCTGCCCGACGGCAATGGCTTCGACATCCTCGCGCAGCTGCGCGGTAGCCCGGAATTCGCGACGCTGCCGATCGTGCTCCTCACGGTGAAAGCCGAGCTCGGCGACATCCGCAACGGCCTCGCGCTCGGCGCGGACGGCTATATCACCAAGCCCTACAGCAAGAACCAGCTCGCCGAGGTGATCGGCCGGGTGCTCAAGCAGCCGGTCGCGCCGTGACGCTCGTCTATTCGCTGACCGAGGCCGGCGCCGCGGCCGCCTCGGCTGCGGACGGCCAGACCGAGGTCCCGCTCGAGTACCGGCGCCTGCTTCGCCTGATCAGCGCCGGCGGCCACATCGACGTGCTCCGCGGCCGCCTGCGCCGCTTCACGGACCAGATGATCGACGACTGGCTGAAGGAGCTGCAGGACCAGAAGATGCTCGAAGCGAGCCCGGCGGGAAAGCTCGAGGATTTCACCTTCACGGGACGCAAGGCGCCGCGGCTGCCCGCGCTCCTCGACGAAGACAGCCGCCGCCTCGCCAAGACCGCCGTGGTCGCCGGCGCGACGCTGCTCCGCTCGGGCTCCTACATCGCCGACGACCGGGTCGCCAACCTTCCCGCGCTCAACAAGCCGCCGACGCAGACGCTGATCCTTCTCGTTGAGGACGATCCCGACCAGATGGCGCTCGGCCAGCTGCGCCTAAAGCTCGCCGGCTACCTGGTGCGCACGGTGGAGCGCGCGAAGCACCTGTCGCGCAACCTGCGCGAGGACCGGCGCCCCGACCTCGTGCTGCTCGACGTCATGCTGCCCGACGGCAACGGCTTCGATGTTCTCGCCAAGCTGCGCGCCTCGGCCGAGTTCGCCACGCTGCCGGTGGTGATGCTGACGGCGAAGGCCGAGCTATCCGACATCCACAAGGGGCTCAACTTCGGCGCCGACGGCTACATCACCAAGCCCTACAGCAAGACGCAGCTCGCGGAGGTAATCGCGCGGGTCCTGAAGCAACAGAAGTAGCTCTATTTCGCGGTAACGGCCGACTCGGCAGGAACGCCGAGCGTCTTCCAGTCGGTGCTTTTCGGCACGATGCGCTCGACCGAAGCGAGCTGCGCATACGGCGGATGCTCGCCGGTGCCGATCGCCGGCCCGCCCTCCTGGAACTTCTTCGCCGCGGCGATCATCATGCGGCGGAACTGCACCACCGCCACGTCGCTCGAGCCGGGATGGTCCCGGCTACGGTCGGCAATCGGGCCCATCGACTCCCACATCGCCATGTCCTGCGCCGGGATGCCGACGATGCCGGTGAAGTCGCCCTGCCTCATCGCCGCCCGGTCCTGCATGAACCTGTTCGCGAGATTGCGCTTCTTCGTGTAGTCGGGATTGAGGTCGACGCCCACGGTGGCCGCGCAGAACTTGCGCCACGCCTCCTGCGTGATGCCCTTCTTCGCATCGGGGTGCCATGCAATCCAGTAGAACATCGTGTTGACGTCGTCGATCGGCACCAGCATCTGCGCGAGGTTGTACTGGTTGTTCGGCGGGATCAGCACCGTGAACGGCGCGATGAAGAGCGTCGTGCGCACATACTGGTCTGCGTCGGGATTCTTGATCGGCTTCCGCAGCGCCGCGTAGCGAAACCCGTAGGACGTCGGCTCGAACTGGAGCTTGGGTGCCTTGTCGTTCGAGGGCCGGTACCACGCCTCGTCGGTCGCGGTCGAGCCGTAGACGTCCTGCGCCGCCGGCATGTTGGTCGAGTGCAGGCTCGAGCTGTGCGCCGAGTCGATCGAGCCCTCGAGCACCTGCGCCCAGTTGCAGCCGACGTGCATCTTGACCACGGCGTACTTGATGCCCGGCTTCGGCGCCCACGCCGGCGGCTCGAACTCGCGGATCTCCTCCTTCGGCCCGAGCCACGCCCAGACGAAGCCGCCCGCCTCGCGCACGGGATAGGCACGCTGCTTGAGCGAGCTCTTCAGCGCCGCGCCATCGGGCTCCGAGGCCATCTCGAGGATGTTGCCCTCCACGTCGAACTTCCAGCCGTGATAGAGGCAGCGCAGGCCGCACTCTTCGTTGCGCCCGAACACGAGCGAAGCGCCGCGATGCGGGCAGTGCTCGTCCAGCACGCCGAGTTTGCCGTTGCTGTCGCGGAACACCACCAAGTCTTCGCCCACGAGCCGCGCCTTGACCGGCGCGCCGTCGTTCTCCGCGACTTCATCGGACAGGCACACCGGCAGCCAGTGCCGGCGCATGATGCCGCCCATCGGCGCGGTGCCTTCGACGCGGCAGAGCAGCTCGTTCTGTTCCCGGGTGAGCATTTCGCCGCAAAGTATACTGCCCGCGCCATGAGGACAATCGGTATCGGTGTCGCGGGACTCGGCCGCGCGTTCTCGCTCATGGCGCCCACGTTTGCCGCCGACAAGCGCGTCTCGCTCGTCGCCGCCGCCGATCCACGCGCGGAAGCACGCAAACAGTTCAACGCCGATTTCGGCGCTCACGCCTACCCCACGGTCGCGGAAGTCTGCGCCGACGCGAAGGTCGACGTGGTGTACATCGCAACGCCGCACCAACTCCACGCGGAGCACGCGCGCCTCGCCTTCGGCACCGGCAAGCATGCGCTCGTCGAGAAACCGATGGCGCTCACGCTCGAGGAGTGCCGCGCGATGATCGGCGCGGCACGGGCCGCAGGAAAGCATCTCATCGTCGGCCATAGCCACAGCTTCGATGCGCCGATCGCCCGTACCCGCGAGCTCGTCGCGAGCGGCAAGTACGGCCGCCTGCGCATGATCACCGCGCTCAACTTCACCGACTTCCTCTACCGTCCTCGGAGTCCGGAAGAGCTGGACAGCGCGCGCGGCGGCGGCGCCGTCTACAACCAGGCCGCCCATCACGTCGACATCGTCCGATTGCTCGGCGGCGGCCGCCTGAAGAGCGTGCGCGCCCAGGCCGGTGCCTGGGATCCGGCGCGGCGCACCGAGGGCGCCTACTCTGCCCTGCTTACTTTCGAGGACGGCGCCTTCGCCACCATTACCTACAGCGGCTACGCGCACTTCGATTCCGATGAATTCACCGGCTGGATCGGCGAAGGCGGCCAGAAGAAGGATCCGAATGCGTATGGCGCCGCGCGCAAGGCGCTGCAGGGCGACGAGATGCAGCTCAAGAACGCGCGCAACTATGGCGGCGCGCAGTACGCGGGCCCTCGCACCGGGCTCGCGCACCAGCATTTCGGCGTCCTGATCGCATCCTGCGAGCACGCCGATCTCCGGCCCTTGCCCGACGGCGTGATGGTGTACTCCGATGCCGAGAAACGCCTCGAGCCGCTGCCCGCACCGAAAGTGCAGCGCGCCACGGTGATCGACGAGCTCCATGCCGCGGTGGCCGAAGGCCAGGCGCCGCTGCACGACGGCGAATGGGCGATGGCGACGATGGAAGCTTGCTTCGCGATCCTGCAGTCCGCGAAGGAGCAGCGCGAAATCACGCTCGCGCACCAGACTACAATCGGCCGATGAAAAAGCTGCCGCTCTCCTTCGCGTGCTGGGACTACGACCGCACGCGCGCCCTCGCCGACGGCACGGTGCGGCCCGACGGCATCGACCTCACGTACCTCTCGCTGCCCGTCGAGGAAACGTTCTTCCGCATGATGCGCAGCCGCGAGTTCGACGCCTCCGAGATGTCGCTCTCGTCGTACACCGCATCGCTCAACGCGGCCGAGCCGCCGTTCATCGCCATCCCGGTCTTTCCGTCGCGGTTCTTCCGCCACTCGTGCATCTTCGTCTCGGCAAAAAGCGGCATCCGCCGCCCCGAGGACCTGAAGGGCAAGCGCGTCGGCGTGCCGGAGTACCAGATGACCGCGCCGGTGTGGATCCGCGGCATCCTGTCGGATGAATACGGCGTCAAGGTCACCGACTACGAGCACCTCTCGGGTGGCGAGGAAGAGCCCGGCCGCATCGACAAGCTCAAGGTCGACCTGCCGCCGAGCATCAAGGTGCGGCCGATCGGCGAGACGCAAACGCTCGCCAGCATGATCGCCAGCGGCGAGATCGACGCGATGGTCACCGCGCGCGCCCCGTCGACCTTCCACAAGCAACCCGACGCGGTGAAGCGGCTCTTTCCCGACTACGTCGCCGCCGAAAAGGACTACTACCGCCGCACCAAGATCTTCCCGATCATGCACACGGTGGTGATCCGCCGCGACATCTACGAGAAGCACCCCTGGGTCGCGCAGTCGCTTTACAAGGCGCTCAACGCCTCGAAGGCCAAGGCGATGGAAATGTACTCGCAGACCGCCGCGATGGCGGCGATGCTCCCCTGGCTCGTCGCGCACCTCGAGGAGGCACGACGCGAGATGGGCGAGGACTGGTGGCCCTACGGCCTCGAGCCCAATCGCCACGTGCTCGACACCTTCCTGCGCTACCACCACGAGCAGGGACTGTCCAAGCAGCGGCGGACGCCGGAACAGCTCTTTGCCCGCGAGACGCTGGAGTCGTTCAAAGTCTGAGAATCGGGGCCGAGCGGCGAATCATGAGCAAGGTATTCGTCAACATTGGGCTTAGCCTCGATGGCTACATGGCACCCGAAGGAATGACCCTGGAGCATTGGGACACGCCTGAGTACAAGAACTGGGGCGCGAAGTGGGGTGCGCTGATGCGCTGGATCTTCAACCAGCAGTACTTCCGCCAGAACCTAAAGCTCGGGCCCGGGGGAGAGACCGGCGCCGTCAATGACATGCTCCGCCACACCACGGAGCGAATCGGCGCCAACATCATGGGCAAGCGAATGTTCGAGCAAGGCGAGCGCGCTTGGCCTGCGGAGGCTCCGTTTCACACGCCGGTATACGTTCTCACCCACGCGAAGCGCGAACCATGGGTCCGCCCGGGCGGGACGACCTTTTACTTCATCAACGACGGGCCGCAGCGCGCCCTCGAGCTCGCGCGGGAATCCGCGGGCAGTCGCGACATTCGCATCGCGGGTGGAGCCGATGTGATCCAGCAGTACCTGAACCTGGGTGCCGTGGACGAGCTTGAAATCGCCTTGGCGCCGGTGCTCTTCGGCGGCGGGCGGCGGCTCTTCGACAACGTCCGCGAGCCCGGGCCGCAGTTTCGCATCGACAGGGTTGTCGATAATCCGGTCGCTACGCACGTGCGCTATGTGCGCCAGTGAGAACTGCGCGGCCGCCTAGTGTTTACGAGCATCCTTTACGTGCGGATCTACGTCGACCGCATCGTGGTGAAGAACACCTCCGGCGGCGCCTCCGCCGAGCGCACGGCGTCCTTCTCTCACCGCCGGGCCGTGGTGGGTGATTTCACCGCGGCGCAGGCGCTGCTCAAGCAGCTCGTCAATGAGGTGCGCCAGGGCTTCAGCTTGAGCGTGCAGGTCGTGATCCATCCGATGGAGCGCATCGAGGGCGGCCTGTCGCAGATCGAGGAGCGCGCGTTGCGCGAGCTCGCCATCGGCGCGGGCGCCACGCGCGTGGTAGTGTGGGTCGGCGACCCGCTGGACGACTCGCAGGTCGCGGCCAGACTCAAGGAGCGCTAGGAGCTGTCATGTGCCGGAGCATCAAGACGCTGTTCAACTTCGAGCCGGTGGTGACCGACGAGGAAATCCGCGCGGCGTCGCTTCAGTTCGTGCGCAAGCTCTCCGGCTTCAACAAGCCCTCGAATACGAACATGGCGGCCTTCATGAAGGCCGTCGAAGAGGTCTCCGCCGCGTCGCGCAAGCTGCTGCAATCGCTCGAAACCAGTGCGCCGCCGAGGAACCGGGAGGAAGAAGCCGCCAAGGCGCGAGCGCGGTCGGCGCAGCGCTTCGGCTAGCGGGCAGCGCCCTTCACGATCAGCTGCTCGAAGAGCTTCGTCGACTTTTCCTGCTCGTCGAGGAGCGTCGGCACGTCGAGCAGCTTCAGCTTCACGCCCTTCACCGGTGACTCGACTTTGCTGCTCGTCGGCACATAGCCGATCCTGGCGAACATGCGCTGCCCTTCGGGGCTGATGAGGTAGTCGTAGAGCAGCACCGCGGCGTGCGGATGCGCCGCCTTCTTCGGCACGGCGACGGCGTTGGTGATGCTCACCGCCGGTTCGATCACGAACCAGTCTATCGGCGAGCCCTTCTTCTTCGCCTGCACCACGCTGTATTGATACACGGTCAGCGCGAGCGGGATCTCGCCCGAGGCGACGAGGCTCGTGAGCAGCGCATGGCCGCTGCGCACCGAGACGCCGTTGGTCGCGACGAGCTCGCGCCAGAACCTGATGCCTTCGGCCTCGCCCATGTCGGCGATCACCGACGAGAGCCATTCATGGTCGTCGCCCTCGATCGCAAGCTTGCCCTTCCACTTGGGCGAAAGCAGGTCGCGATAGGTGCGCGGCAGGTCATCTTTGCGCACCTTGGCCGTGTTGTAGGCCTGGACGAATACGTGCTGCAGGGTCGCGCTCCATTCGCGGTGCGCCGGCACGGCGAATGGCGCGAGGTCGGCCTGGTAGGGCGAATCGACCGCCTGGAGGAGGTGCTCGCGGCGCAGCACCTCGGCCTGCGGCGAGATGATGGTGATGACGTCGGCGGTCGCGCCGCCCGCGCGGCCTTCGGCGAGCGCCTTGTTCATTACGATCTCGGAGCGCGAGCGCCACTGGCTCACCTTGATGCCGTAGCGTTTCTCGAACGGCTCGACCAGCTGGTTTGCATACTCGGTCGGGAAGGTCGTGTAGAGGAGGACGCCGCCTTCCTTGCGCGCGCCCTCGAGGAGGCGCTGCTCGCGATCGGCGCCCTTATAGGCTGCGAGCTGCGACAGCGTCTGCGCGTGCAGCGCCGGGCAAAGCAGGAGCCCGGCGCTAAGGAGTGCGGCGAACGATGACATCGTCGAAGGACTTCGCCCACTTGTCGTGCTGGTCCATCGCGATCGCCGGGTCGACGAGCGTGAAGCGGCGGTTGGCGAGGGGCGAGGGCAGCTTCGACAGCGTGGGAACGTAATCCATCTGCAGGAGGAGCTGCTGGGCTTCCGTCGAGAGCATGAATTCGTAGAAAAGGAGCGCCGCGTTCGGATGCTGCGCATTCCGCGCAATGCCGACGCCGCTCATGCGTCCGACCACGGGCTCGAGCACGAACCAGTCGACCGGCGCGCCTTTGCGCTTCGCGCCCTCGGTGATGTACTGGTACATGGTGAGCGCGATCGGCACGTCGCCGGCGATGACGAGGTTGTTGAGAAGCGTGTGGCCGCCGCGCACCGAGAGGCCGTTCTTCGCTACCAGGTCGCGGAAGAAGCGCACGCCCTTCTCTTCGCCCATGTCCATGACGATGGCCGCGTACCACTCGGGCACGCGTGCCTCGATGCCCAGCCTTCCCTTCCATCGCGGATCGAGCAGGTCCTGGTAACTGCGCGGCAGCTCGTCCTTGCGCACGAGGTTGGTGTTGTAGGCCTGCACCCAGAACGACAGGTAAGTCGCGATCCAGCCGCGATGCGGCCGCACCGCGCCGGCAAGAAGCTCGACCCCGTGCGCCGGCGCCACCGGCTGGAGGATCTTTTCGCGGTAGAGCGCCTCCATCTCGAGCGCGGAGGTGTGCACGACATCGAAGTCGTGGCGGCCGGCACCGGTCTCCACCACTGCGCGCTGCAGCACCTTTTCGGATGCCGCGCGCCATACGCCGACCTTGATGCCATAACGCTTCTCGAATGCACCGAGAAGCGGCGGCAGGTCCTTCTCGGCGAAACTCGTGTAGAGCGTGAGCGAGCCCTCCTGCTTGGCGCGAGCTTTCTGGACCCTGTCGGCACCCTCGTAACGAAGCAGCGATGCATCCTGCGCGAACGCCGGCATTGCGATGGCCAGGCAGACGAGGAACGAGCGCATTGCATTACACTAACCGAAGGAGGCAGGCCATGGCGATGCCCGCGGTGAAGCAGAAAAAGCAGCCGTCGTTCTTCAAGTTGCGCGCGCAGATGCTGGAGAAAGGGCGCACCAACACCCACCTCGCCCGCACCGAGAACATGTGGGCGACCCTCAAGGTGTACGCCTCGGGCGGCGAGAACGGGCTGCATACCCACCCCAACGAGGACCACACCTTCATCGTGCTGCAGGGAAGCGCGCGCTACTACGACGCCGATGGCGGCCATGTCGACGTGGGAAGACACGAAGGCATCATGCTGCCGGCCGGCGCCTACTACTGGTTCGAAGCGATCAGCAAGGAGCCGCTCGTCCTCATCCGCGTCGGCTGCCGCGTCGGCGCGAGCGACGGCAGCGGCCGCCTCAACAGCCGCGGCGAGCCGATGCCGGGCGATTCGAAGGAAAACAAGCGCGTCCCGGTCGTGTACCGCGAGGGCGAGTTCTTCGAGTGACGGACCCGTTGCTGGTCTCGGCCGACTCGCATGTCATGGAGCCGGTCGACCTCTGGAAGAAGCGCGTCCCGGAGAAGTATCGCGAGGCGGCGCCGCTCTTTCCGCCGCACAAGCTCGGCGAAGGCTTCCAGCAGCGCGCAGGCGGCCACGACCCGAAGGCGCGGATCAAGGAGATGGAAGTCGACGGCCTCTCCGCCGAGGTCCTCTACCCCACGCTCCTGCTCGGCCTCTTCGCCCAAACCGACGCCGGGTTGCAGCAGGCCTGCTTCCGCGCCTATAACGACTGGCTGATCGAGTACTGCAGCGCTGAGCGCAAGCGCCTCATCGGTGTGCCGGCGATCTCGGTGTACGACATCGACCACGCGGTCACCGAGCTCACGCGCTGCCGGAAGAGCGGCCTGCACGGTGCGCTCGTGTGGCAGGCGCCGCATCCCGATCTGCCGTTCACCTCCCAGCACTACGAACGGCTCTGGGCGGCGGCGCAGGACCTCGATGCGCCGGTCAGCATGCACATCCTCACCGGCCACAGCTACCACAGCCGGGAGCGCAAGGAGCGGGAGCACTATCGCGGCAGCGTGAACCTGAAGCTCTTGGACGCGATCAACGCGATCTACGACTTCATCTTCTACGGCGCGCTCGAGCGCTTCCCGAAACTCAAGCTCGTGACGGTCGAGAACGAAGCCGGCTGGCTGCCCTTCATCGTCCAGCAGTGGGATTACTACTACCGGCGCTTCCGCGACAGGAAGAAGGTGCCGATGACGAAGCTGCCGAGCGAGTACGTGCGCCACCAGGTGTTCTCGTGCTTCTTCAACGACGCCGTATGCGGCCACAACCTCGAGTGGTGGGGCGAGGACAACGTGATGTGGTCGAACGACTATCCGCACTGGAACTCGACCTGGCCCGACTCGCGCAAGGTGATCCAGCGCGACCTCGGCCACCTGCCGGGCGAGACCCTCGCGAAGGTGCTCGCCGGCAACTGCTGCCGGCTCTATGGACTCGACATGGCGGCCCTGCCGCGTGGACTCGCCGCGGCACACGCATGAAGACGCTCATCTACGAGGTGAAGGAAGGCGTCGCGCGCATAACCTTCAATCGCCCCGACGCCGCCAATGCGCTCGACATGCAGATGGCCCTCGATCTCATGCACGCCTCGATCCAGGCAAGCGAGGACCAGGCGGTGCGCGCCGTGCTCATCACGGGCGCGGGCAAGATGTTTTCCGGCGGCGGCGACCTGAAGAGCTTCGCCGCTCAAGGAGCGGCCCTTCCCGGCCACCTGAAGGAAGTCGCGCTCTACCTGCATGCGGCGATCTCGCGCTTCGTGCGCATGGATGCGCCGGTGGTCGCGGCGGAAAACGGCGCGGCGGGCGGCGCGGGCATGAGCCTGTGCCTCTTCGCCGACCTCGTGCTCGCCGCCGAATCGGCGAAGTTCACCCTTGCCTACACGCGCGCGGGCCTGAGTCCCGACGGCGGCTCCACCTACTTCCTGCCGCGCATCGTCGGCGTGCGTCGCGCGCTCGAGCTCGCGCTCACCAACCGGGTGCTCACGGCGCGCGAAGCGGCCGAATGGGGCATCGTGACCAGGGTCGTCGCCGACGCCGAGCTCCTCACCGAAGCCGATGCGCTCGCGCGCCAGCTTGCTGCGGGCGCCACGCGCGCCTACGGCGCGGCGAAGCGGCTGCTGCACCATAGCTTCGCCGAGTCGCTCGAGACGCAGATGGAGGTGGAGGCGCAGGCGATTGCCGGCATGGCGCGCACCCGCGACGCGCGCGAAGGGATCGCGGCGTTCATCGCGAAACGCAAGCCGGACTTCAGCGGCTCGTGATACAAGGGCAGCCGATGCGCTGGCTGCTCATGCTCCTGCTGCTCGCGCCGCTCACCGCGGCCGCGCTCGGCGACGATGTGCAGTTCCTCGGCGCCGGTGTCTACAGCCACCCGAAATTCGACGGCTCGACGATCCGCCACGACGACCTGATTCCGCAGATCAGCTATGCCGGCAACCGCTGGTTCGCGCGCACCACCGAAGGCATCCTCGAGGGCGGGGCGCGCTGGGGCGTCGGCGAGTCCGCGGCCATCGGCCTGCAGGCGGCCTACGAGGACGGGCCGCGCGGCGAGCATCCCGGCGCCTCGCTCGGTGTCCACGCCGAGCTCGAGGGACACCTCGGCCCGGCGCCCGTCTCCTCCGTGTTCCGCCTGCGGCAGTTCCTCAGCAATGGCGGCGGCTGGGAGGCCGATGCGCGCGTCAACCTGGGCATCTACGAAGGCCACGGCCTGGGCCTCGCCCTCTACGGCCAGGCAACGTGGGCCAACGAGAAGATCTTCAACAACTACTACGCGGTGAACGACAGCGGCCTGCTTTTCACCGCGCTCGGCCTGTGGGGCGGCTACGCCGTCACCCCCAAATGGCTCGTCCTCTTCAGCGCGGAGGAGCGCAGGCTGGGCGACGTCGCCGCGCCGAGCCCCTATGTCGAACGGCGCCAGGCGGCCTACGGCAGCGTGGGCCTCGCCTACCGCTTCTAGCTACTTCGCGACGATCGTGCCGTGCATCACCGGATGGAGCCGGCAGATGTACGCGATTTCGCCGGGCTTGCTTGCGACGTAGCTGAAGGCCTTGCCTTCGCCGAGGTCGCCCGACTCGATGCCGGCGGCCTTCGCGGTCACGCTATGCGGCAGGAAGTCCCGGTTCGTCCAAGTGATGCGCTCACCCACGGCGACCTCGATCCGCTCGGGGACGAACTTCATGCCTTCGATCCTTACTTCATGCGAGGCGGCGCCGGCTACTTTTTTCCGAGGTCGGCCTGCAGGTGCTTGGCGTGCTCGAGGTGCGCCGCGATGGCCGGCCGCACCTTCTCGATCAGGCCCTTGAGCTCCGCGTTCTGCGCGCTCGGAATCAGCACCTTGTCGATCGCGCCGAGCACCTGCTCGTGGTAGGCAACCTCATGGTCGGCGTAGGCCTTGTCGAACGCGCCGTCCTTCAGCTTCTTCAGGTTGGCGATGTTCTGCTGCGCGCCCTTCTTCAGGCTCTTGGAGGTGTCGTTGTCCTCGGGCTTGACGCCGAGCTTCTTGGCGAGCGCGCCGGCCTGCTTGTTCACCGCCCCATGGTCGGTGATCATGCGCTGCGCGAACTCCTGCACTTCCTTGTTTTTGCTGCGCGACTTGGCGAGCTTGCCGGCGTCGATGTCGATCTGGTTCGCCGTGACAACGATATGCGCGATCTGCGGATCGCTCGGCTTGCCCTGGGCAAGCGCAAGCGCGGGAGCAAAGAGTGCTACGGGCAGTACGAGTTTCCAGTTCATGACTTCTCCTGTGGGTTGATCCGGGCGAGCACGCTGGCGACGATGCGGTCGCAGCGCTCGCCGGCAAAGCTGAAAGCGTCTTCGCACGCGACGTCGAACTTCTGCGCGAGCAACTCGCGCAGCATGCTGCGGGCGCGGAAGAAGCGCGTGCGCACGGTCGCCGCCGGGAGGTTGAGCACCGCGGCGGTCTCCTCGACCGTGAGCTCCTCGACCGCGCGCAGCATGAACACCGCGCGGTAGGTCTCGGGCAGCGCGTCGATCTGCGTTTCGAGCATGCGGCGCATCTGCCGCCGTTCCGCGGCTGCGTCGGGAGCCTTGTTCATGTCGCTGTCCGTTATCTGTTCGAGGTCCTGCACGGTCGCCGCGGGCTGGATCGGCACGATCTCCGCGCGCCGGGATTCCTTGCGCAGGCGCATCAGCGCCTCGTTCGCCACGATGCGCGCGAGCCAGGTCGAGAGCTTCGACTCGGCGCGGAACGTGTCCATCGAGCGGTACGCCTGCACGTAGGCTTCCTGCAGCGCGTCCTCGGCTTCCGCGTCGTCGCGCAGGATGGCCCGGGCGGTACGGAAGAGCATGCGGTTGTGCTTGCGCATGATCTCCTCGAATGCCCGTGCGTCTGGCGCGGTCTTTGGCTGCGGCTTCATCGGCACTCCATTGGATGGCGCGAGCGAGCCGCGCGTTTCAATAGCCGTAGAACTCCTCGGAGCGCATGTCGTCTTCCTTCACGCCCATCTCGCCGAGCATCCCCTGTACCGCCATGGTCATCCCGGGCGGCCCGGCGAAGTAATAGACCGGATCGCCCAGGTCCTTGGCATGCTGCGCCAGGAGCTCGCGCGAGAGCATGCGCCTTTCGCCCTGCCAGTCGGGCGCCTGCGTCATGGTCGCCACCATGCGGAAATTGCGGTTCTGCAGGTGCTTCAGCTCGGCGAGGAAAGCCGCGTCCTGCGGGCGCCGATTGCTGTAGATGAGCAGGAGCCGGTGCGGCAGGAGGCGCGCATCGGCGTCGCGGATCATGGCAAGGAACGGGGTGATGCCGATGCCGCCGGCGAGGAACACCGCGGGCCGCTTCTCATCCTCGTGCAGCACCATCAGGCCGGCAGGCCCGTCGATCTTGAGCCTGATGCCCATCGGTGCCGCGCCGAGCGCCCGCTTGAAAGCCGATGATTCGCGCATGCGGGTCGCGATCATCAGGTCGCGCTCGTGCGGCGCGGAGGCGATGGTGAATGTGCGGCTCTCGTCGCCTAGGCTGAAGAGGGCGTTCTGCCCCGCCTGATGGGAGAAACCGGCGGGCTTGTCGAAATAAAAGGCGAACGTGCCCTCGGCCACCTGCTCGCGGCGCCTCAAGGCAATTTCCTGCACGAGCGGTTCCTAGAAGGTGCGGATGCCGCCGAAGCTGTCCTGCGCCTCGTGGCGCTTGCCGGCGTCGTCGTACCAGTAGAGCTTGCCCGCCTCCTCACCCTTGGTGAGCTTGTGCGAGCCGTCGCAATAGGGCTGGTTCTTGGACAGGCCGCACTTGCAGAGCCAGACTTCCTTGCCTTCCATCACGTACTTGGTGGGTTCCTGGGGAGTGCGCTTGACGAGACGGGCCATGGGGGCTCCTTTGTCGATTAGATGTCGCGAACCCTCCCTTTATTCCTACGCGGCCAACATTTGCTTCACGCGGCTGCGGCTGAGCGGCAGCTCGCGAATACGCACGCCGGTCGCATGGGCAATGGCATTGGCCAGCGCGCCGGCCGTCGGGCCTTGCGCGGCCTCGCCAGTGCCGAGGAAATGCTCGCCCGGCCGGTCGACGACGTGCACCTCCACGCTCTCCGGCACGTGCGAGAACCGCAGGATCGGGTAGCTCGACCAGTCGCGGCTGGTGATGCGCGTGTCGTTCCACGTCGCCGACTCGAAGGTGGTCCAGCTGATCGACTGGATGATCCCGCCCTCGATCTGGTTCCTGATGCCGTCGGGATTGATCGCCTCGCCGCTATCGACGGCCGCCACGACGCGCCGCACGCGCACGTCGCCCGTCTCGCGCTCGACGGCCACTTCCAGGGCGATCGCCGCGTACGCGGCGAGGTTCTTGTACCGGGCGAAGGCGAAGCCGCGACCGTGCCCGTGCTGCTTCTTGTACGCGGGCCAGCCGAACTTCTCCGCGGCGAGCTGGATCACGTGCCGCGCCCGCGGATCGTCCACCTGGCGAAGCCGGAACTCCACCGGATCCGCCCTGGCGGCGAGCGCGAGCTCGTCCATGAAGCTCTCGATCGAAAACACGTTCATGTACGCGCCGAGGCCGCGGAGCGCGGAGACGCGCAGCGGCATCTCCGGAATGAAGCGATGAATGACCCGGGAGGGGAAGCGGTAGAACGGAATCGCATTGCGGTCGCCGCCGCCTTCGGGCTGCGGCAGCGGGCGCGGCGGCGAGGGCTGGAATGGCTTGTCGACGTAGCGCCCGGCGATGAGATCACCGGCCTTCCCCGGCCGCGTCGAATGCGTGTTGCTGAGCACCTCGTATTGCCAGCCGCTCACATTGCCCGCCGCATCGAGCGTCGCGCGCGCCCGGGTGAGCATCGCCGGCCCGTAAGGCTCCCAGGCATGCTCATCCTCGCGCATCCACTGCACGCGCACCGGCTTTCCGGGCACGGCGCGCGCAATGAGCGCCGCATCGCCCGCGACATCGTCTGCGCCGTTGTGCCCGTAGCAGCCGGCGCCTTCCATATGGATGCAGTGCACTTTGGCGGGCGGGAGGCCAATCAGCTCGGCCACTGCCCCGCGGAGCGGGAACATGCCCTGCCCGTGCGACCAGATCGTGAGGGCATCGTCGTCATAGCGTGCGACGGCGCAGGCGGGGCCGATGGCGCCGTGCATCTGGTACGGACGCCTGTACGCGGCCTCGATCGCTTTTCCGCTGAGCTCGACATCCTTGCCCGCGATCACGGTGTCCTGCGTCGGCAGCCCGGCGAGCGTCGCGTAGATGTCCTTCGGCAGCGTCGCCGACTCGGTCCACGTGCATCCGGCACGCAGCGCACGCAGTGCCTGCACCGCTTCCCATTCACGTCCCGCGACCACCGCGAGGAAATTGCCCTCGCGCACGATCTTCTGCACGCCGGGCACCCTCGATGCGGCCGCCGTGTCGACCGATTTCAGCTGCGCGCCGGGGCTGGCTGGCCGCACGACCCGCGCGTGGACCATGCCGGGCAAGCGAAGATCGTGCACGTAGGCCACGCCGCCTGTGACTTTCGCCGGGATATCGACGCGCGGGACCGATTTGCCCATCACGCGACGCGAGGTGATGAGCTTCGATTCCGGCGCCGCGCGAACGCTCAGCGTCTTGCCTTCCACGAGCTGGCGGTAGGGGATGCGCCGCCCATCGGCGCTCAGCGCTTCGCCGTTCTGCGCCGTGGCCGGCGCACCGAGCCGCTTCGCCGCTTCCGCAAGCAGGATCTCGCGCGCCTGCGCGGCGGCGTTGAGGACGGCGGTGCCGCTGTCCTTCATCGAATTGCTGCCGGCGGTGTAGCCCTCGTTCGGCGTGAGTGCCGTGTCTGCCGTGACGAGCTTGATCGCCCCCATATCGACCGCCAGCTGCTCCGCTGCGATCTGCAGGATCGCGGTCTTCACGCCCTGCCCGAGCTCGGCCTTGCCCGTGAACACGGTGATGCTGCCGTCGGCACCGATGCGAATCCAGGAGTCGAGCTGCGGCGCGCGCTCGAGCGCGCCCGGCAGCTTCTGCGCCCACGCCGGGATGGAGAAGCTGACGATGAGCGCGCCGCCGGTCTGCAGGAATTGGCGGCGGTTCATGACTTGCCCCGCATGAGCTCGCCCGCGCGCGCCACGGCGTGCAGGATGCGCGAGTGGGTGCCGCAGCGGCAAAGATGCGGCTGCAGCGCACCTCGAATATCGGCGTCCGACGCGGCCGGATTCTTCTCCAGCAGCGCCTGCGCCCGCATCATCATGCCGGGTATGCAGTAGCCGCATTGCGCGGCCTGAGCCTCGATGAAGGCGCGCTGCATCGGTCCCGGCTTCTCGGCGGTGCCGAGCCCCTCGACGGTCTTGATCCTGCGTTTCTCGAGCACCGAGATCGGCGTGAGGCACGAGTAGACCGCCTCGCCATCGACCATCACCACGCAGGCGCCGCACTGCCCCATGCCGCAGCCGAACTTCGCGGCGTTGAGGCCGAGGTGGTCGCGCAGGACATACAGGAGCGGCGTCGCGGGATCCGCATCGACCTCGTGCAACGCGCCGTTCACATCGAGTCTGGTCATCGCTCGTCCTTGGTCATTTTTTTCAGCTCACCGGCGACGTCCGGCCATGCCGGCTGGCCGCTCAGTGCGCGCAGGTACGTGAGGAGGTCGGTGAGCTGCGCATCGGTCAGCGCGCCTTCGAAGACGGGCATCCATCCGCCACGCTCGCCTTCGCGCGGCACGATGCCGTCGCGGATGATGTAGGCGAGGTTACGCGGCGTGGGCACCGTGAGCGCGGTACCGAGCGGCAGCTCGAGCGCGCCGCCCTCCTGCGCGCGGCCGAGGTTGTGGCAGTCGGCGCACGCGCCGTCGTACACCGCATTGCCCTGCTGTGCCGCCGCGGCGCGGGCTCGTTGCAGGGCTACATCGCCGACGCGCTTGCGCTCGTCAGCCGTGCGTTTGTCGAGCGAGACCACAT
>Ga0134121_10002178_pt1 | contig 17211 bp, 11 predicted proteins | sample KB301_FD_96463 | JGI IMG/M metagenome (GOLD analysis project Ga0134121, IMG submission 96463) | Terrestrial soil microbial communities without Nitrogen fertilizer from Kellogg Biological Station, Michigan, USA - KB3-0-1 | ecosystem: Environmental > Terrestrial > Soil > Unclassified ... | reverse complement strand
GGTCCCGTCCGCCGCGACGGAGTCCCTTCCGGTCACGAACCCTGCAACGGGAGAGTTGCTCGGCCACGCGCCGCTCTCGACCCGCGGCGATGTCGACGCGGCTGTGCAGGCTGCCACGCGCGCATTTCCAGGCTGGCGCGCAACGCCGGTTGTCGAGCGCGTCCGTGTGCTTTTCCGGCTCAAGGCGCTGCTCGAGGCGAATTTCGAGTCACTCGCCGAATCGCTGACGCGCGAACACGGAAAGATTCGCGCCGAGACGCGCGGCGAGATCCGGCGCGGGATCGAGAACATCGAGCACGCGTGCGGCATGCCCACACTCATGATGGGCGAGACGCTCGAAGACGTCGCGCGCGGCATCGACTGCGAAACCGTGCGCCAGCCGCTCGGCGTCTTCGCCGGCATCACGCCGTACAATTTTCCCGTGATGATCCCGTGCTGGTTCTGGCCGTACGCGGTCGCGATCGGCAATACGTTCGTCCTCAAGCCGAGCGAGCAGGATCCGCTCACGCACCAGCGCATCGTCGAGCTGGCAGCTGAGGCGGGAATTCCGAAGGGCGTGCTCAATGTCGTGCACGGCGGCCGCGATGTGGCCGACGCGCTGATCGATCATCCCGGCGTCGTGGGAATCTCGTTCGTGGGCTCGAGCGACGTGGGCCGGGCGGTGTACGCGCGCGCGGCCGCGAACGGCAAGCGCGCGCAGGCGCTTGGCGGGGCGAAGAATCACATGATCGTGCTCCCTGACGCGGATCCCGATCAGGTCTCGCGTCTCCTCATGGATTCGCTGTTCGGCTCGACGGGGCAGCGCTGTCTCGCGGGAAGCATCGTGGTCGGCGTGGCCGATGCGTACGATCCCATCAGGGAGCGCATTCTCGACGCCGCCAATTCGCTGCGCATCGGAAACGGCCTCGACGACGACGTCGACATGGGCCCGGTGATTTCTCGCCGCCACCGCGACCGCATCGTGAATTACGTGCGGCGCGGCGAGAGCGAAGGCGCGACGCTCGTGCTCGACCGGAGCGCGGCGCGCGTGGACGCGTATCCCGACGGCCACTGGACCGGCCCGGCGGTGTTCGAAGGCGTGACCCCCTCGATGGCAATCGGGAAGGACGAGATCTTCGGGCCTGTGGCGTCGCTGGTTCGCGCATCGTCGCTCGACGATGCCGTGAACATCATGCACGAGAGCGGATACGGAAACGCGACGTCGCTCTTCACGACCAGCGGCCGCGCGGCGCGCGAGTTCCGGTATCGCGCGGGGATCAGCATGATCGGCATCAACATTTCCGTCGCTGCGCCGATGGCGTTCTTCCCGTTCGGCGGCTCGCGCAATTCATTCTTCGGCGATCTCAAGGCACAGGGGCGCGACGCCGTAGAGTTTTTCACCGATCGCCGCGTCGTCATCTCGCGCTGGTAACGGAGAACGCGATGACGACCGATCCTGCGCCGCAGGACTTCGCCGGCCGGGTTGCAATCATTACCGGCGCGGGGCGCGGGCTCGGCCGAGCCGCCGCGATGCGCCTGCATGAGCGAGGCGCATCCGTTGCGGTCAACGTCCGCGACCGTGCACGCGCCGACGAGGTTGTCCGCGCGTTCGGCGAACGCGGATTTGCGGTGCCGGGCGATGTTGCCGCGCCGGGACTCCCCGAACAGATCGTCGCGCAGACCATCGAACGTTTTGGCCGAGTCGATATCGTGGTCAACAACGCGGCGATGGCGCGGTCCACCCGGTTCGGCAGTCTCACCGCCGACGAGTGGCGTGAAACGCTCGAAGTGAACATGACGGCGCCGTTTCTGCTGACGAAAGCGGTATTGCCGTTCATGAAGGAGCAGCATTACGGCCGGATCATCAACATCTCGTCCAGCGCGGGCCGCCAGGTGAGCACGCTCGGCGGCGCGCATTATACGGCGTCGAAGGCCGGACTCCTCGGGTTCACACGCGCTGCCGCGAAGGAGCTGGGCAAGTTCGGCATCACGGTCAACGCCATCTGCCCCGGCATGATCGACACGGAGCTCACGCACGAGCACGCGTCGGACGAACTGCTGGAGCGCCTCGCCGCGGGCTATCCGGTGCCCCGGCTCGGCACCGCACGGGAAGTTGCAGACCTCATCTGCTTCGCGGCGTCTGAAGCCGCGGGATACATCACCGGTACGTCGCTCGACATCAACGGCGGCGACCTCATGATGTGAGCGAACATCCATGAACGCATGAAAGAAGGAACACGTGTCGTCACGGCGCTGGGAGTTGCGCTCGCCGCCGGGATCGCGATCGCGGCGTCGGGCAACGCGCAGGCGCTGCACTGGGCCGATTATCTCGTGCCGCTCGGAACGATGTGGGTGAACGCGATCCGGATGACGGTGATTCCGCTCGTGGTGTCGCTGCTCATCGTCGCCATCGTTTCGACGAGCGACCTCCAGACGATCGGCAAACTGGGTGGCCGTTCGGTGCTGGTGTTCCTTCTCATGCTGATCGGCGCAGCAATCATCGCCGTACCACTCGCGCCGGCCATCTTCTCGCTGATGCCGAAGGGTGCGCCGCCCGTGCTTCCACCGGGCGCGGCCGAAGCGGGCGCAGAGGTGGCGAGCGCGCAGCCGCAGACGCTTGGCGCGTGGCTCGTCTCCCTCGTGCCGTCGAATCCGATCGCGGCGGCGGCGAACGGTGCGATGGTGCAGGTCATCGTGTTCACGATTCTCCTCGCGCTCGCGATCACGCGGTGTCCTCCGAGTACGCGTGATCCGCTCATCGCGTTCTTCCGCGCGCTTGGCGACGCGATGCTGGTCCTGGTGCGCTGGGTGATCCTGCTCGCGCCGCTCGGCATCGTGGCGCTGGTGCTCCCGCTCGCGGCGCACGCGGGAGCGTCGATCGTGGGCGCGATCGGGTTCTACATCGCCGTGTATTCGGTGCTGAGCATCGTGTTCTCCCTGCTCCTCTATCCCGTGGTGCGCGTGTTGCGCGGCATTCCAGCCGGCCGGTTCGCGCGCGCGGCGTTTCCCGCCCAAACCATCGCGTTCACCTCGAGCTCGTCGGTCGCGTCGCTCCCCGCCCTGGTCACGAGCGCCGAGGCGCTCGGGCTCGACCGCAAAGAGAGCGGGTTCGTCCTTCCCCTCGCGGTGTCGACGTTCAAATTCGCGGCGCCGGTGTCCTGGGCGGTCGGCGCGCTGTTCGTGGCCTGGTTCTACCACGTGCCACTGCACGCGACCGAGCTCGCGACGATCGCCTTCGCGGCGGTGTTTCTCGCATTCGCCGCGCCCGGTGTACCGCGCGGCGCGTTCATCATGCTCGCGCCGCTCTTCGTCGCGGTGCACCTCCCGCCTGAAGGCATCGGCTTACTGATCGCCGTAGACGCGATTCCCGACACATTCGCGACCGTGCTCAACGTGACCGGCGATCTTGCAGCGTGCGCACTGGCGACGAAGCGCGTCGACTAAAGACTTACACGGAGCAGGCGGCACAGCCGACAGACAAACAACACCCGCCGCGGAGTACACTGAGAAACGGCTGAATGCCGCTGAGTTTATTTGTTCTGTTGGTTTCCTCTGTCGCGACCTGCTTGTCGCGTAGCCACCAGCCGGCGGAACACTGCTCTGGGGCCAAAATTCAACAACAGGCCGACCTGGATGCCGGTGGTATGGAGGTAGTTGATGATCTGGGCCTCGTGAGCCGCAACGAGACGCTCAACCGATTTGATCTCAACAAGCACTCGTTGCTCAACGACGAAGTCGGCGCGGAACAACCCAACGTTCTCGCCTTCATATTGCACCGCGAGCGGGGCCTCACGCTCCACAGCAATCCTCCGGCGCCGAAATTCGACGGCAAGCGCGTTCGCATAGACTGACTCGAGGAATCCAAAGCCGAGCCGCCAGTGGACCTTGAAGAAGCAGCCGAGGATACGGTGCGTTACTTCGGCGTGGAGAAGTCCCCCAGCCGGCGCTCCGGCGGTGTTCCGCACGTACGCCGCGTATTCCGCAGCAAAGCCGTTTTCAGTGGTATTCCTGCAGGAGTCAGCGCGCTCCGCGTCAGAGCGGTTCTCAGCGGCATTCCGGCGGGAGTCCGCGTGGTCCGCGTCAGGTTGGTCTGGTTGTGCTGGTTTCATGCCCAATGATGGCCATTGGTGCCGTCGATGCGTCACCAAAAAACCGCGGGTGTCAGCGTTTGGACGCACACGGCGGTGTCCGGTAGATTCTGCGAATGATTTCTCGCTTCGCTCTCTTCGCAGCATTCGCCGTCGCAGCGCGTGCACAGGCGCCCGACACGCTGACGGGCCCCGGGGTCTCGATTCAGCTCGCGACGCTTCGCGCAAAGACCGTCAGTGACGTGCGGTACGATCTCACACTCGATCTCACTCGAAAGGAGCTCGACACCGCGGCGGGGCAGGTCACGATCCGCTGGACTCGAACCGGCACCGGCGATGCGATCGTTGATTTCCGCGGGCCGCGTATCGCGCGCATGACGGTGAACGACAAGGCCGTTCCGGCGAGTGCGTTCAACGGCGCGCACATTCGCGTGCCGGCGGCGCTGCTCGCGGCGGGCGAGAACGCCCTGCGCGTGGAATTCATGACGCTCATCGCCGCCTCCGGCGCGAGCATCATCAAGTCACACGATCCCGACGGCAGCGACTACCTCTACACGCTGCTCGTGCCCGCCGACGCGAACCAGCTGTTCCCGTGCTTCGACCAGCCCGATCTCAAGGCACGCGTGACGCTGACCCTCAAGACACCGCCCGACTGGAATACCGTGGCCAACGGGTCGCCGCGTGTCGTGGAGCACGGCGATGATTTCCCGGGACGCCGCTCTCCGGTCACAGTCGGGTTCACCGAAACGAAGCCGATCAGCACCTACCTGATCGCGTTCGCCGCGGGCCCGTGGACGAAAGCCACATCGACCGTGGACGGCCGCACCATCAACGTCTACGCCCGCAAATCGCGCGCGAAGGAGGCCGATCTCGACACCCTGCTCGCGCTGAATCATCGCGCGGTGAGCTGGATGGAATCGTACTTCGGCATTCCCTACCCGTTCGAGAAGTTCGACTTCGTGCTCGCGCCGGCGTTCCCGTTTGGCGGCATGGAGCATCCGGGCGCGATCTTTTTCAACGAGAACTCGTTCATCTTCCGCGACAAACCTACGCTCGCGCGACGGCTCGGCCGATTCTCCACCATCCTGCACGAAGTCGCGCATCAGTGGTTCGGCGACCTCGTCACCATGAAGTGGTTCGACGATCTGTGGCTGAAAGAAGGATTCGCCACGTACATGGCGGCGAAAGCGCAGTACGCACTCGACTCCACCACGGGCGCGTGGAAGACGTTCTACCAGGGCAACAAGCCCGCCGCGTACGGCGTGGACCAGACGACCGGCACGAACTCGCTCTGGCAGCGGCTTGCGAATCTCGACCAGGCCAAGAGCAATTACGGCGCCATCGTCTACAACAAGGCGCCGAGTGTGCTCAAGCAGCTCAATTACCTCGTGGGAGAACCGGCGTTTCGGCAGGGGATCCGGCAATTCCTCAAAGACCACTCGTACGCAAACGCCACCTGGCAGGACCTGCTCGGCGCGGTCGGAACCGCGGCGAACAGATCGCTCGATCAGTTCGGCGCGAATTTCATGCTTCGTCCGGGCATGCCGATCGTCGAGCAGCGCGTCACGCTCAGCGGCGGCACCATCGCGAAGCTGGAGCTCGTACAGCATCCGGCGCAGGCCATGAGCGGCCCGGCTGCGTGGCCAATGCGCACGCAGCTGCTGCTGTCGTACACGGACCGGCCATCGGTGCGCATTCCGGTGGAGATGCTGAGCAACGTCACGGAGGTCGCGGGCGCGAAGGGCTTGCCCGGTCCGCAGTTCGTGTTCGCCAACTTCGAGGATTACGGATACTTCCTTACACTCCTCGACAGCTCGAGCGTTCGCGCGCTTGAAAACGGCGCGCTCGGAGCGGTGAGCGATCCGTTTCTCCGCACCATGCTCTGGGGCGCGCTGTGGGATCAGGTGCGAAGCGCGACGTACGACCCCGTCCGCTTTGCGCGGCTCGCGTTGCGTGAGCTTCCGCGCGAGACCGACGAGCAGATTTTCCCGAACATACTCGGCAGGCTGTCGCGGTCCATCACCGTTTATGCGGGACGAGCGGCGCACGATTCACTCGTGCGCGAGGCGGAAACCGCGTTCTGGAACGGCGCCGCCGACGCAAAACGCCCATATGGCATTCGGCGCGCGTACATCGACGCGTTCATGAACGTCGCCGAGACGCAGGATGGTCTCGCGAAACTCACGTCGCTCCTGACCGCGGACTCCGTTGCGGGCGAGCCGGTGCGCGATCCCACGCGGTGGGAAGTGGTAAACCGTCTCATCGAGCTCGACGCACCCGGTGCGGATGCATCCCTCGCCGCGCAGGCAAAACGCGACACGACGCCCGACGGGCGGCGGCGTGAATTCACCGCGGGCGCCGCACACAGGAGCGCTGCTGTGAAGCGTGATTACTTCACGCGCTATTTCTCCGATGCATCGCTCAACGAAGAGTGGGCCAGCGGCTCGCTTGGTGCGTTCAACTCGGACAAGCAGACCGACCTCACGCTGCCGTACCTGCGGACGGCGCTCGACTCGCTTCCGTACATCCAGGCGCACCGCCGGATCTTCTTTCTGCAGGGTTGGCTGAGCGCGTTCATTGGCGGGCAGCGGTCGCAGGCCGCGCTCGACATCGTGCGAAAGTACCTGTCGGACAACCCCAACCTGCCGCTCGATCTCCGGCAGAAGGTGCTGCAAACGATCGATGAGCTGGACCGGACCGTGCGAATCCGGGCGCGCTGGGCGGGAACGGCATGAGCGTGCCCGCGTACCCCTATACCCGAGCGGCGATTTGACAACGTCTCCCTCGGTGCTGATACTCACCTCACCCGCTCGCCGGAGCAGAATCATGAAGCGATATCTCTCGCTCGCAGCCGCCGCCATGGTGGCATTCGCACCGCTTGTCGCCCGCGCGCAAGTGGGCGGCCTCATCAACAAGGCCAAACAGGCGGCGCAAGGCCAGAAGTCGCCAACCGACGCCGCGCTCGGCGATCCGTTCGATGCCTCGTCGCTCGACGCCGCGCTCAAGGGCATGCGTGTGTACAAGACGCGCACCAATGATCTGGCCGCGCTCCGGCAGCAGTTCCTGACCGTACAGAACAAGCGCGCCGAGCTGCAGAATCAGAACCAGCGCGCGATCGACGCGTACGAAAGCGATGCGTCGAAGATCAAGAGCTGCATCAGCGAGCAACTCTCGCAGAGCGCCCGGGCGAACGCCGGGGCCATACAGCAAAAGGCGATGTCCCTGGCGACCGACGCCACGAAGATGCAGCAGTACTCGCAGATCGCGCAGCAGGCCGCGGCAGCGGCGCAGAAGGGCGACACCGCTGCAATGGCCAAGGCCAACGCTGACATGATGAAGCTCCTCGGCATGGATCCGCATGCCGACACCGTTGCCGCGCAACGCAAATGCGGTGCTGTTCCCGCGCGCCCCGCTGCCATGGCCGAGATGGATCGCCTCGAAAAGCAGAGTGACACGCTGAGCGTGCGCATTCGCACGGGGGAGTCGACCGCCGACATCGACGCGGCGCGCGCGGCGGGCGTGACGCCGGCAAAATTCGCGCAGATGCGCGAGCGTCTGACGTCGTGGCTGGCCAAGCCGGGGAGCTTCGGCGCGGCGGAGACGGCGGTCCTCAAGCCGCGGAAGGCCGAGATCGAGGATCTGACCAAGACGTCTTGATCGCGGCGCGGTTTTTCCGGCGGGCCGTACTGTGCGGAGCGGCGGCGAGTGCGCAGGTGTGGGCACCCGCCGCCGTTCGAGCTCAAGGGCGGCTCCCGTTGTCCGAGCTCGCCGTTCGCGGCGAGAACGGCCCGCGCACGTTCTGGCGATCGGACTCGGCACCGGCGGTCTGGAGCGAGGCACGGCTCGCCCGCGATGTGCACTGGCGGCGCGTCGCCACCGGCGTCGACCTCGCCGAGCTGACGCTCGCGGGAACGGGGGAGGCGTGGCGTACGAGACTCGTCGTCGTGCGCCTCGATCCATCGCAGGTCTCGCTCAGCCTCGACACCGCGCTGACACGGAAAGGCGAGCCGGCGTGGAAGATCGCTCGCGCTCCACGTGCGGCGGTGTTCGCCGTGAACGCCGGCCAATTCCGGTCGCTCCCATGGGGGCAGGTGATTCTCGACGGCCGCCAGATTCTGCCCCCCGAACACGGCCCGCTGGCGATGACTTTGGCCATTGATTCGGTTGGCGGTGTACACTGGACATTCGACGGTCAGCCGCCCGCCTCGCACGTTGCGTGGGCCTTTCAGTCGTATCCCGTGATTCTTCGTGAACATGCCGTTCCGTCAGCATTGCAGGGAACAAATCGCGGACTCGACGTCGCGCATCGTGATGCGCGGCTTGCGCTCGGCCGCCTCGAGAGCGGCGCGCTGATCGTGGCTCTCACACGCTTCGAAGGGCTGGGCGCGGCGTTCGGTTCCGTGCCGTTTGGACTCACCGTGCCGGAGATGGCCGCCGTGATGGGCTCGCTCGGCGCGACGGACGCTGTGCTCCTGGACGGCGGCATTTCTGCCCAGCTCGTCGCCGGCGACGGAAAGAACCGCGTGACGTATCGCGGGTGGCGCGACGTGCCGCTCGCGCTGATCGCGCGCCCCGTCCGTCGTGCGGGGCAGGCGGGCTTACGAAACCGCTGAGCGCGCGGGTCGCTCTTCTCGTGGTTGGTGCGCTCGCCTGCTCGAACGAGCGGGACTCGCGCGCCGCGGCCGTGCCGGCCACGGCTGCAGAGGAGGAAGAGCGGGCGCTGCCCGAGCGCCCTGTTTCGCGTTTCGACGTGCCGCTTCAATACGATTTCACTCCGCAGCTCGCGCTCGTCGAGCGCGCCATCCCAGTGTCGTTTGGCTCGATGGACAGCCTCAGGCAAATGGGGGACAACGAGCGAAAGCATTACGCGTTCGCCGCGTCGCGTGGCCCCTTCGTGGCGTACGCGCGCGGGCGCGAAGTGTACATGCGTGCCCTGTTCTCGTATCAGGCGCGGGGCTATTACAAGCCGCCCATCGGCCCGACGCTGAGCGCCGGCTGCGGCAACGACAAACAAAGTCCCGGCATCGTGCTCGAGCTCGTCGCGCCGCTCACGCTCACACCCGACTGGCATCTCAAATCGACGGCGCGCATTGCGCAGCTTTCTCCGGCATCGGACAGCGCGGCGGACCGCTGCCGGGTGAGCATCCTGAATCTCGATGTGACCGACCGCGTGCTCGAGGCCGCGCGCTCCGCGATCACGGCCCATTTGTCCGACATCGACAAGAAAGTGTCGGAGATCGATCTCTCGAAGAACGCCTCGGAGTGGTGGGCATCGCTGCAGCGCCCCATCCGGCTCGCGGACGATGTATGGCTGTTGCTGCGTCCGGTACAGTTCCGGCTGGGAAAGATTCGCGGCGAACGTCAGTTGCTCACGGCCGACGTCGGGCTCGACGCGAACCCGGAGATTGTCACCGGCGACCGGCCGAATCTCACGGTGGACTCGCTGCCCCCGCTCGGCTCGGATTCCATTCCGAATGCGGTGCGCGCCACGGTCGACGGCCGGCTCACGTACCACATGATTTCCCGGGTGTTTGACAAGGAGCTCAAGGGTAAAGACGTCGTTCAGAGTGGTCGCACAGTAACGGTGCGCTCCGTCGCGGTGACGTACGACTCCGGAACGCGCATCGCGCTCTCCGTGACTTTTACCGGCGACGCGAAGGGTACGCTCAGGCTGGTTGGCACACCCGCGCTCGACGTGGCGCACGAGTACCTCATGGTCCCGGATCTCGACTACGACCTGAGCACCGATAGCGATCTCATCAACGCCTACACGTGGCTCAAATCCGATGAGCTGCGGCTCCTGATCCGGAACAAGGCACGCGTGCCCCTTGCGCCCATCCTCGAGCGCGGGCGAAGCGTCGTGCTCAAGGGGCTGAACCGAAAGATCAAGAACGTCATCACGCTCACGGGCACCGTGGACTCGGTCAAGGTCGTTGGGCTGTACACGACGCCGCGCGGCCTGGTCGTGCGTGGCGGCATGACGGGGACGGCCGCCGTTTCGATCAAACCGCACCGTTGAGCTGTCGCGGGTGCGAGCGGCGCGTCAACTTTCCGGCGTGTTCGCTCTCCTGCTCCTGGCGCAGGTGTCCGCCGCGCAGCGCGACACGTCCACGTATTCCAGTCCCGCGCTGCGTGCGCTGATCGCGCAGGCGGCGCGCATCAATGCCATCGTCCCCGCGACGCTGGGCGGATATCGCGCCACCGTCGAGAGCGAGATCGCCATGGGCGTTCGCACCGCCGATGGGCGTGAGGTTCCGGTCTCCCTCGAGCAGGTGGCCGCCCAGATCAGCTATCGCAGAACGGGCGAATTTACGCACCACATCATCGGATACCGAACACCGATCATTGGGCTTGGCGCGCTTGCCGGATTCTACGAGCGATCGTGGGTGGTCCCGACGCTGTATGGCAACCGCATCGGGCTCCTGTGGGGCGGGCCGGACAGTGCGCGTGCCGCGCGCGGCGTCGGCGCGCTGCCGGGCGGCGGCGGATTCAAGCGCGATTCCGCCCCCGTGCTGCACGCGGTACACCCGCTCGCCGCGGACCGCGATCAGTTCTACCGGTTCTCCGGCGGCGACACTGTCGAAGTCATCAAGGTCGACAATCGCTCGATTCGCATCGTGCATATCGATGTCCAGCCGCGGGACAGCATTCCTCCACGCTCGCTGGTGTTCGGCGGCGACATCGAGCTCGACGTCGATCGCCGGCACATCGTGCGCATGCGCGGCGCGTTCTATCGCGTCGGCGGAGCGCCCGAGGCGGGACGCCTCGCACGCGTGATGCCGGCTCGCCTCATCGAGCCGCTCCAGCTCTTTTCGTTCGTCGACATCGTGAACAGCGAGGTGAATCAGGACTTCTGGCTTCCGCAGTACCAGCGCTGGGAGCTGCAGATCGCGTGGCCTGTGCTCGGCGACTCACGATACGTGTACCGCATCGTATCGCACGTGCGCGACTTCGTCGTCACCCCGCCCGACACCGCCGGCGCCGGCGCGACGGACCAGCAGGTGGTGCGCTTTCACGGCATCACAACGGCCGGCGGAGATTCGCTCGGGAACTATCACGACTGGAACATGGAAGTCGGCAAGGCAACGTCCGCCGTCGACGCGGACGATTTTCAGCGCGTCGGTCCGGATCGCTGGCGGCCGACCGGACGCCCTCTCGCGACGCTGCAGGGCGACCACGCGAGCGACCTCGTGCACTTCAATCGCATCGAGGGATGGTACACGGGTGTCGGCGGCAATCTCCGGCTGCGCGATGCCGCACCGGGCCTCACGCTTCGCGCGGCGGCGGGCTACGCCTGGAGCGAGAATGCGGTACGCGGGCGCGCGAGCGCGGAGTACCAGCGGGGGCGATGGACGTTCGCCGTGCGCGGCGGACGCTCGCTCGACATCACGAACGACTTTCGCAATCGACTCGACTCCGGCAACACGTTCGCCGCACTCTTCGGCAGCGACCGGTACGACTACGTGGACCGCTACTCCTTCGGCGGATCGGTCACGCGCAATTATTCGCGCCGCCGCGCGTTGCTGCGCGCGGAGCTTGGTCTCGCCGACGACCACGTGGCTGTGAACCACCGCACGGGTGGCGTGTTCGGCAATGAACGCTTTCTGCCCAATCGCGGCATTGACCCGGGGCGCTACGTGCGGAGCGCGGCCACGATCGAGCTGCATCCCGGCGCCCTGGTGTCATCGCAGTGGCCCGGGGTCGGCGTATCGCTTTCCTACCTGCGCGGCGACGGCGACCTGGACTTCCAGCGTACCGAGCTGACAGTGCAAGCGCGTCACATCAGCGGCCTCTGGACGCTCGTTGCGCGGGTGAACGCGGGCGCGCTCTTCGCGTCGACTCCGGCACCGCAGCAGCTCTTCGAGATCGGCGGTGAGCACGGAGTGCCCGGGTACGGTTACAAGCAATTCGCGGGCGATCGCGCGGTCGTGTCCGCCGGCTCCATTGCGTACCACATCAACCTCTGGCGCACGCCTCACGTTCTGCTGGAGCGGAAGCCGTGGCGTCCCGGTCTGGTCCTGCCCGGTGTCGCGCCCGTCATCACCGTGCACGCGAGCACGGGATGGACGGATGCGTCGAGCCCGGCCGCCGCTGCCGCAATCGCTCGCCTCGGTCCGCGCATGCCCTTTGATCCGAAAGCGATTGATCCGTTTGCCCCGGCGTCGACGATCACGGGCAATCCTCGCACGTCCGTGGGCGCATCACTGTTGTTTTTCAACGGCACCATCGGGATCAGCACCGCCCGCGCGGTCGATCACCGGGCGCCGTGGCGGCTCCGAATCGGATTCGGAGAGGTATACTGAGCGACGGCCGCTCCGGTCCCGATGCCCATTCGACGCGCCAAACGATTCTCCCGTGTCTCCGCGGGAATTGCTGTTGCAGCCGGTGTCGTGGCGCTCACTGGCTGGGCCACCGGCATGCCGCTTCTGAAGGATGGTCTCATCGGCGGCGGCCAGATGAAACCGTGGTCGGCGGTTTGCTTCATCCTTCTGGGGATCGCCCTCTTTCTCCTCGTAGACGAAGACATGTCCAGCGACGAGCTCGGCTCGTCGCAACATCGAGTGGCCCGCATTCTTGCGGCGTTCGTCGTGGTCGTCGCCTCCATGATGTTCGTGGAATATGTGGCGGAGCTGGATTTCGGCATCGACCGCCTGCTCTTTGGCAACACCGTCGCGGCGGATGCGTCGGCGAATGGTGGCCGGATGTCCGGCGCGAGCGCCGTGTGCTTCGTCTTTTATGGCTTCGCGCTCACGCTCACGGACGTGCGAATGGGGCGCACGCATCCGAGCTCCGTCTTTGCGTTTTTCGCGGGGCTCATCGGCCTCATCGCGGTCGAAGGCTATCTGTATGGGGCGCAAGCCCTCTACAGCTTCGGCATGTACGCCGCGATGCCGTTCAACACCGCCGCGGTCCTCGTCCTGCTCGCGGGCGGCTTGCTCGCCGCGCGCCCGCACCACGGATTCATGCAGACGGTAACGAGCTCGGCGTCCGGAGGTCTGATGGCACGCCGGATTCTCCCGTTCACGATCATCCTGCCCATTCTCGCCGGATGGCTGAGGCTCAAGGGGGAGCACGCCGGGCTCTACACCACCGAGCTCGGCACCGCGCTCTTTGCTGCGACGAACGTCACGCTGATTGGCTTCATCGTGTGGCTCACGGCGTACCGCGTGAACGCGCTCGACGTTCAGCGTGCGGAAGCGCTGGATGCCCTCGGCCGCGGGCACGCACAGCTCGCCGCGGTCATCGAATCCATGCAGGACGGTGTCGCCGTGTGCGACATGAACGGGAAGTTCTTTCTCGTGAACGAAGCCCAGGCGCGCATCAACGGCTTTCCCGACACCGATGCGATGAAGCGCGACATCGCGTACTTCGCGAGCGTGTACGAGCTGCGGAGGCCGGACGGATCGCTGGTGCCCGTGTTCGAGTGGCCCGTGAACCGCGTACTTCGCGGCGAGTCCATCTCCGACTGGGAGCTCCGCGGCAGGCGGCTCGACACGGGACGCGAATGGTGGTTCAGCTTCAGCGGCACCCCCATCCGCAACAAGGAACAGCAGCAGGTCCTCGGCGTGGTCATCACACGCGACATCACGACACGTAAGGAAGCCGAGGATTCGGTCAAAACGCTGAACGCGGAATTGGAGCGGCGCGTGGAAGAGCGCACGCACGACCTGCAGACGGTGAACAACGAGCTCGAGGCGTTCAGTTACTCCGTGTCGCATGACCTCCGGGCGCCGCTCCGCGCGATTCACGGGTTTGCCGGCATCCTGCTCGAGGACTATCTCCCAACACTGGACCCCGAGGCGCAAAAGTATCTGCTGGCGCTCCGTGACAACGCGTCGCGGATGGACGATCTGATCAACGACCTGCTCGATTTCTCGCGCACCGGACGGGTGGATCTCACGTTCACCACCGTCGACATGAATTCCGTCGTGCGTGACGTGCTCAACGAGCTGCAGCAGGACAAGCCGCTCGCCGCGGAAATCGATGTCGCCAATCTGCCGCGCGCGCGCGGCGACCGCCCTCTCGTTCGCCAGGTCTGGCTTAACCTGCTGAGCAACGCGATCAAGTATTCGCGCACGCAGCCGCACCCGCGCATCGAGGTGGGCGCCCAAGTCGGTCGCGACGGTGCCGACACCGTCTACTATGTGCGGGACAACGGCGTCGGCTTCGACATGCGGCACGCGGACAAACTGTTCGGCGTGTTTCAGCGCCTGCACGGACGCGACTTCGAAGGCACCGGCGTGGGCCTCGCGATCGTCCAGCGCGTTGTGCAGCGCCACGGAGGCCGCGTGTGGGCTGAGAGCTCACCGGACATGGGCGCGACGTTCTATTTCACGCTGCCGGGACGGCTCGCGCGTTCGCGCACGCCGGTGAGCGTTTAGCTCTTCGCTGTCCCGAGTCTTTCGGGCGAGAAGAGCGCCGGCAACAGTGGCGCCGGCTTGTTTCGCGCAAGGAGTGCGATGCTTTCGCCGAGCGCACTGGCGAATTTGAACCCGTGTCCCGAGCACGCGCTGGCCACGATGATGCGGGGTGACCGCGCGAGCGGACCAATCACGAAATGATGGTCGGGTGATGTCGTGTAGTAGCACGGCGCGCTGCGGACGACGGGGCCCGCGCCACCCGGTATGAAGCGCTCCACGAGCGTGCCGACGCGCTCACGCTCCGCGGCAGTCACATGTGCGTCGTGGAGGTTCGGATCGGCGGCTGCGCCGGCGTGATGCAGCCCCGCCTTGAACCCGCCGCCCACGTCGGGGAGCGTGTAGAGAATCGGTCCGTCGTCGTGTGCAATCATCGAGACCGGGCACGCCGGCGCCTGTGCGATGCTCGTGCGGGGGTGAAACCAGTGCACCACTTCGCGCGTGACGCGAAAGGCGGAGTCCATTCCGAGCAGCTTCGGCAACCACGCGCCCGCTGCGACGACGATACGCTCGGCGCGGTACAGCCCGGTCGCGACGGTCACCGTCACTGAGTTGGGACCGACGCCCACGTCCGTGACTTCCACGTCTGAGAGGATTTCCGCGCCGTGCTTCTTGGCGACTTCCAGATGCGAGGCGATGCATCGCTCGGGGAACAGCACTCCGGCCGTCGGCTCGAACAACGTCACCGTGTCCGGAGGAGGGCGAAACGCCGGGAAGCGACTGGGGACGTCGCGCGCGTCGAGCACCTGATGCGGAATGTCATGTTGCCGCGCGCTCGCGAGGGCGCCGCTGACGAGCTCGCCGTGTTCGGGGCCGATGGTGAGCGCACCGGTGCGAATGAAGAGGGTTCGCCTGGTCTCCTGTTCGAGCTCGTGCCACAGCTCGAGCGCCCTCAGCGCGAGCGGGACGTACTCCGGCGCTTCGTAGTAGGCCTGGCGATAAATGCGCGTCTCGCCGTGCGACGACCCCCGGTCATGCGGCGGCGCAAACCGGTCGATGCCAAGCACACGCTGCCCCGCCCGTGCGAGGTGCGCGAGTGTGGCGGAGCCGGTAGCGCCGAGTCCGACGACGATCGAGTCGAAGCGCATGATGCTGTAAGTTATGCCGCATGCTCATTCTCTCGGAGTCCGACATCCGCGCACGCCTGAACATGCGCGACCTGATTCCCGCCATGGCGCGTGCGCTGGAAGCGCTCTCGGCGGGGAAAGTCGTTCAGCCCGTGCGTTCAGTCATTCAGGTCAAGGACGCGAACGGCTACATGTTCAGCATGCCGGCGTACGCCGGCGGCAGGCTCGGCGCCAAGCTCGTCACGTATTATCCGTCGAACAGGGATATCGAGACGCACCACGCGATGATCGTGCTGTTCGCGGGCGACACCGGTGTCCCGACCGCGGTGCTCGACGGGCGACTCATTACCGAGATGCGGACGGGCGCAGTCTCGGCGGCAGCGACCGACGTGCTCGCGCGCAAGAATGTGTCGGTGCTTGCGATTCTCGGCGCGGGCGCGCAGGCGCGGAGCCACCTCCAAGCGCTCAGGCTCGTGCGGGCGTTCACGGACGTGCGCGTGTACAGCCCTCGTGGCGGCCCGGAATTCGCGGCGGCGCATGGTGTCGTAAACGCGCCGTCAGCCGAGTCTGCCGTTCAGGGTGCGGATGTAATTGTGGTGGCGACGAGCGCGACGGAACCCGCGCTGCGGGGCGCATGGGTCAGGCCGGGGGCGCACATCTGTGCGGTGGGCGCGACGCGTCCGGAGTGGCGCGAGATGGACGACGATCTGATGCTGCGCGCAAAACTGTTCGTGGAATCGCGCGATGCGGCGAACGCCGAATCAGGCGACGTGCGCGCCGCGCGCGCGATTCACGCCGAGATCGGCGAGGTGTTCGCGGGATCGGCGGGCGGGCGGGAATCCGACGAAGAGATCACGCTGTTCAAGTCCGTCGGCATGGCGGTCGAGGACATCGCCGCGGCGGCGCTGGTGGTTCCCTAGGTTCGGAGTCCATCACGGCTTCGCCGGCTAACGCAACAAGAACAGCGTTGCCAGGCTTAGGAACAGCCCCATGCTCGCCACATCGGTCGCGGTGGTGAGGAAGATGCTCGACGCCGTCGCCGGATCGGCACCCACCCGCTTGAGCGTAAGCGGAATCAGCGCACCCGCCACGCCGCTCACGATGCAGCTGCACGTCATGGCCACGGCGACGATCGCCGCGAGGCCGAGCGCGGCGGGATTGTGCTGCGAGCGCGCCACGATGAACATCCCCAGGCCCGCCGTGATCCCGACGAGCGCGCCGTTGAGAAACCCAAGCAGCGCTTCTTTCGCCACGAGCGCGCGCGCACTCCCCGGCGTGAATTCGCCCAACGTGAGCCCGCGCAGCGTCACGGCAAGCGCCTGGCATCCTGTGTTCCCTGATTGACCGGCAAGCACCGGCAGAAACACCGCGAGAATCACCATGCGGTCGAGCGTATGCTGAAACAGTCCCACGACGGTCGCCGCGAGAAATGCCGTAAAGAGATTCAGCTGCAGCCACGGGTGCCGGAACTTGAGACTCCGCGGCCACGATGTCGCCAGGCGCTCCTCCTTGTCGACACCGACCATGCGCCCCGGTTGCGCGCTGATCTCGAACGCCTGCTCCTCGAACATGGCCTGGCCGCGCACGAGCCCGATCAGTTTGCCGTGCTCATCGCACACGGGATACACGGGAAAATGCTTGTGCACCACCGCGCGCATC